>Ga0209376_1000331_pt1 | contig 52844 bp, 64 predicted proteins | sample GraSoiAngelo_134_FD_185891 | JGI IMG/M metagenome (GOLD analysis project Ga0209376, IMG submission 185891) | Grasslands soil microbial communities from the Angelo Coastal Reserve, California, USA - 14_0929_05_30cm (SPAdes) (version 2) | ecosystem: Environmental > Terrestrial > Soil > Grasslands ...
CCATAAGGCCCGCGTCCACCGCAATCGCCAGCGGCCACGTGCTAACGGCTTTACCGGACGCGCGCAGAACTCTCCGCCTGCGTTCACTCCTCAGGGACAACGCGCATCCGATAAAGCACTAACGTTAACCAAGCACTAGACTTCGGCCAATGATAATCCGTGTTTTGGCAGTATCTGGATCAAGCCTCAGGAACGGTGTAAACTTCCGTTTTGGACGGCCAAAATGGGAAGCTTGGTCACGCTCTGCTCCAGCACCTTCTCTGTACTGATCCTTGCTGCATCAGCTGGGCTTCCGAAGTTCATTGTCCCGAATCACCCGGATCTCACGATCAAGACTCGTCGCACATCGGGCGACTGGCTGTCGCAAGTGAATGCGCTTTACCTGAAAGGTGCCCGGGAGCGCACAGAGATAGTCACAGAGAAGCCAGCGCGAGCCGACGCTATGGAATTGGTGATGATCCGGCAGTGCGACAAAAAGCGCGCCTTCAACCTAAATGAGCGCGACAAAATCTATGCGGCTTCTGAAATCGAGGATTGGTCCGAGCGGTTAAAGAAAGCGCGTCCCGTCAGCTTGACTCAGGCGTCTGGAGCCGAAGTAATTATGACAATCGATTCCATTGATACGGGTGAGCGCCGTCAGTTTGAGCATTACACCGCTCGTCATGTCAAAGTCAAAATCCGATTCGAACCTAGCCCTGGTGCGTCAACGCCAGCGAGCGTAGAAGAGACAGACGGCTGGTACATCGATCTGCCTGGGCTCGGATGTCGAGAGGCATCAAGCGGCTTTGGCTTCGGCGTACTTGGCAGCGGCAACCGCCGAGATCGATTCCAAATCAAGTGGCTCGGTAAAGCACCCCGAGGCTATCCGATCGAAGAAACTGCACTCAGAACTGAAGCGGGCAAAGAAACGATAAGTAAGGTGGAACTGCTCGAAGTCTCCGAAGCGCCCCTTAATCCGTCGCTCTTCGATCTGCCTGCGCGATATAGGCTAGCGTTACAGACCGGGAATGGCGGTGCCGACCTAACGAAGCCCGACACTATTTCTAATCGCGCGCAGTACTACTGGACTAGACTCACTTTCTGGGTGCGCGGGTTATTTCGCTGAACGGAAGCGCCTAAGTCCCGATAAGTGGGGTAATCGGAAACTTGAATCCATATGGACGATCCTGCGTTTACCAGATGGAAGGCACTATACGATTTACAGAACCGACATGCACAGGATTACCGAACAATCCGATGTAGAATCGGGGTCGCGACTAGCCTTCAATGCAAATGATTACGCCACTTCCATTTGATGTTTTTTCATCCGAACTGTCGCCCGGAGAAACGGTCCAGTGGACGGGCCGCCCGAATGCCGCAGTGATTCTTCACAAAGAAGACTGGGGCACGATTCCGTTCAGCTTGTTATGGGGAGGATTTGCGATTTTTTGGCTTCTCGGCGCTTCTGGGATAGGGAATTTTTGGACCAGCCGACCTGATAAAACCTTTCAATGGTTTGGCGTGATTTGGGGTACTCCGTTCGTTCTGATGGGTCAATACATGATTTGGGGCCGCTTTGTTTACAACTACTGGAAGAAACAGCGAACTTATTACGGGCTCACCACGCGGCGGGCGCTCATAGTTGTAAATGGTTTCAGGGGCCGCACAGCATCAAGTGCCTACTTCGAGAACATGACGATCATAGACAAGTCGGTTCGCCACGACGGCATTGGTAGCATCAGTTTCGGCGGCCCCGTATCGGGCGAATGGCGATGGGGCAGAAACAACCCACCGCGGCCACCAACTTTCGATGACATCGACAGTGCTGATTCGGTGTATCAGATTGCTGCCCGGCTGCGAGAGCAGGCTCAAAAGCCGACTTCGTCACGTGGCCCAAGCGCCTGGTGAGTGGCGTACTCGTACAAGTGGCTCCCAGTACTTGGCACAAATGAGCAATGGAACTATCCGACTGGAAGTTCGACGCTGCTTTGGAGTGATTCCCCAGAATGAGACTGTTTGATCGTGCACACTTTAGGGGAAAGGAGTCGCAAGGTGGAACGAAAAAGAGGGCAGCGTTATAGCGTTATGGCAAGGAGTTTAGGCGGCAGGCTGTTGAACGAATGAATTCATGCGGCAACATCGTTGGGCTCGCACGAGAGCTCGGGGTATGTCGCAGGGTTCTTTACAACTGGCGCGACCAACTCGACGAGACCAACCCTGGGCGATCCCGCGAGTTGATCCTGCGGAAGCAAATCATCAAACTAAAGCAACTGTTAGCGAATAAGACCTTGGAAGTGGATTTTTTCAGACATGCCTTGCAAAGAGTAGGGGCTCGACGTCGGCAGGGGGATATTCCTGGCGACAAGGCATCTACGACGAAATAAGAACAAGGATGCCGTTGCAAGGTGGTTTGGGTGTCGAGCAAATGTGCCACTTGGCTCAGGCGAGCCGGGCTGGATTTTACCGCTACCTTCGGAGCGGGTGGCAAGGTGAAGAGGAGTTAGCGCTGCGATCTGCTGTCCAAAGCCTTGTCATCGAGCATCGCTGGCGCTACGGATACAGGCGGGTCACCGCGGAGCTGCGGATGCAGGGAATGGTGGCGAACCACAAGCGGATCGCGCGAATCATGCGGGACGACAATCTACTGGCCCTTCGACACGAGTGCTTCCGACCTGATGACCGTTCTCTCCGCGCCGCACGGATTTATCTTAATCTGGCGAACCGAATGACACTGTCGGGTCCAAACCAACTGTGGGCCGGTGACATAACCTACATCCGCCTCAGCTGCGAATTTGTCTATCTCGCAGTGGTCTTAGATATCTTTTCTCGGAAAGTGATTGGCTGGGCGCTCGGGCGAACTCTAAAATCCCAGCTTCCCCTGTCTGCTCTGGAGCGAGCCATTGCCAATCGGAGACCGCCACCGGGAGTTGTGCACCATTCAGATCAGGGGGTGCAGTACACCAGTCGGGAATACATGCAAAAACTCCGGGAGCATCAAATCTTGCCGAGTATGAGCAGGCCAGCGAATCCATATGACAACGCCACGTGCGAGAGCTTTATCAAGACTCTCAAACGGGAAGTGATCTACGCTAGCGAGTACCGCGACTTCGAAGATTTGCTTCAAAGCATCGAGGAATTCGTAGACCGATATTACAACCAGTGTCGGTTACATTCGGCGCTGGGCTATTGTTCGCCCCAAGAGTTTGAACATCAGGCCCAAGCAGATTCGCGAGCCTCTACGGGGGCGATGATGACCTTCTTTGGTAGGTAAATGCAAAGTAGGGGAAGAGCGATGCCCTTCGAGCGAGGCTGTGATGCACACCTTTGTCTCAATGAAGGGTTCAGTTTATGGGTGAACCCTGGAGTGAGGGACAGTTTCGTAGGGCACATTTTGAGCGGAAGGAATTATGTTTCTCAACGCCCTGGTCCAAAAGCAGGTGCGCTACTGTACACGAAGTGTGCACGAATCCAACGTTTTCAGTTCATTGGGGTTAGCTTTTGAGCGAAAGCAGATTCCCCGAATTGTTGAAAACATTGGAAGCCAAGAGAGAGGACGGAGCTATTAGAAAGGACTCCCATGCTTTGCAAGCAGGGGGTCGCCGGTTCGATCCCGGCCACGTCCACCAACTTCTTCTCTGATTGCAAAGCATTTACGAGATTCATCTCTGCTCCAATCTCTCAATTCTGGTCCCGTGGAGTGAACCCCTAAAGTGAGACAGTTTCATGATGCACACTTTGCGAACTGACCTGCCCCGCGTTTCGACGGCGCGCCTCGCTGCGTGAAGTATTGTCTAGGGTCGAGTTCTTCGCTCCCCTGTGGCCCCGCGGGGGGCATCCTCTGATCCATCGGATCATTTCATCTCTTGGCGGCTGAGCTGAGAGAGAGCTGTCCGGAGAATTCCTTGTACCAGCGAACGGATGTCGGCAGTTCGGCCATGGATACGATCTTCCTGAGCGCCTGCTGTTGCGGGTGGTCGTTCGAAATGAACTCGTCGCAGTAGGGAAGGTAGCCGGCCATGAACAGATCGTTGCGGCCCGCGAGCTTTGGCTTCACTTCCTCCGAGATCGACCGCTCGTACTGGGCGAACACGATCGCCGCGAGGAGCGCTCGAAACGGCGGGCATTCGCGGACGAACCGTCGGATTTTCTCCTCGTTCACCGTGATTCCTGTCGCCCTGTGGTATAGGCCGATGGCGTAGTTCCAATAGGCGCCGCCCGGCTTTTGGAGCGCTTGCGCGAGCTCCGCAGCGGACTTCGACCACGATTCCTTTTCCGTTTCCCTGAGCCTCTGGAAAATAGGACGTGGCGCAAGAAACACCTCGTCGAATTGCCCGGCTGTTTCTACAGCGCTGATTCGTTGCTCCAAGGAAACTCTTTCGTAATCGGCGTCCTCTTCAAATAGGGCGCTTACCTCGTCGTCAAATATGAATCGCATGTACTCATTGGACCGAACATCGACGCGCGTCCAGTCAAACGGGCGCCGCTTTCAAACGCCACCGCCAGTCGGGTGGTGATCTCGTGGAAGGGAAGCAGAACATCGCCCGCGCCGTTTGCAAGCAGCCTGCGGCAAAGCGTGCGCAGTCGTTCCCGTTCTTGGGGCAGGCTGTGTGCCACGATCTCGTCAAGGGCCGTACCGTTCAGGCGGATGGCGTAGCCGGTATCAGGTCCAGCGAGGAGAGGCGAAACGTTCGGTCCGCCCCGGTGTAGGGCATTGAGGGCGCTCGTGTCGAAGCCGAGTATTGTCCTGTACATCGGGTTTGATCCCTAGCCGTTATATCGCAAACTCCATCCAGGAACACCGCCCTAGAGAAAGCTGGTGTAATGGAGGTAGAAACATAGTATAATCCAAGTTGATCCCGATTAGAAGGGAGAATCTATGGAAACGGCCATGCTGGTAGAGGCAGGACCGAAACGCAGGAAGCTGCTTTCGGAATTGCTCGAGGAAGAAGGCCTCAACGTGGAGTTGGTCAAAACCGCGGAAGAAGCCCTCAGCCGAGCGGCGAAAAGCACGCCGGGTCTCGTTCTGCTCGATATCCATATGCCAACGGTGTCGGGACTCGAAGTCCTCAAGCAACTTCGAGGCATGGATGTGCGCATCATCTTGCTTACAGCGAACGAATCGGCCGCGATTCGGCACAATCTGTACTCCTTCGGAGATGTTATTGCGGGGGCGGTCGAAACGACGGCGTTCCAAGCCCGCTTCCGAGGGATTCTCAAAAGACATTCTCGCGAGAACCAGCGCCGAGTGCGAGTTGCTTCCTCCGCGCATCCGGTCAGCTCTCATGTGCTCGCCGAACTTCACGATCCCGAGACCGGGCGGCTCGATGCCGGCCGGATCGCCTCGTTTCTCGGAACGCCGCTCTCGAATCTTGCAAAGTTCTCCCAGGTGAGTGTCGCCGGGCTGCACAAGAGCCCTCGATCGGTTTCCGTGCAGCCTCATTTGATTCCGATTGCGCGGAGCTTGGCAATCCTGACGCAACTTCTCTCGTCGAAGGAAAGCGTGCTCGCGTGGATGAATAGTCCTCATCCGGATCTGGGAGGTGAGACTCCCCTCACACTGATCCTTCAGGGAAAAGCGCAGGTGGTGGCGGATCTGTTGGAGGCGGCGCTCGCTGGCCAGCCTTCCTAGTGCTTGCCGAAGGGCAGCTCCGTGCCGCATTGCGGAAGATCGCGCCGGTTCCGATGCAGGGACCGTTCAGCCGTACCGTAGCGCTGCACTATCTGTTTCCGAAAGCGGCAACTGTTCCCCATCTCAAACCGCAACCGCTCTGGGGTCTTGGAAGCAAACGATTCGGCGGACGCTACACTCCCAAGAATTCCTTTGAAACAATCTATATGGCGAAGGACATGGTGACCGCTCTTAAGGAGGTGCAGGCCCTTATTTCAATTCCTTCCGGACCTGCCTTCACGATCGTCACTGTGCCGTGGGTCACGGTCGCCATCCAAGGGTTTCTTTCGTCCGTTTTGGACCTGACGCAATCCGCGAATGTCGAGGCCGTTGGTTCGAGTTACCAGGAGCTCACCGGTGCGTGGCGCTGGGTTCCCGGTCAGACGGGTGAGCCTCCCACGCATCTCCTCGGACGCTTGTGCCACACGTCCAGACGGTTTGACGGGATTTCGTATCCTTCGAGCAAGAATCCTCCTTCTGGCGTTTGCGTCGCTGTCTTTCCGGATCGCTTGCGGAAGCCGGCCTACCTTGAAGTGTACGATCCTCACGGCAATGTGGCGCAGAGGTTGCCGTAGCGATGCACGAGTGAAGAGTGGTTCGTGGTGAGTGGAAAACATGCAAACGAATTCGGTTAGTCGAGACGTCATCGCACACCATGAAGCCCGTCACGCCGTCGCGGGACTGGTTCTCGGCGTCCCCTTCACGGAAGTACGAATCGTGCCCGGCGAAGACGGTAAGATCGGTGTTCCCCTAAAGACGAATCCCTGGACCGGCCCGCGCCCCGCTTCCAACCCTGGCGAATTTACGGACGAAGAGTGGGCGGAGCTGTCGCGAAGCTACGACGAGTGGGAGCGTGGAAGAAGAGAGATAACGACAGCTACGCCATTTTGTACTGCGTCCACGAGATCGTGCACACTTTGGGGGAAAGGAGTCGCAAGGTGGAACGAAAAAGAGGGCTCCGGGAGCATCAAATCTTGCCGAGTATGAGCAGGCCAGCGAATCCATATGACAACGCCACGTGCGAGAGCTTTATCAAGATTCTCAAACGGGAAATGATCTACGCTAGCGAGTACCGCGACTTCGAAGATTTGCTTCAAAGCATCGAGGAATTCGTAGACCGATATTACAACCAGTGTCGGTTACATTCGGCGCTGGGCTATTGTTCGCCGCAAGAGTTTGAACATCAGGCCCAAGCAGATTCGCGAGCCTCTACGGGCCGATGATGACCTTCTTTGGTAGGTAAATGCAAAGTAGGGGAAGAGCGACGTCCTCCCCTTCGAACGAGGCTGTGATGCACACCTTTGTCTCAATGAAGGATTCGGTTTGTGAGTGAACCCTGGAGTGAGACAGTTTCGTAGGGCACACTTTGAGCGGAAGGAATTATATTTCTCAACGCCCTGGTCCAAAAGCAGGTGCGCTTGGAGTGAACCCCTAGAGTGAGACAGTTTGATCGTGCACACTTTGCGGGAAAAGGGGCTGCAATCCGCAATTCCGGGGAATGTGAGGTGACTTAGCAAACAGCTTCGGTAGAGAACCGCGGAGCGGATGAGGAGATCGGACAATTCGTGTGACGACGCGGGCGTAAGGGAACCCTCTGCAAACGTCTGAAAACAAAAGCGATCCACTGTTTGTTGGGTGTGATGCACAGTCGTGTCTCAAGAAGGGGTTCATTGTGGGAGTCTGAGTCAATGGTGTCGGCTCCGCGGGCGTGTGCACGAAAGAGGGACTCACGAATTCGTACAGAGTGAGGACGGCGCCGTATTGGCGGTCGTCAGTTCAAATCAAGCCCGATATCCAAATCGAATCGCTGTGAGCCCAATTCAATTCAGGTCTGCCGCGTTCACTTCCTGGTTGCTCGTCACTCGCTCCGCATGATCCACAACAAGCACTTGAACTGGCGCCGTTTGCTCATTTGATGGCAGCAATTTGAGCCCCAGCTGCTCCTGAACTGCCGCAAGGATGGAAGGTCCGTGTTCCACGCTCTGACTAGCAGCAGAGGTCCACCGCAAAGAGAAGTCGTAGGTGCCTTTGAGCCCAGTCTTATCCAGGACGGGACGCTGGAGTTCCAGCGACAGCATCCGCACCAAGGAGGGCCTGCCATTCTCTGCCAGACCAATGGGCGCCGATTGGCCTGCTATCAGGCCGCTCCCGAAGCGCATCCGCGGTGATTCGCCAGCTGGTGCTTGCTGAAGTTTCGTACCGTTATCGGTGATGACCAGGTCGTAAACGGGAAGTTCCCGCGTTTCGCGATGGACGTCCAACTTAAAACCATCAGCTAAGAGTTCCAAAAGCATGGGTTGCTGCTTAGCCCTGCGTTGTTCCTCGGAAAGGTTTCGCAGCTCATTAGCAACAGAACTGTCGACTTTCGCTTCAACGTCGTATCTGTCGGTGTTGAGCCAGTCCGGCGCGCCTGAGATCTGAAAACCCTCCACGCCATACGCCCATTGAATGAGACTCTGCAGCGTGACATGGGTGGCAGCAAATCCGTCTGCAGGGAAATTCCACGTAGGCGCGAGACTGGTCGCGGATCTGTGTGGTTTGATCGAAACAGCTTTGTAAACACGCGCAGGGGGCATGCTCGCGGCCACCGACTCAGCCCGGCCTTGATCCCGAGGCTGGGTTTGACTTGACCGCTCGCCCATGATTTCCTCGGCATGGTCGATGACCAGTGTCTCAACTGGGCCAATTTCCGGAGTCAGTTCGAGTCCTAACTGATCCGATACGGCCATCAGGATGGAAGCGGCTTCGATTGCGTGCACTTTGGCCAGAGCTTCAGCATGTTCCGGCACGGCTTTGAGGAGGAATGGGGCGGACTCAGGCACTCTGAGGGGAGCGAGCCAGTCCAGGGTGAAATCGTATTCGCCCTTGAGCCCGGTCTTATCGAGAACGGGTCGCCCGAGAAGCAGCGATAACGGTCCGACGAGTGCCGCCGGCGAAACGGCTTCACCTGTTAATCGGGTTCCTGAAAAGAATAATCGAGACGTTCTTCCCTTCCTGTCGGGGTTCTTGTCGCTTGTACGGGAAGTGCCGCCAGGATTTGCCTCACTAAGCTTTGGGCCGTCCTTCGCAACGACTAGTTCATATACCGGAAGATCCCTGGTTTCGTGGTGGAGCGATAGTTTGAACTGGTCGGACAAAAGGTGCTGAAGCATGATTCGTTGGGGCTCCACAGTAAAGTTGCTGACCGCCTCGGCGACTGAGCCGTCCACGTTTGCTTCAATATCGTATTTTTCAGAGCTGAGCCAGTCTGGCCCTCCTGAGATCTGCGAGTCCTGAACTCCATATGCCACGCAGATAAGGCCGCGCAGCGTGAAGTTCGTTGCAGTAAATCGGTTGGGTCTGAACAGTATCAACTTATCTATCGTGTTCCCAGACTTGTTGGGTTTGAGCGATAAGACTTGGTACTCAGGCACAAGGGCGTCTGCCCCTTGCGCTTGCGGCCGTATCCGGACCGGCGCGGGGTGTGCAAGCCCCATCGCGATAGGCGCGGTCACAGCCGCAATTCCCATCGCTGCAAGCAAAAGTTTCTTTCCACCCTCAAGCTGGTGTGCAGTGCGGTGAGTCATGATGGCCTCGATTCTTTTCTTGAGATTCGAGCCCGTTGCGCCTGCTGCACAGAGCAGCGGCGACTCCACGTAGAACTCGCAAACCTTAAGAATGCCTTCGGCATAAGCCTGCGGATCACTTCCCAGTTTCAGCACCTCTTCGTCGCAAGCGTGTTCTCGCTCGTCGACAAGCCGTGCGCCGATCCACCAAACCAAAGGATGAAACCAGAAGACGGCTTCGACCAGCATATGAAGTGTCGCGGCCAGATTGTCTCGGCGGCGAACGTGGCAAAGTTCATGCGTGATGATCGCCTTTAACTGCGCGTCGCTCAGACGATTTGAGATTCCCGTCGGCAACAGCAATACCGGGCGAAAAATACCCAGAATTCCGGGTTCCAACGTAGATTCGGAAATTTTGAGCTCGATATGTCTCGTGATTGCGGAGTTTCGCTCAAGGAGACGCAGCATCTCGAACTCGCGTCCGGCTTGCGTAGACAAAGCTCCCCGCAACGCCGCGACGGTTCTTTGGCGGCGCCTCCACCACAAGAAGACCACCGCCGCACAGCCGCTAGACCACACTATCAGCAGCACAGTTGGCAGGGACCGCAGCAACGCCGCTTGCCTCGACTCGGAAGCAGGCGCGGCAAGCAGACTTGGATTTACTGCGGCAAAAGGCTCGCTGATCACTTGCGTCACAGCATAGATGGATGTTGGTGAGATTGTTGGCCTATTCGACGATCGGAGATGGCTCCCTGTGCCAATCAGCAAGCAGAAGGGGAGTAAAAATTTCGCCGACGCGATTAGCCAAAGCGAGTAGCGCGTCTCCGCGCGGTTCTTTCTCAGCAGGAGCGTCAGTAGCCCAGCCACTGCGGCGAACAACGTGGACTGCCACAAGTGGTTGCCCATCGGAGCACCGATCGCCGCCCACCATGAGGACGAAAAGGGCAGGGTCGCAAGAATGGTCATGAAGTTTTATCCTTTCTCGCGAGTCTTCGTAAAGCTTTTTCAGCTTCGCGCACGTCGTCCAGGGTCAGCTTGCCCGACTCAATCAGATGCGCCATGACCGGCTGTGTGCGGCCACCAAACAAACTCAGCAGTTCGTCGATCAATCTGCCTTGCGCCGCCTGGCGCGAGACGATGGCCTCGAAGATGTGAGCGTTGCTGATCTTTTTGGCACGGCGTAGCAGCTTTTTGTTTTCCATGCGGTATACAGTGGTTTGCACCGTTGTATAAGCTGGTCGGTTCCGTTCGGGGAAGGCTTCCTGAATTTCTCGAATGGAGCAGGCGCCCTGGTTCCACAGGGCCTCCATTATCTGAAGTTCGAGCTTCGTCAGTTTTGGCAAGGTCATAACCATTCCCTACTACTATCGTAAGTGAAGCTACTATACCCGTATTTAAGTGTCAAGCAATGACTCCGGGACGTAGTGGTGTCATCTGAAGGTTCACTGACAAAACACACTCAAGTTCTCGATTCTTGCATTGTTTTGCACGGATGATAGATCACAAGGAAAAATGGGATAAGATGGTCAAGAAGGCCGCCGAGGAAATCAAGGCGTGTGTGGCGGAGAATGAGCACGTGAGAGCCGGAGACGTGATCGCCACAGTCGAGCACGGAATCAGAGTTAGCCACGAATTCGACCACCACCTGTCACTAAAGAAGCTCACGCAACTGTACTGGGCGAACCGTTTTGCTGAATACATCGTCGAACAGAATTATCCTCACGCCGAAATCATAATTGACGAGGAACAATAGCCATGTCCAAAGAACAAGCTAAAAAGCTGGCCGAAGAGTTCATCCAATCGCAAGAAAGAATCCTTGAGGAGTATGGCGATAGTGTCGTGAAATCGAAACGCAAGAACGCAATCGCCTCTGTCCAGCAGATATTTCAGGCGATCACTTCGCGTCCAGCAAAAACTCCCGCCAAGAATGGCACTCACGCCAAAAGCTGAGCGGCAGTCCAAATCGAGTCTGCAATTCCCGCTGCCATGGCTGGAATCACCCGCAACGTTTGGTGAATTCGGCAGAAGTTGTAATGAGCAAAATGAAGGGCAAGAGCCGCCTTCAGCCGTATATGGTGCCGCCACAGAATGAGGCTTGGCAACGAGGTTAGCGACTGCTAACCCCATTCAATGGCAGCTCCGCTTGTCGGCCAGCCCGCGGGCAAAGAGAAGGGGCTTCTGCTGTAAGGTTATATACGGGACATACCACTAGTTTTCGACCGGGGGGGAGGGGTTCGGGAAGCAAGTTTGCACGCATTCTTCGATTTGCAGAATGTCGCCATCAAAGCTGTAAAAACCAACTTGCCATTTATCGTCTTGTTCTTCGTCGAGTATGCGTAGTACCGCAAAATCAGAGGCCCGGCCCTGGGCCATCGTTGGGAATTGCAACCCAGCATACTGGACCGAACACAGTTTCAACAGGTTTCTGCACTCTTCCCATGACAATACCGCGCGCAATCTACCCAAATCACTGTTGGCCAAACCGTTGCAGTAGTAGATGTTTGGCATGGTTGGCTTAGTCTTGGGCAAATATATGCGGCTGCAGAGGTCTTAGCAAACAGCCACGCTGAAAAGCGTGTCTTCATAGGTCCCACAAAAATAAGCGCTTACACGAGGGAGAATCCAAAATAATTTCTTGTGGGTTTTCGGCCGGGCCGTTTTCTGATTCAAGAGCAGGCGGCACATTTCGGCTCTTGAGTTCCAGTTCCAAGGTTACGGGCTGCATGTATTGTAGTTGAGGTCCTCGCATAGGTGCCGGGCAGCATAGTCGATTTCGCGATTCGTAGATCCGCTACCATGTCCAGTAGGACCCACAAGAAATTTTCTTAAAACGCGCGAGAAGGTGGCTGTTTGCTAAGTGTTAGCGATCATGTAAAAACGCATTTTTTGGAGCCGGCCAACATTCCCTAGCTGCCCCGCCGCACGAGGCCGGAGGGAAAACCGGCCGGAGCGCCTGATGAGTGAGAGCGGAGGCAACTCAGTCGACAAACTCCACCGCACACACGAAGATACGGGAGGACGCGGATGATGTGTGGAGGGATGATGCTGCTCCTTATTCCTGGAGCGATAAGCAATTCAAATGCCGTGATCCGGCAGGAGTTCAGAAAACTACGTTTTCAGATGATCGATGACACTAAGACCTCTGCGGTGTCGATGGCGGTAGAAAAAGGGGCCAAAACAGCGGTGGTCTGGTTACTTTTCACTCTGCCCCTTTCCCTCTTGGAAGGGGGTGTTCTCTCAGAACGGCCCGCAGCGGTCAAGGGCGCGCCGGCGTTGCGCGGCGAAGCGAACCCTTCACGGCGAGGACCGTTCTGAGATCCTCGACAAGAGGGAAAGGGGTGGCCCTAAATGGACCGCTAAAATGGCCCAGTCGCTCACCGCCTCTGACACTGCGGCTGGGTTTGCCAGCCTAAGACAGGCTTTCGGCATTGTCTGTGATGGCCATCACCCCTATATGTTCGCCGTTGGGAGACCGGAGCGGCGGGCTAATCGGGGACACCCGGAGTTACAGAGTGGGGAACCACCAAGACTCTGGCAGCTCCCCCCGACCTGTTTGATCGAGCGTCTAGTGGGCTGTTCCTACTTGCTGTGACCCTTAGCCTTGTGCTTGGCGTTTTTCTCCCAGCCCTCGCGTGTGCGAGTCTTTTTCGCCTTGCTGCCCTTGGTGGGGTCCGAATCCTTGTCGGTCCTCTTGTTCTCGGCCTGAACCTGATCGGAACGTGGGATCCCCCTTGTTGCGCCGCCCCTGTTAGAGCGGCCCCTTTGTGCCATAGCCGGGATAGCCAGCAAGGAAGCGACGAGGAATGCCAAGCTGAGGTATTTCAGTCTCTTCACAGGATCCTCCTGAATGGTATCTTCCATCGTCACATTACGCGCCATCTGTTCCATCCACTCTTGATTCGGATGACGTGTGACTCCGGCCAAGCATATCCTCCGGCTCTCCAAATGAATGAAAAACAGCACGTAGTACGCCGAGTAGCCAGGCGCGATTACTCGCGCCCAGCCCTCTGTCATTGATCATCAGAATCCGTATTTTTCTGAACGCTCGCCGGAGTTGGAGGGAGATAAGATCATCATCCAGGCCCCAGGACGCGCCGAACGATCACTTCTCCGGGCTCGCGTGACGGATCATGGTTGCCACCCGATCACGCCGCCGGTGCGAAGTTGCGCTGTTTGCGGCTACTGAGGGCGATTCGTTGCGCGATTTCCCCGGCAAACAGGTCGATGGGAAACGACAGATCCCCGGCGAATGTTCAAAAAACTACGTTTTCGTGTGATCGCCAACACCCTCTAAGAACCGTGCGTAACACTTTCGCGTTACACGGCTCGAGCACTCAACAACGCCCCCTTAACGAACGAGGACGCAGTCTTATTCAAGTGCAATTAAGATAAGACCTACTCGATACTGGGCTTACAGCCGATTCACACGGCGATGGGAAATTCACCAGGCGTGTGGGAAGCCGCACCAACGGCTTGCGCCGTCGTCATTTGCTTTGCTTCCTGCATCGGTTCCATAAATCGTCTCGAGTGCGAGCACCGGCGAAAAGTCTGCTCCGTTTCCGGCGACGTGATGTTGTCCCGAACAGGCGACGCAACGTCTATCTGCGCTATTACAGCGCCGCATTCGCTTCCTTTCGCGCTCCCATACCCACATCGCCATTGTCCGCCTCACGGCTTCCTACCCCACGTTTGTGGGGAACGATACGGGTTTACTTTGTTCCGCTGATTGGACATGTCAGGTAGTTTAGGTGCCCTCTGTACGCCGGCAGTGTTGTATCGCCCATGACGGAGGAGATTACACCCTCCGTGCCCACTGCAAAAAGAGCGCCGAGCATCTTCCGCTCCCTTGATGGTAACGACGCTTGCGAGAGTTTGCATCTGCTCACCGTGCTACCAACTCTAGCCCCGATCCGGATCGATGCTCCCAGATGCACCGTTGCCTCGCGGTTCCAGTGCCAACCTTTCGGTTGCAGGATTCATTGTCAGAGTGCTACATAACAGGTCGTTGCCTTCCCGCTATGACTCCTAGGGTACTCGTCATGGGAGACGAGGTCCGGACGGAAGAGAACTTCTTCCGACGGACAGTCACAATCAACAGCTTTACAGGTCGCAGGTAATCAACCCTCTTAGCGTAAGCACTTCCACCGTGAAGAAGTCGGTCGCCACCAACACCGCCATGTGAGCACGGATAAAGTCTTTCCAACTCTTTGCAATACGGGATCACTCCTCCTACGAAAATACCTTCAGGCGGTCTGAGCAAGCGGCTCCAAGGTCACTTTGTGGCCCAGACGTTCCAGTCGCCTGACCAAGGATCGGCGGATTCGGTTCGCGTCGATACGGTCAAAGTGATCCGCACCGAGTTCTCGGTAGTCTTCCTTACGCTTCAGCATGTGATAGCCAATCGCTAACAGTGCGTGAGCTACCGCCATGACCGCGCGCTTGGCTCCCCGCCGAGCAGCAATGCGCCGATACAGGGCCGAGAGATAGTTGTTCTTGGTCATGGAGACGGCCCAAGCCGCCTGCGACAAACAACGGCGGAGCGAAACATTGCCTTTGCGCATCTTGCCGCTCAGCCGTTTCCCGGCGCTCTCAAAATTCCCGGGACACAAACAAGCCCAAGAAGCCAGGTGCCCTGAAGACGGAAACTGATTCATGTCCAATCCGATCTCCGCCAGCATTCCCCAAGCGGTTACCCGATCGACTCCGGGAATGGTGCATAGCCGAGTGACCTTATCCTCAAAAGGGAGCATGCGCTTATCGATCTCCTGCTCGATCTCGCTCCGTTTCGATTCCGTGAAGCGCAGGTGCTCGAAGAGCTGTCGGAGCAAGAATCGATGATGCTCGGTCATACGACCTTCGAGCGCCAATTTCAGTTCCGGGATCTTGTTCCGCAGCAGCCCTTTGGACATATCCGCCAGCCGGGCAGAGTCTTGCTCCCCGGCGAGCATCGCCTCCAAGATCGCTCTGCCCGAAGCGCCCAAAGCATCGGTCGCTACCGATGCCAACTTAATGTTGGCATCCTCCAACACCTTCTGAATGCGATTCGCAATCCGGTTGATCTCCTGTACCAAACTCACGCGATACCGCGTGAGGTCGCGAAGTTCACGGGTGGGTTGCGGCGGCACGAAACTCCCGCGGAGCAATCCGTGCTGCAGCAAGTCCGCGATCCACTCGCTGTCTTTCTGGTCCGTCTTCCGACGGGCCCGGCTTTAATGTGTTGCGCATTCACCAGCAACACCTCGAACCGCTCCGCAAGAATGTTCCACACCGGCTTCCAGTACACCCCGGTGGATTCCATGGCCACATGGGTTACGCCGCACTGCTCGAGCCAATCGGCCAACTGCAGCAGATCGTGAGTGAATGTCCCGAAGCGCTTCTTCTCTTTACGGCTCTTCCCCTTGGCCTCAGCCCACAACACACAGGCGGTAATACTCTTCTTATGCACGTCCAAACCACAACAGCAGGTGATAGACAACTTCCATCGCGCGACTCCTTTCACCGCGCGGCGTCGGACGCTTCGAAAAAGCGAAAACCTCCTACGCGTGCTCTCCGCAACTTCTGGAGGCTACAATTCGTTGTGCTTCTCAGCGTCCCAGCCATACTCATAAGCGGGCTCTGCGAGCGCCAGAGTGATACGGCCTCTGTCGCCAACGCGGCTGCACAAACGCTACGCCATCTCGAGCCCATTTTCATCCATCGTTGTGGTCCCCTCTGGGGGACCATGACCTACTCATAACGCAGCGCCTCGATCGGATCGACTCTGGTTGCCCGGCGGGCTGGAATGTAGCAGGCCGCAACCGCCACGACGCTGAGCAGCGCAATGACCACGGAAAACGATACAGGATCAGTTGCCGTCACTCGGAAGAGGTCCAATTGGCTCGCAAGTAAACGAGCAACTCCGATGCTCGCGAGCGTGCCGACGACAATGCCCACACCGACGAAGCTGGCGCCCGTCTGCATAATCAGGCGCAGAACGTCGGCTCGTTGGGCGCCGAGCGCCATGCGCACGCCGATTTCGCGAGTTCGGTGCGAGACGATGTAGGAGAGAACGCTGTAAAGACCTGCCAGCGCCAACGCGAGACCCAGCGCGGCAAACACACTGAAGAGCGCGACGAGGAAGCGCGGTTGTGCGGTCCGGAAACCCAGGATCGCTTCAATGGTTATCGGACCGTTGACGGGCTGTTCCCGGTCCATCTCTCGCACCTGCACGCGTAACGCGTTGCCGAACGCGTCCGGGTCACCCATCGTGCGGACGGCCAGAACGCGCTGCGGAGGGGCCAGCAGTGTGTAGGGAACAAGGACGGCAGGCTGCGGATCGCTTCGCACGTCGTCGTTGCGCGCGTTGCCCATTACGCCGATGAGCGTAACCTCAGCTGAGGCACTGGTCGAGCTCAGGGTCAACCCCCTCGGAGTTTTGAGTTCATTCAGCTTGAGGAGTCGGCCCACAGGATCTTCGCCCGCCGGCCATAGCCGGGCGGCCGCCTCGTTTATGACCGCGACGGGCCGGGCGCTGTCGACCTCCTCCTCCGTGAACATACGTCCTCGCCGGAGCGGTATTCCCAGAGTTCGCAAGTAGTCGGCACCAGCCAGGTGCAGCATGATCGGGCGCGATCCCGACTGAGGCTCGCCCTCGATGGCAAAGGTCGATTGTGGTCCACCGAATGGAAGGCCGCCGTTGCCGATTGTGGCGGCCTGAACGCCAGGGAGGTGTTTGACGCGCTCCAGTAGGTTGCGCGCGAAACGATTGCGTTGATCCCACGTCGCATAGCGTTTCGGAGGAAGCGGCAGTCCCACGACCATGACCCGCTGGGGCTGAAAACCCAGATCGACCTGCTGCAGGGCGATGAAGCTACGGATTGTTAGCCCTGCGCTCACGAGCAGCACGACCGAAAACGCCACCTCGGCGACCACCAGCAGCGCCCGCGTTCTCTTGCCTGCTGATGCGCTCCCGCTTCGTGCTTCATCCTTAAGCGCCTCGACCAGATCGGGTCGCGATGACTGAAGAGCGGGTATGAGACCAAACAGGATTCCGGTGAATGCTGAAATGATGACGCAGAACATCAGCACGTAGACGTTGATCTCGATGCGCGCCTCGTTAGGGACGTTGAAGCTTGGCATCAGCGCTACCACCAGCCTGGTCATGCAGGCAGCGAACAGCAGTCCGAGCAGACCTCCGACCAGCGAAACGAGAACGCTTTCCGTCAACAACTGCCGTACGAGCCTGCCCTGTCCGGCACCTACAGCGAGTCGGATCGCCATTTCCCGCGTTCGCGACGTCCCTCGCGCAAGCTGCAGGTTCGCAACATTCGCGCAAGCGATCAGCAGGAGCAACCCCACCGCTCCCAAAAGCAGTCGCAGACTCTGCCGCATTTCTCCACTCGCGACGGTGATATCGAGATAGTTCGTCAACGTCGTGGCGAATTCGTCTCGCGGATAGCCGGTCGGATTGGCCTTCGCGAACTCCCGATGGAGAACATGCAATCGTTGGTCGGCGACGGAGGACGAGGTGCCCGACGCGAGACGCACAATCGGGAACACTCCTCGTTGATCGCGGGAATCGATCCCCATGGGCAGCCAGACACCATCCTCAGTCCACCAGCCGAAACGAGGGGGCATGATCCCGATGATGGTGTACGGCTGATCATCCAGACGAAGCGTCTTGCCGACAGCGTTCGGGTCGCCTCCAAAGAGCCGTTGCCAACGTCTGAAACTGAGCACAGTGACCAATTCCGGTTCACCGGTTGAGCGAATATCTGAAGGCTGAATCGTGCGGCCGATGAGCGGTGGGACTCCCAGAAAGTTAAACGCATTGCCCGAGAGCCGAATTCCGCTGATCGTTTCAGGCGCAAATTCACCGGTCAGCAATACATTACCAGGACAGGTGGCCATCACATCTGAGAAGGCTGACAACGTCGCCATTTCCAGATATTCCTTCGGCGGATACGGACGCATCCTCTGGTTTGCTGTGGCGCTGCGAAGGCCGGGCGTCCAGATCTCGCCCGGTTTGGCGTAGGGATACGGATCGATCAACACGCCGTACACTGCACTGAAGAGCGAAGTCGTTGCACCAATGCCGAGTGCGAGCATGAGCACGGCGGCGACGAAAAAGCCCGAGTGCTTGAAGTGTTGACGAAGCGCAAATCTGACGTCGTTCATACGAACCTCACGATTGTCACCCCTGAAAGGAGATGTAGCGTACGATATTTTTCACCGAGCCGCTTGGACTCTGTGGGACGATCCCGGGAGAGTAGGCCCGCGGAATGTCACCGCGAGCCCGTGGCTGGCGAATTGCTGTTTTGCTTCGGTGGACAATGTGACATTGCGCTGAACCTTGACACCGTGCCAATTCGCCAGGGACACCCTCTGCTTGTGCTGCCTTGCGCAAATCGCCATCGAGGGTTCCCAGCGGCAATTGGTAACGGCGAGCGAGCTTTAGGTATGCTGCGTGGTACACTGTGAGGCCATGCTTTTCGCCCAGCGCAAGAACCTCCTTACCCCGAGCGGTCGTGAGCGCTGGTTCGGTGTCGATCGGCAGCCGCCCGAGTTCATCCCAGAGCAGTTGAGGTTGTTCTGGCTTGATTCGCTTTCTGCGGACTCCCATCAATAGAGCGTTTGCAACTTCGGTGGCCCAGTGCGCCGGAACAATAATTCGATCACCCTGCCGTAAGCGTTCGAGAAACTCTTCGGTCCAATTCGTCGCTTCGTCTTCAAAACACCAGGCCAGAGCTACCGAGGCGTCCTGTGGCTGGCGAATTGTTGTTTCGCCCATATTCCTTTAGGATTTCTCTTCCTGCTACGATTCTGCGATGAGCAATTTGGCGTTCCATCTCCAAATCGACAAAGACGTGGTTCGCAGGATTCTCGCCCGTCACTACCGGCCGGGACAGCACCCCGATGGTCCTTCCTGGCTGACGTTCCTGGGCCACATGAAAGACAGTCTCTGGAGCATGGATCTGTTCACGTGCAAGTCGGCAACGTTGCGGACCCATTGGGTCCTCGTGGTCATGGATCAGTACACGCGCCGGATCATTGGGTTCGGCGTGCATGCGGGCACGGGCGATGGTGTCGCACTCTGTCGGATGTTCAACCGCGCCATTCGAGGGCACCTCTGCTTGCCGAAGTACCTCAGTTCCGACAACGATCCGCTTTATCAGTTCCACCAATGGCAAGCCAACCTGCGGATACTGGAAGTGACAGAAATCAAGACCATCCCCTACGTTCCCCTGTCCCATCCGTTCGTCGAAAGGCTGATCGGTACGCTTCGACGGGAGTATTTGGATCGCCTATTGTTCTGGACGAAGGCAGATCTCGAAAACAAACTGCTCGATTTCAGTACCTACTTCAACAACCATCGCACGCATACCGCACGGCAAGGGCGAACGCCGGATAGGACTGTGACCCGACCGGTCGTCAATCTCCGCTCATTTCGATGGCAACCTCATTGTCGATCGTTATATCAGACACCTATGGCTGCGTGATTTTCCCAAGACACGCGCTGCCTGCGGTAATGGTCGACCTCGGCAATGCTTCCAAAAAAATCATTCGGTGTTTCTCAATCGCAGCGCGTTTCGCCGATCTCATCGTTCAGTCCCACCGGATACGGCGCGATTGCCGGTACAATCGCCTCCCGTAACAATTCGCCAGAGACACCTGACAGCATGGAGACGGCTTTCCTTCGCTGATGGGCGGCCGATGGAGTTTTTGGCAGGGACAGGCTCAGCGGCCGCGTCTTAGAACCGCGCACAACAGTCACTAGGCGCCTCCGTCACTGGCGAACAATCGTCTTGACGCTACAGGCGAGTTCCTCCACAATGGAGGAGTTTAGGAGTATGACTGTGGCGATCCTCAACATCAAGAATCTTCCCGACGCTCTCTACAAGAAGCTTCAGGCTCGGGCGAAGCGCCAACACCGATCGATCGCTCAGGAGATAACGCATCTACTCAGCGAGGCTCTTGAAACGCCGAAGCCATTGTCCATCCTTGATCTCAAGGGGCTGGGTAAAGAGCACTGGAGGGAAGTTGACCCGTCCACACATGTTGCGCGAGAGCGAAGTTCATGGGATTGATGGCCGATCTCGGGCGCGGCCCTGTGGGTGTGGACACCGTCATCTTCATCTACTTCATCGAAGAACATCCCCAGTTCGTTCCGCTGCTTGAGCGGCTTTTCAGAGAGGTCGACAATGGACGCAGGGAATTGGTTACGTCGGCGCTTACTTTGTTGGAAGTTTTGGTCGTTCCCTACCGTTCGGGAGACCATCTGCTGGCCGGGCGTTATGAAGCTCTTCTCACTCGGAGTCGCGGGGTTCGGGTTGCAGAGATTTCGCGGGATCATCTGCGCGCCGCTGCGCAGCTAAGAGCTGCGACGGGAGTCAAGACGCCGGACTCCCTTCAGCTTGTGGCCGCTTTGGCGGCTGGCTGTGCCACTTTTCTCACCAATGATCGCGACCTCCCGACTATACGCGGCCTGCGTATCTTACAATTGGTTTCTTACTGTAGGTGATCTTGCACAACTACGAAAGCGCTCAGTATGCTGCCAAAGGTCCTTGCTGTGTCGACCGACATTTATCAATGGTTCCTTATGGGTGAATTGGCACGAGCGCAGGATAGCGAATGGAAGCGGCAAGAACTGCTGGATGCCATTCCTGGAGCAGGCCCCTTTTGGGTGTTTCGGAGCACGATTCGAAGGCTGGGCAGAAAACAGAGTTGCTCTAAGTTCCGTAAGCAAGCGCTGCAGAAATAGCACGCGACTGGCTGGAGGAGCACAATCTCCCGTTCAGGTAGCGGCGCACACTTGAAGTGAGAAGAGACATGGGTTTCGTACCGATCGGAGTTTCGGAGTACGTCAAGCTGCACGTGAAAGCTAACCCGGACGAGAATCCAACAGAGTTGCTAACGCGTTTGCGCAGTTGTGTTTCGGACGCCCTGATGGGAGCGCGTTGCCACTGTGGGGCACCGGTCTGGGTTGTCGGGTCCGTTTCAGCGGGCTACGGGTGTTTCACCTGCATCACCGGCGAGGCATTTCCCAGCGAAGACTATGAGATTGATGAGGTCCTCACTGCCCGTGGGAAAGCGTGATTTTGACAGGCTGTGGGTTTGCGCCGGTCTCCGAACGTGACCGAAGGTGGAATGCTGTCGAGAGATGGAGGGATCATAAGACGACTGCAATCGAAAGGCGGAATCCGTGTGAGTCGCTTGCAGCCCTGGATTGGTCGCGGGAGCACGTTGGTGCCGTCCTGATGCAGAAAGGTAAGGGCTGTGCCCCGTCTCACGCCAGCCCTTCGGCCTACCATTTGCGTAACGAGCGTTCGGTGTGCTACTGAAACTCGTAGGTTTCATCATTCTTTCCTTTTTAAGCATTGGGCGGAGTATTTGTTATCCCGCTCCCCGCCCCTAAGGCGGTACAGACAATTTGATCCCGCACCGCAGGGCCTAATCCCAGGTTCATAACTCCTGGGCAGATGCGGGAAACTTTTTAATGCGCCGAAGCGTTTTTAGTGGAAGCCTTAATTGGCGTCAAGGTCACCAAATTAGCCTCCTCTACCGCCATATGCAGGCCCCAATCGCCTGACCGATGTTCCCCTTCCGGGTGTTTTGACATGTAATTTACGAAAACACGAATGACCTGGCCAACGGTTGCTTCGCTGTCAAATTTTAGGATGTAGAAATGGTCTTCGCCGCCCTTAACCACACCACCGTTCATGGCCTCTATCCACCCGCTTATGAATCCGGAACAGAGTGCAATTTCATACCCATATTCGCCCATGAATTTGCCTTGGTCACGGTCCGGAGTGTTGGCGTAGGCGACGGAGTACTTGCAAACTTTTAGTAGCTCTCCCGCTTTGATGAGCGGTGTCGAGCTTGCTGTACTGCCGGTGACACTGCAAAGCAAAACAAATATGCAAATGATGATCGACGTCTTCATGGCTGGTGTTCTCCTCAAATTTTATTACTGCGGAATCCTTTCATGCCTGCGCCCACATCCGGTCTTGGCGGAACATTATGGTGATTTTTGGTTTCTCAGAAAATTGCGCCCTGGCATGTTCTGCGAGGAATTGGTTCATGTGATCGACCAGGATTCTTCGCGTGCTTCTGTCAATCTCATTCATCAGACTCCTAACGACCTCCGGCCCGAAAACACCGGAAACTTTATAGTTGCGCAACCTGAGACGTAGAAAACTAAACAATCGGTCCAAGATGCGTGGGAGTACCCGGACATTGGTACAGGACCGGGACTACTATAATATCTGCCGAGTGCGGGATCACAGACAGTAGCCGCAGCCGTCAGGTTCTAATGGATAATTCCATCCTCAGTTAGAACGAAGTGCCCTACCACCGGACAAGATCGCGCCGAATTCAGTTTTGATTTGATTCATTTCGTTCTTCTGCGACCGGACAGGAAACAACGGGGAGGCATCAGGTCTCCTTCGCGGAACCTCTGCAAGACCTCAAATTCTGATTCTTTTTTGGAGAAAATATGAGACCACGGTGATCATCGAACTGTACCGGGCGGCGTAACAATCCGCCACTGAAGATCATGCGAGATGGCCAACGTTCAGAGCACAACTACGGCGTGAATTTGATTTAGCGGAATCATGGCGAATGGTACCCTGTTAATTCGAAAGCGGCACCGAACTCTGCGGACGAGTTTTTGGCGCGGGCTTACGATGTCATGATGATCACCGACAGGACGGTTCTTGTGGTCGGAGTGCTTGCCCTTGTCCTTCTTGCTGGAAGGACTACGAACGCGCAGCGTGCCCGGGGCGAACTGCGTATCGAGGTGCGTGACCCGCAGGGGGCTGTGGTGCCGACTGAAGCGGAACTGGTGAGCGACGCCAATCAATTTCGCCGGACATTTCAGGTGGGTTTGGATGGCCGTTACGTGGTACAGGACCTTGCTTTTGGTGTCTATCGTCTCAGCGTAAGTACGGAGGGGTTTGCGCCATGGTCCGGCTTGGTCGAAGTTCGCTCGGAGGTCCCGGTTCGCGTCTCGGTGAGTTTGGGGCTTGCACCAGTGGCGACCCAAGTACAAGTGAGCGATTCGGCCACCCTGCTTGACCCTTCTCGGACCGGAACAGTCTATCCTCTTGGGCGTCAAACGCTGGGTGAAGCCGTCGCGACGCAACCGGGTCGAGGCCTTTCCGATCTAGTCAACGATCTTCCGGGATGGTTGTATGAAGCGAATGGTGTTTTACACCCGCGCGGCTCAGAATACGACGTGCAATATGTAATTGACGGACTGCCAATCACGGCGAATCGCTCGCCTGCTTTTGCGCCATCGCTCGATGCGGACGCTGTAGATTCCATGCGTGTACTGACAGCGAACTATCCCGCCGAGTATGGTCGGAAGCTGGGCGGGATCGTAGAGGTCACGACGGAAAAGAATGTACCCTCCGGATTGCATGGGCAGTTCGATGCAAGCGGGGGAAGTTTTGGAACCGCGAACGGTTCTGCTGGAGTTTCCTATTCACATGGAAAGGACCGCTTTTCGATCAGCGGTGACGCGTTCCATACAGATCGCTACCTGGACCCGCCAGTCCTGGCGAACTACACGAATCGCGCGAGTGCCGATGGCTTCTCAGCCTCTTACGAGCGTGATTTCTCCGATCGTGACCGTTTACGCCTGACCGTTTCGCACAATATCGTTCGCTTCCTGGTTCCCAATGAACTTGTTCAGCAAGAAGCCGGGCAACAACAAGACATCACAAACACCGAGACGACCGGCCAGGTCTACTTCCAGCACATTATTTCGAGTGAGTTGTTGCTGAGTGTTTCCGGGAGTGTTCGAGACGCCGCTGCGACGCTCTCTTCGAATCCGTTTGCGACTCCCGTCATTGTTTTGCAGGACCGCGGGTATCGCGAAGGCTATGTCCGGGCGGACCTTGCTGGACACCACGGGCACCACGACTGGAAAGTGGGCGCGGACGCAATATTCAACCCGGTCCATGAAAGTTTGCAGTACACCATCACTGATCCGACGCAATTCGATCCCGGGACGCAGCAACAGTTTCAGTTTTTGGACCACCGTTGGGATGTTGAGCCATCTGCCTACGCGCAAGATCAAATTCGCCTCGGCTATTGGAATCTCAGTGCTGGGCTCCGCATCGACTATTACGGTTTTGTCGTGCAGGAGTCGGCGTGGAGTCCCAGAATTGGCGTCTCTCGATATTTTCCATCGGCGAATCTATTGCTTCATGCATCCTACGACCGCGTGTTCCAGACCCCCGCGCTCGAGAATCTTCTCTTGGCTAGCTCGTCGCAGCTCGATTCGTTGAATCCTATTGTTGTGCGGCTCCCGGTCGAGCCCGCACGCGGTTACTACTATGAGGCCGGCGTCACGAAGTCATTTTTCGGGAAACTTCGGCTCGATGCAAACGTGTTCCGTCGCGATTTTCGCAACTATTCCGACGATGATGTTTTGCTGGATACGGGTGTGAGTTTTCCGATCGCTTTTGCAAAAGGGCGGATCACAGGCGAGGAGGTGCGAATTGAAGTTCCACACTGGGGGCGCTTCTCAGGTTACTTGAGCTATGCCAATCAGGTGGGGATCGGCCAGGGGCCCATTACCGGTGGGCTCTTCCTCGGAAGCGACGCTTCGAACGCGCTGACTGACACCAGCCGGTTTCCGGTCAGTCAGGATCAACGCAATACGGCACGTGCGCGTCTGCGGTTACAGGCGACTCGGCACTTGTGGCTTGCCCTGGGCGGAGAATACGGCAGCGGATTACCGGCGGACACCCGTGGTGCTGACCCAAGTTTGCTGCTGGCTCAGTTTGGCCCCGAGATATTGAACGAAGTGAATTTGGCGCGAGGACGAGTGAAACCGAACTTTGCGTTGGACGCTGGAGCAGGGTTCGAAGTCTACCGCAAGGAGCAACGGAGTGCGGCCCTGCAAATTCAGGCCGCGAATTTGACCGATCGCGTGAACGTGATCAATTTTGCGAGCCTCTTTTCCGGTACCGCAGTTGCGCCGCCGAGGAGTGTTTCCGGGCGGTTGAAGTTGACCTTCTAAGACTGCCACGCTAGCTCTTTCGCTTCCAGTTTGGACCTCGGACCTCATCTGCGTGGAGGTGGAATCTCGAAATCTGGCAGGATCTGCCCCGGAGATAGGTCATTGCCTCGCAGTGTACATTTGTGCATACCAGCGAATCGTGGACTGCGAATAGGATCCAGTCAAGGCCAAGGCGAACGTCACGAAGCACGGGATCCACTTCGCAGATGCCGCCAGCGGGCTCGAGGATGATTCGGCGCTGACCATTCCCGATCCTTACTTTGAAGAAGAACGGTGGATCACGCTCGGAATGGATGCTCTCGGCAGAGTTCTGGTGGTCATCTACACCTGGCGCGGGGAGAGGGTGCGGCTCATTTCGGCTCGGCAGGAGAGGCGGAAATATGAAGAGAGCCATGAAGCGCGAATACGATTTCAGCCGAGGCAAACGCGGACCTGTAATATCGGTTCCAAAGGGCAAGACCAGAACCACAATCCGACTGGACGACGATGTGCCCGATTGGTTTCGCCAACAGGCGGATTTGGCTCGCGGAAACTATCAGACTTTAATCAACGATGCGCTGCGGCAGCAAATCCGTCGAGTTCAAGAGCCGCTTGAGGCCACCTTGCGTCGCGTCATCCGCGCAGGACCCTCAGTTGCTCGCCGCTGGCCGGAACGGCAATGTCCAAGAACACCAAAACCGCACGATTCAGCCGCACTATATCCTCGTCGGCGAGCCGGCCGGCGCGGAAGTTGAGTCTGTCCACAAGAAGTTTGGCCGCCAGGTGCGATCCTGTGGCTGCTGTGCTACTGGGCCCCGGTTGCTTGCACGAGCAACTCCACCGAAGGCGCGACCATAAGCAGCAGCACGGCCTGCGGTTTTGCGGCGAGTTTCAGAAATTCGATATTTCGTTGCCGCGTATCGGCGTTGACGAGACGGTCTCCCTGCAAATCGTCAAGAGCCTGCAGGCCAATCTCTGCCACCTGGGCCAAGTTACGCGACACCGGCGCCAAATCTTGCGTCAAGAACGATCGTTTCAGCAAGGGTTGCAGCTTGGCATCGTTATCCCGCCACAACTGAAGCCATTCTCGGGCCTGCTGCCACTCCTCGCGGGTTGCCTTTCCCGAAGCGATTCGCTTGGCGATGTCGGTAAATTCGCGGGCTGTATCGCTTTCAGGTGGCACGGCATCGTCGAGGCGGTTGAGCGGTGTGAAGTCGCTAAAGGTCCGCAGTTCCTGGCGCTGATACAACCGGGGAGGTTGTACGACGGCCGCAAGCACTCTTAAGGGCTCTGGATCCGGCTCGCCGCTCATGCGCTCCAGCATTTCCTCCGTGATGCGTCTGTGGCGCAAGCCGTAGCAACCGAGTTTCTGCGATACGATCGCGAGCCGCTGGTACATCGAGTCCACATCCTGTACCTCTTGAGGAGACCACCACCGCTCCGCGATGGCGGCGGTGCGCGGCCATATGCGGTTGTCCATGTTTTCGTGCGACACGATGTCCGTCCACATGGTGGCCTCGCCGCCCAGCACGCGTGCCTTCTCATCCGCCGTGAGCGTTGCAGCAACGTCCCCTAACGGGTCGACCTGATAATGCTCCGCCGCTGACTGGTTCAAATCAATGTAATAGCCGGACGAGAGCACGGCGCGGTTGCCTTTGCGCGCGGCCTCTGCCAGTGACTTTGATCCGCGCCACGATTGGATGACTACGTCTTTCGGCGTATCAGGCTGAAGCACTTCGTCCCATCCAACCATGATCTTCTTCCGGCCCGCGATGGTCTTCTGGACTCTGGCTGTGAACAGCGCTTGCAAGGCCACTCCGTCCTTAATTCCGTGCGCCCGCATGAACTCGTTAATGCGTGGGTTGCCTTCCCATTCCTTGGGATCGCACTCATCTCCTCCCGCGTGAAAATAGGAATCGGGGAAAAGAGCAGTCATCTCGCCAATGAATCCGGTCAGAAACTTGTACGTGCTTTCGCGTGTGGGGTCGATCGCCGAACTGTGGGAGGGATCTTGGCCGCTGGCCAAATCCGGGTAGCCCAGAAACCATGACCCTGTATGGCAGGGCATGTCGAATTCCGGGACGACTCTGATGCCGCGGTCCCGCGCGTAGTCGATAATCTCCAGCACTTCATGTTGCGAGTAATAAAACCCGCCGGAGCCCTTTTCCTGCAATAAAGGGAATTTTTTGCTTTCCACGTGGAAGCCTTCATCGTCCGCGAAACGCCAATGGAAGACATTCAGTTTGACCGCTTCCATGCCGTCCAGATTGCGCTTGATGGTCGGGATGGGCACGAAACGATGTCCGGAGTCGATCAGCAATCCGCGCCAGGGGAAGCGCGGCTGATCGTCAATCGTCACGGCGGGAACAGTGAAGGCTTTCGGAGTAATTCTCACCAATTGAAGGAACGTCTGGAGGCCGCGAAGCGCCCCAAGTGGGTTCTGCGCTTTCAACTGAACATCGGTATTTGTGATTTCGAGGTGATAGGATTCATCTTCGCCCAGTTCCTGGATGGGCGCGCTCGGTCCCGCAGTCTGAACGATGAAATGTGGTTCGTTGAGGCTTGCCTCGCGCCAAAGCGGGATGCCGGTTTCCTCGGAAAGCCTGTCCAGGAATCTCTGCCGCGCTCCTTCCAGCCGAGGTTCCTTGTACCCTTTCAGAGCGATGCCAAAATGCCCGTCAATAACGAATTCCCCCTCGCCGCGCACAACATGCGCGGGAAGAGGCATGACCGGCAGCGCCTCGTTTTGTCGCGCGCGAAGATTGCCTGCGGCGACAACCCAGCAAAACGCAAGCAAAGGAAATTCTAGTGAACGTGCCAGGCGCGGCTTTGGCAAGATAACATCTCCGAAAAGCGAATCTATTGGATGGTCCAGCGTGTTATAGCATAACCCGGCCTCCTACCCACTTTGTTGCATGCTTTTCGGCGGTTGCTGTGCTTTCGGCTGTTTTAGTGAGGGAGGCACTCCGTCAGCCGTCCTCCGTCAGCCATCCTGTAAACTGACCCGCGGCGTGGAAACAACCCGACATCTGACACGGCCCAGAGAAGTTTCGGATTTGCCGATAAGGAGTCATTGCCTTCCCCCCAGGCCGAAATCGAAGAGTTCGCGCCGGCATGATGCCGATTTCGCCGAGCGACCGGGCGACCGCGAGCGCTGCGCCGACGAGGGCCGGTTCTGGAAGGGAGCACGCGCCTTTGAGAAGCAATGGCGAGACCCTGACAACGTTTATAGCGACGTCGAACGTCGCGAGGAAGAACCCAAGATGATTGCCGTCGCCTCTCGGTGTTATTCCCCACTCTGGCGTTGCCGAACAAGACCCAGGGAGTCTCAACAACAGCGAAAGAAAAAGCTGGCCTCCGAAGCGCGAGACGTAAGTAAATCGGGCGGAGCCGACAACCGCAGCGTGCACACCTGGCAAATATTTCGGATAAAACCTCCGAGCCGCAGCATTTACCTGCGAGATTATCGAAAGGCCTGGAATGGTGCACTAAGTTCGGTAGAGACTCGGTTATGGTCAGTGTATCGAAAGTTCACCAGGACTCTGGGTCCCTCTTCAACGAAGCTTCCAGTTTGTGTATCGTAATATCATGCGGGTAGCCTGGCCAGGACTGCGCATTGCTTAGATGAATCTGCGCAGCTCCAGACCCATGGCGCGGTGACAATTTCTTCTTGACGCTCTGATGCAGTGCAGTTGCTCGGAATCGCTGCACCCTATATCCATGACCTCATTCGCAGCTTTACAGCGCCTATACGACACAAATCGGTTTCTCGAGGCTTTCCATCAGAGTGCAGATTATTGGAACCCTGCCCGTCGCTTTGATGATCTTTCCTGTGACGAGTTGATTTTAGGCGGCAGACTTGCCGCACGCCTCGGTGGCCGGCGTCTCTCGCGTTGGCTCCTGCGCTCCGCTTTCAACCGATACCCCTCTGAGCCGCGTGTTCGTTATTTCGCGTCACACCTCCACCGCCGCGGATGGAAGCTCTTCGAGCAATTGCGAGAATCGGAATCAAGTCCGGAGCTGCCCGGCGCTGACAGCCGCACCCAGGCAGATTGGCTGGCTACGCGCGCCCTACTTTGGGCTTCCGTTCGCGACTTTGCCGCGGCCCACCGCTGCATCGAGCGAGCCTCATTCTACAGGCCCAACGACAGCTGGGTTTTCTCTTGCCAAGCGGACGTATTTGGTTTGGAAGATCGCTGGGATGACGCCCTACGCTCCGCCGAACTCGCCTGGGAGATCAACCCGGGAGCGCCATATGTCGCGCATAGCCTCGGTCAGAGCCTCTTGAATTTGCGGCGTGTGAGGGAAGCCGCCGATCGATTGTCCGCAGCCGCTGAGAGCTGCCAGTCCTTCGAGGTCGCGAGTGGAGCCTGCTGGCATCTTTGCGCGCTCGCCGAAACGTTCGAAGGCGACGACCGGCGGCGCACCATGAGTCGTGCACGCGCATTGGCCGGCAATCTCGCGTCTCTGGCGCCCCTGGCGGACCGCGAAACCCGCGCTCTGGTGGCTCGAGTTTGGCTCGACATTGCCCAACAGGATGACGACCACGACGCCACGGAGCGCTGGTCATACGAAGCTCGCTCTCCGTTCCATCGCGCGGTCATGAAGAATCTTCGTGCAAATCCTAACGGACTCCGCGTCCGTCTGCCGTTCCGCTGTGGCATTCAAAAGCATGACGCATGCCTGCCCACGAGCGTTGCCTCCGCACTCGAAGCTATGGGAACCCACATAGATCCCGATGTAATGGCCTCGGAGATTACTTTCGGAGGAACGCCAGAATGGGCAGCCGCCGAATGGCTTGAGAATCGCGGGTTTTGCGTTCGCTACTTTCCCGCCACTCCGGACACTGCCGCGCGACTAGTTAAGAACGGCATTGCTTTCATCATGACCCTGGAGGGTGACGCCAGCGCACATGCGGTGGCCGTTGTGGGCATTGACGAAGCTGCTGGAACTCTCATCGTCCACGATCCGCAATCCTTTCGTACTTCCGAATACCTTTCAGAATACATCGGGCACGGCGAAGCGCCTCTCGGCCCCAAGGCTATGGCCGTAGTTGCACCCGCGCAATTGCCGCTGCTCGAGCGCCTGCTCCCGGAGGCTGATTCGGAAGCCATCGCGGCTACCGAGCGCCACCATCAACTTGTTACCCTGCACGGACCCGCTGCCACCCGCGAACTCGTTCAGGATTTCGCCAAGCGCTACCCTTCGCATCCAGTTACCCGGTTGCTCGTTGCCATGCAGGCGACGCACGACGGGCAATTAGGCGCTGCTTTGCGTGACCTTCAGGACCTGCTAAGGGCATTCCCAAACTCCGCTTTTGTTCGCTCGAGGATTCTTTCCGCCTGCCGGTCGCTCGGCAACACCGCCCTTACTCGCGAGACCTTAGCAACCGTCGTCCACCGAGGTGTAGTCCCTGGAATCGAGTCTCAGCAGAACTGGTTGTATCCGCCCGGCCATTACGTAGCCGAATACGCCGACCTCCTGCGCCAGTCCGCGGAGACACGGGACATCGCGCTCTCATTACTACACGGCGTACTCGTACGTGAACAAACCTGCGCGTTCGCTTGGCATGTCCTTGGCGAAGTTTTCTCGAGCGAGATGGACACCAGCGGAGCACTGCTTGCTTATCGCATTGCGGCTTGTCTTGCTGATAGTTGGGAGCATTATGCTCGCGCTTACTGCGATGCGCTCGGCAATTGCGGCCGCATAGAAGACGGTTTGAGGTGGCTCGAGGAGCGTGTTCGCCGTTTTGGCTCTTCTTCGCGGGCCGTCTCCACATGGACCACGTGGATTGGCGCGCTCGAACAGTGGGGGCGCCCGCAAGAAGCGTTGCGGGCGACAGAAGAGTCGCTGAATCGCTACCCGGACTCTGCCGCATTGCTGGCCTTCGTGGTCCCATTTACCGCGCGCATGGGCCAATGGGAGCGCGCGGAGGCCTTGTTGGGCCGCTTGGCTGCCGCGGGAAACTCCGCCTTGTTTCACAAGGCGGCTGTGGCTTTCTATCGCATGCGTGGCGATCTCGAAAAATCCATTCAGCACGCCTATGATTGCGTAAGTGAATCGCCACTTTCCACCGAGGCTTACGGCGACTTACTTCAACTCATTGCTAAACGCGACGGCGCTGTTGCTGCCGTGGATTTGGCCTCCCGCTGGCTTGCCGATCATCGCGGCCATGACGGATTCGAGCAACTCTATTCGCAGCAACTGGATCGCGTGGCCTTTTCGCGGTTCAGAAAATACTCGCTCCTGCTTCGCCGCTCCAGGCGCAATCCCCAAGATGGCTGGACCTGGCGTGAGTTGGTATTCTTATGCTGCCTCGAATACCGATCTGCGGATGATCGGCGGCGTGGCAGACTAGCTGCTCGCATCCATAAGTTCCTTCAACAATGCCGGCGAATCTCACCGGAAGCCGCAGCCACTCTGCGAGCGCAAGCCCTTTGGTCTGAAGCTTGCGGTAAATGGTCTGAAGCCCTCGAGGGCTGGTCGCAATCCATCCGTCGGGAACCGGAAAGCCTCTATGCCCACGAGCACGCGCTGAATTGTTTAGCGAGGTTTGAGGCTGCGGAGCGAAAGCGTGCCTGGGAGGAAATCTCCGCGCTCCTGCCAAGGTACTCGGGCCGCTTGTTCGCGGCTCGCTACAACGCCATGCGCGCTGCCGAAATGTTTGGCTTCACTCTGGCTGAGCAAAGCGTTTCCCGGTGGGCAACTCTCCGCGCCGATGACCCAGAAGTGTTGGAAGCCAGGGTCGATCTTTTGTTGGAGCACGGTCATGGTCGCACTGACGCCGAGCGCGCCCTCGAAATTCTGCAGCCCGCCGTAGAACGCCATCCCTATCACATCGGTCTCCGCTCTTCCTTAGCGAATGCGCTACACAAGCTGGGCAAGTTCGGGGAAGCCGAGCAAGTCCTAGCCGACCTCGTTCGCCGTCATCCGGATGACTCTCCTGCACACATCCAATTGGCCCGTGTTCATGAACAGGGTGGCCAGCTTGACAAAGCCTTGCAGGTACTCGAATCCGCCAGCCAGCGCGATCCCCAAAATACCGATCTCTGGGACGTGCGCGCGCAGATGCTCATTCATGCCCGGCGTTTTAAGGAAGCCAATTCTGCCGTCCGCGATGGACTGTCGCGGTTCCCTAGGCATGTTCATTGGCGGGAGCGAGCCATCAGGCTCCTGCTGGATTGCGAGCAGCCCGAGGACGCCATCGAAGCTGCCCGCGAGGGCGTTCGTGTGTATCCTCGCGGGGCTTACTTGTGGTTTCTTCTAGGCACAACCCTTAACGACTTAAGACGCTTCGCTACACACGGCGAGATTGAGAAGTGCCTGCGGCATAGCCTCGCGCTCGATCAGGGCTTGTTCGCACCAGCCGATCGGCTTGCTATTTTTCTCGTCGAGCAGCGCCGTTATGCCGAAGCTGAGCAAGTGATGCTTTGCGTTCGCGAACGCCTCAGCGATCCTACTCCGGCGAACGGTCGTCTGGCTTGGATTCACCACCAACAGGGCAAAAAAGAGGAAGCGCGCAATGAACTGGCCTCCTTGTTACGCGCTGTCCCTTCCTATCTCTGGGGCTGGATGGTTTTGCACGACGCGCTGGTCGCGGACCAGGCTTGGGACGATGCTCGCACGATTTTCATCAGCACACCCACTGAGCTTCAGACGCACATGCGGTTCCGTCGCCAACGTCTAGTTCTGCTGGAGAAAGCCGGCCTTTCCCCCGCCGAACTCGATTCTGAATGGAATGCCTTGCTCCAGGATTTTCCAGAAGACCTGGCTGTCCACCTGCAACGCTATGACTCACTTCGGTCCGCCAAACGGATGCCGGAGGCGGCCAAGGTGCTCGAACTGGCCCGGGCCCGCTACCCGGAAAATCTGTTCGTGCTTGCTCGCTTCGTCGAAGTGCTGGCGCAGGATCAACAACGCAAAGCTGAAGCCATCCACACCTTACTGACGATTTTCTTTGCTGACGGCGAAGATCCTTCGTGGGCTGTGGATTACGCCTGGGGAGCCGCAAAGGTCGCCAAGTGGCAACACCAGGGTTATGAGCAGGCGCGTGAGCTCTTGCGACAGGGTTCGCGTCCCACGCCGCGGGCATTATCTCAGTTGTCTTCCTACGCCCTCGTGCATTATGGAACCTTCAAACAAAGGCTCCAGCCACGCTGGCGCACATGGTTCCCAGACCGCGGGGCTAGCGAGATCCTCGCAATGCTCAATTTCGTCGATTCCTCGGTGTGGGCAAACGGAACGTATCGCACGATCCTCTTGCGTCACCTCTGCGATTTCGGTTACCACCGCGCTGTCGTCAGGTACTGGAGGAGGCACAAGCCGCTGGTTGAGGCCGATGTTCTATCCTGGTCGGAAACCGCACGGGCCCTTGTTGCGCTGAAGAAAAACAAATTCGCCCGCCAACATCTGGCCGATTGGCGCTCGCGAACCGGAGTTCCCATGTGGGCTGTCGCAAATTATGTCATGTGCTTTTCGCCCCGTCGTCGCTCCCATTTGCGCGAGCTGGTCTCCTCTTGTCGCGATGCCTTGGCCGGGCTCCCACACGACCATTGCGCCAAATATCTCGTGCACAGGCAGGCCGAAGCCTGTGCCTTGTTAGGTGATCAGGCTGGTTTTCAGCAGGTTTGGCTGAAACACGGCAATTATCTGACCAGCAAACTCGAACAGAACGAATGGTTTGACTCGCGCAGCAAGCATTTGCTGACCGATCTACCGGTAATGGCCCGTGCGTTGCAACAAAGCGAGCTCCCGTTGTACCAACAAACCCTGCGAAGCGTGCGCTGGAGACGCATGTTCGGCGGATTTCACCTGGCAGACCACAGCAGAATGCCTACATGGCGGTGGTTCTGGTGGATCCTCTTCTGGTTAGCTCTCTCCATGTCCATGCTGCGGAGCCACTAAGCCGCCGCTATTAATCACGGCGGCCTGAAACCCTAACTAGCTAGGTGTTAGCTTCCGGCTGACGAATTCCTGAAATACGTTGGCAAAAGCAGTTTCAACGACCCTGATCCCGGCGGTTTGAAACACAAACCCCACGTTACGATTTTTTGCTGGACGGTAGGAGGTCGCAATTCCAGCCGCCGTCAGGTTTCCAAGGAAATTCGAATAGTTAGGCTGCCAGTTTCCGTTGTCGCCCTTGGCAAAGTCGTTCTCGGATCTGACCTCAAACTTTCAGACTCCAAACTCCTAACAACCCGGCTCATGGACGACGCTTTGTACCGATGACACCGTCCGGGCTGGTGAAGCAGAGAAAACCCAGAATGCTCACTGCGGCAATCATCAAAAACATTCCCATAAGTTCCTCCTTCGGCGGCAGAGCTGACTCATGCATTGCAGGTCAGGAGATTTTGCGTTACCGGCGATGGCTAAAATGTTGCGTCCGGATACGCGACGTGGCCTCATATAGCGCCTGACTGCCTGGCCGAGCTTCCTTCTCCCGTGAAAGACCCGCGCTTTAACGGCGCTAACCGAGAGTCCCATGCGGCGAGCGGTCTCTTGGGTGGTTAACTCACGGAGTTCCCGCAACTCGAGGGCTCTCCGAATTCCTGACCTCAACTGCGTCATCGCGGCCGCCAAAATTTGCGCCCCTTCCCGCTGTAAGTATCTGGCTTCGGAGTCTGGATTTGTGTCGGGCACCTCCAGGCCAGGGGCTGTTCCTTCGCTGCTCGAATCGTCGATGTGTACCTCGCGCAGCGCGCGACCTCTCCGAAGCAACATAAGTGCCTCGTTGATGGCGATGCGCGTCAACCAGGTGGAGAAGGAGATTTCCCTTCGAATTTGTGCAAGTAGACGAAGGCTTTTTGGAAAGTTTGCTGGACAACGTCTTCTGCGTCCTCCGGGACGCGTGTGTAGCGCAGCGCGAGCGCGAAAATCCTTGGCTGGTGTCGCTTGACAAGCGCTTCAAATGCCAGTTCCTCACCACTCTTGGCGGCAGCGACAAGCGCTTCTTGCTTTGGCGGATCACTGAAGGTAGCGAGCTTCGTTTCAGGTTTGCTGCCGTCTTCCGCCAGGCTGGATCGCATGGTGCTGCTCTCCTTATCGGTTTCAAATGGCATACCGTCTTCAAGCGGCTTGCCGCTGCTGCTCGCCGCCTGCCTTTGCCTTCATCGCGACAACGGCAACTCCGCGACCAGGGCGGCTCGCTTGCGTGTCGTGGGCCGATGCGGTGCTGTCTTGTAACTCGGCTCCCGGATTGCGCGCCGGCCCTTTCCGCATGTGAACCTCGGTGCCTCCGCGTTTAAAGGAGACTTCAATCCATTGCCGACTTCATGAGGTGGATGCCCCAGCCGTGTTCGCCTCCAGCCCCTCCGGCGCCACAGGGTCGGCGGCGGCCAGTCGGGTCAGATCCTTTTCCTCGTCCAGCAAATACCCGTCGCGGGGCCGGCTTCACATTCGCAGTGTGTGCGCGGTATTCACGACGCGACCTCCCGATCAGCCTCGGTGCCAGCCAAAGGTCATAGCGAATCCATTGCGGCCGCGCAGCACGCCCGACCACTTTTTCCCTTGGGGACGAAAGCGAGAACGAGTGACATAGCCCCTCCTTTCAGATGCGCTGCGTTGCGACGATGATGGGAAAGCAAGGCGAGGACCAGGCTCTCGAAGTGTTCTGGCTTAAACGGAACTCCTTGATTTGCAATGAGATAAGGGCGGGCTAAAGATTTTCGGCGGGTCCCGTGCCAGACCGCTACTGCCGGCTACGTGGGAAGGTGCCAGGTTGTTGGCGCGGAAAGCCATCGGCTATGCAGGCGGCACCGGGCTAGGCGAGTCATACCTTAACGCGGGAGGAGGGAAGCAGCCGACTCTACTCGAACTGTAGCACCACAATCTCCGGATTCGATCCGAGTCGCAGCGGTGGCCCCCACGTACCGGCTCCACTCGAAGTGAAAACCTGCATCTCCCCTATTCGGCTGAGGCCGTACACGAACTGGCGGTAAATCCGTCGCGCTATCCAGCTCCAGGGTATGAACTGGCCAAGGTGTGTATGTCCTGAAAGTTGCAAAGAAACCCCGGCAGCCTCCGCAATTTCCGGATGATCGGGAGCATGCGTCAATAAAATGCTCGGACGGCCGCGATCCAAACGGATGCCTTGGAGCACCGACGCAAGGGATCTGCGATGCCACGCATTCCGGTACTGGACACCAAGAATCTGCAAACCATCTACTTCAACCTTTTCGTTGTTGAGCACGCGTACGCCAGCCGCCGCAATAGCATGGAGATATTTGCTGTCGTCCCGAAATTGCTCATGATTTCCAGCGACGAAATACACACCGTGTGGCGCAGTTAACTGGTTCAATGGCTCCGCCGCTTGAACGGCGTCGATGGCCGTGCCGTCATACAAATCGCCGGCAATAAAAATTGCGTGCGGCTTTTCGTTCAAAATCTTGGCAACCATACGCCGCAGAAAACCGGCGTTTCGCACATGTCCCAGATGCAAATCGCTAATTAGCGCTGCTTTTCGCCCACGCCACGCGTCCGGCAAGTTCGCGAGCCGCACTGTAGTTCGCGTGACGCGCGTCCAACTTGCGTTGAAAACCCCGTAGAGTCCGGTTGCTAGCGCAACCGCGAACAGCGCTTCGACACTTCGATGGAAGTTCGGGTGCAGCCCCGCCAAAAGTCCAACCGCGAGAACCATCCAGGAGCAAACCGAGGCAATGAAAAGGAAGCTCAGCAAACCTGCCCAAACCGCGGCAATCCTGTAGACGACACGCACAAAAGCATTTGTATAGCGAAAAGCGAGCAGCGAAGCCGGAATGAATGTTGCGGACAGAACTCCGAGGACCAGCTTGATCCACAGTGGTCCAGGGATACGGGCGTTTGCAGACGAAAATGTCCACGTCTCATACAGGAAGAAATGCGTCAAAAAAAGAACCGCCTGCAGAATGACAACAAAAACGATTACGCCCTTTGAAAGTTTCACGCTCCATTCGATTCCGCAGCCGGGTAGATCGTTATAATTTGGTCCGTTCGACGCCTGCGGTCCGCCAATGCCGGCCTGGAACTCCTGGTAGAACGTGCGAGCGCGGTCTGGTCCTGCGACCCCAACACATGGCGAGGACCCTTGGCGTGCCGGTCGCTTCTCCTAACAAGTGCCGCTTCCGCGGCGCTGATAAGATTCGTAGGCCGGGTTGTGACGCACCGTTTGTCTCAAGGAAGGGTTCACTCTCTAGGAATTCTGGCCTGACCCTGCCAGCTCTGGATAAGGCTTAGGGCCGCATGATTTGTTTGCGCAAGATCAAATCACGCATGGCACCGGGCGCTTCAAGAGAGAGAAACCGTGCTCGACGGGGGTTGCCAAGACTTGGCGCCTGGCGAGGAAAAGTGCCCTGGCTGAAACACCAGAAACTTCCTCGCGGTCTTGGCAAACGCAGCGGGAAATTCGATAGCCAGCGCGACCAGCAGGCCAAATACGCTGCCCAACAGTGCAAAACCGAGGTTCTGGAGGGTGAACCAGAACGTGACTCCACCGATGGTCAATGCGTGGAGCGAACCAGCAGCCGAGTCGTGGGTCGCGGCCATGCCGGATCGAACGAAGCTCGGCACTACGACGCCAGCCAGAAACAGGGCGATCGTGACCCCGCCAAGGAGCTGCAGGACAGAAAGAACTCGTTGGATCTTCTCTATTTTCGCAGTGCTTCCCCCGTTTGTCGGCTTGACGGCGGAATGGTGGTGAGGTTGCTGCGCCCCATGGAACATAAATGCTCCTTTCTGATCGCTGACATTTCCGTTCATTGGTTTTCTCAAGCACTCAGATGGCAGGAGACTTGCTGGGGGCTCGGAGGCGTTCGTGCTCGGGTACCAAAAGCCTTGAGCAGCGAACGCCTCGAGCGCTCCTGGGGAAGCATCTCTGCGTGCTGTTATCAAGGGGTTGCTAGCAGAAGGCTCGATATTCAGGTAATTCACTGAAGATCACCCACAAAAACGCCTTAGTTAGAGACCCTTTGGTTCTGCTGCACCTGGGCGTTTTCTATGGATTTGCGGGAACTCTCATTTGGAACCATCGTTTGCGAGGCTCAGATCCTATTTGCCGGTGCGCCACTGGCTCGTCAGGGAAGGGAGCCTGCCGCACCGCGGATGGACGGAACTTAAACCGAGTGGGTTCTACCAGGTCCTGGCGCCCGACCAGGGTGGAAAGCAGTACTGCCTGCAAATGGGCGGACGCCACAAAAACCTTGTGCGACAATCCCGTGCGCCAACAGAAGGCCAAGGAAGCCACGAACGATCGATGGAGAGTCCTGGCCAAATTCTCCTCCCTCACTGGTCCACCAGATGATATCCACGGGTGTTACCATTGCTCGGCTCGACAAACTTTGTCATCTGATGGGTCTCGAAGTCGAGAACCAAGCGAAATACAAACTTGACCGCGCCAGGGCTCGATTTGCTGGTTTGGTCTCCATTCTTGTCTGCGTAGAATTCGGTGACAGCTGTGAGGGTATGTTCGTCCCAATTTGTGACGGCGAACGTATTCGTGGACACAGTGACAGAATCCTTTGCACTGGCCTGCGCTTCCGTCAAGAAACACGCTCCGCTGCTGTCGCCTTTTGACACATCCTCTTGAGTCGTGACGTGAACACAGAACAGGCTCACCCCTTCGTGGGATTCCTTCCACTTGCCAACCGCGAAGGCGGCGTCCACACTTCCGTTGACAGTCTGGGCGTTTGCAGCTGCTGGTAAAACGAACAGAAGAGACAGCATAAGGTACTTCATGTCGTAGCCTCCCTGATTAGGAGCGGACAATAGGCAGACTATAACAAATCAGCTAACCCCGCACTGGCCGGTCGTTCAGGTGGAGCCGGATGCTCAGGTCCAGTCGGCTGCTCCGAATCGAGCGACCCGATATTGAGAAACGCTATCGGAAGAACGTCCTGTGGTCGCCATCATGCTTTGCCGCCAGTTGTGGCGGGGCACCGCTGGGCATCATTAGGCAATACGTCGAGCAACAAAAGACACCACTTTAACGGGCCTTATATCCCCGCCCTGAAGGATGGGGCTTTACGGCCCGACTGGTAAGTACGGGAGGGCCCCTGAAGGCTACCGGAAGGCCAAGGCTAAGTGCCTTTCACGTTACGCTTCACGCAAAAATGAAAGACTTTCATGCTTTTCCGGTAGATGATTCTGCCGTTAGGGGTAAGGAAGCCCAGAGGACTATATGCTCATGATTCCGGTCTCTGTGGAAGGTACATGGTGGACGGAAGCGCATGCTGTGTGGATTGAGGCTTTTGCACTCATAGGGATTCTTGTCGCTGATCTTTTCTTGGCTTTCTTTACCCTTCAGGAACGTAGAGAGGCGCGTCGAGAGCGTCGGCAAGTGGAGATTGCAAGGCAACGGAGCGAGGTAACCTTGGCCGGAATTACGGCACTAGAGCGCACCATGAGCGAGGAGGATGGGTGTAATACGTTGTGGCACCGCGATTTCAAGCACGCCGGATTTGCTGTTGAGAAAGACCTATATACTCAGCTTCCTGAATATTTAAGGCGAAAATGTGACGCACTCATGGACGAAAACAGGAGGCCGATGGCCCCGGATGCACACACGAAGTTGCGTTTTCTGCTGGTATTCAGATTCCCCTATCCGAATTTCGACGCCGTGCTGGAAGATGTTGACAGGCTCCATTTTGGGAACGCGCGCACAGTATGGGACGACAACGGAAGGCCAATAAAGGTTTCTAGAAGCTCGCCAGTCAGCATTTCCGGCGAATCTCGCCGCCAGGGTGTGAAGCCCTAGAAAGTGCCGATAGGGACCGCCGGAATCCGGTACGGCCTCTTCAAACGGGGTGAACACCCCTTATGCGAATCTAGGTGTTTTCCCGTGCGCCCCGAGCACCCGTGTAGCGTCGAGAAGCGCATTGCCTTTCGTCTGCGAGACAAACCGATCATTGCCGAGAAAATCTTGCCTGTAGAATCACTTCTCAGCGAGCTGGGGCCGGAACGGCGGCAGCGGGGTTCTTCCGTTCCATAGCTCCAAAAACTGTTTCACTGTCGCCGGAGCGTGCCCTGCATAGTGGTTGTTTGCGAACGCAAAGATTTTTCGGATTCGCTTGTCATCGACAAGACACTTCAACACGACGACCCAACTCGTCAGGTCGTTCTGCCTGTCGATCACGGTCTTGTCCCACGTCGTCGTCTGCTCCTCAGTAGCCTTGCGATTCCCCAACCATCTGACATAAGAGAAGTCGGCAGTGACCAAGTCGAGCGTGCCTTTCATCTCCCAGGGTCGAGGCATAAACGACGTGTCAGTCAGCGCCAACGCCACGTTGTACCCGCGGAGCAAATCCGTCAGCCGAGGGTCGAGCCATTCCTTGTTGCGGACTTCCACCACAAAGCGACCTGCCCGAAGGTCTGACGCTCGTTTGAAGAAGGATTGCAAGCGACCACGAAATTCCTCGGAACTCTTGAGCATCCATTTGTCGAATTTGGGGAATTGCAGGAGCATCGGGCCGAGCTTGTTGCCCAGCAACTGCATCCTCTCGATGAACTCATCAAACTCAGCCTCGCATTCGACCAGCACTTTGTCGTGCGTGATGATCTGGGGAACCTTTACTGCGAAGATGAAATCTCCAGGCGTCTTCCCGTTCCAGCCTGTGACGGTTGAAGCGCTTGGAGTGCCATAAAACGTGCTATCGATTTCAACCGTTTGAAACCAGCTGGCATAGTGACGGAGAAAATCCTTTGGCCGCATGCCTTGGGGATAGAAGGAGGCTTCCCAACCAGCCGCCGTGAATGATGAAGTGCCGAGTAAGATGCGGGGCAGTGAAAAAGGGCGGGTGCCAGTGGGTTCGGACGATTTTTCGAGGTCGAACAGGGTGGGCTGCCGAACCGGTTCAACCTTGGGAGGCTTTGAATTCACAGTTCCGAGAGCCTAGCACCCACGCCGCCTCCGGGCAATCGGCCGTCATTGCTGGACGCCCTTTCGTCGTTCACAGAAATGACTCAAGACGCTGACGATCAGAACCCACCGAGCGACAATCATGAGATTGCCAACAACGCCCCCGTATTCCTTTCGGCGGAAGCAAAAAAACAGGTCTCCGCAGTGGAGACAAATTCAATCCAGAATGAGCTGCGAGCATCTATATCCGCTCTCAGCCCGTAAAGCCTTTGATCGGAATAGCGTGGCTGCTATGGCCTGTGAAATAAATGGGCTCGGGCGAACCAGAAAATAAGTAGAAAACCCAGCACCGACAAAAAAACCTGAAACGCCGTGCTAGATGCTTTCCCGCACCTGATTTTCATACCGATGGTTGAACCGAAGTCCTAAAAATCCTGCCCATCGGTACCATAGACGCTCCTTGCCTCAACAATTTACAAGTGAACCATGAGGCGAATGTCACTGGGGCTCGCTGGCGTGCTGCTAGCATTAGTCCCTATCGGATGTCTCCTAGCGGCACACTTCCATACCAAGCATACCGCCGCGTGCTGTAGCGCCAGGATTTGTGCCATCGCTCACCACCATCATTGATCATGCTCGGCGTACCTTGTACCTGTTGGGAATGCTTGAGCGCCGGTCGTCCATCTCGAATTGGGGTCTTGACACGCCTCATCGCGCCCTGGCTTGTCTCCGCGGGGGATCCAGCCAAACGCTTTTATCTCCTCAACAGGGTTCTTTATCTCTGCTTGTAGATTCTCGTCGAGTCGGAGTAGGGATCATGATTACTCACAACCCCCTCCACGGATCCGGACAGCTGGAGATTCCTCTCCAGCTCCTCACCGTAGTGTCGCCACGTCTCCCCGTCCGCGCCCGGCGCGGCTTCTTTCTTCAAAGAGAAGTAGGCCATGCGCAGCGTTTCCAGGTTATAGATGTGGTGCAGAAGCGCCGTGAACCGCAACTTCCTATCCTGCTTTGCTGCTTGACGGTCGCACGTTCCCCTGTCAACGCTTCGACGCCGCCCTCGCGAGCAGCTCTGCATGACTCGGGGCCGATGTGGGTCGCTAATCCACTTTCGTGTGACTTTTTCATTCACTACAACCTCGCCGGTTTAACCGGCGCTCAAGAGTAACCACGATGTAATTTCTTTGTAAGGCTCTTGTAAACAGCTGGCGCCAACCATCTTGTTGGTCCGTGGGTTGCACTGAGTATGTGTGCGGGGGGAGGCTGTCGGACCCAAAGGTGCCTCCTTGGGTATACTGCGATTGCTAAGATCCTAAGATCGTCGTTTGTGGCGACAGCGCGATTCTTGGGATCGCCAGTCTTTCCGAAGGCCGACCCCTCCGCAATGCGGGGACAACACACAGTCTTGACGCCCCAGAGCGGCGGCGAATCCCAGCAGAAGACATCCGAAAATGCCTAGCGTCGGGCGACGATTGGTAGAGAGCCGTCAGCATGTAAGGGTTGCGTTCATCTAATCCTTTTGGTTTTCTCGCGTGGATGCCTGCGGTGTGACATTCATCGGTCGCTTCAATTTCTCAACCATGGCCGTATCGTCTGATAGATTGAATGTTGTTGCCGGAGGCCACCCATGTTTCGCACTTCCGCCGGATGTGTCTTTTCCGCGCTTCTAGCGGGGCTTCTTGTTTGGCCCTATTCCGCCGTTTTCGGCGCAAACCTATCTGATGAGGCCGTGCGCGAGGCGTATTTCCTGGGCCAGCGGAACGATGAAAAGACGGCTCGCTTCCTCGAGACCTACCGCCGGCTTTTCCCCCTGCCGCAATCCGGCCTCTACGTTTCCGAAATCGAGCTCTTCACTCCTTATGCTGAAACCGTTGACCTCTCTCGCCAGCGCACGTTCGGTTACAGCGCGCAACAGGCGGCGCAGGAGTACCGCGATCGTGGTGATGTGTTTCGCCTCCGCGTCCGAGTGTTTTTCACCGATACGTACTCCCTGCGCACTTATGCCCAAACCGCGACGCAGAAGGATGGCCGGAAAACAGGGCTCGGACAGGATCCCAGGACCCACTCGAACGGCTCGCAGGGTTTTCAGGTCCAACTTTGGCAAAAAGACAGGCTCATCGAACCCTTGGAGATTCCCGGCATACCGGTCTTCCGCGGCTACACCGTGGGCGCAGCTTATTATGGGTTCGACGTTGTCCTGCACTATAACGGGGACGATATCGCCGCGGACAACGCTGAAGTGGTCGTCCTTACACCGGATGGCCAGCGCATCGCTGCCGAGTTTGATCTAGCGAAACTCCCTTAACTCCTCCAACCCTTAAGTTCACACGCCACATCTTCTTCAGTCCCCAAGTTTGTAGACAGCTTTGCGCCAAACAAAGGCTTTTCCCCTTGCCCTGGCGGGACTCTCACCCGCTAGATCATCAACGAGCTTCACTCGACTATCCCGGCGCCCTCATTCGTAGCGTAACGTTGCGGCGGGGTCCGTGCGCATGGCGCGCCTCGCAGGAATGTAACAGGCCACGATGGCGACAAGCGCGAGCAGAGCCGCGACGGTAGCGAAGGTGACGGGATCAACCGCGCTGACGCCGAAAAGCAGGCTACGCATGAGTTGCGTGAGCCCGAGGGCCGCGGCCAAGCCGGCGAATACACCCATTATCGTGAGCCGGGCGCCCTCGCCGAGGACGAGGCGCATTACGTCGTAGTGCTGCGCTCCGAGAGCGATGCGAATTCCGATTTCGCGCGCGCGGTGTGCGACGGAATAGGAGATGAGTCCGTACAGGCCAACCATGGTAAGAATCAGGGCGAGCGCCGCGAAGCTGCCAATCAGATAGGCAGGGTAGCGGCGAAGAAACACAGACGGAGACTGGGCGATGATCTGGTCCATGGTGAGAGGCTGGATCAGAGCCAATTGCGGATCCAAAGCATGCAGTGAGGCGCGTATGGCGCTTGTCGCATTGGCGGGATTGCCGCTGGTGCGGACCAAGTAGGGGATAAAGGAGTTCGCGTCCTGCGCGAAGGGCAGGAAGAGACTTGGCTCATCGGGGCCGTCGAGGCCAGCCTCGGCAGTGTTGCCGACGACGCCGACGATTTCGCGGTAGGGCTGCGTGGGTGAGTAAGTGAATTTGATGCGCTTGCCGAGGGGATCCTCGCCGTGGAAATACTGCTTTGCCCAAGCTGCGTTGACGATGACGTGCTGCGTCGCTGTTTCGTTATCGGCCGAGTCATTGAACAAGCGCCCGGCCAGCAGCGGGATTTTCATCACCGAAAAATAGTTGGACCCGACATCCCTGATATTGCATTCGTTCTCGTGGCCCATTGCCACAGGGCGGCCCTCGATGAGGAAGCGGATGGAGGCCCCACCGCCGGTGAGCGGTGCAACACTGTTGGAAGTGACTCCCTCAACGCCGGGAAGATTGCGAAGACGATCGGTAAACTCCTTGTCGAACCGAATCGCGTCAGGATCCTTGGGATACGAAGTCGAAGGAAGGTTCACAACGAAGACGAGGAGTCTCTGTGTGTCAAAGCCGGGATTGCGATCCACCAGCGCAGCGAGGCTCTTCACCATCAGGGCTGAGCCGATCAAAAGCACCAAAGAAAAGGCAATTTCCGCCATGACGAGGATGCTGCGCAGCCGCGCGCGAATTCCGCCGGCGGAGGCACGCCCTTCCTCTTTGAGCGTCTCTCCCTCACGTCCGTGAGAAATCTGCAGGGCTGGAACCAGGCCGAAGGCCACTCCGGTGAAAATCACGGCGGCGCACAGAAAGGTGAGGACAGCAAAATTGGCGTGAGTGTCGCGCAAAAAAGGCGCAGAGTCTAGGAGTTGTTCCGGTATGGCCGCGATGAGGAGCGAGCTGCCCCACTCGGCGAGCAGCAGGCCAAGCGCACCTCCGGCGGCTGCAAGCATCATGGTTTCCACGAGGAGCTGCGAAATCAAGCGGCTTCGAGGGGCACCTAGCGCGGCGCGAATGCTGAATTCTCTCCTCCTGCCCGCAGCGCGAGCCAGCAACAGGTTCGCAACATTGGCGCAGGCAATGAGCAGTACAAATCCGACGGCGCCGAACAGAATCAGCAGCAGCGGCTGGACCTGGCCCACGATGCGATGCCGCAACGGAGCCATCACGATTTGAATCGCGCCGTTCTCCTTTGGGTAAGCCGCGGTGAGCCCCGCGTTAATCGAGTTCAATTCCGACCGGGCTTGCTGCGGAGTGACGCCGGGGGCGAGCCGGCCGATAACCGGCATCCAACGAAGGCTGCGGCGGCTTACCAAATCCTTCTCAATATGCAGCGGCACCCAGATCTCCGCGTTGCCTCGGGGTGCAAATTCAAACTCGCGAGGAAGGACGCCGATGATGCTGACGCTTTTATCGTCGAGCTGTATGGAGCGGCCAAGGACATGCTCGTCGCCGCCGAACCGGCGTATCCAGGAACCATAAGTGAGGATGGCGACTTTTGGTCCCGCGGCGATGTCCTCTCCAGTCGCGAAATCTCGGCCGAGAAAGGGTTTGACGCCAAGGGTGGAGAAAAAATTGATGCTTGCTTGGACGCCAAAGACCATCTCCGGCTCACCCGCGCCATGAAGGGTGAAGCCGTCGCCACTGAACCCGGCAAGGGATTGGAAGGATTTCGACTGGTGTGTCCAATCGAGGTAATCGGGGTAGGAGGCGTTCCAGATTCGTGTATCCAATTCGCTGGACTTGCCTTCTTGGGGGCGCACTTCGCCAAGGGTTATCAGGAGGTTCGGTTGCCAGTAGGGAAGTGGGCGCATGAGCGCCGCGTAGACAACGGAAAAGATGGCCGTGTTCGCGCCAATCCCTAGGGCCAGGGTGAGGATGGCGACGACGGAAAAGCCGGGATTGTTCCTGAGCATTCGAAAGCCATAACGGAGGTCATGGAGAAGGTTCTCGATGGAAGGCCACCGCCAGACGTCGCGGGCGTTCTCCTCCATCAGCGTCACATTCCCAAACTCACGGCGAGCCGCAGACTCGGCGTCTTTCCGCGACATGCCGTTCCTCACTAGTCCTTCCACCTTTTCTTCAAGGTGTTCCCGAATCTCTTCGGAGAGATCGCCGTAAAGCCGACGGCGAGAAACCAATTGCTTGAGCCAGTTCATGATTCACCCCGCGCCAGAACCCGCGTAATCCCTTCGAGCATACGCTCGAACCTCGATACCTCGCGCTCTAGATGCTTCACGCCTACCGCCGTCAGCTTGTAAATCCGGACACGCCGGTTTGTGGAGGAAATGCCCCATGCGGCCTTCACAAGCTCTGCTTTGAGAAGGCGCTGGAGAGCTGGGTAAAGCGATCCTTCTTCGATCTCGAGCAAATCGTTTGAGGTTCGTTTGATATGTTGCGCGAGGGCATAGCCATGGAGAGGCTGCCGCTTCAACGTGCGAAGAATCATCATTTCTAAAGCGCCTGGAAACAGGTCACGCTGCTCGTAGCTCTTCACAAGGAGAACCCCCCGCTCAGGCTAGTTCTGACTAGGCCTAGACACAAATAGTATAGCTCGAATTTTGCTGTCAAGCATGCGGTTGGTGCTTTGACGGTGGCGCTCGAACCTCCGAACTCGCGGGATGGTTCACTGTTGCGGATTCGAACGCCCCATAAGTGAGACCATCTCGTGTCTCAACAGGCTGCCGGAGAAAGGTTCAAGAGTCTGCGGACGACGTCGAAGTCGGGGCGAATTCCGGCCTGGTAGCCGCCATCAACGGCATGGCGTTCAAATTCAAAAGCAGGGACTCCACGATCTCCCTGCCGTCGGGATCGCGCACCGCTTGCAATGGCGTGCGGCCACCGAGTGCCGGCACCTTATGGTTAACCCAGTCCTCGGCTTGCTTCTCGATGATTTCCTGAAGCCTCCTCTTTGCCTCCGGATCGCGGCGAAGGGCTTGCTCGAACTCCTCACCATCCTTCGCCTGCGCCTTGGTTCGTTTGGGAGCTTTCGCGAGCATCTCGTCGGCCGTTTGCGCCGTTGTGCTCTGGTGCGTAACGGAAGCACCAAGCCGCCTTTCGATCTCAGCGCGGAGGCGTCTGGCGCGATTTGCGGAATTCACTTTCGCAATCAGGGATCGGCCGGCAATTTTGATATTCCCGAGGATGGTATTGTCCCAACTCGGAATCCTCGGGTTGCCCTTCCTCGACCAGTCAAATTCAATGCTCTCGAGCTTCCCATCTTTGCCGAATTTCGCCTCCTCCAAAAGCTCCTCTTTCGATTGGAGCAGGGCCAGCGGCGCGAGGGCGTCAAACGCCTCTTCAGGCGATTCAATGCGGAACTTCAGCGTGTGGAACACAAGCGGATCACCGTCCGTATTGGCCAATCGTGGGGGAGTGTACAGTCCATCCCGAATCGTTAGGTACTTGAGACGAATCGCATCCTGGCATCGTACAAGATCGGCGGGAGTCAAATCCCGATTTTGCTTGGCGATCTTCCTTCGCAGCTGCTTCCGGAGACCAATCACCTCGCCCTTCCACCTGGGCGGGATGCGGATCGGGGCCGTACAACCGAGAATGGAGAGTGTCGGCAGGTTCCAAATCTGCGCGTAAACTACATCTCCCTTTTGCAGCATATGTGAGGCCGACTGCTCGACAACCTCCGTCTCTCCGCCAATCAGGATATCCCGCAGCCGAATGCGCTCGCCGGGCTCACTCCACAAGACTTCAAAGAAACTGAGTGGCTGTGTGGTGGCCTGTTCAAGAAACAAGCGCTCGAGCTCCGACAGCCGGCCGCCTTTTTCCAGCTCGTACCATCGAGTGACAATGCCGCCTCTCCAGATCGCTCCCTTTCCGCTGCGCGGCCTTTGGGGGTCCCAATGGAACAAGAAGTAAGGCATGAAGATCTGCTGCTCACCGGGGTAGGCATCCAAGGGAACCGGCAGATCGGTCATCTTGAAGTCTTCCCAGGCCACCTGAATCTGGTCGCCAAAACTTGCGTTCGGCAAACCTCAGCATGTCTCGTGTTAGCTGGTCGGATGCGTCTCGTTGCCGTGCCCAAAAACTGTGGGTGGCACATTGCTGCTCCAAACAGCAGCGCTTGTATTTCTTGCCGCTGCCACAAGGACACGGGTCATTTCTGCCGATCTTGCCCTTCCCAGGAGAGAGCATAATGTCGACACATTACCCTCCGAAATCAGGAAAGACAAGAGCCGAAGTTCATGCTTTTGTGGATTTCCTGCTCAGTATTCGATTGCCCCCTGCTCTCGAGAGCGGAGGCAATGCTCGGGACGCCGCCGAGTTATCAACTGCTGGTTGTTGGAGGTTGCCAAGCACATCAGCCGCAACTGTCAGCACCGTACACGAGGGAAGTCTGGACCGCCATGGCGAGGTGCTCGAAAAAAGCCCGCCGGTCAAGGACGCCGAGCCGGCCAGCTTTTTGCCGCAATGGCACATCGCTAGCCGGTCACTCGGATTCTGCAAACAAGCCCCGATTTGCTCTGACCCGAGTTTGTAGGGGGCCGAAACAGAACTTCTCGTCCTCCTTTTTTAAGATTGGATCGCGTTTTCTTTCACGATTCACTGGGGAAAAATGGTTTCGCCAGCGAGGGCGGTAGATGGCAGAATCCTTAGAACTCACTCTGTCAGGGAAACGCGATTCAGCGCGAGGTCGAACCGATGGCGTACACTCCGGGCAACTTTTCTTTCGAAGCGTGGTGGGAGAAAGTCATTGCGCGCACGCCCGTTAAATATATTTCCTTGATCTTGGCTGCCGTTGGAGGATTGCTCGTTTGGAGATTTCCCGGCGGTTATTTCTGGCACTCCATCGGGGAAGCTGCCGTTATTGCCGCGCTCCTCATGTTCCTGGTAGACCCGTTCCTGAAGGCTAGGCTGCTCAAGGAGGCGGCCAGGGATATTTTTGAATATCTCTTAGGATTCGACCACCAACCACCGTTAAAGGAGCGCCTCAGACGATTGGTTTTCGATACCAAGCTGTTCCGCAGGAATTTCAACGCGCGGTACAGACTCATTCCTGAGGCGGATTTCATACAGAGCGAGATGGAATTCGATTTCGAGCTGGTTAACCCAACGGAGGAGGCAGTTGAGTTCCAGTATAAAATTGATTTCGAGCAGGCTGAGAACCCTCGCCTCGATTCTCTGACCCTTATATCTTCGGAAAAAAGCTATGAGTGGCGACCAGCGCTAAACGCCACGGAAGATGAACCGTTCGTTCTTCAAGGGCTCGCAGACCCGGTGAAGATTCAGCCCGCTTCGAAGGGTTTCAGCTACAGATTCGGTGGAAAATGCGCGGTAAGCTATCCAGCCGCTTTTTATTATGCCCAACATTTCGCTTATCCCACGATAGGAGTTACTGTCACAATCGAACACCCGCAAACGCTGGAAGTCGCTGCGGCTCAAACTCCGGCGCACGAAGGAAATGTCTGGAGATACGAGAGACTGTTCATGCCCGGCGACCATATCAGCATTCGTTGGAAACCGTCGAGTTCTTAAGACGGACCCGAATCATCTAACTCGGGACAGAAGACTGCACAATCTAAGCACTCGAATTTCAAGCAAGCAGTTTCAAGTACAGTTTAGAAACGCCCTGGACCTCGAGGGATTGTCTGGCGGTGGCCTGAACCCGCCGTGGGCGCCAGGAGACAGCCACTGGTCCCAGGCATTCAGCACTATGTTGTGATCGGCGCGAGGCAACTGACGACTAGCGGGCGTAGCGGGCTCCCCCGTCCCGCGACCGCCTCACGCGGCCCAGGGCTATGAGGCCCTCCGCTTGCCACCGATCATTTCGAGTAGGTGCGCGTATCGTATGACACGGCCTTCGTGCTCTCTCCAACACCATATTTGTCCGTAAGTGCGCCGGTCCCTCCCAGAGTAATACTCTCCGGACAAGCAGTCGCTCTTGTCGGACAGCCGCAACATGGCGGTGCCAAAATGCATGTGCATCGACTTCATGGCATAGGAAAGAGGCTGGTTTTGGTACTGGTAAATCAAGGCGACACCCTCAGGGTCTGACACCTGCAGTTCGGCAACGCAACTTCGCGACATCGATGTGATCGTGGTGAGGTAAATCGAGATTTGCGTCCAGCTTTGGAAAATCTGGAGCAGCACATCGTGACGTTTGACGTGGCCGTCGAACGAGGAGACCAGGAACCCGCGCCAGTGTCCGGTGAGGTTCGGGACTCTCGACAATCCCAACTTGCGCACCAAGCGGTTGCGCCAGAGGTGCTTATCAAACAGCGTGTTCACCACGCCGTAAAAAGCCAAACTGGAAGGTGCATCGAGCCACCACGGTGTGGAAAAATGAGCGGCGGCCATGAGTTTGGAGCACAACCAGGCGCACACAACGGCCACTGCAGCAAGCAGAAGAGGAACAAATCTCCTTTCGCTGGAGTCTGTACTGTAACCGTGCATGCTACACGCGTCCGGCTTTCGATCAGTTGGATTGCGCTTACCACCCGGACTGCTGCTGGGCAGCCCCGCGGGGGGAACAGCCAGCGGTATGGTTTCCTGAAGAGGTATCCCGCCGGTATCCTAGAATCAGGCAACTGCTGGTGGTAACGCTCCTTCCAACTTCTCTGTTTAGAGGCGCACCGCCCCTGCCCGGTTGCCTCTGAGGCAACTTGCCCAAGGTGAACCATGCGTCGCAATTTGCCCTTCTTCCCTAAGTTCTTTATTTCTTGCCGCTTCTAGCTCAGGTCAATCCGCTCTAAGCGAACCCCAGGGTATCGAAGCTTTAGTTGCAGAGGTCCGGCTATTGAGAAAGGCTGAATAAGCTTGTGGGAACGCTCCAATCGAGCGTCAAAAAAGCGTGTTCATCCAGAGCCCGACGCAATCCTCCCCCGTCAGCGGCACTCCTTGAACCTCGTCTTTTCCAGGCCGTCGGGACCGCGCCGCATGGCTTACTTGTTCTTTTGTTCCCCCGCACGTTTGCTGCGCCATAGCTCACGCCACAGGGAGCGCATCATCACCATCCCAATCATGGCAACCCCGAGCTTCATGCCAAACCAAATGGAATCCAATGGGTCCACCGTCCACCTCTCACAACGGGTTGCACGCCACTTCGTTGAGATGCCCAATCTCCCGTTGAACACCTCAATCATGAGGGTCAGTTTTGGAAAAAGAGATGGTACTTGACCCTATCGGTTAATGGCTGATCGAGTGCTCTGCAGAGTCTTCCGAAACAAGCGCATTTCCTCCTACATGCTGCGGTGCTTGGCATTCTCAAAGTGACAGGATCGGTTCAGAACGATCTCGGGGCCAACGTATTCGATAACGTCACCGTTCAAGTTGCGGACCCGGGTCCGAAGAACCTAGGAAAGACATCGTTGATTGGCTGAAGAAGAAATATCCAACGGTCAAAATCCTTGCCTTCCGTCCACCGCAAAAGGAAATGTCCGATTAGAGCGCCGCGTAATCGCTTGCCAATCGTGCATCCGTTCTGTAGCCCGGCCTTTAAGACACTCTTGAAATCGGCAGCACGGCTACCGCTCGAGCGATGGACGCCCGCACCGAGCACCGCAACTCTAGGCGAAGCCCTACTCCACTTTCGTGTGATAGATTGTTTTATGGAGGAGAAATGGACATTCTATCAGCGTTGAAAAACGAAGCGTCAAAGCTGCAAAAGCAGTTGGATACGGTCCATGCAGCCATCAAAGTCTTCGGGGGAAGGGACGGCGTCGGTCGTGGCAAGAAACGGCGCTTGTCTCCAAGTGCGAGAGCGAGAATAGCGAAGGCGCAAAGGGCGCGGTGGGCAAAAGCAAAGGCTGCGAAGAAGAACGGCTAACAACCTTCCTTCCGCCACGTCTTGATCAGGCACATCCGATGCATGCCTTGAACCTCTCCGTCCGATGAATCGCAGAATCATAAGCTGGCTGATTGTTTCGAGCCTGATGTGCGCCGCGGGTTATGCTGCGTTGTTCATTGCTCCGGATGAGCGAACCATGCATGACGCGCAGCGCATCTTCTATTTTCATGTGCCAAGCTGGGTCGCCATGTTCTTAGCGTTTTTTGTATCTGTCTTTGGAAGCATCTCTTATTTATTCACACGCAAGCAACGATGCGACTGGCTTGGCGTCGCAGGGGCAGAAGTGGGCGTGGTGTGCTGCACGCTTGGGCTGATAACCGGTCCGTTGTGGGGAAAACCGGCTTGGGGGATCTGGTGGACGTGGGATGCGCGGCTCACAACGACTTTGGTTCTTTGGCTGCTATACATTTCTTATCTTGTGCTGCGTTCGATGGTGGAGGAAACCGAGAGGCGTGCCAGAATCTGCGCGGTGTTCGGAATCTTTGCTTTTCTCGACGTGCCGTTGGTGTACGTTTCAAACCGCTTTTGGCGGACTCAACACCCCACGCCGGTCTTTTTCGGCGGCCCTAACGCAGGGGTCGACCCCACCATGGGCAAAGTACTGTTGCTATGTTTCGCTGCCATGGTCGCGGTCATGACCGTTCTTCTTCTGGACCGTTACCATCTTGAGCGTTTGCGGTGCGAAGTAAGCCTGCTGACATCTGAAATTGAGTCTCGCGATTTGGACAAGCGATCGCGCATGGCTAGGGAGCACGTATGAAGAACTTCCAGTATCTTCTCGCCGCATGGATTGCAGTTTGGGTTGTCTTTTTCCTTTATCAGATTTCCCTATCTCGCAGATTCTCCCAATTGCGCGACGAGATCAAACGCCTCAAGGAACGGCTTCGATGACTTGCTCCCGGGCAGGACAGTTCACAAGGAAAAACCTAAGGCGGTAGATCGAGAACCGAAAAGTGCACGGTAAATTTGTTCTGACGGATCGCTGGAGAAATTTATAGGATTGGCTGGTTCCGATCACACTTTGCCATGCGGTGCGATCCTTTTTGATTCCTCAGCTGATCAGCAGGTATTCGGCAGCGGAGA
>Ga0209376_1000333_pt1 | contig 52815 bp, 48 predicted proteins | sample GraSoiAngelo_134_FD_185891 | JGI IMG/M metagenome (GOLD analysis project Ga0209376, IMG submission 185891) | Grasslands soil microbial communities from the Angelo Coastal Reserve, California, USA - 14_0929_05_30cm (SPAdes) (version 2) | ecosystem: Environmental > Terrestrial > Soil > Grasslands ...
ACGAAGCTCTCGCCTCGCGTATATTCTTCGGTCCAATTGACGGAATTTCCGTCCAACTTCCGTCCAATTCAAGGGCAGGATAAACAGCGATAAGGCTCGTAAGCGACACCAAACGCGGCACTTAGAGTTTTATACCCCCCAGCTGTTAACCGAAGGGTTGCTAGTTCGAATCTAGCCCGGGGAGCCAACTCTTTTTCATTCAAGCGTTTATTGAAGTTGCGTTCTCACGATTTGCTTCCAGAAAATCATAGTGTCATGTAGGCGTGAAGTTTGTGGTGAAGTGGATTCCTTCCCGATTGAGGGCGCGGGCGCAGAAAATCCGGTGCCCTGAACATGTTGGGCGATCAACGAAGACTTGTTAGCCGCCTATGTTCCGTATTCCCAAGTCATGCGAATAGCGGCTAATCGAGCGTAATTGCAAGATTAAGGATAGCGCGAAGGGGATCCGTCTGAATCATGTTTCATCGAGATTGCTTCGTTCAGGGAAGCGCCGTTCTCTTTTCCAGGAATTGACATTACTTTGAAGATAAGGCTATCCTCCGTGTCCAAAATTAAGTATTGCTACTAGTTACTAGGCTCCTCAATCTCAGACTGGTTCGAAGGCAATAAGAACATGGGCAGCTTAAATCTCCGGTGGAGATGGTTTCGAGGTCGTATTGTCCCTCTTGCCGGATCACTACTCGCGCTTCTTTTAGCGTCCTGTGGCGGGGGTTCAAGCTCATCGGGGATTGGTCCCGCTCCATCACCCAGCTTTTCGATCGGCGTAAGCCCGCAAAACCAGTCCATTGGGGCCGGACAGAGCGCAACGCTGAATCTCTCTGTGAACGCCATGAACGGGTTCAACCAGGGGATTGAAGTTTCCGTAACCGGCCTCCCAAGTGGAGTGACCTTGTCCCCGGCTGCTCCTTTTTCTATGACTACGGGCGGGCAGTCCGTAACCCTTACTGCATCTTCCACTGCGGCACTTGGAGCTTCGACTGTGATCTTCAAGGGGTCGAGCGGCGGCCTGAATTCCTCTAGCCAAGCTACGATTACAGTAACGCAGGGTCCGCCGGGGCTCCCAAACAACAGGACTTCTTTTGTCCGGACCGACGATACGCCAATGGCTGTCGTGTACGACCAAGTGCACCAGTTGATCTTTGCCAGCGCCATCGATCTGAACTGCGTGGATGTGATTCCGGTCACAACCCAGCAGGTCGTCAAGTGCATTCCGGTTTCTGGCGCACTCGGGTTGAGCCTGAGCACGGATGGAGCGAAAATCCTGGTGGGTACGCAAGTCGGAGTCGTTGCTTGGATTGACACGACGACTCTGCAGGTGGTGCGACGAGATACCATCCCTCAGATCCCCAATCCGCAATTCGGTGGAGGGTTCGGTTTCGTGGCGCCGGCCCAGGCGTTTCAGGTTGCAAATGGGAAGGTTTTGCTTTTTTCGCTCCCGGCGTGTTGTGACGTTGGCACCTTTAATCAATCGGTTGGACTTGTGGAATGGGATCCAGTCGCTGGCGCATCTACAATGCGATCAGACTCCGGGGGCGGCGGGCTAGTATCCACTTCAGCCGACCATTCGAAGCTGCTTGTCGCGGGAGGAGGCACTGCCACTCTGTACGATTCCGCGACCGACCAATTCACGCCTGTGCCCGGAGTTCAATTCGAATTCGCGACTCTGAATCCGACCGGCTTACAGTTTGTAGTTGCCGGTGGGACTCCACTTCTTCGGTTCTTTAATCTGCAAATGCAGCAAGTGGGGGCAGTGGACGTTCCCGACTGTTGCGCGCCGAACACCTTGCCGGTGTCCGGGGTTTACAGCCTGGACGGAAAGTTGTTGTACTTAGCCTACCCATCACAGTCCGGTGGGGCCAAACTGATTACCGTGGACGCGAGCACGTTCCAGCTGCTTGGAATCGCAGCTAATCTCTCCACGCAGATTGCTTACGCGGTCGGCGGTGCAAGTGGAATGCCTATGGCCTGTGACTCAACTGGTCTCATATTTGAGGTGGCTGATCATGGTGTTGGGATCGTGGACGCCACCGATTTCCGCACTTTTCAGAATCCACAGGTGGTTTCCGACTTTATCATCGCCACTCCTGATGAAGGACCATTGAATCAGCCCACTACGACACAATTCACAACGGGCATATTCAACTCCGTGCCCGATGTATTTTTTGACGTCCAGAGGGCGTTGAATCCGAACCTTTTTAATGGTGCTGGGCAATTGGCTGCAACGGCTCCTCCTTCGGCAACACCAGGTCCGGTGAATGTAAAGGCCATTGAGGCAGATGGCGTCATGGCTTTTATGCCTCAGGGGTTCGCGTACGGATCACTTCCGGTGCAGTACGGCACCTTTGCCGCAGACCCAAAAGGCGGCGTGCTGGCAGATTTGTTCGGGTACGGATATTCCATAGATATCGCAGGGGCCAGCATTCAAGCGAGTGTCGGACCGTCTCCAGGTCAGATTCAAAAAAAGGTGCTCGTTCCTGCAGAGATTGGCTATCCCTTCCCCCTTCAGCATCTCGTTGTCGCGGTACCAAACGGCACAACGGGTGCCCAAGACATCACGGTTACATCCCCAACTGGAACCGCTACCTTGTCTAAGGCGTTTCATTACGTCCAGAGTGTGGTGGACTACCCTTCGGCGGACACCTTTCTCTACATCCTCTATGACTCACATCGTAACCAAGTGTATTTGAGTGCGGTTGACCACATCGATGTGTTCTCCTTGGCATCACACAGCTTTGGGGTGCCGATTGCTGTTCCCAGTAAGAGCGGAACTCGGCTGACCCTCGGTCTTGCCTTGACGCCGGACGGCTCCAAACTGCTCGCCGCGAACCAGAGCGATCAATCCGTCGCGATCATCAATCCGGATAGTCCCAGTGTTGGCGCCATTGCCCTCAATGTGCCCCCCGCCCCACTATCCGGTAACCCAGGCCCCTTTCAGATTGCGACAACCAGCACCAATCACGCGTTCGTCACCCTCACTGTCGGAAATGCTCTCAGCGGCGGCAGTACGCCCATTTACGACATTGACCTTTCCAGCATGCAGATCACGAACCCCAATCTGCCAGCCGGCAGCATCGTCAATCTGAACAATAACTACATTCAAGCATCCGCGGAAGGAACCGTGGTGCTGGAAGCCACCTCCAACAACAGCGGGGGGCCGTTGCTTTCTTGGAACGCGGCATCGAATACTTGGCAGGTTCATCTCGTTGAGGGCCAGTTCTGGGACAACGTTGCGATATCGGGAGACGGCAACGTTCTAGCGGTCGACAGCTCTTCCGACAGCTTAAGTTTTCCATTTCCCTATTTAGTGGATTCTGGCCTCAACATGACTGCTCAGGTCAACTTTCCGGACATACAAGGGATCCAAGAGGGGCCCTCCCTTCAAATGGACCGGAGTGGTGCTCTACTTTATGCAGTAAACGGCGCGGGTGTGGACATCATAGACGCTCGCACCGGTCAATTGCGTGAACGAGTACTCTTGACGGAGCCGATTCTCGGAGGCCCGACGGAGGTGGTTCCGACTACCCCTTCAAAAGTCATTGCGATTACACCAACAGGAGACCAGATTTTCTTACTGACTAGATCCGGGCTGACTGTCGTGGACCTTGATTCGGTTCCGCTGGGAATCGGCAGCGTTACGCCGGCCTCGGGCCCTGCTGGAACGGTGGTAACCGTTCGCGGCACGGGGTTTGTCACCGGCACATCGCTAAATGTGAACGGAACACCTGCTAGCGCCTCGTTAGTGGACTCGTCGACCCTGAGCGTCACAATTCCAACTGGTGTCCAGAAAGGAGCCGCTCAAATCACACTCAAAACCCCCGACAATTCCCAATTCACCCTCGACGCAGCCTTCCTGGTACAATGAACCACCGCAATTTTTGGATGATCTGCCAGGGTCCCTATTGGCGACGCTCAATCGGCGGTCTAGGAACTTTGAGAAGGGATGAGCGGCGATCATCCCGCCCGCCATATCGCGTGTGACAACAGCGCAGTTTTGCCCACCTGAATTGGCGGTTCTGGTGCCGCCTGGTTTCGTCGGGCGTCCATTTTTCAGGAGGCGAAGATGCTTCGGTTCTGCGCAAAGGCGCGGTGTCATGCAGGTGTCATGTGAATGGTGATGAATGGCGGCAAATCGTAGTGAAAACTGAAAAGAGAAGGTGAATCTTAGTTAGTCCCATTTGATCAGAACTTGCTGAATCCCCTCGATCTGTCTCGGCTCCGGCAAATTGTGACTAAGTTGGTATCAAGGCTGTTAACCGAAGGGTTGCTAGTTCGAATCTAGCCCGGGGAGCCAAATCATCCTTCTCTTTCAGTCAGTTGCAAACTTCTATTCTCACCATTCATCAGTCACCTGGACGGTGACGCGCTTGCCGTACACCTGCTGGTTTGCCTTCTCCATCGCCTCACGAACCTGCTCGACCATGCCGAGTTGATACCGGCGCTTTGTCTCGGGGCTAGTGTGACGCATTGCCCTTTGAATTATGGCGTCCGGTGCAACCCAACTTAGCCGTGTGCAGAAAGCATGGCGCAGGTCGTAAATCGGAAAATGCGGCACATCCGCTCGTCGCAGTGTGGCTTTCCACACAATCTTCACGCCGCCGATCGGCCGTCCGGGCGTGCGCAGGCTGGGGAAAATGTAGGGAGGATCAGGCCCCGATTCTTCTTTCCATTTTCCTGCCAGTTTCTCGCTCCTATTATAATTAAGAGTTTCACCCATGTGGTAGGTCGTCTCTTCGGCGGGCGACTTGCCGAATGTGGAATAGTCCCAAGATATCGAAGATCTCAACGACTCGCAATTTGTAGAAATCAGGTATCTACGGGACCTGGGTGAGTTGATTCAAATCAATGAGGTCCGTCAGGTGCCAGAGCTGGCGGCAAGAATTGAATCGCTTGTTCAGACCCTTGGCCGGGATATCCCCCGCATTAAACGATCGCGCGTCGGACAGTCCATCAGAAAATGGCTGCCGGTCGGCATCGGCTCAGCCGTCACTCTGGGCGCTGCCTTTTTGCCGAATAATCCTTTGCTCAAGTATGTTGTAATGCCGCCGATTGAACCAGGGTTAGGAAGAATTCCCGGATCATCCCGCTTCAGGGACAAAGGTCGTTACTGATCGCGTATCTCCTGCCAGAGTCCGCCACTTGCCGCAGGTCGCGCCGCGGCGAAACCTGCCTGCCGGGTTAGGCAGGCCCCGAGGGCTGAGGCGAGGATCCGCATACGGCTCTTTCCCTGCAGTCCACCAACCCCGCCGGAATCTTTCCCTCTGGCGGGGTATTCTTTTGTTTGCTGCCTCATTGAGCCGGTTCGGTTTCTGAGCTGAAGTCCCTCGGAAAATAAACGCGACGTCCGCCGGCGTTCTTTGCCGGCGCTCCTTTTTTCCGGTTTTCCATCCGGCCAGACCATCGCCCTTCCGTTCCCGCCCCTTAGAGTAGAACGGGAAGGGAAGGTTCAAAGATTCACGCCCATCGCCCCGTGTGATTCAACCCTGGAGCAGCCTGCAGATGACCTCCTGCATCAGTGCGCCGCGTAACATATGTAACGGGAGGCGCAACGGTTCTCGTCCGGATTTTGACCCAAGCAATTCACCAATTCCCAATCGGCTTGAAGGTGCTCAAAGTCTCTTGCTTAATGCGAAAGACGACATTCTCGACGCCCGAGAGATGACTGCGGCGCTCGATACAGGAACGATCGACGAGGTTGAACTCTTGTAACCGTGATTCGGACCCCTGGATTTCGCTACCTTCTGGCTCTAATACTTCGTGCGTACGTACGCGCCATATCGTCCGTAACATGAAGAGCCCCGACGATTCTTGTGAGGATTGAGAGAGCCATCCATTTTTTTCCTGTTGAACGTCCTTCCGCAAACGGTGCATCGATACACGTAGGTCGGCCCTTGATGTCTCTTTGTCGTCGCACGGGGCATCCTTGGCATGCGCGGCATCGCGGTTGAAGGGGCAAAGGTAAGCGGCCCCGTCGAAGTCAGTTCATCCGCGTAACGTGGGGTGAAGACTTGCGAAGTTACGGTCGCTCCCTGCATTCGGTCTACACGGTAAGACCTGTACTCCCCTGAATCACTGCGTATGGCACCGAGTACGTAGTTCCCTTCGGCAGTCTGCTGCAGCGAATACGGCTCTATGCGGCGAACACTGCCGTCGTAGGCAAGATCGACACAAAGATGATTCGCCGCTGCGAAGCGAATGATTTCAAGATTTGAACGAGACCGAAGGGGGATGTTCATCGGCAACGCGCGTGTGCGCACAGGAACTTCGCCGATGCCACGCTGGATAAGCGCGCGCTGCGGGATCGGCGCGCCGCTCGTTATCCAGTTAAAGAGTTCTGGCAGCGCGTCCCAGAAATCATTTAACGGCGGAAGAGCGGGGAGCTGGTGTGACAACATGTCCGACCACATGGCTTCAAGAGCGGCACGATGCGGCAAGAGCGCCTGGAACGTGGGGACCGGGATCGCCTTGTAAGCGCATTTCTGCTGAAGCACGTTAAGCAGCACAGCGGCGGTCGGCCGGCTCTCCGTATGGCGATAAAGGTTCACTACGTCATAGAGGTCGCGTGGCCGCGTCCGCTCTCCGAGCGCCCGCAGTTTTTCGCCGAACGCTTCTTCGTATGCGTAGCAATTTGCCCATATGCCTCCTTCCGGACGATCTGTGTACGGATGAAAGACCTCGCGCCGGACAGACGGAAACACTAGGCCTTCATCCGCTGTCAGGTCGAGCTTGATTTTGGGCCAGCCGCCAGAAGTTGGCGACACCGGTCCGCGATACGCAATTTTGCCCTGGCAGTTGGGGCGTCCTCGGGCATTGGCGAAGATATCGAATTCGAGCTGGTCAGCAGGAATGTTGAGACCGGATTGTTCCGTCACCCAGGCGATGACTTCCTCAAACACCGTCTGTAAGAATTCCTCGTCGAGGTGTTCTTCATTGCGCAGGGTAAAATCCAGATCTTCAGAAAACCGATAGGTCTCGAAATAGCACTTCTTGAGACACGTGCCGCCCTTGAATACCCAACCTTCCGCAAGTTCCTCATTTGCATTAATGCCGGCGAGTATCCAGCCGAGGACATAGTCCTTCTCGACGACGTTGGGCAACAGCGAAAACGACGATGCAGCTTCGAGGATTTCGCGCCTATCGATCATGAGGCCGTTTTTTTCCTAGCTGACGGCAGCCAGAGACGCCAGGCCGTGGCGAGTTTTTTTGGAGGAAGCGCGGGATCGAGCCGAGCATAACCCTGTGTCAACCGGGAGCGGCACTCGGCGGCGAGCTTGTCATCGTGCAGCCGGGTTTCTGCGAGATATCCGAGGCGCTTGAAGATCACACCGCTATTGAACTCCACTGCGTACCGGATCAACAATTCACGATCAGCGGTCTTAGTTTCGAGATACGCGCCAAGGGTATCAGTTACGTGGTCGATGCCCCCGCCCACCTCGGGTGCGGCGATCATATCGACCAGCGTGCGCGCGGGGTCCGATATATGTACTTTGACAGAACCGCGCCAAAGCGTTTTCAGTCCGAAGAGACGTTCTGGCTTCACGTTGTGCAATACGAAAGCGGTACCTTGGGCGATTACGCGCCTTTCTGTGAGACGCCGCGTAGTGAAGACGAGGGTTTCGTTGAAGAGCTGCTCGGTAAGTTCCCAATGATGGGCGGCCGTCCAGCCGCCGATGTAGCATTGGTGGAAGAGCGTTGGTACGAGAACCCAGGGATCTGCGATCAACTGTTCGCTGCCAGCTAGGTCCAAGGGAACTGGGACGTAAAGCCCGTGTCCTATCCTTCGGAGCCAGCCCTGCTGTTGCCACCGTGACAGAAGTTTGGCCGCTGGACGCCGCTCGATACGGAGTGTCTGAGACACAATATCGACCGACACCACCTCCTTTGCTGCGCGGAGTACTGCAGCGAGCCGCGCGCGGTGGGCTGGCAACGAGTCTTTCAAGCGCTTCATGGCTATACGATAATAGCAAAAGTTCGCAGTTTCTGGGAACTATAGGCAGTCGCATATAGCCATAGTTGCCCCCGAAATCCTGAAAAGCTCCATGGAATTACGGTACGGCTCATCATCGACAGCAGAAAGAATTTCTTCGATTCTCCGGTTTACGCGAGCCATCGGTCCTGCGTTGGGTCTGCGCCACTCCGACCAATCGGGAGGGGTTGGGCTAGTATCATTGTTACGATGAACGAAAACGAAATTCCAATCGTGGCAGGGCCGCGCACGGCTTACATGGATGTCCTCGTAATCTAGCTCAACGAAGAATCCATTGCCGCGAGAATTGTGCCAATCGAGAGTGTTGACCCGGCGGTTTGGGCATGCACGCCTGCCGGGCGCTGTCTTTGGGGCCCTGCATCATCGATATCGCGCAGGTGCGGTGGAGTGCGTGTTTTTGTGTTCATTATATCTGCCGGTGTCCAACCAACCATTCGGCTCGCGACCAAATGCTCGGGCATGAGAAATAAAATCGGCGTTCCGCAAGTTGCTGAACCGAGAGATCTTTTCAGTTGCCTAACCAAGGTCAATAAGTGTGCTGTCATGAAAATGTAATAGGCCTTTTGGATTCCGGGGCCGCACAACCTTATTGTTGCCAGGGAACATGCTCGGCAGAAGCATTACGAGCTACAATAACGCGCAACAAAAGAGAAAAGGGCAGATGGGTACCCGCGCCTAGATCCTTCAATTAGACGGTCTCACGCTGCAGCTTCAATCGGCGAAGCAATTGCGCGTTCGCGGCCACGATGATGGTCGAAGCGCTCATTGCGATTGCGCCCACACTCATGGGCAGATCGAGTCCCCGGCGCACGAAAAGACCCGCTGCGACCGGTATGGCTACAAGATTATAAGCGGTCGCCCAAACCAGATTTTGGATCATCTTTCTGTACGTAGCGCGCGACAGCTCAATTGCCCCGACAACGTCGCGAGGATCACTACGTACGAGTACGATTCCAGCGGACTCAATCGCCACATCAGTTCCCGCACCGATGGCGATTCCCACGTTTGCGGTTGCCAGAGCGGGTGCATCGTTAACGCCATCACCTACCATTGCAACCTTCTTGCCGCCTGTCTGAAATTTTTCCACTGCCGCAGCCTTATCGGCGGGGAGAACCTCGGCTGCGACCTCATCGATTCCGATACGCCGGGCAACCGAACCGGCAACTGTTTTCGAATCTCCGGTAATCATAGCGACCCGAATACCAAGCCGATGAAGTTCGGCGACGGCTTCACTGGATTCGGGCCGAATTTCATCTTCAACTGCGAATGCTCCGAGCAGCCGGTCTTGAGCCACAGCGTACAGAACTGTTTTCCCATCCGATGTCCATGTGGTTGTCAGTTTTTCAATTTCTGGCGGCACCGTTACTTTGGCCTCGGTCAACAGGCGCGGTCCGCCGATTTCTACATTCTGGCTTTCCACGAGCGCCTTCGCGCCTCGACCAGCCTGCGCCTCGAAATTCGTAGCCGAGAGTTGGGCCACGCCTCGACGTTTGGCTTCGGCGACGATTGCCTTACCGAGTGGGTGTTCTGAGGTGGATTCGACAGCGGCGGCACGCGCCATCAGATCGTTTTCGGTAGTGCCGGATGCAGCCGCGAATCCCGACACCGCGGGGGAGCCACGGGTCAGGGTTCCGGTCTTATCAAAAATGACCATATCCAAATTGCGGACACGTTCGAGTGCGAGCCTGTCCTTAACAAGGAGACCGTTTTGAGCGCCTATTGATGTCGAGATTGCGATTACGAGCGGAATCGCCAGTCCAAGGGCGTGCGGGCAAGCAATGATGAGGACCGTTGCCGTTCTGATCAGGGCGTGCTCTCTGTCCCCTGAAAACCACCAGTAGGTGAAAGTAATCGTGCCAGACACGACTGCCACGTAAAAAAGGATTGCGGCCGCCCGGTCGGCAAGAGCTTGCGTGCGAGACCCGGAAGCCTGCGCAGTGGCGACGAGCCGCATGATTCCAGAAAGAGCGGTCTGTTCCCCGGTTGCCGTAATGCTGACGCGAAGACTTCCGCCACTGGCAACTGTTCCCGCAATAACTCTGGCACCTGCCACTTTCGGTACCGTTTTGGACTCGCCAGTAATCATGGACTCGTCAACGTCGGCAGATCCCTCGGCGACAGTGCCATCTGCCGGAACACGGGCTCCGGGCCGGACAAGAACGATGTCGCCAACACGCAACTCAGAGAGTGGAACAGAGCGAATGTCTGTGCCCTTTACGAGCTCAGCTGTGTCCGGGAGCAGGGCCGCGAGTGCATTGAGCGCGCCGCGGGCCTGCGAAATGGCCCGCATTTCGAGCCAGTGACCAAGGATCATGATCGTAATCAACGACGCGACTTCCCACCAAACATCAATTTCGAAGAGGCCGAATGTCGCAGCTAGCGAAGTTCCAAAAGCGACCACGATCGCCAAGCTGATGAGGGTCATCATGCCGGGCTTGTGATCGGCAAGTTCACCCCATGCCCCGCGGACGAAGACCATGCCGCCATAGATGAACACGACTGTTCCGAGGATGGCGGGGATAAATTTCGAGCCGGGAAAGGAGGGCGCGGTGTAGCCGAGCCAATGTTGAACGTCGGGTGACCAAAATACGACGGGAATTGTGAGGGCGAAGCTCAGCCAAAATTTGCCGCGAAACATGGCAACGGAGTGCCCAGCGTGCCGGTCATGGCTCCCGTGCATTTCTGACATCATGTGCCCGCTTCGGCTTCAGTGAGGTTGCAAGCTATTGGCAGTTCCATGAGCGCAGCCTAGCCGATTGGTCAAAGAAGTTCAAACCGAACCACTACCTACATTTGGTTAAGTTTGCTGTTCCAAAAACCAAAAAGGAGAAACATGATGAACTCACTTAATGCAGAGCGAGCTATTTCGGCTAGGTCTGTTTTGCCAATTCCGGCCCTACTTGTGATTGTCATGAGTGTTCACAGTTCCGTGGCGAAAGCGCAAGACAAACCTCCTGGAACGGACGCAAAAGCCAAGGTCGAATTGACAACAGACCCCTCACCTGCACAAAAAGGCAGCAATACAATTCGAGTCAAATTGACCGATCCGGCAGGCAAACCGATCGCGGGGGCGCAAGTGACCGCTACTTTCTTTATGGCGGCAATGCCAGCGATGAACATGCCCGAGATGAAAACTGTGATTAAGGGCGCAGATAAGGGTGACGGGATATACGAAGGCAAAGGCGACCTCGGTTCTGCTGGCATGTGGGAAGTCACCGTCACAGCACAACGAACGGAAAGACAATCGTGACCAAGAAGCTCACCGTTAAAGCCGCCGGTGGAATGTAACGGTAACGTTGTCGCCACTGAATTGAACTTACTAAAGAACGGCCAGGGTCATTGCGGCTGCGGCTGGCTCGTCGGGGTCAACCGCAGCGCGTCAATCATCACACCAATGCGAGGCTGCCAGGAGTTTTCTGTAGATACTCCAAGCTCGAATGAGCACAATCACCCATAGCACCCCATGACCCCAGCCACATCATCCGAGCTACCGGACATCTCTCGGCGGGTTCTAAGACTCCAGGTTCTGACCATCGCCTGGATGGCCGTGGAGGCCGTTGTTTCGCTCGCGGCAGCTTGGAATTCTCACAGTCCCGCTCTATTCGCGTTCGGCGGGGACAGCTTGGTCGAACTGCTTTCGGCAGCGGTCGTGTTCTGGCGATTTCGGTTTGAACTCAACGAAGCGCGGGCGGCTCGGATTGCAGGAGCCTTGCTTGCAGGGCTAACGCATCACGGAATAGCATTGGGCAACGCAGTCCACGGACCTGGCCCGCGGATTCACTCTTCACGTCGATGGGACCGCGCGGAAAGGGAAAAAACGAGGAAAATCTGTTTTGTCAATTGGGAACCAGCATAAGGTTGCACGCAGAGAAGCCGAGGATGTACACTCGGTCATTGTCGATCGGTGCTAGCCGACGGCGGGCAATGAGCTTTCTCAGAGCAGTTCGGTTAGACGACAAATTCGACCCCTTTTTCGAGTTTCAAGAGACCCTTGGATTTGTTCCCAAGCTGTTCTACGCGCAGACCCTACTGCCCCGCGTAATCGAGGCCCAGGCGCGCATTGCGGCCACGGTTCTCCTCAAGGACAAAGCGCTTTCCAGAATACAGAAGGAACAGATCATCCTGATGGTCGCAGCCGCCCGGCAAGACACGTATTGCGTTACCGCGCATCGCAAGATTTTGTCTTCCCTTGGCAAGTCGGAGGCCCAACTCGATCGGCTCTTGACCGACTACCGTCGTGCTGGCTTCTCGGAAGTCGACGTAGCTCTATTAGACTTCTCTGCCAAATTGAGTCAGCACGCGTCTTCTGTGCATTCGGGGGATATCGAAACGCTACGCGGGTGTGGTCTCGACGACGAGTCGATCCTGGAGGCTGTCCAGGTAACGGCTCTGGCCTGTTTCCTTTGTACGCTCTCCGCAGGCCTGGCCCCAGAGCCGGACTTTGAGCCCCGGAAGCTTTCTTCACCCACGATCAGTCCGCCGCGCGAGCCAGGGTCTCCGGGTACAGTCGCGCAGGGCCCGCACGCCCCTGGTAAAAAGGGGCCGTACTTGCGCGCTGTATATCAAAGCCCGAAGACTTTTGGGCCTTTCAGATTTTTTCAGAAGAACCTTGGCTTCATACCGAACATCTTTCGCGCTCAGACTTTGCGGCCCGACGTGCTTGAGGCGGAGGCGGAAGCCGTCGGCAAGATCCTGCTAACCGAAGATGTTCTCACCCGAGTGCAGAAGGAAAGCATTCTCCTGGTGATCTCGGCAGCAAACCTGAACTCATATTGCGTAGCGGTGCATTGCAACATGCTTCGGGGTTTGGGCATACCCTCGGAGGAAAGCGACCAGATAGCGGTGGACCACCACCAGTCCAACCTCACTGAAGCCGATAGAGCATTGCTAGACTTCACTCTCAAACTTGGGGTACGTCCTCTGGAGCTTTGTCGTGAGGACGTAGATCGGCTCCGAGGACATGGTTTCACAGAGGAGCAGGTTCTGGAATCTGAAGTGATGACGGCTCTTACGAATTTCCTCAACACCCTCCAAATGGGGCTGGGGGTCGAGCCAGATTTTGAGCCCCCCTTCGTCCTGGAACAAAATAAAGTGCATCTTCCTGCGGCTGCTAACGCTCCCGTGGAGCGCGGCTTCGTCGCCCCCACGCTCACAACTGTGCACGATCCGGACGCTGGATTGGTAGCCCAAGCGCAGGGTGGGAAGCTGGAGGCTTTCGAAGAATTGGTTCGCCGCCACAGCCAGTTGATTTATCGGGCCCTGGTGGCAATTCTCGGCGACCCGGTCGAGGCGCAGGATGGTATGCAGGATGCTCTATTGAGCGCATTCAAGCGCATTGCGGGATTCCAGGGCCGCTCGAAGTTTTCTACTTGGCTGGTCAGTATCGCCAGGAATACGGCATTCCAACGTTTGCGGGGCCGGAGAGAAGTTGAGAGCTTGGATGAAGGAGAGTGTGAGGAAGATCACGACTTTCGGCCTCGACAGGTGAGAGCTTGGCAGGATAATCCCGAGCAGTGCTGCTCTAAATCAGAAATTCGGCAGCTCGTTGAAAAGGGGATTTCGGGTCTTCCCCCTAAGTATCGCGTTGTGGTGATGCTCCGGGATGTCGAGCAGCTTTCGACGGATGAAGTGGCCCGTCAACTGGGGCTGAGCGTCCCTGCGGTAAAGGTGCGGCTCCTGCGGGGCCGACTCATGCTGCGAGAATGGCTCTCGCCGCATTTCGCGACGAGCGTCAAGAGAGCAACCCCACGATCACGTGCGAGGATTTCTTCGTTGAGTTCGGGGACTACCTAGAAAATCAGGTGTCGCCAGAGGTCCGCAAGGAACTCGAACTGCACCTGTCCCAGTGCCGCGCTTGCCATGTGCTGTACGATTCCACCTGCAAGACTGTGAAGATCGTGACAGAAAGTAGTTCATTCGAGTTGCCGAAAAGTGTCTCCGACCCAATCATAGACCGTGTCATGGCGAAGCTGCGAACAGGCCGCAGCTAGCAGGGTCGAAATTCTATGCTGAGCGAAGCCGCTGACAACTCCGCTCTTGAAGCTTGTCCAGATTCAGTTCAGTTTCCCGGCTCAATTCGATGGGGCGCCGCACATTTTTTTGAGCCCATCATAAGCCTGCGCCCCTGCCTACGAGGCGAACTGCGATCGATGCCTAGGACAACGTGCCCTTCGGGCGTTGCCTATCATCCAGGCCCCAGGACGCGCCGAACGATCACTTCTCCGGGCTCGCGTGACGGATCATGGTTGCCACCCGATCACGCCGCCGGTGCGAAGTTGCGCTGTTTGCGGCTACTGAGGGCGATTCGTTGCGCGATTTCCCCGGCAAACAGGTCGATGGGAAACGACAGATTCCCGGCGAATGTTCAAAAAACTACGTTTTCGTGTGATCGCCAACAGTTAAGAAGGCAGTAAAAATCAAATAAGTGCTGCATCTGGTGTCGCTTACAGCCGAAAAGGTCGCCCAATCACCCTTTTGAATTGGACCGAAGTTGGACCGAAGTGGATGACAAACGGTCAAGAGTTGTCGTGCGTTCAAATCGAGGGCCCGATACGTACCGAATAGACAATTTTTGAGCATACCGTTTCGCAGCGAATTGATTCATTGCCCCGCGTAAGCCTCATTCGTAACGCAGCGCGACCATCGGATCAACTCGCGTCGCGCGCCGGGCGGGGATGTGGCACGCGAGCAGAGCGACAACGGCCAGAAGCAGCCCGACAGAGGCAAACGTAATAGCATCGGTCTCACTGACGCCAAAGAGTTGCGCCTTAAGCAAGCGCGTGAATGCCAGACCGAGCGCGGTGCCCACGACGAGGCCCGCCAGTGTGAGCCGGAATCCCTGGCCAAGAACGAGACGGTAGATGTCTCCCTTCTCCGCGCCGAGCGCCATGCGGATGCCGACTTCCCGCGCACGTTGGCGAGTGGTGTAAGCCACAACGCCATAGACGCCGACGGCAGCTAGCACCATGGCAAGAAAACCGAACGAGGCGGCAAACGTAGCGGCGACGCGTCCAAAAAGTGTACCGAGCTGCATGGTGACGGAAAGCGGATTCACGTTGAACAGCGGCAACTCCGGATTGAGCTGATGGATGGTCTCTTCCACAGAAGAAGCCATGGTACGCGGATCGCCAGTCGTGCGCAGGTGAATGGTGGTGTCGTGCGTGGGGCTGTAGGCCTGGTAATTCGGCAAATAGATGACAGGCTCGGTCGGCGAGGTGAGTAAGCGGTATTTGGCATTGCGAGCAACCCCGACAACGGTGAAGCGATCACCGCCGTCCGTCACCTGCTTGCCGAGAGCGTTTGCACCCGGCCAATAGCGATCGACAAAGGCCTGGTTGACGACGGCAACGAGTTGCGATTCCGCCGTATCCGCTGCGGTGAATTCACGCCCCGAAATCACGGAGGTGCGCAGAGTGCGAAAGTAATTCGGCCCGACAATCGCTCGGCTGATCTCCATCGATTCGTATGGTTGTGGCACGTAACCTTCAATTTGCAGATAGTCGGAGTGGATGCTGAAGCTCAGGGGTGAAAAATCAGCCAAGGTCACGGATTCGACCCCGGGAAGCGCCGAGAGCCTGTCGAGCACCTGCCGGTCGAACGCCGCACCCGTCGCGCGGGTGTAACCAGCTGGCGAGAGCTCGTAAGAAGTAAGCAGCAGATGACTTGCTTCGAATCCCGGATCCGATTGCTGTGCTTTCTGAAGGCTGCGGGTGAAGAGTCCCGCGCAGACTAGGAGAACGAGCGAGAGTGAAATCTGCGCCACCACGAGGCCACTCAAGAGACGAGACTTGTGCAAAGTAAGCGAGACGCTGGTCGCTTCCTCCTTGAGAACAGATTGCACCGGCAGGCTCGACGACCGCAGGGCCGGAAAAATACCAAAGATGATCGCCGCGAGGATGGAAACCGCAATCGTCACGAAAAGCACGCGTTGATCGATGTGCGCGTCGTGCGTCAGCGGAAGAGAGCTGGGCGGAAAGAAAGCGACGATGCTGCGAGAAGTCCACACCGTAATCGCGATGGCCGCGGTACCGCCGAGCAGACCAAGCAGCAGGCTCTCGATCAAAAACTGGCGGATGATCTGTTTGCGTGAAGCGCCCATTCCCAGCCGGATGGCAATCTCGCGGCGGCGTCCGACCGAACGCACCAACAGAAGACTGGCAACGTTGGCGCAGGCCAGCAGGAGTAGGACCCCGGCGAGCCCCAGCAACATCGGAAGAATCTTGTAAAGATAACCGTTAATACCAAAGGGAGAGCGCCAAAGGGGGTCGAGAGAAATCTCGTTCGGACTATCCCGGTGATCCTCCGGGAACCGCTCGGCGATTCCCCGCATGAGCAGGTTCAGTTCGGCCTGCGCCTGATTCTTCGTGACACCCGGGCGAAGCTTTCCGAGCACGTTCAGCCAGAAAATGCCGCGATAATCGGGACGGTTAAAACCCCAAACATCACGATCCATCGAGACAGGAATCCACAGTTCGGTGCGAAGCCCGGGTGCACAGCCAGTGAAATCCCGCGGGGCTACCCCAACAACGGTGTAGGGATGGCGATTGATCTGAATCGTTTTGCCGACGATTTGCGGATCACCCGCGAAATGGTTCTGCCAGACGGCGTAACCGATGACTATCACTGCAGCGCCGGCGCGCAGCGTTCCTTCTTCCGGAAGAAAAGCGCGGCCGAGAATCGGGTGGACGCCGAGAACATCAAAATAATTAGCGGTGGTCAGAGCCCCGTAAATGCGCTCGGGCTTCGCGACGCCGGTGAGAGACATGTAGTCATCGTGATAGCCGAGAAGTCCGGAAAAAGTTTGAGTGCGCTCGCTGAGGTCACGAAGGTCGGGATAAGAAAATGGCGGGGTGGGATGATCGGTGCGATCGCCGCGCATGACGGTGACAAGGTCGCTCGTGTGAGCGACTCCCGGAATCGGGTTCAGCAACGTAGCGCTGATCCAACTGAGCACAGTGGTATTGGCGGCGATGCCGAGCGCCAGTGTAAGAACGGCCACTGTCGTAAAGCTTGGATTCTTTCGCAGCATGCGAGCAGCAAAGCGGAGATCTTGCCACGATGTTTCCACTAGGGACTCCCACCCAGCCGCACCCACGATCTCCTTCGCAACTTCGGGGCTCCCCATCTCCAAACGCACTTCTCGCCGCGCATCCTCCCGACTCATACCGCTTTTGATCTTTTCCTCAGTTGCCATTTCCAGGAAGCCAGTCAATTCCTCGTCCAATTCCCGATCTACCTGTTCTTTTCGGAACAATGATCGGAGTCCAGCGGCTAGGCTACGAATCAATGACATGGTTTCTTACGCCTCCAAAATCCTCGCAATTGCGGCGACTTGTCTCCCCCACTCTCGTGCTTCGGTGCTGAGCCTTTTTCGCCCGCGCTCGCTCAATAGGTAATACTTTGCGCGTCGGTTGTTCTCGGAAACGTTCCATTCACTGCGGATAAGGCCGCCTCTCTCTAGTCGCTGAAGCGCCACAAAGAGTGATCCGGCGTTTACGCGAAAAACCCCTTTGCTGATCTGCTCAATCCGTTGGGCTATTCCGTAGCCATGCATTGGCTCCAGCGCCAGAGTTTTCATGATGAGCATATCGAGCGTTCCTTGGACTACTTCGCCGGTTTTTTCCTTCACGAAAGAACCTTCCTCTTGACAATCAAGAGAAGTATACGCGTCTCCATCTGATTGTCAAGAGGAGGAGTTATGAGGGCTGAGACTATCGGACGGCGCCAAGACGGCTCGCGAATCGATGGGGTGAATTCTGGTGATCGAATTGTGGCGCGTGCAACTCTTTTAGCTTTTTTGAGGTTCAGAAAGGGCTTTGACAGCCTAGCGATCCTAAATTATCAATTCGGATGGTTGCGGGGTTTGCAGAAGTTGTTGAAAGGAAGGAATTTTTTGGTTGCGGGGGACCGATTTGAACGGCCGACTTTCGGGTTATGAGTTGTCACAGGGGCGGGAGAAGCGTACGATTCCACAAGCCAGAGGTCTAAATCGGGAATTCCGGTCAATTCGCCACTACTTAGTTGGCTGTGACTGGAGGCTTGCGGGAACAGACGAGTAGCTCCGCGAGGCAATCTATGGACTCACCGAAGGCGGCTAAGAAACCTAAAAAGGGGCGCATTTTCGATCCCCAGGTGTTTCTTGAGACAGTCGGCCTGAAAAGATCGATTACGCAGTGCCCACCCAACCACAAGATCTTCTCGCAAGGCGACCCGAGCGATGCTGTTTTCTACATTCAGAAGGGTCGGGTGAAGCTCACCACCCTCTCCAAACACGGCAAGGAAGCGGTCATCGCAATCCTAGGCGCGCGTGACTTTCTTGGTGAGGCGTGCCTAATGGGTCAACTGGTACGGGTGGCTTCGGCTACGGCGATTGTGCCTAGTGCTGTACTTAGAATTGAGAAGGGCGAGATGCTACGCGTGCTGCAAAAGGAACGCGCGCTTTCCGGCTTTTTCATATCGTATCTACTCTCACGCAATCTGCGCATCGAGGAGGACTTGGTCGATCAGCTTTTCAACTCCACTGAGAAACGGTTAGCCCGCACTCTTTTATTGCTGGCCCGCTACGGTAAGGAAGGCAACCCCGAAACGGTCGTTCCGGAGATAAATCAGGAAACTCTAGCGGAAATGATAGGAGTGACGCGCGAACGAGTTAATTTCTTTATGAATAAGTTCAGGAAGCTAGGCTTCATTGACTACAACGGCGAACTGCAAATTCACAGTTCCCTCCTAAATGTTGTCCTCCACGAATAGGTCAGACTGCGGCTGAGAATTCCTCCTGCAACACGAACGAAACTCCACGGCAGATCAATGTGTGAAAGATTTCACAGACAGGAGAACTAGCTTGAGAAGAACCTGGGATGGTGAACCCCCCATTCGGCACAAGCAACAAACTACTCCTCATTGAGGGCGACTCTACTGAGGCCAAGCTGATTCTGGAGGCGCTCGTTGACCCGAGAGCCAGCTCATTCGATGTGGACTGGGTTAGGCTCCTATCTGATGGACTCAAACTGCTGGGCGAGGGAAAAACCGGGCTGGTCTTGCTGGACCTGTGCCTGCCGGACAGCAAAGGTATCGCGACTTTCGAAAAGCTATTCGCGGCCGCGCCCCATATTCCGATCCTGGTCCTCAGCCAGCTAAACGATGAAAGTATTGCTAATGAATCACTCAAGCGCGGAGCGTATGACTATCTCTTAAAAGACCACCTCGACAGATACACACTGACGCGGGCGCTGCGTCATGTGATCGAGCGCAAGGGGGTCGAGGATGTTTTGTTCAACGAAAAGGAACACGCCCAAGTCACTCTCAACTCCATCGGGGATGCCGTACTCAGTACGGACCTCTCCGGTAACGTGACCTATGTCAATCGGGTCGCCGAGAGTATGACGGGCTGGTCTCGACAGGAAGCAGTGGGCCGGCCGCTCGCCGAGGTGTTTCAAATCGTTGAGGGTACCACACGTAAACCCGCCCGAAATCCCATGGAGGCGGCGATTCTGGAAAACAAAACCATGGGCCTGAACCCTACCTGCGTTCTGATCCGGCGTGACGGGTTGGAGCTTGCCATCGAAGATTCCACCGCCCCTATCCACGACCGATTCGGGCAGGTGACAGGCGCGGTAATTGTTTTCCGCGACGTGAGCGCATCGCGGGCGATGACAATAAAGATGTCCCATCTGGCGCAGCATGACTCTCTCACAGATTTGCCGAATCGCGTGTTGTTGACCGACCGGCTGACCCAGGCGATTTCGGTAGCGCGGCGGACCAGCGAGCAACTCGTGGTGCTGTTCTTGGACCTGGATCACTTCAAAAACATCAACGACTCTTTGGGGCATGCGATTGGCGACAAACTGCTTGCATCGGTCGCGCAACGCCTAGTAGCTTGCGGGCGCCATTCGGACACCGTGAGCCGCCAGGGCGGGGATGAATTCGTAGTACTGCTTCCACAAATCGCGCACGCCGCAGACGCGGCCGTCTTGGCGCAGAAGATGATCACCGCACTGGCGGCGCCTCACTCTATCGCCGGGAACGAGCTGCGCATCAACGCGAGCATTGGCATCAGCAGGTACCCCAACGACGGTCAGGATGCAGAGAGCTTGCTCAAGAGTGCGGACACCGCGATGTACTACGCGAAGGAAAAGGGACGCAACAATTTCCAGTTCTTCAAGGCGGACATGACTACGCGGGCTGTCGCGCGGCAATCCCTCGAAGGGCTCTTGGGCCGCGCCCTGGAGCGACACGAGTTTGTGTTGCATTACCAGCCAAAGGTCGATCTTCAGACCGGAGAGATTACCGGAATTGAGGCGCTCCTACGCTGGCTGCATGCGGATCGGGGGCTTATTCCTCCCCCACAATTCGTGCCCATCGCCGAAGAGTCCGGCCTGATCGTGCCCATCGGCCGGTGGGTACTGCGCGAAGCGTGCACACAGCTCCGGGCTTGGTTGGAGGTGGGCCTACGGCGGATCTCGGTGGCGGTCAACCTCTCCGGGGTAGAGTTCCGTGCCAAGCACTTCCTCGAAGGCGTTCGCACGATCCTGGAGGAGACTCGCCTCGAACCACGCTTTCTTGAATTCGAACTGACGGAAAGCGTCCTCATGAATCACGTCGAGGGCAGCGTCTCCAGGCTTCAAGCTCTCAAAGCCTTGGGAGTGCAGCTTGCGGTGGATGACTTCGGCACCGGCTATTCCAGCTTAAGCTACCTAAGGAGGTTTCCCATCGACGCGCTGAAACTTGACCAATCGTTCATACACCACATCACAGTTGATCCAAACGAAGCCGCAATCATTAGTGCGGTGATCGACATGGGCAAGAAGCTCAAGCAACGAGTCATTGCGGAGGGTGTGGAAACGCGCGAACAACGCAACTTCCTTCAGGTCCACGGCTGTGGCGAGGGACAAGGCTACTATTTCAGCCGCCCCATGGCTGCCGAACAATGCGCCAAGCTACTCAGAACCGGTATCGCGAAAACCGTCAGTGATTGACGCGCGTGCGGCAGCGCTTTGTGGACGCCCTCCGGGCCACGACGCTGGATTTGCTCGCGAGCAAGCTTCTCGTGGCTTTCATGCAGGAAGGGTCCGGCACCGAGAAAATGGCCGTTAAACGCACATCGAAATGCGGGAGCCTTGGCGAGCGAGTGGCGAAGCTCCAGGACGACGGGAGCATCGTTCTCGCGCGGGACGGCGTAGCCGGACCCCGACTTCCTCAAGACGAGGAACGGCGAGAGGGAGATCGACTTGCATCCTTCGGTGGCGAAGCTCCTACGGGAGTTGATTGGAGAACGGAAGTCCGGTTTGCTATTTCGCACGCGAACCGGCCAGCAGCTTCACCAGTCGAATATCCTGCGGCGCGTGCTGCACCCGATCTTAGAAGAGTTGGGGCAGCCGAAGTGCGACGTCCATGCGTTCCGGCGTTTTCGCAACACGTACTTGCGAAACTACACGTCTACCCCGCCAGGAGTCTATCGGTTCTGGATGGGGGGGTGCAATTGATAGTGCGAGTCAGTTTACGCAGCCTCCTGATGCACGTTGGTCCAGTATTCTTCCCAATCCCCGTTCGCCCGTAACACCCGTAGAGCGATTACCTTTTTTAGATTTTCCATCTTCCACCAGGCACCGGAGATCTTGAGCCGCTTCTGGAACACATAGCCGTGAGCACTCTCGATCTCGCCCGAACCGATGGGCAGGCCTGCTGCCAGGGCGCCTTTGTAATCCAAAAATTGAGTGCGGTTGGAGATATAGCGAAAGCAGGCACGGACCGGGGCCTCGGGGGCGGGGATGCCTGCTTCTTCGACGAAGGGTTGTAGACTTTCCAGAACCTCCGGCCAGCGATTGTCTTTCAGCCAGTTTTTCTTTTCCGTCATCCAGGCCGACTTATCCTTTGCGGCGATCACCTCTGCGGCCGCCGACAGGTACTCGCATAAATGAGGGAAATCGACCAAATAGTTGGCTTGCGCTCCAAACTGGGCTTCCCTCTGCTCGGTAATCCACACCGCCCCATCCCCCACGGTGCAGGCGGGGATGTTGTTGCAAAAGGTGTTGTAGGGATTTTTCCTGATGGGTCGAAGAATTATCCAGCAGCACGATCACCGGGCCGCGCAGATGCCGCAACAACTCACGGAGCAAAACGCAAACCTCCTCCTGCCCGACGTTATCGAAGTAAAGTTGATAGTACAGGCCCAGGCGTTGTCGTCGCGGACTTACAGAAATCCCGGAAATGACTGAGACCTTGTCGCGCCGCCCTTGGCGGTAATGGTGAACCGGAGGACAGCCTCGTGGGGACCAGCTCCGGGCCACATGCGGAATCAACAGAAAGCCCGATTCGTCGGCAAAGACTAGGTGGGCACCCAACCGCGTAGCGTTTTTTTGATACGCGGCCAGTCCTTCTGTTTCCAGCGCTCAATGGCCTGCTCATTTCTCTCCAGGGCGCGCCGTTCTGGTTTCTGCGGACTCCAGTTCAGAGCATGCATCAACCTTCCGACATGATCACGATGGTATTGGACTCCGAATTCACGGCGAATCAATTCCGCAATGCGGGCGGTGGTCCAGAGATTGGTTCGGTGGCCGTGCATCATCGGCCCTTGCAGGAGAAGCGTGACCAAACGCCGTCGCTGCTTCCGATCCAACTTCAGCGGTCGACCTGGGGAGAAACGCACCCGCAACCCCTGCTCTCCACTCCTGCGTCGTGCATCACGCCAGCGCATCACAGAACTTGCATTGCAGCCGATGCGCCGCCCAACCTCATTGAGAGAGTAACCAGAATCCAGCAACGCCAAGGCTCGCTTGCGCCTGTCTTCGAGCAAGTCGGCGCTTCCTTTCAGTCTGGGCATAGGTGTTCCCCTCCTGAACATCTATTATTGCATTATTTATGCAGAAGTCTATAATGGTAGTGAATGGCGGCAAATGTGAATGAGAGGTGATAGCCCGGGGAACCAAATTCTCCTTCTTCAATTAGTTACGGACGGGCTTCGCTCCGTCCTCTTCGACGAGCCCGGACCACGTGCAGATTCTCTGGATATGGTTCGTCCTATAGTATCGGTTTAGGCAGATGATCTCGTGTTTCGGTACCTTGGCCACAGTGAACGCATCCGGCAACGAGCCGTTCAACCGCATATGATCGTAGTTGCTCCATTGGAAAGATCCCGTCGCCCTTCGACGTCATTCATCCTGAGATTCATGGGACTGTGCTTGTCCTTTGAGAAAAATCTCGATTCGATTTGTAGTCCACACGGCGACGCCAGTACCGAAAAAATCCGCATCTTCGGTCCACAGTGCACATGCCAGTCCGAGTGCTGTGGCGAGTATCGGCCAATCACTTTCGTCTCGACCGCGCAACCGCTGCCGGGCTTCGCTTTCAAAGACTGCATAAAGTTCCGGAGTAACCACCTCGATGATGTTTCGCAAGTATTCGAGCGATGCCGAAAGGTCGGCGTCGGGCTTTCCCCGCTTTTTCAAGAGGGGAGGTAAGTATTTCTCGGCGTCATCGAAGGCAACGTCAGGCGCGAAGAAGCGGACACCTTGACCCGCGTAGGTGTCGATGAGCTGCCGAACGCGTCGCCCCAGGACGGCGCGAATAAGGATGTTCGCATCGAGAACGATCATCTCAGCGGGATGCGCCCTTCTCGCGGCGACGCAGCTCCTTGAAATCGGCCACTAATTCCTCCTCGTCAACATCCGCGAGTGCACTGGCAAGACGGTCGGCTGCTTCCTTCAGTTCGGACATATGGGCTGTCTTAGGACGCTTTCGACGCGTGGGAACGTAGACACCGAGAGTCTCGCCGCGCCGAGTGACAGCAACTGGAGTGTCCGATTCCAGGAAACTGGCGATCCGTTCGCGGAACTCGCGCACGCCGACTTTGATCGTCGTCATAGGGATGCTCCTCACGCTGAGTGTACACTCATGTGTACGCATTCGCAAGCGTGCCAGGATTCGCGGGATTCGTGTAGTGGCTCAGTTCCGTGGAGTCGACGCGGGTGGTAGACGATGACTTTTTTCAGTACTCGGCGCGACCTCGAGCTGAGAGCGGCGTCGTTCCTCGACCCCATCAGCCGCAGATCAGGGTTCGAGCGGCTGCAGCCGTGGAGAATCGATCCGAGTCGGTAACGGTACGCGCTGTCATAAAAACGTAATACTAATGGTGGTGAACGGCGGCAAAATCCGAACGAAAGGTGAATAAAGAAGGAGAAAGTGATTCGTCCCGTTTCATCGCAACTTACTGAATTCCCTCGATTAGCACCAACTCCGGCAAGTTCTGATTAAATTGGGGGTTCGGCTGTTAAGAAGGGAGTAAAAATCAAATAAGTGCTGCATCTGGTGTCGCTTACAGCCGAAAAGGTCGCCCAATCACCCTCTTGAATTGGACCGAAGTTGGACCGAAATTGCCCTATCTGGGCTCGCCGATTTTCGCGTGCTGTCAGAATTTACGTGGCTCTCATTTGCCACTCGGATTGCCTCATTTGGCAGGTTACAGTGCACCAAAACATGAACGGGCGAGTGTCAGCGGTGCTCACCGCCCGCCTGAAGCTGCTAGTTCCTAACGGATGATCAAGAGGCTAGGACACGCGAAGCGGGGGTCCCACACCACGCTGTGCATGCCACACCGCAAGCACTCTTACCTCGTCACCGCGGGGGACATAGTAGACGTGATAGCGCGTTTCCATGAGTAGAAGGCGACGCGTATCCGGTACCGGGGATTGCCGATACAGACGCCCGATGTGTGGTGCGTGCCCAAGGATGTCGAACGCTGCCGCGAGTTCATCGACAAACAGGTTTGGTGAGGCAGCACGATTTCTGCGCCACCAATTATCGATTTCGCGGATCTGCGAGTCCGCTTCGGGTGTGGTTCGGACCTGCAGGCTCAACGCTGCCGACGCAGTTCGTCGAGAATTCGCGACGCGGGCTGTAGACTGCCCGCCTCGGCGGATCTCCAGGACGTTGACAGCGCTTCGTTCAAGGCGCGCCGCTCCTCGTTAGTGAGGTCATCGCCTTCATCGTCGGCAACCAGATCCACAACCGTGCCCTCGGGTAAGGTTGTCGGCTCGTCGAGAACGAGGCGCCCCTTTTCAACACGTGCTCTGAGAGGGCCCATATCGCTACTGTACGGAATTCCAAGCTGCTCCGCAAGCCTACACTATTAGCGCGTCAGCGCTCGGCGGTTGCAAAAGTTATCCAACGCTTGACACGCTGACACGCTAGGGGTCTGGAGATTTGGAGATTTTGGCGGGCGGAAATTGGCCTTGTGCCGGACAGATGAGTAGTCGAGCTGATTCCCGCGGCGAGCGACAAATATAACGGCTTTTCGGTGTACCCGGAGGGATCACTCTGGGGGACCCAAGTTCACAAAGGCCGCTCGCCTTCTGTGTCAAGCTGATTTTATATTGAGAATCGAGGTTTTCTCAAAATTTTTGAGCTTGACCTTGTTCTACCGGATCTGCTGATGGTGCCCTCCCAGGGTGGAAAAGTTAGGCGGTACGACAAGCTGCATCTCGACGGCCTCCTATAATAAGAGATCGTGCCATCAGATGTCGCTGCGGATTGAGGGTAACTCTCAACCGCACAGTTCGATGGGAAAATTACGTTCGGGCTTGCGCCCGGCCATGCTTAGGAGCCCAACCAATGTTGTCTCCTTCGAGAGCATGAATTTGAGAATGTTCAAGTTGTTGAACTCGCAGGTTTCGAAAACAGTCGCAAGAACGAGGTATTCCTGCAGTGTCCGCTCAGTAAAATAACCATCAACATTTCTTGCGGTATTTAGCGAAGAGCTTGATTGCATGCTCGGCATTATTGTTGTTCCAAGGAACGCCGTCATGATCCAAGAACGTGAACATCTTTTCGCCGCTCTTTTGACACCGTTTCTGGTATTTGTTCGCCAGTGGGGAGGAGAATTCAGCCTTACCCACTGCCGCAGGAATCTCATTGCAGACCGCTTGTGTCTACGCATTACAACGGTCATGGGATGCTTCGATTCTGCTCTTCCGGCCAAACGATGGTTCACAACTCCGAAAAGGCATTTACTTGGACTTCGGATTTACAAGACTTATAGGCACCGAAACGGCCAAACTATGCTTCCGGAATGGCCAAGCGATGATTCAAGTCACAGTGGTGGTTGTTGGGAGGAGCCGGGAAAGCAGAACCCGCGAAGCTGCCGGGCGCAGGAATTAGCCCGAAGCCGTGCCCAAGAAAATGAGCGGCAGAAAAGGAAGCCCACAACCAGTAGCACATGTGAGTGGAGAAGAGGACAGTCAAGGGTGCAGGAGGAAGTTCAATGTGCTTGTAATTCGCACCATACTATACTATCGTATATTATCTTTTGGAAGACGGAGCGAATGGCGCACACAACAAAAGATAAAGCGAAACTTTTGAACCGCGTTCGGAGGATCCGGGGACAGGTAGAAGCCATCGAACGGGCGCTCGACGGTGAACAGGAATGTTCCAGCGTGCTGCAGCTCATGGCGGCTTGTCGTGGCGCCTTGAACGGCCTGATGGCGGAAGTGCTGGAGGGGCATATCCGATTCCACGTCCTCGACCCGAAGTCTGGCAAGAACGCTCCTCAGGTGGAAGCGGGGGAAGAACTCATCGATGTGGTGCGGACCTACTTAAAGTAGCCGCGCAAGCGGTGACGATTTCGTAGAAAAGGTGACTCCATCATGAGCCAAGCGCAATTGAAACAAGTCGAAGCTGTAAGGCGTGTCGACGAAGATGAAAAACGCCCGTCGTCAGATCACGCCGACCATGACGGCGGCCACGAGCACGAACATGCGCTGAATTGGCGGGAGGTCAACCGCGTCCTGTTCGTGGCTGCGGCGGCAGCGGCCATTTGGTTTCTAGGTGGCGCACGGAATCCCTACGTAACTGGTATCGGCGTAATCTGTGCGATCGTTGGTGGTTTCCCGATATTCCATGAAGCCTACGAGAACATCGTTCAGCGCCGCATGACGATGGAACTCTCCATGGCTATCGCCATCGTGGCTGCCCTTGCGATCCGTGAAATCTTCACGGCCCTCGTCATCACCCTATTCGTTCTGGTCGCCGAAATTCTTGAAGGACTGACGGTCGGGCGCGGGCGCACGGCAATCCGTCATTTGGTCGGTCTGCTGCCCACGACCGCCACAGTCCGCAGAAACGAATCCTGGCAAGATGTTGAGACGAAGGAAATCGCCGTTGGCGACATCGTTCTCGTGAAGCCAGGTACTCGAATTCCGGTGGATGGCGTTGTTGTCGGAGGTCACTCTTTCGTCGATCAGGCAACGATCACAGGCGAATCGATGCCTGCGGAAAAGATCAGGGGAACGTCAGTCTACGCCGGAACGATCAATCAATCCGGCGCGCTCGAAATCCAGGTAGACCGGATGGGGCGCGACACTACATTCGGCAAGATCATTGACGCAGTGGAGCGGGCGGAAAAATCGCGTGCTCCCATTCAAGGAATCGCAGACCGTCTTGCGGGCTATTTGGTCTATTTTGCACTCGGAGCCGCGGCTCTCACATTTGTGATCACTGACAACATGCGCTCGACCATTTCTGTCGTCATCGTTGCTGGCGCGTGTGGCATTGCCGCGGGAACACCCTTGGCGATTCTGGGCGGGATTGGACGTTCCGCGCAACTCGGCTCGATCATCAAAGGGGGGCTGTACCTGGAATCGCTCGCGACCATCGATACGATTCTTCTCGACAAAACGGGAACTCTGACCTATGGCACCCCTGGAGTCGTCGACGTCCGTCCCGCCGACGGCGTTCCGGTTGCTTCCTTGCTGCAAGCGGCGGTGACTGCGGAATCGCGATCCGAGCATCCAGTGGCGAAAGCAATTCTGAAGAAGGCGTCAAACATGGGAATCTCCGGTGAAGAGCCCGAAAGATTCGACTACACGCCTGGGAAAGGAATCGTTACGGCTTGTCGCGGCATGGAAATCATCGTAGGCAATCGGCTCCTTCTCGAGGGGCACAGGGTTGAGCTCCCAATCAACACAGTCTCGCAGACGGATTCGGAGATTTTTGTGGCGCAAGAAGGCAAGTTCCTCGGAACTCTTGTCGTCGCCGATACGCTTCGGCCCGAAGCAACAAAGGCGATCCAAGATCTCAAATCGATGGGATTGAAGACCGTTCTTCTCACGGGAGATTCCAAGGCTGTCGCTGAGAACATCGGAGGAAAACTGGGAGTGGACGAGATTGCCGCTGAACTCTTGCCGGAGGACAAGCTTGCATTCGTTAGGCGGCTCACCGCGACGCGCCACAACGTCGTCATGGTGGGTGACGGAGTCAATGACGCTCCTGCTCTAATGAAGGCCACGGTCGGGATAGCGATGGGCGCTGGTACCGACGTTGCGCGCGAGAGTGCAAACGTGGTTCTCATTGGCAATGATCTTTCGAAGCTCGTCGAAACTCTGTCCATCGCGCGGTGCTGCCGCCGCACCATCATGCAGAACTTTGTCGGAACGTTGGTCGTTGACAGCATCGGGGTTGGCTTGGCTGCGTTTGGATTTCTAAATCCCCTTCTAGCTGCTTTCATCCACGTTTCTTCCGAGATGACTTTCATCCTGAACTCCGCCCGGCTGCTTCCGCCAGTCTCTTCGGCGCATGGCCTGGTGCGTGGACTATTCTCCCAATCGTTCACGGTCGCGCAGGACTAGACGAGAATTTATGCCTGCTGACACGACACATCCTCTGGCAACGAAGCGGCTCGTTATCGGACATCTCACGGTTTGTCAAGGATGTTGCTGTGGAAACACAGAAAACGGGAGACCTCCCGTTGCCGTCGAGTGGCTCAAAAAAGAATGGCGCTCTAGGGGCTTGCTGAAGCGCGTTCAACTGACGATCAGCGGCTGCCTGGGACCGTGTGATCTGCCCAACGTGGTCACTGTTTCAAACGAGAGCGGCACGCAGTGGTTTGGGGAAATCACAGAATTCGAGCAATACCGGGATCTTGTTGACTGGGCGAGTCGGTCCAGGGACGCGCGTGAATTGCTGCCCCTTCCAAAAGAATTTCAGCGACATACCTTGCATCCATTCCGTCAGTTTGATTCGCGCGCTGACCGCTGAGTCGTTTCATTTCAAGTACCGGTTCACGAGATCAATTAGTTCCTCGGTTGCTTCAGCCTGTTCCGTTGTTGGTTTTCGGCTAGGATCGACAACGTGGAAACGGACATGACCCTCAAGCACTTCGGCCATTAGTCCGTTAATAGCACCGCGGCAAGCTGCAATGGTTTGTAGCACTTTCGAGCACTCTTGGTCGTCGTCCAACGCCTTCTCAATCGCGCCGATCTGTCCCTTGATTCTCCTGACGCGGTTAAGGAGTTTCTCTTTGTCCTTGGTGGTATGTGCCATCCTCTTCACGCCCTCATAATTCAATGATACTATGCCGCAGTACAGTAACTAAACGCCTTCATAGGCGGGTTCCGGAAGACGCAGCAGTGCTCACTACGAAACAGCCCTGGCGTCCAAAGAGAACATTGGGATAGTCTGAGAATCGAGATGGTTGGCAAGTACAACACGAGGCTGGACTGGGTTAGGGTGTTAGCCCTTTCCCTGGTGGTCCTGTTCGTACTATTCGTCGCGCAAGCCCCGATCCACTCCCACGCCAAAGGACAGAATGAAGCTGTTTGCCAACTCTGCCAAGCGGCGCACATCGGCTCCGCCCCGAAGGCGCTAACCCCGTCGCTGTTTAGTCCTCTTCTCGCGATCGGGTACGTTCAGCCGTTTGTCGTAACGATTCACCAAGAGTTTTTCTTCCACGATGCACCGTCTCGCGCTCCGCCTACCGCATAACCCACATCTGTTCCGTTCTCAATCGCGCTGACCCCATGAGTGGGGCGGCGCAACCGCCTTATTTCCAGGTGGCCACTTCAACAACAGCAAACAAACATCGCCCAATTTAGGGGTCGGAGGAGAAATTCAAATGGGTTTTAGAAAGCTTGCATTTTTGGTTTTGAGTTTCAGCTTCTTGTTCTGCGCAATGCCCTGTCGCGCTCAGTTGGGCAATGCCGGATCGATCGAAGGAGTAGTAAAAGATGCCTCCGGTGGCGTGGTCGTGGGCGCGAAGGTCGAAATCTCATATTCCGTGACCGGCTATCAGCGTGAGACGACCACGGGCAGCGATGGGGGCTTCCGTTTCACGAACGTACCCTTCAACACGTATCACCTTGTGGTGACAGCCTCTGGGTTCGCTCCATATACCCAGGATGTGGATGTTCGCTCCAGCGTACCTACCGGCATCCAGATCGGGCTAAAGCTCGGAACGGCGGCAAGCAGCATCACGGTCGAAGCGAATGGCGGAGATCTGGTGGAGAAGGACCCCAGCTTTCATACGGATGTAGACACGGCGTTGACTGACCGGATGCCCTTGGAAAGCCAATCCTCTTCAGTGAGTTCGCTGGTGACTCTAGCGACGCCGGGGGTGGTAGCGGACTCGAATGGCCTCTTCCACGGGCTTGGAGATCACGCCGAGAATTCGTTCTCCGTTGATGGCCAGCCCATCACGGATCAGCAAAGCAAGGTCTTCTCGAACCAGATTCCCCTGGATTCCATTCAGTCGCTGGAAGCGGTTTCTGGAGGCCCCCCAGCCGAATACGGCGGCAAAACGAGCCTGGTGATTAAGGTGACGACGCAATCGGGCCTCGGAGTGACCAAGCCTAAGGGCACGGTTTACTCTTCCTATGGCAGCTTTGGCTCGGTCAGTGGTGGTTTCCGGCTGGCCTTCGGCGGCCAAAAGTGGGGAAACTTCATTGCTGCGAGCGGATTGAACAGCAGCCGGTTTCTCGACCCACCGGAACTTCACGCCATCCACGACAAGGGCAATGAAGAAAACCTGTTTGACCGAGTCGACTACAATGTAACCAGCGCGGATACGATTCACACGAACTTTCAATACACGCGTTCGTGGTTCCAGACTCCCAATACGATTGACAACTTGAATATCGAAGTGAATAACCCGCTCACTGGGGCCGCCCTGCCAGCGCAGGACCAGCGTTCGCAGATCAAGACGTTCAATATTGCGCCAGTGTGGACCCGCCTGATCAGCACCACGACGCTATTCACCTTCGGAGGGTTCGTCCGTCAAGACCGCTTCAACTACTACCCGAGTGGAGACGTTTTTGCGGACGGTACGGGACTCATTCCCGGAGGCTCCTCGGCAACGCTCAATCAGCAGCGGAAATTGACCAACGCGGGCTTGCGCTCGGATGTGTCCTACGTGAAGGGCAAACACAACGTCAAAGCCGGCGTCACGTTTCAACATACGTTCCTTACGGAGAATTTCAACTTCGGAGTTACGGACCCGGCCTTCAATGCAGTCTGCCTGAATGCTGCCGACGCGAGTCCGTTCACTAGCCCCACGCCGACGTTTTTAGGCAACTGCACGGGTGCGCTTGAGCCAAACGATGGCACAGATACTCGGGCTACTGTTCCTGCCTTTATCCCGGCGCTGGGTTGCTTTGACCTCACCCGACCGGTGCTGACAGGGGCGGCGCAAACGCAGGATGCTTGCGCCAGTACGCAAACCGCGCTGTTTCCCTTCCGCGGCCGTGCGGATGTCAAGGAGCTTGCGCTCTACCTGCAAGACACGATCAACGTAGGCAATTGGGCCTTCAATGTTGGGTTCCGGGAAGACCTCTATCGCGGAATCGTGCACGATAGTCAACCGCAACCTCGCGTGGGCTTCGCTTACAACGTCAAGAAGACCAGCTCGGTCCTGCGCGTATCTTATTCTCGCATTCTCGAGACCCCGTTCAATGAGAACTTGATTCTGGCAAGTCTGGGAGCAAGTAACCCCATCATTGTTGACGTGATCGGTGGCGCGAGCTTACAGGCACCGATTCGTTCGGGCCAGCGCAACCAGTTCAACGCCGGCTTTCAGCAGGCTTTTGGAAAATACCTCGTAGTGGACGCCGACTACTTGTGGAAATATACGCACAATGCGTATGACTTTAGCGCGTTCGGCAACACGCCGATCTTCTTCCCTATCGCTTGGAAAAACTCAAAGATTGACGGGCCTTCCGTGCGCGTGAGCATGCCGAATTTTCACGGTTTCACGGCACTCGCGGTGCTCGCGCACGTCCGGGCGCGCTATTTCCCGCCACAGATCGGCGGTCTGGGTGCGAGCATCACGGGCGGAGAAGTATTTCGCATCGACCACGACCAGGCCTTCAATCAGACAACACATTTTCAGTACCAACCTTGGAAGACCTTGCCGTGGATTGCCATGAATTGGCGCTACGACAGCGGTCTGGTGGCCAGCAACCCATTTCTTGACACTTTCCAGGATGCGTCGGGTTTCCTGGATGCAGCTCAGCAAACTGCTGTCGGGCTTTTCTGCGTGGATGCCGGTGGAGTCACACACTCGGCTTCCGTGGCTCAGGCTCTTGCGGTGGGTGCAGGGACCATCTGCGGCACGAATCCCTCGAAGACGGGCGCAAAGCTGATCAATATCGCAGGCGCGACATTCGATGTGGATCACAATCCTACGCGCGTCAAACCGCGCAACCTGTTTGACGCCAGCGTGGGTGATGACAATCTCTTCCACACCGACCATTACAAGTGGAGCTTGCGCCTCACAGTTATCAACCTGACCAACAAAACGGCGCTCTACAATTTCCTGTCCACGTTCAGCGGAACGCATTTCGTTACACCGCGAGCTTATACAGCCGAACTCGGTTTTCACTTCTGAGACTGACCGTGACGTGAAGACGTCCCGCGGGGATTTATCTTTGATGCCTCGCGGGGCTTCTCGGGCCTTAGAAGAGGCCAGAAGAGCCAGGGCAAATGAAGTCTTGCGGGTGATCCATGGCAATCCAGGTCAGATCATCCGCCAGAAGCGCAACGGCGAAGAATGGCGGTTGTCCGGATCGTCATTTGCTTCTGTGTCTTGCTATGCCCGCTTCCAGAGAGCTTTGCAGCGCGGGCGCACGCTCAGACCAAACCGCCCCGCGAAACGAGCGACCAATTCCGCTTCAAAGTCACAGATTCTGAGTCTGATCTTCCGATTCAAGATGCATCCGTCTCTCTGGTCTATTGGCGCAGAAAGGAATCTGCTGAAGAGAAGAGGGAAATTGAACTCAAGACGGACAAAAACGGGATTGCAGAATTTCCAAATGTGAAGGCCGAAAAATTTGCAGTCAGCGTCATCGTGAAGGGCTACAGACCCTGCTGGCGTTGGATCCGGTCCAACGGGGCAGAAGAGCTGATTCGAATGAGGCTTGAAAAATGGGCAAGCACGCCCAAATAGGACAGGGCCGAAAGGCCGTGAGTGTTCTTGTCGCAACCTCGCGTAGGGGCCTGTCCAAGCCGTTGCGAGGTCAGGAGTGGCGAAGGGACCTTTTGACGTCCTGGCTGTTCCAAACGTGCATAAGGCTGCAGACGTCACTCGACCGCCGCTTCCTGAGATTTGGGATGACCGTGCAAGAAGCAAGCGTGCTTCTTCGCTGCGTGGAAGCCCGGAGAATAACACCAGGACAACTTGCGGTTGCTCTAGGAAGAGACAAAGGCAAGGTCACGCGGTTTGTCCATCGTCTCGAGTCAAGCCGTTTGCTCGCACGCGACATCGATCCACGCGACCGGAGGTTCTCGATTCTCAAACCCACGGCAAAGGGAAAAGAGGTAGCTCGGACCCTTGTATGTGTCTTCGACAGCATTCGAAAAGAACTCTTCGCAGGAATATTGGAAAGCGATGTCCGTAGGTTAGGCAAGATGTTGCCACAGCTGCACAAGAATGCGGTCCATGTTGGGTTACGGCATAAGTGCGGCGTAGTGCGGGGACGAAAGCGGATTGGAAGCCAGGAGATGCAAATGGAAGGCCCACAAACGAGTCAACCTCAAATCGCCGCGGACATTTTGACGCCTCCGCCTAACGGGTACGCGACCAACACTGTTCCTGTTGAACAGGAAGGTCATGAAAGTGAACCGATCCGGTATGAGCAAAGCAGCGAAGAAAATACCACTCCGGGAAAGCTTGTGGAAGAACACAAGGAATTGATGTTCAAATGAAACACTTGTTTCAGCCCCTTTCGGAAGTCCCTCACGCGGCAAATCCGCGGACGTCACGGAATCCTGCTGATATAGTTCGCCTGCTTGTTTTTCTCACAACCGGAACATTGTTCTTGCCCGCCGTGACGGCTGCTACAAGCGTGGTCGCGTTAATCGATAACACGAATCACCGCGTGGTGATCGCAGCCGATTGTCGAGTGAACCGCCAACTTGCTTCTCTTTCCCAGTGCAAGATCATTGACAAACCTGGCTGTACAGTTGCAATGGCAGGTCTCTACGAGGAGAAAACAACGGCGTTCCATTTGCGGCAACTTGCCGAGGCCGCCTGCCAGTACCCAGGTGACCTACGAGCGAGGGCGGAAGCGTTTCTCCGGTTTTCAAGAATTCCATACGAAAGAGCGATTCGTCACATTCGCGACGCAGATCCAAGCGACTTTGGCCGAACGCTAGAAAACAAGACAACCGAAGTGATTTTCGCGGGCATCCAAAATGGACAGATTGCGCTGATCGCCTACCGTCGTCGTTCTTCTCTGTGAACCCCGCCTCAGTTGCCTTCGACAATCAGACCGTTAATACAACGAGCCCGCCAAGCACGGTCACCTTGACAAACACAGGCAGTGCGGCAGAACCGGTCTCCGCTAGAATGAATGGCTTTAATTTCGCGGACTTCGCACAGACAAACAATTGTCCGCCCGTGATTGCCGCGGGCGCCAGTTGTACATTCAGCATCACATTCAAGCCCACCGCCACGGGTGGCAGGATTGGCTACCTTGTAATCGACGGAAACCGCGACGAGGAGGGCATTGTCAGCCTAACGGGGACCGGTATAGCAGCGCCCCCCAGCGGATGTAGTCCCACCGGCGGTACGCATCTTCCCACGATGGCTCCTAACTCGGTGGCGCTTGCTCCGGATCCAACCGGCAAGTACGGCAAGTTCGCCTATGTGGCGAACAGATATGCCGATTGCCTCTCGATGTACACCATTGACAGCGCCACCGGGGCCTTAACCTCCATAGGAACGATCCCCACGGGATCGCGTCCCATCTCGGTGGCCGTGGACCCGTCCCGCAAATTCGTCTATGTGGTGAATGTCGGCTCGAACGACGTCTCCACGTACAGCGTCGACACCACAACCGGAACCTTAACATCGACAGGGACGATCGCCGCAGGATCCGGTCCCGCTTCGGTGGCCGTGGATCCATCCGGCAAGTTCGCCTATGTGGCGAACGGCAGCGACGTCGCCATGTACACTATCAGCGATACCGCCGGGGGCTTAGCGTCGATAGGAACGATAGCTGCAGGAGCGGGATTGTTTCTCTCTCGATCGCCGTCGACCCATCCGGCAGATTCGTCTATGTGGCGAGGCCTGCGGACACTGTAGGGGTGGCAATTGGGTACGTCTCCATGTATACGATAAACACCACCAACGGGACCTTAACGTCCACAGGGAGCATCACCGCAGGAGTCGACCCTTTCTCGGTGGCCGTGGATCCCTCTGGCAGGTTCGCCTATGTGGCGAATCTCGAGTCAGGCGACATCTCGATGTACAGCATCAACGGCACCACGGGGTCATTAACATTCATAGGGACGAACACCACAGCATTCGCTCCCATTTCAGTGGCCGCACATCCTTCCGGCAAGTTCCGCTATGTGGCGAATGTGAACTCGAACGTCTCCATATACACCCTCAACGCCACGACCGGAGTCTTAACGTCTATAGGAACGGTAGCCGCAGGATCATCTCCTAGCTCGATCGCCATCGATCCGTCCGGAAAGTTCGCGTATGTGACGAATTTCGACTCGGACGACGTCTCGATATTCAGCATCGATGCTGCCACGGGGTCGTTGACGCTCATAGGGACGGTCGGCACATAAAAGGGCCTTACAGAGCGTCCTTCAAAGAAACCATTCGGTCCTGAACTGAATGCTCTGTTGTGCGCCACCCATCTTCGCCTCTGCGAGAGATTTCGAGGCTTTCGTAAATTTGACTCAGACGAAGGGACCAAGAACCATGCCGTCCCCAGCCGAATGCAGAGAGTGGGTTCGCTTTCCTGTTTCCCTATCGGAAACGGCGAGTTGGACCGTAGTGGACTGCCCATCGAAGACTGGGTGTTGGAACGTAGCACCCGTAAGCCCTTGACAATACAATGGGCTGCAGTGCATGCGCGCATAAGCCTCTGCTGGAGAGCACCTGCTTCCCTACCGAAAGGTCATGGCATGAATTTGCTCGATGTAATAGAATGAAACCGAGTGAAAACAAAGACGTTGCACAGTTCCCCGGTAGCTCAACGGTAGAGCATTCGGCTGTTAACAGAGAACTTAAAATCCAATAACTCGTTTCTCTGGCGTCAGTTAGCAGCTTCGGGACCATCCCCAAACAGCTTTTCTTGTCCCCAAGATGTCCCCAACAAGCCTCGCAGACATCGGTTGCAGCCCGAGCGGCCCCCATGCAGCGGAACTTCGAGTCCGATTAGTTGATGATCCGCGTTCCATGAAACACATCGCCTCTTGCCAGCCACGAATCTTCTATGAGAGCCGGTCCGTAAATCTTGGTTTTGCTGGGCTTTGCTCAGTGGCTTCTCGCGTGCTGTCACTTGTTGCAAAGGAAGCGCTAAGGGGATTAGACACGCTACGAGCGGCGAAGGTGAAGTCGGCGAACTAGAGAGACGACCTCTCAAGACGGGACAAAACGCAAGTGTGTTAGTCGCGTTCGCGGGAATCGGCGGGACGCCGGTAAACAGCAAAGCGGGAAAAGCAACAAAGCTGCCGCTCCCGGCAACGGCATTGATGCCGCCTCCGAGGCCGCCGGCAAAAGACAAAAAACTGGCGCTCTGCAGGTTCAAGCAGAGTTTGTATCACGATTTGCGGTTTGCTCTCCAGATGGCCTGCGGCGCCAAACGCCTGCTGAATCTGGTGCTTGGTCCTGGCGCTCAATTAGCTTGGTATTCGAAATATGAGTTCATCCCGTGCGAAATTGAAGCTGGACAACGGGGTAATCCAGGGAGCAAGATGCCCCTCATTAGAAGAGTGGCCCTGTGGAGAATCCCTGGGCGAGGCTGACTCGCGAGCCATACTACGTCGACGCCCACAGTTGGCGTGCGTGACTGGCGCCTTCGACTTGTCGGCCGGGCCAGGTACACCTCCAGGTTGCGGTCACCCTAGTTTTTTCGTGAAAGTGTCAGGGGGCGCCATGAAAATTAATCGCAGAGCTTGCGGATGGGCGATTCTATTCAGCTTTTTGTGCCTTTTACTCTTTGTTTCTGGAGCCCTGGGTCAAACTTCTCGCGGTGGCATCGCTGGAACGGTGGCGGACAAGTCCGGCGCGGTAGTGCCGGACGCTGCCGTCGAGATCGAGCAGAAAGGTACCGGCCTAAAGCTGAGTACCTCGACGACGGGCGCTGGCGTGTTCTCCTTTCCTGATTTGCCCGTCGGTTTTTATAACGTCACCATTACGCACTCGGGATTACAAACCCAAAAGATCACCGATCTCGAAGTTCAGGTCGGCAGAATCAGCAGTCTAACTGTAACGCTCGAAGTGGCCCAGCAGTCCCAAACCGTGGAAGTTCAGGCAGCGGCTGCGACGATTGAGACCACTCAGAGCGCCTTAAATGCAGTGGTGAGCACCCGGGCGATTCAGGAACTGCCTCTGAATGGGCGCGACTTCCGCCAGTTGCTGGAGCTTACGCCCGGATTCAATTCGCAATTCTCGATGAATGGAAACCGCCCGAACCAGAATAATTGGCAGATCGATGGCGTAGACAACAACGATTTCTGGCACAACTCGGAAGCTGTGAATCAAGGAAGTATCTCCGGAATCGCAGGAGTCCTGCTCCCCATCGACTCAATCGAGGAATTCAATCAGCAAAGTGTCGGGGGTGCCGATTTCGGGCGCAATCCCGGCTCCATGGTGAATGTCGCGATCAAATCCGGAAGCAACGATTTTCATGGCAGCCTCTACTACTTTAATCGCAACGATGCTTTCGCCAAGCCCTCGCCTTTCGGTGATTATGGCAAACTGCGAAACCATAATTTCGGCGGCTCCATCGGCGGTCCGATTTGGAAAGACAAGGCTTTCTTCTTTTTTAACTTTGAAGCACAGCGCTTCATCGCCGGAAACTCCATCCGGGCTACAGTCCCCTCAGACGCTTGGGTCTCCCAGGCCGAAGCTCTCATGGCCGCCAAAGGTGTATCACCAAACCCGGTCATGGTCTCTCTGTTGAGCACTCTCTGGCCCAGCGCCATCAAGAACGCTCCAGCAACCACGAACAATTTCTTCAGCACCGCCAATAACAATTACCGGAGCAATAACGGCGTCGCCCGCATCGATTACAATTTCAACGCCAAAGAGCGCCTGTTTGTCCGCGGATTTGTCGGAACAGGTGATGCCGTTGCCTATGCGGGCTCCGTTTACCAGGACTATTTTCAGGCCGTACCCAGCCGCCAGCAAAACTGGGCTGCCGTTTTGAATAGCAGTCTTGGGCGGAGATTTTTCAACCAATTTCTCTTCGGTGTGAACTATTTCCTCCAGAACTTTAATGATACTAGCCATAACCAGGACGTTGTGGCCCTGGGCTTCAATACCGGCGCCACTTCTGCGGACCGCGGCTCGCCGAACATGGAGCTCGACGGCTTCAACAATGGGGGCGTCGGTGAAACACCAAATCTAGGCCGCACCGATACGACCTACCACTTCACAGACGATCTTGCCTACACCCTCGGCGCGCATGCCCTGAAGTTTGGTGGTGAGTTTCGGCGCGCCAAACTGTGGGTTCACTATCTCCGAGATGCGCGCGGCAATTTTCTATTCGACGGTGCCGCGCCTCAATCCGGCGGATGGGGCGGAACTCAGCAACAAAACTCTTTGGCGGACTTCTTGGCCGGCTACATCAATACTTCAAATGCCAATATTGCCACAGGTGACCCAATACGCGACTGGTATGTGAATTCGGTTTCTTGGTATGCCCAGGACAGTTGGCAAGTCGGGCCTCGACTCAACTTTAACTATGGCGTGCGTTGGGATTACAACAGCCCGATCTATGATCCAACGCACACGGTTTCCACGTTTCTTGCAACCGCGCCGGGCGGCTTGGCCATTCCTCCACAAACCTTGAGTACGTTGTATCCCCGTGACTGGAATAACTTCGCTCCGCGGCTGGGATTTGCTTTTACACCCACGCGCGGCGGCAAAACGGTCATCCGCGGTGCCTGGGGCATCTACTATGACGTCGTCAATGGCAACCTTTTCATCGATAACCGTGCACAACCCGGTGGCCGCGGCCCTTCAAGGAACCCGGGCGGGCCAAACCCGGTCTTTAGCATAGAAAACGACGCCGGTTCCCTCACTGTAGTTCAGAATCAGCCCGTCTTCGGCAGCGTCACTCCTCAGCCGCCTTTCGGCGTGTACGGCATCAATCAGAACGTCCGGTCCCCCTACGTGCAGAACTTCAGCCTTAACATTCAGCACCAACTCACTTCGAAAGTGGTGGTTCAAGCGGGCTATGTGGGGAGCCAAGGCCGCAAGCTCATCGTCACAGAAAACATTAACCAGGCGGCTCCTAGCGTGGCACCACAGAATATTCAGACCGCGCGGCCGTTTTATTCCCAATTTCCCACTTTCTCAGGCATCACCGAGATTTCCAGTGCAGGCAACTCTCAATTCAATTCCATGCAGCTCTCTATCCGTGGCACCTCCTGGCATGGGCTAACAGGACAGCTTGCCTATACTTTGGGCCATGTTCGCGACGAGATGTCCTACCCGCGAAACAATCGTCCAACAGACAACAACAATTTGAGAGGCGACTACGCCGACTCGAATTTCGACACCCGTCACAATGTCAGTGGCTCTGTAATCTATGATATCCCGCAATTTGGACAATCCGCTCCAAGGCTAACCAAAGGTTGGGAGTTTGCCGCGCTCATCGCCTATAACAACGGTTTCCCGTTCAGCGTGTTCTCAGGGTTCGATAATAGCCACACGGGCAACAAGCAGGATCGAGCAGACGTTTCGGGCGATCCTTTCGCGGGTGTTGTGCAACCGGCGGGAGGGACTAAGTCCGGTGTCCAGTGGATCAACCCGAGTGTGTTCGCCACAAATGCACCGGGAACCTTCGGCAATTCCAAACGCAATCAGTTTCTTGGTCCGCGCTTCAAAACCGTCGACTTTTCTCTAATCAAGAACACTCCCATTACGGAACGAGTGAAGACGCAATTTCGAGTCGAAATGTTCAATGTCTTCAACATTTTGAACTTGGCGGGGCCCGACAACTGTAGTTGCGATGGATCGTCATTTGGCTTGATCAGCAGCACCGTTCACGCTGGTGATGCTCCCGGCATCGGTTCCGGCGAGCCGTTCAACGTCCAGTTCGCTCTCAAGATCATTTTCTAGAATGAAAACAAATATGTTTGCGCGGTTCCCGGTAGCTCAACGGTAGAGCATTCGGCTGTTAACAAACTTCAAAACCGTTGAATCGGCACCCCTTATACCGAGAAAACGCCGGTTTAGCGGCCCTTCGTTGGAACCAAGTTGGAACCAAAGTTCACTCTCGTCTGGAGGACTGGGTCTATTTGACAGCCTGTTCATTTCACCGAAATCATCTGAGTCGATGCCGGGATGAAGGGACCAACGAGCTTCGTAAAGCGTTGTCGCGCACTAGTCCGCAGGGGCGGAGGCAAAAGCGGCGGACGCCTTTGCCGGCGCGAGCACGATAAGGGCTACGCCGATGACCACGAGGACGACAGAACCCCACAAAAATCCCACGCGCTGGTTCGCAAACTGGAAGGCCATCGTGCCCATGACGAGGGCGTGCGCGAAACTCGACCAAGCGGTGAAGGCAATGAGGCTTCTATGCGCGGAAGGGTTACGCGCGGCGATCAACAGGAAAACACCGAGCGTGACGTAAAGGCTCAGCATCATGTAGTCACCATAATCTTCCGAGGCATCGGGATGCCATAGAGCCTCGGCGATAGGATAAATCCCCGCGCAGAAAAACAAGCCTAGTAGCACCACCAGAACCTTCAGCGCACGCTCGCGGAGCATCGAAGCCTCCCAAGGTTTAGCAAGTCTTGCGGCTAGATTACACTCAACGCAGGAGAAGCATCCATCCCGAACTCGTGCGAGACCTTAGGGGGGCGAAACTCATCGCAGCAAACCTCCGCGATGCAGCCTACAACCGAAGGCAGGAATGGCGCGTAGAGCCTACGCCGATGCTTCTGGGCCTTTGCAACCCTCGGTTAACAGCCTTGAAACCAAATTCACTACGATTTGCCGGAGCCGAGCGAAATCGAAGGGAACTAACAAGTTCTGACAACATAGGGAAAATCAGATTCACCTTCTCTTCTCAGTTTTTGTTCGTCATTTGCCGCGACTCGTCACCATTTGCATGACACTGGATCTGCGCAGACCTTTGATTCAGGTCATGCCGTTTGACTAAGAGCCATCAAGTCAGGTGCGTAACGTTCTCCGACGACTGGAATGTGCGCAAGGCGCTCAGCGATAGTCTTGCGTTCGCTCTCCGTTAAGATCACCCGAAGTGCGCCCATGTTTTCCTCCAAATAACGAACTCGCTTTGTCCCAGGGATGGGCACAATATCCTTGCCTTCGGAGAGCACCCAGGCCAACGCGAATTGGGCAGGCGTCACACCTTTTTCGCTAGCCAATTCCTTGACCGTTGCCACCAGCTTGAGGTTTTCTTGCAGTGCCTTATCTCCGAAACGAGGATTTGTCCGCCGCCAGTCGCTGGCATCAAGGTCTTCCAGCTTCTGAATGGCTCCCGTCAAGAACCCACGGCCAAGCGGGCTGTAAGGCACAAACGTGATGCCCAATTCGCGGCATGTCGCCAGCACTCCATTCGTCACCACGTCACGCGTCCAAAGCGAATACTCGCTTTGCAACGCCGCAATCGGATGGATTTTCGCCGCGCGCCGCAGCGTTTGCGGACCTGCCTCTGAAAGGCCAATCGTTCGGACCTTGCCTGCGGAAACGAGTTCGGCCATCGCGCCAACGGTTTCTTCGATTGGAACGTTCGGATCAACGCGATGCTGATAATACAGATCGATCGTTTCGATGCCCAGCCGGCGAAGGCTCGCGTCGCAAGCACGGAGGACATTCCCTGGCGTGCTGTCCACGCTTCGGATGCCGTTCGAATCGAAGCGGAAGCCAAACTTAGTTGCGACGACGACACTCTCGCGCGGGACCTCGCGCAAGAAACGCCCGAGCAATTCCTCGTTTTTGTACGGGCCGTAGACTTCGGCCGTATCCAGGAAGTTGCCGCCAAACTCCACATATCGGCGAAGAACTCGAAGCGATTCTTCTTCGTCCGCTGGTCCGTAAGCGGTTGACATTCCCATGCACCCAAGCCCCAGTGCGGAAACCTCCGGCCCATTCTTCCCCAATCTGCGGTGTTCCATAATTCCGCCGTTACCGGTTCCCTTCTATGATGTTCTGAGTTTGATGAACGGTACCTCGCTGAGCCAAAAATGGTGAACGGAAGGACTTCTTGGGGTTCCGCTAAATTCATTGCTCAGGCTAACCTCACCGCGTTCTGGCCTCCGGTCTGCTCGAAAGTCGTTTCGGACTTGGTCTTGCCTGAGTCAGCAGGGAGTGCACGAGAGTTTTGGCGAGCCAGTTCTGGTATCTCTGAGGAGACCAGCCGCGCTCGCGCACCAGCATGCGGAACACATCTCCTCCGGTAAGCATCCAGAAGATATCCCGCGCGGTCCTGTGGGTAAGCCCTGGCCGAAGCGCTCCGGCATCGCACAGGAAGGTAATCATGCCTTCCTCTTTTTCGTAGCGTAGGCGCTCGCGCTGTTGTGCCAGTTTAGCCAGTTCGGGTGCCACTACTCCTGCACCTCGCATCAAATCCAACGCTGCCCTGTGCGCGCCGCGGATCTGCCTGGCAACGCTGGCGGCGACGCACGTTGGGAGCACGCTTGCGGCCGCGATCGAAAATGCCTAGTTGATGTTTGACGAGCAGCGATTCGGCAAGGACGGAACGGAGGCCTCCCGGCCGTGCAAGCCGGACGACGGTGACAACCAAATGAATCAAAAGGATGAGGACATCGCGCATCCAGACATGGTATCAAAACCCGACAAAACACCTGATTTTGGCCCAATTCAGTAATTCGCCATGGACAGAAGAGTTGCCCGTCATCCGTCAACCACGCACCCGACCCCGTCGGCAAACCAGGAATCGCACCACCATTATCGCGATCCCTTTGTCATAGGAACGATTGTGACGTTCGTATTCGTCACCGTGCATCAAAATCCGAACTCGAGCTCTAGGCCGATAAAATGACGGTGTCGAGGACGCCGGTCAGGTGCGACGAGATCTTCCAGTCAAATCGGATCTGGCCGTAAGCGCTCGAGTAGGCGCTGCCGTGGCGGGCGGTGCCGACGACCTGATGGCTGGCAGAAGGTACACAGCGTCGGCCGTGGTCTGCCGCCACAGCGTGCAAACGTTGAGCAACGCCGAGAGCGTTTTCCTCGGATGCGCTATTGCCGACGATCTCAGGTGCACGAAATTGGCGTAGCCGGGGTTGCCGGCGAGCATCTCGTAAAAGCCGCTCGGAAAAAGCGGATTGAAGGTGCCCAGCGTGTCGCCGTTCGGGTTATCGGTGCCCGAGGCGGCATCGACCTGAAGCTCAATCCTCGGCGGCCAACGGCGGAGAATCGGGAAGTCAAGAGCGATAAGCTTGCGGGAAAGACGTTCGTTTTTACGGGCACGTTTGCGAATCGCACGCAGGAAGAAGCGGAAGCGATTAAGCGATTGGGCAGCGGCACGGCGGAAAAGTGCGCCGGTCGGTGAGCAAGAAAAGGGATTACGTCGTGGTAGGGACGGATCCGGGGTCGAAGTATGAAAAGGCGAAGGAATTGGGAGTAAAGATTTTGAGCGAGAGCGAGTTTGAGAGGCTGATTGGCGCGCGGTAGCTTATGAACTCACCGGGCTGGTCCCGAATCCGCATGGTGAAGCATGGCCGCAAAAACGATAATCCCAATGACGAGAATAAGAATCCCTATGCCCAGCAGTTTCCAGAAGCTCCAGCCAAAAAGGCTTTGGTTTGAGGCATAGCCGATTGGGGCATCGTCAAGAAAGACAAGCAGGTAATGGTCGCCTTTGCGGAGTTCCTGAACAGCCTCGTCCCATGCGCGGGCAGAAGAAGGATTCTCTTTTTTTAGCCGAGCATAGGCCTGACGTAAGAGCCTCGATACTTTCTTTTCATACTCGTCAGTGTCATATTCGGCTTCGAAGGCATCGTTCAGGGCGATCGGATCTTCTGGGCATTCGTCTGTCTCGGTAAAGTACATCATTCGTTTTTCGAGGTCGGAGAGCGGTACGTTTTCCAGGGCAGCCTGCTCGGCGGTTTGCTGGACAAGAAAGTCTTTGGCTTCAAGGACTTTCATGGGATGAATTGTAAGTGTTGTCCGCTGTCTGGACAATACGGCCAACGGGCAGCGAGTTCAAAGAAATAGTCATCGAGCTCTTGGTGAGGCATAATCCAGCGAACTGAGGTCCTGCGGTGAAGCGTCTCGCTGAATTTATCCGGTCGGTTATTCCTGCGGATCCTTTTCAACTTCTTTTCCTTGCCGGTGTTGTGTGTTTGATTGCGGCTCATGGCTTGCGATGGCAGCCAGTTGGCCTTCCTTCTGCAGGGCAATCTGCAGGCGATTTTGGGTTGTGGCTGCAATACGGCGCTCTAATCTTCGTATATTTTATAATTTTCTCGGGAATGGCGGGGTATTTTGTCTGTTTTTGGGCAGGCAAACATCCCCTGCGACGAGTCATCCGGTGGGTCTGCGCTCCGGCGCTGTTAGGGCTTGGCCTAATGTTCTTCCGTATTCTTTACCTTACCTTAGCGCGACGCGGACGTCCATTCTTGAAAGTACCAGCAGCGTCATCGGGAACAGGTTTCGCTGGGTTGAAGCAAATCTGTGGAAATTGCCAGAAGGATTTCAATTCACGCTGCTCGGACTGGTTCTGATTGGTATCTTCATTTCTCGGATGGCATTTGGAATTGCTACTTTGCCGGTCGCTATCCCGAATGCTCACGTTTCACAGGAGAATCTGGAGGCTGCTTGGCGGAGACTGCAATTTCTTATCTTCCTGCTTGTCGGTCCACTCTTCTTGGTCGGTCTCTTGCTTTCTTTTGTGAGTATTGGAATTCCACTCATGATTTTCGCTACGCCGCCAGCCTATATTCAAAGTATTTGGTTTTCGAGGTTAGCTCCTGTCTTAGAGACTCCGGCGGCTTGTACGGTTGTGCTGTACTTGATGGGGCCGGAGAATAGGCAAACAGTTCAGGACTCAATTCGGCTGCCGGACCGGACAAGCGCTTTGCTCTCGCTGATATTCCCTGTCGGAACTGCCGTGCTCATCTCGGCTGGCCATTTCGTTGTTGACCGAGAAGTGTGGGTCGCGCATGGCTTTGGCAAGTTTTCGGCGCCCGAATTTGGATCGTACTTTGATATCCCAGATCCCTACTTTCTTCTTCTGTTCTTTGCCGCGTTTTTCGAGGAGATCATCTTTCGAGGACTACTTCAAAAGCGATTCATTGAGAGATACGGGATGCATCGCGGAATATTCTTCGTAGGGATTGTCTGGGGAGCGTTTCATTTTTTTTCGGATTTTTCCTTTCCGCGCGCCACAGGTCTCGTGGTACTTAGCCATTCGTGGATGCGTTTGTTCACGTGTGTGACCCTTAGCTTTGTACTGGGTTGGCTAACGTTGCGTTCGGAGTCTATCCTTCCCGCCGCGGCGGCTCATACTTTGTACAATGTCGTCGTTTTCTCAGGCTTTGCGCCGCCATTTCTCGGGAAGAACTTCGTTCAGGTTGCGTTGTGGGCGGTTGGGGCCTATGTCCTCTTTCATTTCTGGCCCGTCAGAGTACAGGGTTCGCTGGAACCGTCCCCAGAGCTTTCAAACCTGGGAAGCGACGGTTAAAGGATTGGTCACCTTGCGAGAAGATATCGCGGAAGCCCAGATAGCCCAGATAGACATATCTTGCTTGTAAGCAACAGCCAACACGTTTCCGGCCGGATGGTCGGCCACCCGAAAACGGCCAAGTCCGGGCCGTCGATGCCCTGGCAATAACAAACACCTGCGGTTCCATGGCAATTGTCGCTGGCGTGTTTATGCCCGTGCTGGCCAATCTCGCAAAACATTTCGGGCCTCGCCGACAGAGGCCGAAGGGTTAGAAGCGATATGGAAGGAAGACTATTCCACATTAATATCCGCGGGGTCGCGTTAAATCTTGTCCCCCATGTCCCCAAGCCCTCGTTTAGAAAGTCCGCGCAACTGCTACAAAATGGCGATGTTCCCGCGTAGCTCAAGAGTGTGAGCAATCTGGTAGCTACCGAAAGGTCATGGCGCGAATCTCTTCGATGTTATAGAATGAAAATGAATGAAAATAAAAGCGTTAGGCAACTCCCCGGTAGCTCAACGGTAGAGCATTCGGCTGTTAACAGAGAACTTCAAATCCAATAACTCGTTTCTCTGGCGTCAGTTAACAGCTTCCGGACCATCCCCAAACACCTTTTTCTTATCCCCCAGATGTCCCCCAGCACAACTCGGTCGGTCTCCTCAAATCTTATTCCCTCAGTCATAGATGACCCTCGCCTCGATGAGATCGTTGGCGCCAATTGCACCGCGCTACGCTAGGCTTGAGTCGTCCGTTACGGTAACGTAGGATTTTCGGCCCGTGCGCTGGGGAGGATTGTGAATGCCTGGATTCGTGACCGTGCTTGATACCTACCACGAGTTGCAAGGTTCAAAGAAACGCCCCGGAAACATAAACGATTCACTTTATGCAGACCTTATTACCGATTTGATCGAGGACCAGACAATTGATTTTATTTTTGAAGAGGCTACTGGCCTCGGTCCAACAACAGCGGAAGACTTATCCGCGAAGCTAGTCGGAGCGAATCGGTATTTGGATCTGGACCCTCCGACGCAAAAGCGTCAAATCTTCGGTATCCCACCTGAAACGAATAAGCCGGTCATGCTCGGCACTCCGATGAGCAATCCTCCGAATGTAGGTTGGGCCAACTGGCAACCCATCGGAATGCATGAAGCAAGGGAAAAGCTCTGGCTTGAACGTATGAAGGGCCAGGCTTTCAATAAAGCTCTGATGATCTGCGGGATTGCTCACATGCTGAGTTTTGCGTTTCGGCTTCAGGATGCCCGCTTTGAAGTGAAAGCAATCGACTATCTTCCGCGTCACAAATTCCCTGGAGCAGTTTAGTAGGAATTCAAGCCCTTCATTTCAGACCGAGGCACGCTTTGCACCACTGCACGTCCATGTTCTTCTCACACATCTGCAACACGCTGTTAGGAGGCATGCCCAGACCAAGCAATCCTTGGAAGGAAACACAAAGGCGGCGCTGCGCGGCCTGTTGGTGGCGTTGCACAGCCTCCAATGACGACATTCTGTTGATGGAGAATTCATAGCCGCACGAGCTTTGTACGGACTGCAGGCGGGCATCCAAATCATCCATTTTGCTTTCGAGATCGCTCAGTGCGGATTGATAGTCACTCCAGCGGCTACGGCAACCGTCGCCCATCAGGTCATAAGTGTCACGGTCTCGCTTACAGTCCTCGAATTCCCCACGCTTTGAATGACCCTCTTCGGCTGCGTCGGATGCATCGGATGCTGCCCTCCGAAGTCGGTCTAACTCATCGTGGCAATCGTCCAGGTCCAGCGTCGGAGCGTGCGCGATAGGCGCCGCGCTGAGGATTCCTAATGCCATTACGATCTCGGCACCCATTGTGATTGCACGCATGTTCCGCTCCCTGCGCTTGAACAGCTAATTCAACCTCAAAACGCTCTCCAAAGCGCCCTAATTTCCTGTCCCAAGTGTTCAAGGTCGGGAAAGACGGCCGATACCGTGACACCGCAATCTTCTAACTCTCTGCGGATTGGACCTACACTGGATTCCGCAATTGTCATTTTTGCCAGCCGACCGTCGGACTGCCTGACCACCTCTGTTCTAGCCAAGTCCCGAATTCTGCCAAAAATGATGAAGCGACTCTTCTGTGCAGCCAGGCGACGGTCAACGTGCGGAGGATCAATTGCGGCGGGTTTTTGCGCCCTGACATCCACATCTCTAGTGAATGCGTCCTCCAGGTCCCATAGATACGGCTCAGCTTCCTCCCAACCAGGAAGCATCGGCCCGTCTATTCCTTTTCTAAGCTGACGATTGAGCCACCATGGATCGAGAACCCACACGGCAGACTTGCCGGGTTCCGGTTGGTCACTAACCGCGAAAAACAGAGCAATAACGGGGTTATCTGTCCAATCGAGCAAGCGGGTCGGTACGCCGTAATGCTGCATAAGGAAGTACCACTCCCACTTATCGTCTCGGTGAGGCGTTCTCCCCTGCATCAGCTGCAGTGCTCGGCTCTGAAAGTCTTGCCGAATCTCTGCCTCTTGGGCCCCCCGGTATTCCTTCCTGTACAGTTTCGGTGACAATCCCCATTTAGCTGAAGGTTGACCCCTGAACCAGAGATTCTCCTGCTCCCCTTGTCTTGTCGGCTTGTTTTTCGACGGCCAGCCCCGGCGCAGGTCCTTTATGCGTTCCAGGAATTCGTTCAGGGTCTTGACCGGTTTCTTCAGCTCGATCATTTTGCTCGGTCTCTTCGGTGCTTCACTTTCATGTTATTTCTGACAAATGAAGCGAAGAAATTCTCTCCCCAGAGGAGTGGTTCGCGAACTAAACATTCCGTTAGCTGTCATCATGGTGTGTATTTCGACGTTAGCCATGAGGCCGCGCTGCCGCAAATCACTGACAATCTGATCGTAGAATCCCCGTTGCCCCGCAAGTTCTGGCATGGACTGATCCAGGACTAATGAGGCCGCGCCCATAGTCCAATTCGGGTATGTGATATTGTGAGTTTTTCCCCAGCCAGCCGGGTCACTAAAAAAGGCCAGAACTCGCAGATGGCGTCAGATTGTCTACGTGGTTGAGGAAGATTTGTTGCAGAGTTTCGTCGGGGGCCTCCGGCAATGCCGCGTTCACCACTGCATTGCGCAGAGCTTCGAGTTTTTCTTGCTGATGAGTTCTGATAGCAATTTCTGTCACTCGAAGTGCGGTGCTAACGAACACCTCGTTTTGGGATAACGTATCGGGAGTCAAGTCAGCCATTTTGTCTAGAATTTCTTCGACCGCTCCCGCGAGTTGTTCGAGCCATTTTTCCCTTCGTTTTTCGAGCGGCGGCCCGAAAACGAGCCCCAGCAACTCTGCTGCGGGGCCACCAACAATAGGTACACCTGAGACAGCGGCCTTGACCACTGTGTAGGCCACGTCACGCGCTGACTTTTTTGGCTCCTCTGGGATATCCGACATTAGAGCACACCGTGATTTGAGAATACCAAAAGGAAGTTGCACACTACAGAGAATGCCTGGTATGCATAGCAACATCGAGCTCATTGACCGAGAAGGGGAGGCTATCGAGGAGGCTGTCGCGTGGCATACCATTGGAATCGTCGCCGATGAAGGCCAATCTATTGGGACCGGCTCCGCAATCCTCTGGCGTCAACGTCCGCTGATTATCACTGCGCGTCACGTCATTGAGGATTCACCAGACAGCGGCATTTGGTTCTATTTCCGAGACGAAGGCACGATGAAACGCTCGCCCATCGATGAGCTTCCAAAGCGGCGAGATGTAGAGTACAGACCCAAGGTCAGAATCAAGATATTGTTGGTCGTTTCTGCTCGGCCAACGTTGACATAGCGGCCCTTGAGGTTCAGAGATCAATCGAAAACGAACATCTAGTGCAGTTCTTTGCGCTGGATGGCGATTGTGTGACGCCCGCGGCCGGAACGATCATAACCATGAGAGGTTATCCATCTGCTCAAGCGCGAGTTGTCGCTCCGAGAACTGCTGCTGCCTTTGCGCAACTTCAATGGAGCCGCATTCAGGAAAAACCACAATTTGAACCTTTCGATCCCTCGACTGAGTTCCTAACGCCTTTTGTTGCTGCGAACCAGGGAATGCACGCCCGTGGATTCAGCGGTGCGGGCGCGTGGTTCGATAGACCGACTGATGGTGTCTGGCATCCGAACCTTGGCTTGGCTGGCGTTTGCACGGCCTATTTCCCTCGTCGAAAGCTGCTGTCGATATTGAGAATCGAACAGGTCACTCGGTTTTTGGATGACGTTTTTCCGAAATGAGGGTTTTACACACGGTTGCCCAGGAAAAGTCCCTGAGCCCTGAGCTGGCAGGGTCGCCACACTAACACTAGAGGCTAAGGACGCGCGAAAACCCCAGAAAACAGGGCGAAGATAGGGCTTGACATCTCATATAAAAACTTATATAAAGGTAGCCATGACAAGCCCGGGCTCGAAAAGCAGAATCAAGTGGGAGGGCAACTCCCAAAAAGAAATCAGGTCGTGGCCAAAAGAGGTTAAGGAGAACTTCGGCGGCGAACTAGAGCGGCTTGAACATCACGAGGAGCCTTTGGACAGCAAGTGGTTGGGAAAGGGCTTACCGGGCGTCCAAGAGTTGCGTGAAGAATTCAAGGGTGTTTGGTACAGGCTCATGTATTGGCTGAACGCTGGTTGGATTTACGTGCTCCATTGCTTCAATAAGAAGACTAACCAGACCTCGCAAGGGGACATAGAAATAGCCAGGCAAAGGATGCAGGCAATCAAGGCGAGAAAGGATGCCCCAGCAGGAAAGGAGGAGAAAAGTGCGTAAGCGTAGAGAGGAAAATGTATTCGATCAACTCGGATTCTCCCGAAAAGAGGCGACAGCTCTGGGAATAAAGTCAGCCCTACACCGGAAGATCATCCGGTATGCGAAGAACCGTAACTACTCGCAAGCGCAGTTGGTAAAAATCTTGCGGGAGCCACAGCCGAGAGTCAGCGACCTGTTGAGGGGAAAGATCGCAAAGTTCAGCCTGGAAGCGTTGGTCAATTACGCAGAAGCCCTGGACATGCGCCCGGAGATCAAAATACACGAGCCGGTCATGGCCATGGCAAGGGCTCTAAGCGCGTAAACAATTTCAGGAAGAACAAAGGCGCGGTCTCTTCGGAGATCGCGCCTTTTTGTTTCGGCTAGCGTACCAAAAGGTAGCAAAGGGGATGGAATAATTGGCTTATGGTCAAAAAAGTCGTGCGTAGGGCTGAAGTCAAAGGTCACCGTCATGGTTTCAGGGTTTCAGGCGTGCTCTTGATTGAGGCCGCTGACAATCCGCGACCAGTACACAAACTGTGCCACCAGACTCAACATCCCAAACAGGACCACCACCTCGAGTCTCCCCGAGCACGGCCAGAATCCCTTCCAGCCTTGTCCTTCGACTCGTCGCAACAGGTTGTCCAAAAACAGGAAGAAAAACAACAGCGCCGCTATGTTGTACCCCGCCCTCGAATGCTTCTGCACGGTGGTAAGCTCCTCCTCATCTTCTTCCTGCTTCAGCCAACAGAAGCATAGGAAGCCAGCCAGATACACCGCATTGTGGCGGAAAAACGCCAGGAATGGCAGCATCACCCTCCACCACGACCAGTATCCCGCCACCGTAAGTTTCAACACTGCCAGCGCCACAGAAAGGAAGCCAAACATCCAGAACCCCATGGCCTGAATCGGATGTTCTTGTTTGCTGCTCATGCCGCCTCACGCTCATAGTATTTCAGCAAGCCGCCCAGCCGCTCCCGACACCGCACCTTTTCCTGTTCTCCACGGACTCCTTGAGTCGGCAAAGGGAATAACAGTACGTTGTCTTTGCCTTGGCGATTTCTTTCCTCATGATAGTGGGTTTCGTAGCGCAGCTTCCTTGTTCTCACGCGGGTGGATCTCGGGTTCGACCCCAAAAATGTTGCCTACTTTCAGCTCAACCTGTCCCCCTCGTATTTTTTTAAATGGGGTGACGCTGCTTCTATAAAAAACTCACTCGAAAAGAAAAATGCGCTGACACGCCAACTCCTCGCTCGGATGCAGGCCCTCCCAGGTGTGACCTCCGTTTCCGAACTCAATAACCCCCCACCACTAACGTCTGAGACAAGCGACACCATTATTCCCGGCAAGCCTCACGCAGAACGCTGGGAGACCACAATTGACGAGTGCAGCGAAGGCTACTTCCAAACACTCGGGCTGCCATTGCTTCGCGGCAGGCTTCTCTCAGTGGACGATGTGAGCTCGGCACGACATGTGGCAGTCGTAAACGAAACCTTTGCTCACAGGTACTTTCCGAACGAAGACGCCGTTGGCCACAAGGTCAAATTTGGGAATCTTGACCTCCCTTTTGTTGAGACCCCGCATGACATCTATATATTTCGAAATCGTCGGGATTGTGCGCGATTTCAAAACCCGCGACTTCGTCAATCCGTCGTGGCAGACTGTTCCGCAAGCGTTTATGCCCTATAGCGTTGCGGGATACAGCTGGCGATCGTTCATGGCGAGGTCCGCCGTGGATCCAAACTTACTCTTAAAAACTTTTGGCCAGGAACTTCGAGATCTCGATCCAAGTGTGGAGATCGCCGAGTCCGGTACGCTGGAATCATCGCTGCACAAATTCTACCGCGGGCCACAATTTGAACTCGTAACGGTCGCATCTTTCGCGGGAATTGGTCTGGCCCTTGTGCTCATCGGCATATTCAGCGTAATGGCTTACACTGTTGCACTACGCACACATGAGATTGGCGTTCGCGTGGCTCTCGGAGCACAGCAGACAAATATTCTACGTCTTGTGCTCTTAAATGGGTTCCGTTTGGTGGCGATAGGCGTTCTTATTGGTCTCCTTGCCAGCTACGTGTCATCGATCATCTGAAAACGTAGTTTTCTGAACTCCTGCCGGATCACGGCATTTGAATTGCTTATCGCTCCAGGAATAAGGAGCAGCATCATCCCTCCACACATCATCCGCGTCCTCCCGTATCT
>Ga0209376_1000334_pt1 | contig 52705 bp, 59 predicted proteins | sample GraSoiAngelo_134_FD_185891 | JGI IMG/M metagenome (GOLD analysis project Ga0209376, IMG submission 185891) | Grasslands soil microbial communities from the Angelo Coastal Reserve, California, USA - 14_0929_05_30cm (SPAdes) (version 2) | ecosystem: Environmental > Terrestrial > Soil > Grasslands ...
AACCCGCTCCAACCGCAATGAACGCCGCCAGACATTTGGTCGTAGTGAAGGCGCCCGTTGATCGCGTCTATGAGCAGTGGTCGCGTCTTGAGGACCTTCCGAAGTTCGTCACACCGTTGCAGGACGTCTGCAGAATTGATGAGACACATTTTTCCTACACGTGGCTTCCGAATGGCAGCGAAGAGAAGGGGATCTTCCATATCGTCCTTCAAATTCCCGGCCGCCGAATCGCGTGGCGCACCATGTCCAACGGTTTCATGTCAGGAGTGGTCTCTTTCGAACCGCATTCTCAAGAGGAAACAGAAGTAACACTGAAGATCCGTTCGATTTTCGATCAGCCAAGTCTATCGCACAGAGTGGAGGAGTATCTGCGCAATTTCAAACGGCTCGTTGAGAGCGAGGCGGGTGTGCAATGAGGAGTTTTCCCAGTGAGAAAACACTCGTAACGGCCTACTGGCGAAAACTAGCGAGTCCCAACGGCGCGAAATACAAGAGTCGAATCCGCGTGGTTAGAGACGCCACGCTGCCCCGAACGTTTTCGGGGGTCGGCGCGGCGCGCCGGCCCTACCGACTGAGGCCACGCACCCAATTCCATTCGAATCCATAGTATGTGGATTGTCCGGTTAGCTCTGAGGCGACCGTATAGCTTTACGGTCATGGCGATTCTGATCGTGCTAGTGGGCGTGGTCACGATCACGCGAATGTCCACGGACATTTTCCCAAACATCAATATTCCGGTCGTGAGTGTCATCTGGAGTTACGCAGGGGTCGCGCCCGAGGAAATGGAGAAGCGTTTTGTGACAGTATGCGAGCGCGCCATGACCACGACCGTCAACGACATCGATCACATCGAATCGCAGAGCTACAACGGTGTCGCCGTCATTAAGGTTTTCTTTCATGAAGGTGCAAAAGTTGAAGCGGGCGTGGCGCAGATTACGTCCATCACACAGACGTTGTTGCGCATCATGCCGCCCGGCACGACGCCGCCCCTCATCATTCAATACAGCGCATCAAACGTGCCGATCCTGCAACTCGGGCTCAGCGGTAAGACACTCTCCGAGCAGCAACTTTACGATCTTGGTCTGAATTTCATCCGAACCCAGCTAGCTACCATTCAGGGCGCGCAAGTGCCGTTGCCGTACGGCGGGAAATCGCGCCAGGTGATGGTCGACATCGATCCGCAAAAACTCTACGGGAAGGGACTTTCGCCCGCGGATGTGAGCAACGCTGTGACTGCGCAGAACGTCATTCTGCCTGCGGGGACGCAAAAAATTGGCGATCGCGAGTACAATGTGCGCCTCAACAGCAGTCCGGAGCTGCTTCAGGTGTTGAACGACCTGCCTATCAAGCAAGTAAATGGCGCGACGGTCTATATCCGCGACGTCGCTAATGTGCGCGACGGGTTTGCGGTACAGACCAATATCGTCGCGCAAAATCGGATTCGCTCGGCGCTACTGACGGTGCTGAAAAGCGCAAGCGCGTCGACGCTCGACATCATCAAGCGCGTCAAAGACGCGCTGCCACGCATTCAAGCTACGCTGCCAAAGGAACTGCAGATCAGCCAGCTGTTCGACCAATCGATTTTCGTCCGCGCATCGATCAATGGCGTTTTGCGCGAAGGCGTGATCGCCGCATGCCTGACTGCGCTGATGATCCTGCTTTTTTTGGGGAACTGGCGCAGCACACTCGTGGTCGCGACTTCCATTCCGCTTTCCATTTTATGCTCCATCATCGTCCTTGGCGCGCTCGGCGAGACACTGAACATCATGACCCTGGGCGGTCTCGCGCTCGCCGTGGGTATTCTGGTCGATGATGCCACGGTGGAGCTTGAAAACATCCACCGCAACCTGGCGATGGGGAAACCGATGATCCGCGCGATTCTCGATGGGGCGGCGCAAATCGCGGTGCCAGCGTTTGTTTCGACGCTCAGCATTTGCATCGTGTTTGTGCCGATCTTCTTCCTGAGTGGTACCGCCAAATATCTGTTTCAGCCATTGGCTACGGCGGTGATCTTCGCCATGCTCGCCTCTTATTTTCTCTCCCGCACCGTTGTACCGACCATGGTGAAATTTCTGATGCGCGGGCACATGGAGGAAATCGATACAAGTCTCGCGCGCAAACTCGATGACGTTGAAGGAGGCGCGCCGGAGAATGAAAAAAGCTCCGCGGCGGGGGTTCGCAAAGAGGTCCGTGGCGATGACCGCGCTTCTGCAGGAATCCTCGGCTCGATATCGGGTTTCTTCTTCGGCATTCACGAGCGGTTTAATCGCGCTTTCGAGAAAGTACGCGATCGCTATGTGGAAGCGTTACGCTGGTGTCTTGCACATCGCGGTGTTGTCTTCGCCGCGATGGGCGGTTTTGTGCTGATCTCGCTTTGCCTTGTCCCATTCCTCGGCCGCGATTTCTTTCCCGCGGTAGATGCGGGCCAGTTTCGTTTGCACGTGCGCGCGCCAGTCGGAACGCGACTGGAAGCAACCGAAGAACGTTTTTACGAAGTAGGACGCGTGATTCGCGAAGTGATTCCGCCCAATGAAATTCAGAATGTCCTCGACAATATTGGCCTCCCGGTCAGCGGAATTAATCTCGCGTTCAGTGATAACGCGACCATCAGCTCGGCGGATGGCGAAATTCTGGTCGCGCTGAACGCGAAACACAAACCAACCGCGCAGTACATGCGCATTCTACGCGAGAGATTGCATCACGATTTTCCGGACATGGAATTTTATTTTGCCGCGCCGGACATCGTCAGTCAGATCTTGAACTTCGGCATTCCGGCGCCCATCGATATCCAGATTACCGGGCGCGATCCGAAAGGGTACGACATCGCGAACGAAATCAGGTCGCGCATCACGCAGATTCCGGGGGCGGCGGATGTGCACGTGCATCAGGTGGTGCATGGGCCGGACCTTCGGGTGAATGTGGACCGCACCCGGGCACAGCAAATTGGACTGACGCAAAACGACGTTGCGCGCACAATGCTAATTTCGCTTAGCTCGAGCGGCCAGAACGCTCCCAATTTCTGGCTCAATTTCCAAAACGGCGTGAACTACCAGGTCGCTGTGCAAACGCCGCAATACAAGATGGACACGCTGCAAGATTTGCAGAACACGCCGGTGGTCGCGCAAAATCTGCCGCGGCCGGAGCTACTCGCAAATCTTGCGACGGTCGAGCGCCGGGAGTCGCCGATCATCGTGAATCATTATGACGTGCAACCGGTCTTCGACGTGCTTGCCAACGTACAAGGCCGTGACCTCGGTGGCGTGGCAGGTCAGGTGAGCAAAGTTGTGAACGAGTTCAAATCGAAACTGCCGCGCGGCACGTTTCTGAATGTGCGCGGACAGGTCGATGGCATGAATAAATCGTTCGCAGGCATCGGCGCCGGCATTCTCTTCGCAATCGTGCTGGTTTACTTTTTAATGACCGTCAATTTTCAATCCTGGACCGACCCTTTCATCATCATCATGGCGCTGCCCGGTGCGCTCTGCGGCATTATCTGGATATTGTTCGTAACTGGCACCACTCTCAACGTCCCTTCACTTATGGGAGCGATCATGGCCATTGGCGTTGCAACGGCAAACAGCATCCTGGTCGTGACGTTCGCCAACGACGAGCGCTGCGGCGAGCATCCAAAAAATGCCCATGATGCTGCGCTCTCAGCCGGATTCACGCGGCTTCGTCCGGTCATAATGACTGCGCTGGCCATGATCATTGGCATGTTGCCGTTTTCTTTTGGGCTCGGGGAAGGTGGCGAGCAAAACGCACCGCTGGGACGCGCCGTGATTGGTGGCTTGATCGTCGCGACATTCGCCACGCTGTTTTTCGTCCCGGTTGTTTACAGCATGTTGCGCAAAGCCGAGTTCACCTGTGACGAAGATGAAGAGTTTGAGCGCCAGGAACAGAGAGAAAGGGCTTGATGAAAACACGACAACACAATGGGCACGAGCACGACGGGCACGGTGAGGTTGAAGTCCAGGAGCGGCATGGCGGGCCGCAAACGCCTAAGCGATCCGTCCCTACGCATCCGCCTGTGCGCAGCGTCGCTGTATGGGGACCCATCGCGGTGGTAAGCGTGCTGGCGCTTCTAGTCATCGTCGGGGTTTGGCGACACATGCGTGCTCACGGTGCGCAGGAACAGTTCACGAAAGAAACAAATCAGCTTGCGGTCAACGTGATCGACGCCAAGCGGGACCTTAAGCCGAAGGAGTTAATTTTGCCCGGCACATTCCAGGCAATCAAGCAGACGACGATTTATCCGCGATCCAACGGATACGTACAAAGCTGGAAGGCCGATATTGGCGATAACGTGCAGGCCGGTCAATTATTGGCGGAGATTGCTACACCGGAGGTGGATCAGCAATTGGCACAGGCGCGCGCACAAGAAGAGATTACTAAGGTTACCGCCGATCGCTGGCGCGACCTGGTCCAGAAGAACGTCGTATCGAAACAGGAGTACGATCAAAACGAAAAAGCCTATGAAGGGGCGAGAGCGAACTTGCAGCAGCTCGAGAAAATTCAGGGATTCCAGCAAATCCTCGCGCCGTTTGCTGGAAAGATCGCAGCTCGAAATATCGACATTGGCACGCTCGTGACTGCTGGGACTGGAAATTCTGGGACGCCACTTTTCAGCATCGTGCAGAGCGATGTGCTTCGTGTTTACGTGTTCGCGCCGCAGGAAAATGCGCCGTCGATTCACGAAGGACTCGCAGCGAAAATTATTCTCCAGGAATATCCCGGTCAGGAATTCGACGGCAAGGTCACACGCACGGCGGGCGCACTCGACCCACAATCGCGCACCATGCAGGTAGAAGTCCAGGTGCCAAACAATGAAGGCAAACTTTTCGCCGGCATGTATGGACAGGTGAAATTTCTATTGGCAAATGAGAACGCTCCGATCGTAGTGCCGGCGAATACGTTCTTGTTTCGCGCTCAGGGACCACAGGTGGCGACCATCGTAAACGAGAAGCACATCCATTGGCAAAGTATTCGCGTCGGGCGCGATTTCGGTGATCGACTCGAAGTGCTCGATGGCCTGAAGGAAAACACAAAAGTCGTTATGAATCCGACAGACGATTTGCGGGAGGGCACCCAGGTCGAAGTGAAACCGACAGGAGAATCAAAACCTGCAAGCAGTGTCGCTCAATCCGCCTCGACCAAGTGAGGGAGGCGCCTATAAAAAAAGAAAAGAAAGAGAACCTATGGATAAGAACCTCGAAAAAGTGAAGCTGCTGGCGCGCAATCTGCGCGACGGAAAAGAGTTTCCGCGCAGCCCGCGGCAAACGCTTGCTGGTTACGTGTTGGCGGCGCGCGCCGTGGACAAATGTCGCGCAGTGCTAGCAGGCTGGGAAGGGGAGTACCATTCCAATTGTCCGCTCGATCAACGCTGGCTGAAATTTGCCGAGATCGATTATGATGATTTCCGGTCGTTCGTTGCGACCGGTGCAACCGACGATGAGATCGCCGCGTGGATCAGCGACCATGCTAAAAAGCGTTCGCGTGCCGAAATTATTGCCTGGAACAACAAGGAACGCGACCTGCATTTGAGCGACTTGCCCTTGGAACTTCAGGAGTACATGGAGGATTATATTCAGCAGTTCATTCCTCGTAACAGAGTGGTGCATCACTGGTTCGACGTGTACGACCTGGAAGAGGAACGCATCTGATATTGCGTAGTCATCCCGAGCGAAGCGAGGGACCTCTCTAAGCCTCGAAAGATTACGCATATCAAACGAAATGTGGCAACGCACTCGATGTGCGAACGTTGTGATTATCTTGCGCGACGCGAGCTGCGATTGTGGGGTTCCTCGCTCCGCTCGGAATGACCTGCTGACCGAATACTGGAATTTTCGGGGAATTTAGTGCATCTGAATTGCTCTTGAAAAATACTGTCCAAGTACCACCTGAGGTATCCGGCATAGTGGAACATCTTTTTCGCCACGAGGGGGCGAAAATGGTTGCCATTCTCACCCGAATCTTTGGCATCGAGCATCTCAATCTTGCGGAAGATGTTGTTCAGGAAGCGCTCGCGCGGGCGTTGCAAACCTGGCCGTTCTATGGAGTCCCGAAAAATCCGTCAGCATGGATTATGCGTGCGTCGCGCAATCTCGCGCTGGACGTAGTTCGCCGACGAAAAGTATTTCAGAACAAACAAGCGGAAATCAGTCGTCTAATGGATCGCGACGTCGCCAAGTCGGACGAAGCGATTTTTTCAGAAGACGAAATTAGCGATGACCGTTTGCGATTGATGTTCGTCTGTTGTCACCCAGGCATTCCAGCGGAGGCGCAGGTCGCCCTCGCGTTGAAGACGCTGTGCGGCTTTAGTGTCGCGGAAATAGGGCACGCATTTCTAACCACAGAGGCTGCAATTGCCAAGCGACTGACCAGGGCAAAACAAAAAATCCATCAGGCGCGAATCCCGTTTGAAATTCCCGCAGGCGGAGAATTGGGGCAGCGATTGGATAACGTTTTGCAATCGCTTTATCTCCTGTTCAACGAAGGCTACAAAGCGTCGAGCGGTGAAAATCTCGTTCGCGAGGAGCTGTGCGAAGAAGCAATTCGCCTTGCGGAATTATTGGTGGCACATCGGGCCGGCAATCAGCCGAAGACGCACGCGTTGCTGAGCTTGATGCTTTTAAACGCCGCTCGCAATCCGACGCGGCTGGACAGCCAGGGCAATCTGCTGCGCTTGAAAGAACAGGACCGCAAACGTTGGGACAAATCCATGATCGCACGCGGCATGTTTCATATCGCCCAATCGGCAGCCGGCGACGAGCTTAGCGAATATCATCTTCAGGCCGGAATCGCCGCCTGTCACTGCGCAGCGAAGGGCTACGAGTCAACCAACTGGCAGCAAATCCTTTCGCTTTACGACAGGTTAATTGAATTCGATCAGTCGCCGGTCGTGGCTCTCAACCGCGCCGTTGCCCTCGCGAATATTCGTGGACCAAAAGCGGGACTTCAGGCTGTGAGAAGCATTCGGGGTCTCAACAAGCTGAGCTCGTATTATTTACTCTATGCTGTGCAGGGCGAATTCGAAATGCGCTCGGGCAATCTGCAAGTCGCCGCCGAACAATTCCGTAAATCGTTTGAACTCGCGGACACCAAATCGGAGCGAGCGTTCCTTCTGAAACGATTGCAGCGCTGCGTTGATGGCCAGAACATAGATTCTTAATCTGTTTTGGCCTTAGGTTGATTCGACCTTGTTGCGCTAAAGGCGCGACGCCATCGTAGCCGGGGGTAACGCCCCCGGGTGAGAAATGCCCATAGGTGAGAAATGCCCATAGGTTACATTCGCCCTGAAAGGGCATTCCAAAATTCAATCCCACAAATATCGCTCGTCGTATGGCGCGCCGTATTTTTTCAAAATCCGCAATACTCCTCCTGAAAGGTTTCTCTTCGGTGATGTTCTTCCTGTTCAAGAATGTATTTCTTGACCGCCTCGAAATGCGAAGGACTTACGCCGAAAAGGCCATAACCATCCTGCCAATGAAAATCACAGAGGCTTGAATCTAACGTCTTTACAAATTTGGATGAATCCTTCTTGAGAATCTCCAAAACTTTGCTCGTCGGAAATTTTTTAGTCAGATTACATAAAACGTGGACGTGATCTGCAACGCCGCCAACGGTGATCGAATTGCATTCCAGATTTTGCAAAATGCGCGATTGATACGCCCATACCCGCTCGCGGATCTCTCGCCTTAACCATGGTTGGCGCTTCTTGGTCGAAAAAATGATGTGAGCGCTCAAGACGTGCAACGATTGGGGCATATGACGGAGGCGACGGATGTTGGCACAATTTGGATTGCCCTTACAGGGCGAAGATTTGTTTTGAAATCCACTACCGAGGGCGTTGCCCTCGGCTACGATGGAGCAGGCATTAGCCTGCCTGCCAGCTAGCGCGATGGACAAAGACAAACCGAAAGTCTTTTGAAGAAATTGAAATTGTTGTCCCAAACCGGAGGCCCCATTCGTCGTATTTCCAAAATCACACATCAACAGAAAGGCAAAAAACATGAACAAGTCAGAGACGAAACAAGCAGCAAGCATCGTTTGGTTTGAAATCCCAGCCGACAACCCCGACCGCGCCAAGGCGTTTTATAGCAATTTGTTTGGCTGGAAGATCAATCCATTTCCCGGTGGAGGTGATTATTGGCATATTGACACGGGCGGCGCTGACGATACTCCCGATGGTGCACTGAAGGGGCGCAGACATCCCGGAGAGCCAATCGTCAACTACATCAGCGTAGATTCGGTCGCCGAGTTCTCCAAAAAGATCGAGAAGCTCGGTGGCAAAATCTGCATGTCGAGAACGGCTGTACCACAGATGGGCTACTTTGCCGTCTGCCAGGATACCGAGGGTAACGCCTTTGGTCTCTGGGAGAGCGATGCGAATGCGAAATAATTGTCCAAAACGCGGCGACTCATTCGTTGTAGTTTTGAAACGAGAAAAACAATCAACGATCAACTAAAGGCTAATATGAGCACACAGAATCAAAATGGATACATGCTGCTGTACCGCAGCGATGAATGGTACGAGGCGCTTTCGCACAAAGAGCTTCAAAAAGTCATCAACCAGAACAAAGCCTGGATCGACCGATTGACTGCGCAAGGCAAAGCCAGGCCTGGACACGCACTCGAACGCAAAGGAGCAATCGTGTCTGGCAAAAAGGGGCGGGTCCTTTCCGACGGTCCATTTGCTGAATCCAAGGAAGCCATCGGCGGATATCTGCTGTTGGATGTCGAGACGCTCGAAGAAGCCATTGCCATCGCCCAGAGCAGTCCGAGTCTCGCTTACGGCACTTCAGTTGAAGTTCGCCCATTGGCTGAAGAATGTCCCCTCGATGTTCGCGCACGCGAATTGGCGCGAGAAGAACAACTGGTACACGCTTAAACTCAACAACACTTAACCAACAATACAGAACATGAGTACACAAAACCAAAATCAAAACGGATACATGCTGCTATTTCGCGGGACCGACCTACGCAAAGGTCTCTCGCCGGAAGAACTGCAAAAGGTTACAGACAATTGGATGAATTGGTTCAAGCGCCTGACCGAAGAAGGCAAGGCGGTGGCTGGAAACCCACTCGAACGAGAGGGAAAAATCGTTGCGGGAAAGGATCGTGTCGTTTCCGACGGCCCATTCGCCGAATCGAAAGAAGCAGTTGGCGGCTATTTTCTTCTCGATGTCGCCACCATGGACGAAGCGGTTGCTATCGCGAGAGAATGCCCAGGTTTGCCGTATGGCATTCGCGTGGAAGTCAGGCCTGTGGCGGGCGAATGTCCTATTGCCGCGGATATCCGGGCGGAAGCGCAGTTCGCAGTCTAAGTCAACGCGACCAGGGAATATCCATGGCTCATTATGTTGATGGAATTGTCATCCCGCTTCCAAAGAAGAACGTGGACCACTATCGCCGCGGGGCGCAGAAAGCCGGCAAAATCTGGCGAGAGCACGGCGCGCTCGAATTCCGAGAGTGTGCCGGCGACAATCTGAACATCAAAATGAGAAAGCCGTTTCCGCGCGGAATCAAAACCAAGCCCGGCGAGACGGTATTGTTCTCCTACATTGTGTTCAAGTCGCGTGCGCACCGTGATCGCGTTAACGCAAAGGTGATGAGAGATCCGCGTTTGGCGAAGTTGATGAAATCCCCGATGCTTCGATGTGAAGCGCATGCTCTACGGCGGATTCAAGACCATCGTCGAAGCCTGAGCTCTTAGGAATCCGTTCGGCACGGAAGTGCAACTGATCTTGTTGATGCTCGTTGACTGGATATTGAACAACATGTCCTGAACCGCTGATTTCGTTCGCTATATTATTAAAGTGAACGCCACAGCGCGGCGAAATAATCGCGGACACGCTTGATGTGCCTGTGTGTATAGCAAACTTGATGGTGACGGCGCCTGGCGCGACTTCAACCGGCGGGCTGGCGATGTTTGCCGTTAAGAATTTCTTTTCTAAACCCGACCGAAATCATCAAACAAACGAAACAAGAAAGAATGAAAATCGAGACATTGGAACCGGAAACAAACAAGAGCGAAGCGAATCCTAGAGTGGTGCCAGAAGCTGAATGGCTGGTTGCCCGAAAAGACTTGCTGACACGAGAGAAGGAACTGACGCGGCTGCGCGACGAAGTGAGCCGCCATCGGCGGGAGCTGCCATGGGTTAAGGTCGACAAAGATTATATTTTCGATGGACCCGATGGTAAAGAAACGCTAGCCGATCTGTTCGAGGGTCGCAGCCAACTGATCGTTTATCATTTCATGTTCGCGCCGGGATGGGAGGAAGGTTGCAAGAGCTGCTCTTACCTGGCCGATCACTTTGACGGCGCCAACTGGCATTTACCGCATCGAGACGTCACGTTCGTGGTCATCTCGCGGGCGCCGTTGACCGAACTCGAAGCGTACAAAAAGCGCATGGGCTGGCGGTTCAAATGGTTGTCGTCGTACGGCAACGATTTCAATTTCGACTATCACGTCTCTGCCACACAGGAGGAAAAGGCAAAGGGGAAGATGTTCTACAACTATAGAACAGATGACCTGATAGGTGATGAAATGCCGGGTCTAAGCGTGTTTTACAAAGATGAAAACGGCGATGTTTTCCATACGTATTCGACGTACGGCCGCGGCCTCGACATTCTGGTCGGCGCCTACAATTTTCTCGATCTTGCACCGAAGGGTCGCGACGAGGACCACCTCGACTTCACTATGGATTGGGTGCGCCGCCACGACCAATATTGAATCGGCGAACAAAAACGGATCAACGAATGAATCGCGTAACCCATTTTGAGATTTACACCGATCATCCCGAAGCGGTGCAGTCGTTTTATCAGAACGTTTTCGGCTGGAAGTTCCAGAAATTTGAAGGCGGCCCGATCGAGTACTGGCTCGTCACGACGGGCGATGACAAGGAACCGGGAATCAATGGCGGTGTCACTCGTCCACGTGAAGGGCAAAGCTCCGGTACTTTAAACACGATCGCTGTTTCATCGCTCGATCAAACGATGGAGAAGATTGAGCAGCGCGGCGGCAAGATCTGTGTGCCGAAGATGGCGATCCCGAAAGTCGGCTGGCTGGCTTACGCCGAAGATCCGGCTGGAAACGTGTTCGGAATCATTGAGCCCGACACAAACGCGGAGTAGCGAAAAACCAACATCAAAGAACTAGCGAGTCATCTTCTAGAACACTCGCTGACCCGCTTGAAGTAAAGTCCAATGAAGACGCACAACCGCCGATGTTATTTGCTCCTGGCCGCTGTCGCGTTCAATGCTTTGACCGCCACTCAAGTTTCTCCAGGGGAGCAAGAAATCAGGCTCGACAGACCGGAGAAAAAAGGCGAACCCATGAACAGTCCCACCGCATCGGAGAAGGTAATTGAGATTCTCACTTTGGATATCAAGCCGGGGATGAGAGATGAATTTCATACAAGGTACATGACCAAGTCCGTACCGCTGTTGAAAAAGTGGAACTTTAACTTGGTCGCCTACGGACCTTCTCTGCACGACGCAAACAGTTATTATGTCATTCGCGCATTCAAGAGCCTGGAAGACCGGCAAGTATCCGAAGACGCTTTTTATGGCAGCGATGACTGGAAGCAGGGCCCTCGGGACACGATCCTTGAGTTAGTCGATCATTTTGCATACGCCGTCGTTTCCGCCGAGATGTGGAAAAAAGTAGCCGAGTCGGGTCTTTGAACTATGCAATATCCGCTTCAAGAAAAGACCGCTTTAGTCACCGGGGGCTCTCGTGGAATCGGGCGCGCGATTGCGCAACGGTTGGCGGCCGATGGTGCTCTAGTCGCAATCCACTATGGCGGCAACGACGCAGCCGCTAACGAGACAGTGAAGGCAATCGAACAAGGGGGAGGGCAAGCATTCCTTGTCAAAGCGGAGCTTGGCGTGAACGGAGATATCGATCCGCTGTTCACCAAGCTCGAGCAAGGATTGACCGGACGGCCGTTGGACATTCTCGTGAACAACGCGGCTGTGGCTCCTCAGATTACAATCTCCCAGACAACTCCCGAAGAGTTCGATCGCATCTTCGCGATTAACGTGCGCGCTCCGTTTTTCATCATTCAGCGCGCGCTGCCGCTCATGCCCGATGGCGGGCGGATCATCAACATTTCGTCGGGGGTCACCTGGTTTGCCACGCCGGCGACTGTTTATTCGATGACTAAAGGCGCGCTCAACGTCCTAAGCCGCTCATTGGCAAACTCGCTCGGTGTCCGCAACATTACCGTCAATACAATTTCTCCCGGGATCACTGATACCGACATGAATCCTTCGATCCGCGACAAGGATGTGAAGGCGATCGAGCGGGTTGCTGCCATGACGGCGCTCCGACGTCCTGGGCGTCCCGTTGACATCGGCGATGTGGTGGCTTTCTTCGCCTCTGACGAGGCGCGTTGGATCACCGGGCAAACGCTCGAAGTCAACGGCGGCTTGTTCCTGGGACCGAGAGAACAATAGTCGATTGTCGCCTCAGACGAAAAGTTGTCCTGAGTCACGCGCTTCATTCGTCATAGATCCGAAACAAAATTAGAAGTCAATGAAACTATGAAAATTCCTTTTACCGGTGGCTGCTCTTGCGGCGCGATTCGGTACGAATGCATTGCGGAGCCGATCATGATGTTTAAGTGTCATTGTCGCGATTGTCAGCAGGGGACTGGCGGCGGATTCGCTCCCGGGCTGTTGCTGCCTCGAGAAGCGTTTCGATTCACGCATGGGCAACTGCGTTACCATTTCACGCCCAGCATCAGACGAGGTAAACATAAACGCGGTTTTTGTCCTGAATGCGGTTCCCGAATTACGGGAGGGGAATTTGAAGGAGTAGAATCGCCTTTTATCGGGGTCCTGGCTGGCAGCCTCGATGATCCAAGTTGGTTTCAACCACAGATGGATATTTTCGTTTCGGACGCACAACCGTGGGACGAAATGGATCCTGCAATTCCGAAATTTGAACAATATCCGCCAATACCAACCAAAGAATAGACAGCGTGCAAAAAATTACTCCGTTCTTGTGGTTCGATAATCAAGCCGAGGAGGCAGCAAGGTTTTACACATCCATTTTCAAAAACTCGAAGATCGGGAGAACTCTTCGCTACGGCGGAGAGGCGGCAAAAGCTAGTGGGCGGCCGGTGGGATCGGTGCTGACCATCGAGTTTGAGCTGGAAGGTCAGAAGTTCACAGCACTCAATGGCGGCCCTCAATTTGAATTTAATGAATCAGTGTCGTTCGTGGTGTACTGTGAAACGCAAAAGGAAGTCGATTATTTCTGGGAGAAACTGACCGCGAACGGTGGCCAGAAATCAGAGTGCGGGTGGCTCAAGGACAAGTTCGGTTTGTCCTGGCAGGTCACGCCCACTGTGTTGATCGAGATGTTGCACGACAAAGACCCGAAGAAGTCCGAACGAGTGATGAACGCGATGATGCAAATGCAGAAGATCGACATCAGCAAATTGAAGGCTGCTTACGCAGAGGAATGATCCTTTCGAAAAATGGCGTTGTCATGTTGAGCGGAGCGGAACATCTCTGTTTATTCATGCTGCGGCGATCGATCCGGCAATGACCAGATTTTTCGCCTCGCTCAGAATGACATTACAAAACGACCTTTATGGTATTAGAGAAACAAAAACCGGCAACGATCGATGAGTATCTCGCAAGCATGGATCCCGATCAGCGTGCCCTCTTACAAAAACTTCGCAAGACCATCCGCACGATCGCGCCAAATGTTGAAGAACGTATCAGTTATGGAATTCCTGCGTTTCGCTTGAACGGACGCTCCCTGGTTTTCTTCGGCGCCTGGGTGAATCACTGCTCGTTTTATCCGGGTAGTTCCACGACACTGAAAAATTTTCGGGATGATCTTAAAGGTTTTCAGGTTAGGAAGGGGACCGTTCGCTTCTCACCCGATAACCCGCTGCCGATCACGCTCGTGAAAAAACTTGTCAAGGCACGGATAGCGGAAAACCGCACTTGAAAGCCTATGCCGAAAATCAGTCCACGCCGTTTAGCACAGCGATCGTACGAAGCTTTTGCAGCCGGCGATCGGAAATTCTTTGAGAAGCATCTTGCGGAGGATTTTACTTTCTCGAGCCCGCTCGATGTGGGGCTCGATCGTGCTGGATACTTTGAGAGGTGCTGGCCCGGAGCTGGTCAGGGTCAAAAGTTCAATTTTTTGCGGTTCATAGAACATGATGATGAAGTTGTCGTGACGTATGAAATGACCAAGGCGAATCGGGAGAGAGGGCGCAATACGGAAATTCTGCGCGTTAAAGACAACAAGATTCTCAGTGTAGAGGTCTATTTTGGTTGGGACATCCCGCCAGGCGATTAAATCAGTAAGGAGAAATCAATGAGCAAAGTTCGAGTCTTAGTCGGCACAAGGAAAGGTGCGTTCATCCTGACAGCGGATGGCGCGCGCAAACGATGGAAGGTGAGCGGGCCGCATTTTGCGGGTTGGGAAATTTATCACGTGAAAGGTTCGCCGGTCGATCCGAACCGAATTTACGCATCGCAAACCAGTGCGTGGTTCGGCCAAATCATTCAACGCTCAGATGATGGTGGGAAAACCTGGGACACGCCGGGAAGCAGCCCCGAGGAATTGAAAGGTCCTGATGGCATGCCGAAAGCTGAGAGCAACAAGTTTGTTTACGACGGAATCCCAGGCACGCATCAATGGTATGACGGCACCCAGCATCCGTGGGAATTCAAGCGCGTTTGGCATCTGGAGCCCTCTTTACACGATCCCGAACATGTTTACGCAGGGGTGGAAGACGCGGCGTTGTTTGAATCAAAGGATGGCGGAAAATCGTGGAACGAATTGTCCGGTCTCCGGCAGCACGACACCGGCCCGAAATGGCAACCGGGCGCAGGCGGAATGTGTCTACATACAATCCTCCTGGATCCAGAGGATCGACAGCGAATATTCGTGGCGATCTCGGCCGCAGGCGCGTTTCGCACCGATGACGGCGGAACAACATGGAAACCTATCAATCACGGACTGCATTCAGAATATATTCCCGATCCCGCTGCGGAGGTCGGCCATTGTGTTCATCGCATCGCCATGCATCCATCGCGGCCCAACACATTGTTCATGCAAAAACACTGGGACGTGATGCGCAGCGATGATTCTGGCGATTCATGGCGGGAAGTAAGCGGAAATTTGCCAAGCGATTTCGGTTTCCCCATCGACGTGCACGCGCATGAGCCGGAGACAATCTATGTCGTACCGATCAAAAGCGATTCGGAGCATTACCCACCTAACAGGAGACTGCGCGTGTATCGCAGCCGGACTGGTGGAAACGAATGGGAAGCGCTCACGAAGGGTCTGCCGCAACGCAACTGTTACGTGAATGTTTTGCGCGACGCCATGTCTGTGGATTCGCTGGAGCCGTGCGGCATTTATTTTGGAACGACCGGCGGACAGGTTTACACATCGCCCGATGCCGGCGATAATTGGAAGCCGATCGTGCGCGATCTTCCGGCGGTGCTTTCAGTGGAGGTGCAAACACTAGAATGAAATCCCAAATCCCAAGCTCCAAATCCCAAACAAATCTCAAAATTCAAATTCCAAAGAGAAGTCAGCTTACGACGCGTTTGGGCGTTGATTATTGGGATTTGGAGCTTCCTTGGGATTTGGAAGTTGGTTCGTTGGGATTTTCGCTATGGCGATGATTCGTGTTGTGCTTCCGCCCCATCTTCGCACGTTGGCCCGTGTTGATGGAGAAGTGGAACTGGAGGCCGCCGGTGCGGTGACGCAGCGTTCAGTACTCGACGCTCTCGAGACTAGGTATCCGATGCTGCGCGGTACAATGCGCGACCACGTCACTCAGCTGCGTCGACCGCTCGTACGGTTTTTTGTCTGTGGGGAAGATTTATCGCATGAATCGCCCGATACTCCGCTGCCCGAAGCCATCGCAAAGGGGTCTGAGCCATTTGTAATAATCGGTGCCATCGCGGGCGGATAGTTGAGAGAAGCTCTCCGAAATGCAACGCGGGAGCGCGTACACATTCCGGGATGTGTCGATTCGCATGGATTTCGCACGAAGTGCTTTTGGAGTGCGATATGTCCTCGCATCGCTTTTAGAAACAGCGGGCCATCGCGCCTACCAAAAAAGCCGACCCGCGAATGTTACACAAATATTGGTTGAACAATCCTCAATCAAAAATATGGAGGAAGAATGAACACTACAGAAGAAGTCGCAACAAAGCTGGTGGACTATTGCCGCAAAGGCGAATGGATGAAGGCAGTCGACGATCTCTATGGAAAAGACATCGTCAGCGTAGAAGCGCACGCGATGGAAAATATGCCGGCGGAAATGCGCGGCATCGACCAGGTGCGCGGGAAAACAGACTGGTGGGAGAAGAACATGGAAGTGCACAGCGCAAAAGTCGGTGGACCGTTTGTCGCCGGAGATACGTTCGTCGTGCAATTCGATGTGGATGTGACTGAAAAAGCTTCGAAGAAACGAATGCAGATGTCAGAGGTGGGAATCTACAAGGTAAAAGACGGCAAAGTTACGCACGAACAATTTCTGCCGCTTGCTGAAAAGAAATAGTAGTCAAGGACCACGCGAAATTAGTGCCAAGCGTCCCGCTTGTGAGACGTCCACGGCGTGCAAGCGGGAGGCTTAGGTAGGCTAGGAGAGGCTATCGCTCGATTGCATCGCCGACATGGACTCGGTATGCTCGCGCCCATGTCGGGAAAGGCGAAACCAAGCCATCAAGCGAAGAGCGCTCGGCCTTTCGGTGAGAACATACGCAGAGAGTTCCCATTGCTTATTGGCTTGGGAACCGTGGCCATTTTTTGGGGCACCGGAAGTCGGCTGGTCGAGATCATCGCGCATCCGATCACGCTGATTGTTGTCTTTCTCTGGCTTTTTGCCGTTATCCTCTGGTCTGCGGTATCCGTGGCCCGGCATGCTGACTGTCTTGCCATCAAGTGGGGCGAGCCTTATGGAACCTTAGTCCTAACGCTGTCCGCGATTACCATTGAGGTGGTGATGGTTTCTACAGCGATGTTGCATGGCGAAAACAATCCCGCGCTCGGGCGGGACGCGATTTTTTCCGTGATGATGATTGCTCTCAACGGATTCGTTGGTCTCTCCCTGCTAATAGGTGGATTGCGCCATCGCGAGCAGTATTACAACCTGCAAGGCGTCAATTCCTATCTCAACGTCATCATGACGCTGGCAGTGCTCGGTTTGGTTCTACCGAACTTTACTACCACAACGGGGGGCCCGACATTTTCTACCGGACAGCAAATCTTTCTCATTGTAGTGGCGCTATTTCTGTATGCGATTTTTCTGGTGATTCAGACAATGCGGCACAGCGGTTATTTCATGGAATCGGAGCACGCAGGTGTGGCAGCAGGTCCAGGTCATCACTCATTGCACGTCCAATCAACGGCTTTTCACGCGCCGATGCTTCTTGTTTATCTGATCGTCGTGATTTTGCTGGCGGAAAAATTTGCCATCCCATTGGACAACAGCATGGAGAAGTTTGGCCTGCCTCAGGAGTTCGGCGGCGCAATGATCGCGGCCCTGGTGCTTACACCAGAGGGAATCGGCGCCATTCAAGCCACTTTGCGCAATCAGTTACAGCGTTCGATAAATATCCTGCTCGGGTCCGTGCTTGCGACCATCGGACTCACAATTCCCGCGGTGCTGACCATTAGCTTGATTACAAAGCGACCGGTAACGCTTGGTGTACAGGGTGGTAACCTTCCGCTGCTCCTATTAACGTTGGCAGTGAGTGTGGTTACGTTTACGAGCAGAAGGACAAATATTCTGCAAGGTTGCGTGCACTTGCTCCTCTTCGCTGTTTTTGTGCTGCTGATATTTGCGCCCTGAACTGCTCTTCACAGTACGGTTGAACAGGGGCTTCGCGTTTCCACGCCTGACGGCGGCACCTTACACGTGCCTTCGCATTACGATGGCGTTCGGCCCTTCTTCCGCAACTTTGAATCCAAAGCGTTCGTAAAGGCGCAACACCGGTTTGCCTGCAACGAGGCTGACCGAAATTGTTGATTCATGAGGGTTCGCGCGGACCAGCTGCGTCAGCAGGGCACTGCCAATTCCATGTCGACGGTGCTCCGGTCTCACGGCAAACGCGAGTTCCGGCGGTGCATCAGGTTTATCGATCGGCTTCCGCAACCAAACGGCGCCAAGCACTGATCCGTCTTTCTTATCGTGTGCCACAAATCCGGTATCGCCTGCCCGACCCCAGCCCTCGGCATAATGCGCGAACTCCGGCCGCTGCAGAATCTCGCGCGAAGGTTGGTGGTTACCAACGGAGGACAGTCCTTGATAAAGCATCTCCCGGAGGATTGGCTCATCTTTGGCAAGAAGTGGTCGAATCTCGAATTCCATGGATAAATGCGACTTTCTATTGTCAGGGATGATGCGGGAAAACGCCAGTCCGAGGTTCGGCGAACGCTTCATTTACACTCCTAATGCCGGCAGAAGAGAGTTTCGTGCCTGAATTTCGTCGATGCGTCCATGCCTGTGAACGATTAGTTTTAACAATGGATCGAGATTACGTCTTGGGGACGCACAACGAGGAACTGGCAAGACTGGGACTGCAACATCGTGTCTGGCGTCCGGTGGTTTTAGATTGCTGGCAGAGAGCCGGTATCACGGTTGGCAAGCGCGTCCTCGACGTCGGCGCGGGACCTGGGTACGCAACTGGCGATCTTGCTGAAATCATCGGACCGACCGGCCAAGTCGTCGCGCTTGAACGTTCCGAAAACTTCATCCGCGCAATGGAACAGGCCTGTCGCGAACGCTCGCTCGCGAATGTGAAGATCCACCAGCTGGATTTAATGACGGATGCATTGCCTAAGGGAAATTACGATTTTTCCTGGTGCCGGTGGGTCATGTCGTTTGTGAATGATCCTGCGTTGTTGATCAAAAAGCTGGGCGACGTGATGCGCAAAGGCAGCGTCGTGATTTTCCATGAATATGGCCATTATGAGACGTGGCATTTCTTTCCACGTTTGATGCATCAGGAGCGCTTCCGCGAACATGTGATCGCAACCTGGCGCGAGTCAGGCGGAGAGCCCGACGGAGCCGTGGCACTTGCAACGCTACTTCCCGCAAACGGCTTCGCACTTCGCTCCGCAAGACCGCATCTGTTTTGTGTGCGTCCCGAAAATTACATGTGGCAATGGCCCGCTACGTTCATTGAGATTTATCTTCCTCGGCTGATTGAGATGGGGCGGATCGATCAAGATTTCGCGGATCGCGTTCGCGACGATCTGGCGAAGGCGGAAAAGAATCCAAATGCGCTGATGATTACGCCACTAGTCTTGGAAATTGTTGCCGAAAAACTCTAGGGCACAGTTGCAAACTCTCCGCTCGATCTTGGTGAGAGTATTTAATGGATGGCTCCCTGCAGACCGAGGCGCTCTGCATCAGCATTTAATGCTGTAATCACTTCGGCAACGACAGTGTCCAGGGGCATTCCTAACTCCTCAGCGCCGCGCGTGATGTCTTCGCGGTTCACAGCGCGAGCGAACGCCTTGTCTTTCATTTTCTTTTTTACCGCGCGCACATCGACATCCTGAATGCTTTTCGTGGGACGAACGAGGGCGACGGCTACGACAAAGCTGCTTAGTTCGTCTGTAGCGTAGAGCGTTTTCTCAAGCGCCGTCTCGCGCGAGACGTTTGCGTAATCCGCGTGCGAAAGAATCGCGCGACAGACCTCTTCGTTCCATCCGTGGTCGCGAAGCCATGCAACACCGACGAATGGATGGCCTTCGGTCGAGCTGCGTTCGAGATTAGGGTGACGCTCGTAATCCATGTCGTGCAACAACCCCACAGCTTCCCAAAGATCGGCATCTTCGCCGCGCAGTTGCGCAAAATGTTTCATCGAATCGGCAACGGCGTAGCAATGTTTTCGCAGGCTTTCGGATCGGACCCAGTCGTGAAGAATACTTGACGCGCGAGCAGCGAGCGTTTCGTTCATCGTCGAACTTCAGTGAATTGATGCGTTGTCGCCCGGTTTTATTTTTGTCGCAAGCCGGACCACATCCCAATTGGCCAGACGAATACAGCCGTGACTGGCGGCGTGGCCAATCGAACCTGGATCGTTTGTGCCGTGAATGCCGATGCCTTTTTTGTTAAGTGCGATCCACATCACGCCAACGGGATTCCGCGGGCCGGGTCGGAGCACGTAAAAATTGCCGCTGCGCTGGCCATGCTGAAGCATCTCCTTGTCGTAACGAAACGTGGGCATCTTGGTAATCCGGCCCACTTTCCATTCGCCGATGGGTGAGGCGGTATGAGTAGAACCGACCGTAACTGGATAGGCGGCGATGAGCTTTTCGCCTTCGCGTACTTCGAGAATGTTCGTTTTCACATCGACCTTTATGGCGACGCCCGCGGGTGCACCTGGAGTTTGCTCCGGACCTCCGGCTTGCGTGCCAGGTTGATCTTCCATCTCATTGGCGGCCTGCGAGCTTACTTCGCTGCCGGGCTTAACATCTTTTACCGAGGCGAGTTCAAACGGTTCGACGTTTGGTACCATGAGCCGGTCCCCGGGCTTGAGCGCTTTCAGCTTACCCGGATTGAGTTGTTCAAGAAAATGAATGTCGCTGTGAAATTTCTCCGCGATTGCATCCGCAGCATCCCGGTACGGCAAAAATTTTAGCTTTGCCTGCTGTGCTGGCTCCTTGGGTAATTGGCCAATGCTTTGGAAGTCCGCTTCGGTAACAGTGTATGGAATGAACACCGGATCCACGCTGGCGAGGTCGAGGCCCGTGACATCGGGCGCGACGTTCGATTTTGCGTTCGATTTTGTCTTGGGCTGTGGCGGCGGCGTTTGCGGTTGTTCGCCACGCGACTCGCGATATAGCGCTAGCGCCTTCCGGGTGATGTCATTATAGCGTCCATCGATTTTACCAGGGCCAAAATTTGCGCGGTCGAGAAACACTTGCAGTCGAGCGGCGGCTTCAACGTCTGCTTTCCTTGGAGGCGGTGAGTGGCTCGATCTTTTTCTCGCCGCTGCTGGCAAAATACTGCCTAAGACTAGTACCGCGACGAGTGCGAAACGAAGGATGGCATTCACTTAACTTGATCGCAGTGACCGGCAGCGTTGGCTGTGGGAAACAAAACGCGCCTTTTCCGCTCCGCTAAACGGCAGAACAGAAAGGCGCGATGGAGACAAACGAGCTTAGATATTAATCCTCTTCGAGGACCACACGATCAACAACCATGTTAGGACCTGTCCCGGCATAATGGACACGGACTGGAACGCCCACTCTGACCCTTGATTTTACGGTGGCTTCGTCTAGGACTCTGCCGCTGCGTGTCACATACGTCACCGTCTTGCCGAAGCGATAACTCACCGGCCCGGAGCTCTCTTTCAGTACGATTGCGCTTCCCGGAGTGTACTCCGTGATTGTCCCGGTGGCTTCAGTGGTATTTGTTGTCTGAGCGGTCTGCCGCTGCGTCGTTTGCCGTGGTACCTCTCGTTCATTCATAAGTGGCTGCCGCGTGGTCTGCCCCCACGCAAACGATGCCACTGCTAATACGGAAATGCTCAAGAGCATTCTTTTCATGATTTTCCCCCTTCTTAGTTGAGTTGCGGCGGTGATAAGCGTTCTCTTTTCCTGTTTGAACTGAACAGGCCCAAAGAACACGCCTTTATATTAAATTCGAATGCGGCTTCCAAAATGGACGCTTAAAAAGCTCCTCGTAGTTGTTGAACCCTGCGTTTACTTGGAGAAGTCTTCCTCGTGCCGCTTTTTTTATGAAATTTTGGATTGGAACATCAGGGTTTCAGTATGCCGAATGGAAGGGAAACTTTTATCCGGAAGACTTGCCGGCGGCAAAAATGTTGCCGTTTTACGCGGAACGCCTTTCGACTACGGAGATCAATTACACGTTTCATCGGATTCCCGCACCTAAGACGATCGATAACTGGAAAGCGCTAACTCCGACAAATTTTCGGTTCGCGTTGAAAGCGCCGCAGAAGATCACGCATTGGTCGAAGCTGCACGACTGCGCAGATACATTGCGATATTTCCATGATGTAGTGTCAGCGTTGGGTGAAAAATTAGGACCGGTATTGTTTCAGCTCCCACCCAATTTCAAGAAGGACATTTTGGTGCTGGGTGATTTTTTGAATGGCCTGCCTGGTGGAATGCCCGCGGCATTCGAATTCCGTCATGAATCGTGGTTTGACGATGAAGTCTTTGAAACGTTACGAGCGTGCGGCGCTGCGCTTTGCATCGCCGACACAGAGAAGCTGGAAACGCCAAAGGTTGTCACGACTGATTACGGCTATCTGCGGCTACGGCGCGAAGATTACGCGGAGAGCGACGTCGAGCGCTGGACCAAGTTTGTTCGTGAACAAGAATCAAACTGGGGCGAAGCTTTTGTTTATTTCAAACACGAAGAAGCGGGCATAGGCCCGAAGCTGGCGTCGCAAATGAAAGAATTGCTGAACTGCGAGAGCACCAAAAATCCAGTGCGGAACGCTTAACATCGGATGCCGTATTAGGGGCTGATCTATTTGCCGATAAGAATAAGGACTCCGGCGGCGAGTGCCACAAGATACAAAAGGAAAACGAACGGTCCGAGGTTTAGGCCGAACCCCAAAAGACCATCGATAATGAGATAGACCGCAAGCAGTACCATGCCGATGTTCTTGGTGAATTTCATGCTGCAGTATTCTTAGTCGCCATCGCCGGTGACAATCCGAAAATGTCTAGAAGATCTTGATCTAATTATCATCATTCCATTTAGCTACCTACCGGCCAGCCGCGCGGATTACCACCGCCGAAATATCTTTCACATCTACGAAGGCGTCGAAAAATTCTGCGCCAGTTAGGTGGGAAAGATAGACGATATTGTCGGTGACTTGGCCGACTCTCCCGCCGATTTTTTCTCCAGATCTGAGGTGCAACTCGACAGCTTTGCCCGCGCTGCCCTGAAGGATGCCGAGTACCGTCGCATTAGGCTGTATGACGGGTTTTTCCTGCGCAGGCAGGTTGGAACAAACGACCGCCGCAATAATGATTCCGAGCAGTAGTGAATAGCGTTTCATATCCGCTCGTTCTGGGGCATTTCAGAGCGATTTACGAGCAAATAATCATACGACCAGCATTACCAAGGGGGTTTCGGAACGAACAGAATTCGCTAGAGTCGGAGTCGATGGGCGTTGCCGAAAATCTTGAGCGCGTTCGTGAGCGCATCATGCAAGCAGCTGTGAAAGTCGGTCGCTCGACAAGTGACATCAAACTCGTAGCGATCACGAAAACGCATCCGGCTGAGAAAGTGCGCGAGGCACTTAGCACTGGACACACACTTTTTGGCGAAAGCCGCGTTCAGGAGGCTCGTGCAAAAATTCCAGAGCTGCCTTCAAACTTGCGCTGGCATTTCGTAGGACACCTCCAGAAAAACAAGATCCGGCACGCACTGCCGTTGTTCGAACTCTTTCACGGTGTCGATTCGCTTGCGCTGGCGCAAGAGATGAACCGGATTGCGGCCGACGAGGGAGCGCATCCGAGCGTGTTACTTGAGGTCAATGTAGCGGAGGAGGGGAGCAAATTCGGTTTCAAAGATGAAACCCTCCGTGCTGAAATGGAATCCCTCCTTGCGCTTCCGCGGTTGTCGATTGAAGGACTCATGTGCATTCCGCCGCTCGCAGACGAACCAGAAGCGTCCCGGACATTCTTTGTGCGGTTGCGCGAACTCCGCGATTCCCTGGAGAAGGAATTCGATTTGAGACTTCCATGCCTTTCAATGGGCATGACGCAGGATTTTTGGATCGCAGTTGAGGAAGGAGCTACGCTGGTGCGGGTGGGTACGGCAATTTTCGGTGAACGATCCAAGCGACCAAAAGATTAATGCGACTCGAGCCAACAAACATTCAGCAGATAGGCGGCGAGCTCGCGATCTCTTGGAATGATGGCTCGGAATCGTTCTTCAAACTTGAGAGGTTGCGACGGGCATGTCCTTGCGCGGCATGCGGCGGCGAACCCGATGTGCTTGGTCATGTCTCGCGGCCGCCGGTCACTTATACGGACGAGAGTTTTCGACTTACCGGTTTCGATCTCATAGGCGGTTACGCGTTGCAGCCGCGCTGGGCCGATGGGCACAGCACCGGAATTTATAGCTTTACTTACTTGCGCCGATTGGCAGAAGCTCTGGAGTGAAGGTGCGCAATAAAATTTAAGCGATTCATGCCTCTGACACTGAAAGTCGCGATCGTCTTGCTCTGCTTTGCATTGTGCGGGGCCGGCACCTTCATTGCGTCAACTGCGCGCGAACAATCCGAGCAGCCAAAAAAAGTGAACGCGATTCCGGTTAAGAATCACGAGATTGCGCGGCGCGTGTGGATTGTAGCGGCGCGTCTGTGATCGCCGTCGTTTGGTTGATCTCGCGGTTACAGAGACCGCGGCACTTACGGAATTGTTACGCGCAGAAGACTCGTTCCCTCCGTCCGTGGATACAATTGTCGATCCTGCAACTGGCCTGGAATCAGGAAAAATTCTCCACGCGCAAGATCGACACCGGCGGAGCGCAACGAGCCGGTGAGGCAGCACGCGATTGCGAATTGTCCGCGAGGGGCAATCTCGCGCGGCGAATCGAGATTCCATTTCTGAATCTCGAATAAGTTGTGATGCAGCAGCAGTTCGCCATCGGGGTGCAATAGTCGCGGTCGAACATCATCAAAATCGATGCATTGAAGCGCCTGGTCGATGTGTAACTGACGCTGCTTGCCTTTATCGTCCACACGGTTCCAATCGAACACGCGATAGGTGGTGTCGCTGTTCTGCTGGACTTCGATCAGCAAATTACCCGCGCCCAAAGCGTGCAAACGTCCTGATGGCAGAAACACGGCGTCGCCTGTCTTCACTTGGATTTTGTGAATGTAATCGGCTGCCGTGCCGTCGCGGAGCGCCTTCTCAAACTGATCGAGCGTGATCGATTCACGAAATCCGAGATAAAGCTCGGCACCCGGATCGGCTCCAGCGATGTACCAGAACTCGGTTTTCGATTCGCCTCCTAATCTGTCAGCGATCTTTTCAGGCGGATGCACTTGCAACGAAAGTTTGTCGTGAGCATCAAGAAGCTTCAGCAGCAGCGGAAAACGGGAAGAATCGGGAGCCTCTCCAAAGATTTCGTCACGATATTGAGTCCACAGCTCATGCAAAGTTTTCCCCCGCAGCAGTCCATTGCGCACGATGCTTTGGGCTTCGGGACGATCTACTATTTCCCATGATTCCCCGATAGGTCGTTGCGGCGGCAGTTTTTTTCCGAACTCGGCTTCAAGACGCCGTCCGCCCCACATGCGCTCCATAAAAATGGGCTCGAAGGTGAGGGGAGTCATGAGATTCAACTTGGACATGATGCGATTTCCGCAACTGTAGCGGCAGCCCGTGCCGGCTGCATCGACTTAGTTTGCAGGCGACACGCCTGCCGCCACAGAGATGAATTTCAAGCGTCTTCTAAAGAACTGGCTGCCTGTCTTCATCTGGTTGGCCGTGATTTTCCTCGGCTCGACCGATCTGATGTCGGCGGAGCATACGTCGCGATTCATCGTTCCGTTTTTACGCTGGCTCAACCCGGATATTTCGCTGGAAACGCTTGCGTCGATTCACTCCATCATTCGGAAGTGTGCACATTTGGGCGAATATGCTGTTCTGGCTCTGCTTTTGCTTCGCGCTGCAATTCTTATGACGAATCTCAAGCGGTCGCTAGCGATCCTTTATGTGAGGGTTTGGGTCGCCTGCCTGTTTGTGGCTACGATGGACGAATTTCATCAAACATTCGTCGCGTCTCGTGGCGCTTTGGCGACGGATATCATGATCGATGGCGGCGGCGCGATTCTCGGACTGCTAATCGGCGCGATTTTTGAGATGGCTCGTTCAATCAAGCTCGAAAGAGCGCCTCCCGACCAGAGTGGCCAATCACGATTTTGAAGCTGCCCTTCTCTGCCGCTTGCCTTTGACAGAGAGTTAATGAAATAATCAGCGTGAATGCTGATGGCAGTTGGAGGCTTACATCTGTTCGCGTCCTCAGTTCAGGTTTTCCGGCGTGCTCCTTCAGAACAGCCAATCATATCCTGCCAGACAGCACGTTGAAACGTCAGAAGCGAATATTGCAGCTGAAAATTCGAATGTTTGTTCAATGATAAAGATTGTTACCGGCAGTGCGTCGTCATTCTCTGCCACGGTCAAATCTTCGGTCTTGGCAAATCTTCTCCCGGTTTTTTCTGCGACGACGATTTGGCTTGTTCTTTGTTTGGCACCGCCCTGTATCGCAAAAGGCGTCAACCCGGAAGACGGGGGAATCGGCGGCAGGATTAAAGATGCGGCCCGAATTACAGCTACGCCAGAGCGCGTCAAAGTCAGTGAAGGCTCGTCCAGTACCGATATTTCCTGGAATACGGGCGATGGATCGACGGGTTTCGTTTTCGTCACGGCAAACGGTCGGCCGCCGGTTCTTGTCGCTACCGGTAAGGAAGGTAACCGGGTTATCTCGTGGATCCGGAGGGGCAATTATGTTTTCCAACTCTACGGAGACGCTGAACGGCGGACATTGCTCTCCTCAGTAAACGTTTCCGGGATCGTCATAGAACCCGAAACTCTTTCTCAACGCACAAACCTATCTCACGGCCAACTGCGCTGGCTGCTGTTTGCCGCGCTCCTCGCAGTTTTGTATGTCGCGCTTTACTTGAGCTCGACAGGGCCGGTGCCGACAAAATTTCCGATCGAGCCGGCCACCTCGCCTCACTCCCTTCATGTTGCCCGAAATCTGCTGCTCGGCGTGGCCGCCTTCATTTCTGTAGATGGCCTGGTTTTTCATACGCACCTATACACTTCGATTCTGGCGCCAGAGTCTTACGCGGGGCGAATGGCAGCCATTACAGGAGCCGAAAAGAATCGTGTTTCATCGGGCTTCAAAGAGGTTCTGGTTTTGGGGGATTCGCGAATGGCTGAGGGATTCTCCGCTGCGGTTGCCGATAAACTCAGTTCTGTCGATGGATTCAAGTTTGTGAATCTCGCGGAACCAGCTTCGGCCGTGAACATATGGGACTATATGCTGCGAGAGGTCGATCCTGCGAGAGGCCGTTATTGGGCAATCGTCGTTCCCTATGGCATCGGCTTTGAACCAAACAGCGCTGACCATTTGAGAATTTCCATGGCAGCTCCGCTCTTACGCTACGGAGACTGTTTCGATTTTGCGTCCGCTTTCCAACGATGGTCGGGTCGTTTTAGAGCATTTACAGCATGCATACTGCGCGGCTCGGCATTCCAGAGCGACCTGGTCAATTTTCTCGAACATCCCATCGGGCGCATCCGAAGCCTTCAAACAGGGCCAAAAAGACTTCAATCGCGCGATCTCTACAAAGGCAGGAATTACGATATCGTCGGCACCTCCTATGATCCCAAAACAGGGCAGGTGACCTTTCCACCACAATTGACTGGGGCCCAGAGAGAAGCCATCAGAGATAGCCTGTTGAAGCCATCGCAATCGGAGATACAAGATTTCCTCAGAATGCAGCGTGACGGGATTCAGCGAATCTTAAATCGTTATTCGGCCAGTCCGACGGAGATCGTCCTTACCCCCGTACCTCGCGGGCCATTTGCCGGACTCCCAGGAGCTTCCATGACCTTCCATGCTGTGTTTCCCGCCCTCACGACTCAGAAGTCCGTTTTTTCCCTTCCCGAACAGACGTTCGATTTTCTTGAAAAACCGGAATATTACTTTGACGGGTTCCATCTTAATGCAAAGGGCCGGCAACGATTTACTGAAACGTTGGTAGCTGAGTTAGTAGGGCGCCTGCGGTCGGCCAATTCAGATGGACGGGTTCGTTCCGAGTCAAGAGCGACAGCGGGTCGCTTGTCCACAGGGGATGGTTTGAATCATAGGCGAGTAGACGAAGCCAACTAGCTATCAACCGAGCTATCCTATGTTATTTAACAGCTTTCAATACTGGATCTTCTTTTTGATCGTAGCGACGTTGTTTTACAGCGTCCCGTTTCGCATCGGCAAGTTCCTGCTTTTGGGGGCAAGTTACATCTTCTACATGTGGTGGGATCCACGATTCATCGTGTTGATTCTTACCTCTACAGTAGTTGATTACTTCCTCGGAATTTTGCTGGAGACGACCAGTGGCCGCACTAAGAAACTGTTACTTGTTGTTAGCCTCGTAGTTAATCTCGGCATTCTTGGTTTCTTTAAGTATTACGACTTTTTTGCGAGCTCGCTGGCTGGGTTGCTTCGCGTGCCTGAGTCATCGGTCGTCTTGCAAGTTATTCTCCCTGTAGGCGTGAGCTTCTATACCTTTGCCAGCCTTTCTTACACCATCGACGTCTATTGGGGAAAGATGAAGGCAGTGAGAAACTTCGTCGATTACGCGCTGTTCATCGCGTTTTTCCCTCACCTCATTGCGGGTCCAATCATTCGGGCCCGGCAATTCATCTCTCAAATCCAATACTGGCGTCGCCCTGCGGCGATTATCGTGCAGAGCGGCATCATTCTTGTTCTGGCCGGTCTGATTAAGAAAATGGTGTTTGCCGATCGGTTCGCTGTCGTGTCCGACGCATATTTCAATGATCCGGCGGCGCACCCGGGCTGGCTGACAGCGTGGTCAGGTTGCATCGCTTTTTTTATGCAAGTCTTTTTCGATTTCTCTGGTTACACGGATATTGCTCGTGGTTGCGCAAAGCTGCTGGGCTTTGAATTTCCACTTAATTTTGCGCGGCCACTCCTGGCCAGAAATCCGCCCGACTTCTGGCAAAGATGGCATATAACTCTGTCCACATGGGTCCGCGACTACCTCTTCATGCCATTCAGCAGAGGAAGGAAAGGACACTTTGTGTTGTACCGCAATCTGATGATTGTCATGATCCTGGTAGGGCTATGGCATGGGGCTAACTGGACATTTGTAGCCTGGGGAGCATATCATGGGATCTTGTTAATCGGGTACCGCCTCTTTGATCGGGCGACAAAACGGACGGCGATCTCAGAGGTGATGAAAAAGCGCTACTTCGTGCCGTTTAGTGTTGCCCTGATGTTTCTGTCCTGCACGGTAAGCATGGCTTTCTTTCGACCAAGGACACTTCAGGCGACCGGCTGCGTCTTAAGTGCATTATTTGGTTTTCAACATGTCCCTGGTGAATTTTTGCTCACAACGGGGACGATAGCGCTGATTTTTATTTCGCTATTTTTAGCTGTCGCGCAGGAACGCACCCAGTTTATCGACCGTCTGGCACTTCAACCCGCGCGTGTTCAAGTTCCAGCATACGTTTGCGCGTTTCTGGCGCTTGAGCTGTTTCCCGCCACCGGGCAAGTGCCGTTCGTTTATTTTCAGTTTTGAACCGCGAAAAACAAAAATGGGCCTGACTGGGCTCGAACCAGTGACCCTGCGCTTATCAAGCGCATGCTCTAACCAACTGAGCTACAGGCCCGCTTCGCGGAAGTGAACAGTGATCAGTAATCGGTGGTTGGTCAAGCGACTGGCGTGATTTTTCTGATCACAGATCACGGTTCACAGATCACATCTTCGAACCTGCCTTCGCCAAGGTTACGGCGCGACAGTCCTCGCTCTCATCTACGACGCGAGCGAAGACTGGAGGCAAGGGAATTACGCTCCCGCTAGTGCATCCGAAAATGTGCCCGGATTGTTAGATTTTGCCTTCACGCCTTTCAGGCTTTGGAGGCAAGGGGATTCGAACCCCTGACTTCCAGCTTGCAAAGCTGGCGCTCTACCAACTGAGCTATGCCCCCATCTCATTATATAAGTCTCTGTCCTGACTGGTATTACTGTGCATTAAAAAATTCATTAGATTCGTATTGGCACAGCTTTGTGATACTGCTATCGTAAATGCCATGTCAGATTCACAAAAGAACACATGGGAAAAGGTTTCACGTTCCATTGGTCTCTATCGTTACGTTCCCAACGGGCGATATTTTGCACGAGTGCGCTACTACGGCAAGCTCTATCGGAAATCGCTGGAGACTGACGATAGCGCATTGGCAAAACGCAGGCTCGCAGAGCTTCGGCGCACGCTAGAGCGCACAGACGCGGCCAGTGGCAAGAAAAGTTTCGCTGCCGTGCTGGATGATTACAGTAAGACGCTCATCGGGGCACCGTCCACGGTTGAAGATAAGCGCGTCATTATCGACAAGCTGAAATCCACGCTCTTTGGGGCCGCGACGTTACCGCTGCGCGAGCTAAAGCAAACACAGATTAAAGCGTGGCTGGCGACGCATTACAGCCTTAAATCGGCCAGTTATTACAATTCGGCTTTGATGCTGGTGCGCGATGTCCTAGAGACAGCGGTTCGTGATCGCGTCATTCCCGAGAATCCGGCTAAAGACCTAAAATATCGCAAGCGGAAAACACCGATCAGGCTGACTCCCACATTTGAGCAATTCAAACAAATTGTGGCCGAGATTCGCTCTCAGAAATTTAATCAGGTCGTGGAGCAGTCAGCGAACTTCATTGAGCTTCTTGGCCGGGCGGGTCTCGGCGCTGCTGAAGCTGCATCACTTACTCCCGCAGATGTCGATTTTCAAGCCGGGCACATCATCGCATATCGTCATAAGACGAGCGCGGGATTCGTTGTTCCGATCTTCCCTCAGTTACGACCGTTACTTGAAAAACTCTGTGCGGGCAAGGCTCACGATGAGCCGCTCTTCGAGATTAAAGAAGCGAGAAAAGCTCTCACGAACGCATGCACACGTCTTGGACTGCCACACTTCACACATCGAAGCCTGCGGCGAATGTTTATAACGAGAGCGATCGAGCTTGGTGTTGACGTAAAGACAATCGCGCTCTGGCAAGGGCATAAAGATGGGGGACTGCTCATTCTACGGGCCTACAGTCATGTTCGCCCGATTCATTCGCAGCGCATGGCCGCGTTACTGACTGATGAGCAACCCGACAACGTTGTCCCGATAAAGGCTGTCAAATAGCTTTCTTCAAAACGGGCAAAATTTCTGTTTTTGATTGAAAGCGGCCAACACGCGGTTTTTAGCCCGCTACCCTGAGACTCTTCTTACGCAGACCTCGTAAAGCTCGCGCGCGACTCCTGCTATTGTGTGAGCTACAATGAAAGCAAACACTGCCCCTTTGGGCGCACTTAAGTTAAAGGACGCTGCCAAGTATCTTGGCGGCATATCAACCATAACCGTCCGTCGTCTAATTGATCGCGGGCTTATCAAACCATGTCGGACACTCCGGCATCTTCTCATTCCAATCTCCGAGCTGGATCGATTTATTGCTGGCCGAAGGTAACGTAGCTTCCGGATGGGGGCATCGGTTAAAAACGAATGGAGGTGTCGAATGTATTGCGATGCGTCAAATTGCACTGGCAAACACAGCAATAACTTGTGGGGTGAGATGTGCTCAGCAGCGCGAGAACGTAAACGGGTTAGACAGCGCGCGTGGGTGCGCAGCAAGTATTATAACAATCCTGGGTGGGCGAGCGAAAAGCGATGGGCCAACTTGTACTACAAGAGCACGGCCGCGGGGATATGCTCGGCTATTCGGAGCAGGAGGGAGATTCACGAACAGCGGCTAAGCGACCTACAGTGCCACCTAATGCACCCCTAAAATTTGCGGCCAACACAAGCGCATAGCAATTAGCTATTTAGAGCGACCTTTGCGGCCATGCTCTGCAAGCGAGCGACCATAGCTGTAAATTATACCACTATGACAAATCCTCAGAACCCGCTCGCCGATCCGGTTCTAAATTTCGGCGTCCTTACGAAGCAACAAGCAGCGGACTATCTACAAGTCACTCAGCGCACCATCGAGCGCATGGTGCGACGCGGACGTCTGCGCGCGTATAGGCCAAGTCGCAAGGTCTGCAGGTTTCGTCTGCGAGACTTGGATGCTTTTCTCGAATCGAGCGCATCAATTGCAGCCTAAAGGGAGCACAGTCGAATGAGTCACGAAAAAGAAAACCGCGCCCTTTCGAGCGGCGCCGATGGATCAAACCAAACCGCTGCTGACAATCTACTACAGGCGAACCGTCCCGTTTTCGACAAGGACGATCCCGTACTTCAGGCTCAGATACCCGAATGCTCGTTACGAGAGTTGAGAGAGTCGGACTCGCCACCTTTCATTAGAGAAGCGCGGTCAGAGTCCTACCTACTTGGTTTGTTTCCCGCTGATAAGCTCCTGCGATTTATTAGGGGCGGTGAGCCACGGACTGATTTGCAGTCCGCCGTCTATCGCGATGCCTGCCTCTATCCGCAAATGGTGCCCAACGCGCTACCCTCTCGACGTAAAGAGGCTCAGCCTGAGTCGCGGGATTACCTCATCGTTCGGTTCCTACAAGGGAGCCTCGATCGGCAGTCAGCGCGGATCAATTATTTACGCGACTTACAACAGCTTCACCTCTCGCTTGTAGTGTTTGACGCTAATCGCACCTTAGAAAGCTGGTTCTCTGCCGGCGGGAAAACGGGCGCGGAACTAGGGGATTTCTTTAACACGGCGTCTCGACTTGGCTGCGATCACCTAACATGGAGATTGAGCACCCCTTGCCGCGTACCGGACGCATATCGCGCCAACGACAGCAGCCAAGCTTATGCCGTTTTGCGGAAGGCGGGCTTCCGTGAATTGACTGGACTTGAGACCCTTCACTTTCCGCGCCGTCAGATGGTTTTTTATTTTTCACCCCAATGAGCTCCGAATCTATCCCATACCTGCTGGCAGCCTGGAACAGTGAATGTCCCGATACCACGAACACACAAGCAACGATTCAAAAGCTGCTTCGGCTCAAATTAACACGGTTCCAATATGGCTACCTACTCGGCTTAACAGGGCACGGCAGCCCGTCAGCGCGGCAGCTAAGCATTTTAGAAAAGATAGTAAACCAAACAAACTCCTATGAGGAGCTAAAAGGAAAACAAAAGAATGACCTCCCAAAACACAACGGCGCCAATCGCGCCAATCACTAAAACCGAAACCGAAGTGCTGGCAGCTCTGGCGGAGCCTGTGGCTGCTGACACAGAGAACGGCAGCACTCCTGCAAACGCAGCAGTGCTGCGAGGCTTGATAAATCAATCGGCTAAGGAAATGAAGGTCTGCACGCCGTGGACTTTCAAGGCCGACATTCCGCCACACCTACAGGGCGACAGAACGGCATTCAAAAAGTGGTGTTCTGACAACTCGACACAACACCTGTTCTTTTGCGCCTCGCAGGGAGTGTGCGCGGATTTGCGCGTGAGTAAGAATAACCCCCTAAAATTTCTTCACGGCCTGATCGCTGACTATGACTGCGAGATTACTGACGCAATGGAAGAGAGCGTGCTTAAGAATGTGCCTGCTGATTTACAGCCTAACTGGATTTCGAGAACCTTCTCCGGCGGTCGCCGTCTCGTGTGGCTCTTCGCCGACCCAATCCCACTTGATTGCCCCGGTCTAGTAAAACCGTTTCTCAAACTCGCTGCCGCTGAATTCAAGGTAAGCGGACTGCTCCCCGGATGGGATGAGCCGGCGTGGAAGGATTTGGCGAAAACTTATGAGGTCGGACGAGACTGGCGGCCAATTGCGCCCTCGCCGCTACCTACGCACAGACTTCACCACATGCTTTTTCGAGCCTCGGATAAAGTGGAGTGGAACTCCAAAACCAACGGAACGGCCATCCCATTGGATGTTGTCGCCGAAGAGGTCGAGAAACTGTACCCAGGAACTTGCAACGGCTCGTTTGAGGCGGGCGTTCGTGTACCGGTTTTTTGGGACGGTGGAGAAAATCCATCTTCATGCATCGTTCAGGAAAACGGCTGTGTTTGTTTTTCAAGAGACAAGGTCTTCTATACGTGGCGTGAAATCTTAGGCCATGCATTCGTCGCGAAGTTCGAAGACGATAAGATCGGCGGGGCTGTAGAAGGGGCCTGGTTCGACGGCAAGACTTACTACCGAAAAATAAATGGCCGATGGATGCACACAGCAAAAGACGATTTTGTTAAATGGCTATGCGTGAATAAAGGACTCGATAATACCCGGGGAAAGAATGAGCGGGCAAGCGAGACCATGCGCGCAGAGGTATTCGTACAAACCCGAAAGCGAGTCGATGGTCTCATCCCATGTGTTTTTGATGAGCGGGACATCATCGAAATCAATGGTTCCAGATTTCTGAACTCTGCGGGCGTGAAGCCAATCCAGCCTGCCCGGGAGCCGCAGACGTGGGGCGAGAATTTTCCGTGGCTGGCAGAATTTTTAGACACATGCTGGGACGAAGCGCTCGTGCCTTGTGTAGTTGAGGGCAAGCCTCCGCAGAAAGCGAGGGACATTTTCCTTGCGTGGCTAAAGCGTGCGTATGTACCGGCGCTAGGATACAACCCTCAAAAAGGACATGCGCTGTTCCTGGTCGGCAAAATAGGCATAGGCAAGACGCTTCTGGGAACGAGGATAATTGCGGATGCGATGGGCGGTGGCTGTGAAGCAACGGATTACTTGTTAAGCAGCTCCGACTTCAACAAGGAGTTACTGCATGTAGGTGTGTGGAACATTGACGATGGTTCGGTAAATGCCGACCAACGCGCGCACCAAAAGTTTTCGGACATGATAAAGCGGGTAGTGGCCAATCCAGGTATGTCTTACCATGCTAAGTTTCATGACAAGCTAAAAGTGGAGTGGTGCGGACGGGTAGTTACTACTTTGAACGATGACGAATCATCGCTTGGAGTTATTCCCGACATTGATACGGGGTTACAGGACAAGATTATCGTTCTTAAATTCGCGGACGCGGCGAGGGAGTTCCCCACAAGTACAAAATTGGAAACAACAATCGGAGCAGAGATGCCTTACTTACTTCGTTGGCTTGTCGATTGGATGGTGCCGGCAGAGATACGAGGGCAATCGCGATTTGGGATCAATGCCTACATACACGAAAAGACACGTACGGATGCTATGTATTCAGGCGGCGGGCGGGACTTGTTGGAGGCGATTGAAGTCTGGAAACGGGGGAAACTATGGAGTATTGGATCGGGACGGCGGCCGACTGGCTGGCACTAACGGCTTATGACGAGGGCTTGAGGCACCTTACAAAGGGTTTCACAACACGGTCGGTCGGAAAGAAGTTCACTCAAGCCAGCAAGACTCCAGGCTCGGGCATTGAGGTCGCTCAGATTTCGGATAAACACGGAAACCGTTATTGCATAGACGTGCGCCCGGCGAAACCCTCGAATCCTTAACAAAGATTGAAACCCTCCCGGGGCAGAAAACAGACAGCAAACAGACAGCGCAGCTGTTCGCCATCTATGATGCTTACGGGGGGAATCCCGTTTTTTGAGGGTTTCGAGTGTTTGAGGGTTGGTTTTCGGGATAGCAGCTATCTGCGGGGCAGTGTACAGCGTGCAGGGAATAGGATATACTACTTAGATATATACTTATTAAAATAAAACCCTCATAACCCTCAAAGTAGTAAAACCTACCTATGAAAAATGGTCCGCGGGTTTGCTTGGGGTTTGTTAAAAACGAGGGTTTTGCGGTGTTTTCGAGGGTTTCGCTTGCCCGCTTGCGCGTGGAAGGTAGTATGCCACCACTTGCGATGACGGATGCCCCATTAGGGGCTGAGCCAAGCGCGTGCCTGCCCCAAGGGGCCTGCAACGTAACGCAGCGCTATACTACGCTATTGGCGACAATGTTTCAACGCGACTCCCGGATGGTGCGTCATGTTCGGATGCTTAGAAAGAATGGCGATGTTTATCAGAGCGGACGGCTTTTCGGTCTCCAACTTGAGCGCCTTTCGCGCGACTATGTCGGCTTTCGCTATCTTATCGGCCTTCTGGACAATCTCATCTCCGTCCATTTCCGCAACGCGGCCAGACAGTACGACCGCGGCTTTCGACATATTGCCTTGGTAAAGCGCTTGCTGCTCCGTTAATTCTTCGGGAAGGTCTAGCGGCTCGCCACGCTTGGCGAGAGCAGTAATTGTCTCAGTATCCATCTGCGGATTGGCGCGCCCGATTTTCACTTGTTGTTTCCACCTCTCACGACTCGCCCACACTCGGACCGTCCCTGCGGAGATACGCAGTTCATACGCGATGTCGGTGCACGGCTTCCCCTCTTTATAGAGGGCGAAGGCGCGTTGCCGAGTCGCCTTGGGATGCGCGGGAATCCCGCCCAGCGGTCTTTCGACAAAGGTGCGCTGCTCCACCCTAACGTCTCTTACCCGACTTCGTAGCGGGCTTCGTAGCGAACTTACGCGGCTTTGAAAAGATTAGATGTGTGACTGGCACACTCTCTTTGCGCATTAAATTCTTGACTAACTTTCTCACTTTTTGACTCCCGCCACTTCCTTGGGCTTTTCGGGAAAGAGTATTTTCGTTAACTTGACTTTCTCCGCAGCGGTCTTTTTGAAGTCGTCGACGACTTTTCTGGCCATCCGTTGTCCTTTGATCGACTGTTCTGCGTTGTTCATTCTGAGTATCCTGCGTTGAGTCTCGTTAGTTTTGCCGAGATTCGTTTTGCTATCGACGCGTCGGACCCTACCTGAAGGGCTGTGTCGATTGCCTCGCTGTCTCTTTGCTTTTGGATTTCCGCGCCGATCAGCTCGGCGATGCGCTTACGCGGCTGCTCCACGATTTGTTCACTGTTTGGTTCTGCCATAGGAGAATATACGGCATCCACAGGTGCGGTGCTTCAGCCGTTGCATGGTAGCGCAGCGCGCACACGCTGGACGGTAGAGACCCCCTTGTCCGCCAGTTTAGCAGCGTTTCGGATTGATTGACCGGCTTTCAGCAATCGGGCCACATCTCGATGTTTGTGAAGGAATCTAGCGGGCGTTAAAACGCTGCCAGTGGGCCGGCCCAACGTCTTACCCTGCCGCCGCGCTTCCGCAAGTCCCGATGCAATCCGCACGCGAAGCCCTTCCCGCTCGCTTCGTGCCATCTCGGCCAACAGTGCAAACATAATGCTGGCCGCTGGGTTGCGCTTCCCGTTTGGAAGCAATGTCTCGACGTTTTGCGAGTGCCAGTAGAGCGACACTCCGCACTGCTCAATCTTTTCTACGAACTGATGTGCCACGCTGTTTCGGCGAGCTATACGCGAAATTTCATGCACAAGCACCTTCCGAATTTTTCCGGCTTCTGCTAGTTCTTCAACTCGCTTCAAGCCGTGTCGAGCATCGGCATCCGCGTCGCCGCTGACTGTTTCCTTGCATACTTCAATGACTGAATAGCCCTTTGTAGCTGCATAATGCGTTAACTCTGTGAGTTGGCGCGCAGTTTCTTGCTTTTGAGTCGAGACCCTAACGAGGATCGCAACCGGTATGTTAGTTTTCATGCATCCTTTACTGTTATGCTGTATTCAATTAATCAAGTGTTTTCCTGAACACACTTTCATCGGTCACGAGGGTTCCCGTTTTCATAGGTGCGCAGCTTCGATTTTCTGCCGAGGGATTAATTGAATACAGGCGAAGCCAAAGGCACATACCGTTGCCGGACGGCGCGCAATGACCCGCCTGCCTAGCGCCAGCAGGTGAGAAGCCACGCGGCAGCGCACGAGATCACACCGAAAAGACCGTGACGGGGTGCACGGTGGTGCCGTCGGAGTAAATCTCACATTTGCGTTTTATAGTTGATGCTCTTTTCGGTGCTTGCTATAAAAATCACTGTTTCGCCCTTTGGGCATCGCCGTTCGCGTCTTTCGGAGTCGTGAGAACGTAAGTTTTCAAGGGGATGTAGTAACCTCGCCTAACGAGACACAAGATCAGCGAGCGCGCGAGTTAGAAATCATGTTCGCGTGGTTTCCAAGCTAAGCATAAGGATGGTCCGCGGTGCGCTTGCATCGTTTGGTTAGATGACGTCCTTAGGCAGGTCGCCATGCGTACTTGCCCCCGATGATATCGCTCTTGTTAAAATCATACCATGCGTAGCATCCTTCTAGCAGTTGACCGTTCTGCTTACAAAACAGAGTGATAGTACCTCTATCGAGGGTGTTTACGCTCCGCTGTTTGTAGGTAGCGGTAAGAATGAGGTCTCTGAATTCACCAGTAAGTTTATACTCAAACGTTGTTCCTGCCTCTTGCCAGATGATTAAGCCTGAGATCCGATGAGCAGACTGAGTAATTGTGGCTTCGGCCTGTGCTCGAGTTTCACCATCAGCCTTGATCTTCCACTTCCGGTCGATTCGAATACCGCGATAAACGCGCTCCTCAAACCAAGGAATAACAACGCGCGACCAATATTGCAGGAAAACAAATAGAATTGCGGAAGTCACCAAGCCGCTGACAACTCCGACGACGAGTCCCTCAGTAATTCTTGGCATCATAGCTGTTTCGCCAGCGTGCTTCGCCGCTTCTTGCGGCGTGTAAGTCGGTGCGGTCTGGGCGACGGCTATTGCGGTAATCGACGCTGCCAGTAACGTGACAATTGTTTTCGTTTTCATATCGCGGCGAGATTAGGTAAAGTGAACGCGAATGTCGAGAACGAGATCGCTCGATTAGACATACCGCCGGCTCCACGGATAATTGGCGGCATGCGGGCACTAGGGCGTTGGCCGGATGACGGGCCGTGGTTGCAAATCGTGCGGTACCGTGCGGCGACCTCACAAGTTCCTTGGCTGCTGCACCCGTTGCTACCCGATCATCTACCGCATTTCGCGAATCGAATCGCGGACTCTATCGTTTCCGTGGTGGGTGGGCTCATTTAAACACCTCCACCGCCAGGATTCGAAAAAGTGCAGAAGCTGAACTAGAGCAGATTCACGTAATGGAAGCACCCATACGGAAGGGTGCGATTCGGAACGGACATTGAGAATTTGCTCGTCGCAATAGCAGAACACACGCGAGCCAAAGCTGAAAAATTAGAACTCGTTCGCTATTTTTTTGGCGGTTGTCTCGACGGTGAACAACGAACACGACTCTATGAAGTGCTAGTTCGGCTCGCCGAAAATTCTGCCCGGTCGGCAATCTGTGCAATGGAGCTTTGTACTCAAGCAACGTCGGGCTTTGGAGAATGCAGAATGGAAAGCGAAGCTCAGGGCTCTGGATGAAGAATCGCAGGTGAAGCTGTGAAAAAAAATTAACGCAATCGAAAACCGCGCGTCACGGGCCAATGATCCGATGCAGTGGTCCGAGTGATGCTAGGCCGCATTGCCGTCAGACCCTTCGCGAATACGAAATCAAAGGTGGCATCCGGAAAGCCATGATTGCCTGGGTGGGTTACTCGTTCCGATAACGCTAATCCTTCAAAACCGTTCTGATATCCAGCATCAGCGAGAGACTTGAGTGTCCGTTCCGCCGCGAACATCGCTTGATCATGATTCGTGTTGAAATCGCCACCGATTACAATGCCTTTAATGCTTGGCATTGTAGTGCTGACGACGTCGTGGACGTGCGTGAGAAGCTGAGCAATGGCGATCTCACGTTTCTGAATGTTCTTTGCGGTCTCGGCTTCCCTATCACCGTGAGTAATTAGGTTGCTCTTCAAATGTACCGAATAAACGCCGATCTCCTCGCTTCCAATCTTAAACCACGCGAACGCGAAGCCCCTAGGTGGATCAACGCCGTTCATCGATTTCCAAGGTTCTGCCCACGCGGCTTGCGCTTGATATTTGGATAGAATCGCCACCTGCTGTTTCCCTAATCCGCTCTGGAATGGTTCTCTAAACGCAGAGCAAATTGCGACGTAATAAATTCCCGGCGCGATCGCCTCACCAACGCGTGCACATACGTCGTAATCTCGCACCTCCTGCAACAAAATGATGTCAGAATTAATCGGCCTGAGAACGTCTGCCGCTGCCACGATCCGTTGCGTTTGTACTTCCGGCGTCGCATCATAAGCAGAATCGTTTGGAAACCATTCCAGATTCCAGGTTGTGACACGAACCTTGGTCGGTTCCGGCAATTCACCGAGTGCCCCGACAACGACAAAGGACGCGACTAAAGCGAAAAACGCGTGCTTCACGGGGCCACGTCTTAACAGTCTATCGGTTCGCGAGAAAGACTTTTCGACTAGCAAGTATTCGCGCTCTATGGCATTCTCGGCCTCGTGCCAATTAGGGACTGGGAGACCATTGCAGATAAGCTCAGCAAAGCCGGTTGGAGTTTGGGCTGGGTCTCGGCCGTGGATTCCGAAGGGCGAACGCTCTGGATCGTTGATGCACACCGCGATAACGGCAAAAGGTTTGTCGTTCGGTCAGATGAAATGCTGTCAGCATTTCTTGAACTTGAGAGGATCACGCACGAATTAGCGCTTTCAGCGCTCCTTGGTGCTCCAGATGTTTGAAACGACTCACTCGGAGGTTCAATGATAAGGGCAAGGCGTGTCTACGTCAGCTCTCCGCGGGACCACCACCTCGACGACAGGCAGCAGGGTCTGAAGTACGCGATTTTGGCGAAGCTTCGGAGCGAAGGACTTGAGCCGCAAGAGTTCCGCGTGTCTGGTTTACCTTTGCGCACGCCGTACACGTTTGACGCAGTACGAGACATCATAACACGTTGCCATGGAGCGCTGATCTTGGCCTTTGCCAGATGGCGCGATCCATCCGGAACAGCGAGTGTGGCGATGCCGACGGTCTGGAATCACCTCGAAGGTGCGTTCGCAGTCGCCCTAAAGAAGGAGATCCTTGTTATCACTGAGAGTCATGTGGCTAAGGACGGTATTACCTGGAGCGGAGGTGGCCAGTTTATCCTCACCGCGCCCTCTGCCGCCGATCCGGGGTGGCTTGAGACGGCGTACGCCAAACCTCAGATCGATGCCTGGATCGATGCGGTGAAGAGTACCCAGGACGTCTTCCTCGCTTACAGCAGTAAGGCGCGGGCGACCGCGAATGATATTGGGAAGTTCATATCGTCTCGTGGTGTATTAGTCCGCGACTGGGAGATAGACTTCGCACCTGGTGCAACTATTCTGGACGAGCTTCTAAAGGCTTCAAAGAGCTGCCTTGGGGCTATCATGCTTCTTACCAAGGATGATGAATTCCTTGGCGAGGAGAGCTTCGCGGCACCTCGCGACAACGTCATTTTCGAGATGGGTCTCTTCATGGAAGCGAAGGGACGAGAACGTGTGCTGGTCGTCCGGGAGCAGGGTGCCAAGATGCCTGCCGACATCGGCGGGGGCATCTACCTTCCCCTTCGGGATCGGAACGATATTACGCCGATACAGGCGAAACTTATAGACTTCATCGACAAGCGGATCTGAGGACCACATGCGAACGCCTAACGGCGACTGGAGCCGACGCACGGCCACCCCGTGCAATGAGCAACGAGGATACGGCCAAATAATTGCGTCTTTCAAGCACGATTTTTGCTCCCTCGCTATCGCCCGATAAAGGCGAAATATTCTTGACTGCGTCCGGCTCACCGTACCACAGGCGACCGAATGGCAGCGCATCGGAATCAGATCGTACCCCCGTCTATCTTTGCGCGGGGGGACTTCGTAAATGTGCTGTGAGCCAGTCATTCGTGTCGGGCCCGCGGTTGGCTGCGGCAATTGATTAAGTGCCTCTGACGTGAGTCTCCACAGACGCAATCTGAGAATCTGCGATATTCGACGTGCTCTGCGCCAGCGGAATTCGTACGTACGCTGGAGTCAACATCCGCCGCCATAGCATCGTCTCTTCCTGCGTTACGTCTGGCCATCCAAGTGATAAGAAATGACCGACGAAAGCTTTGGACCTATCGACAATCGGAGGAAGAAATTCTTGAATCGGCCATGCCTTATCTGCCGGCGTTCTGAGGGCGCGTGAATAACTGATGTGAAAAAGAGCCTGATTAAATCGCTCCAATAACTCTTTAGACTTTAGAGTCGGAAAGATTGGTGATGCGCGAAACGAATAATCTTCAGAGAGAACGTCGTTCTTCCATCGCTCGGGCTTCGAAGTGGTAAGAAACGTATGTAATGCCCGAGCATGAGCCATCTTTCGAAAATATACGGTCTCACGGATCACTTCATCGGCTGAATCGTATTTTGGCGTTGCAAGCAAAGACTCAATCTCATAGCGAATATCTTTAAGTAGCGCTATTTTTTGTGCGCGAGTTGGAGAAAACTTACTCATTTTAGCGGACCCTAACTATAATTAGACGGCGGCGATGGCATCATGGCCGCATCATTTGTCTTCGGCAATCAAAAACGATTCTTGGCGCTATTCTAACGGGGCATTGGCCCTTTAATTCTTTCCTGTCGGCGGACAGCCTGTTAAAGAACGCGCTGTGAGACGCGCACCGTTTGCTTTGTTCGCGTTTGTCGTTGCGTCGATATTCGCCAAATCGACAGCGCCGGAAGTCACGTTTGTCTCGCCGTTCGAGTGTGTGGGGTTTCACGGCAAAAATCGGTGGGTCGCTAAGACTGATCTTACGCCTGTCCCATTGGATAAATCCGCGATTCAGTCGGTGACACCGTCGCAGATTTACGCACGGGAAGGGCTTGGGCCGGATGTGGACTTAACGCAGTACACAGAAGCGCGAATGGCGTCTGAGCAAAAATGGTACGCGCTGACTGGTCGCATCGTTGACGCTAAGGTCGAAGCAGACGGCGACATTCATATCGCGCTTGTTTATGCGACCGGAAACAACGCCGGAACGGTTAGCGCCGAGATTCCCGTTGGCCGAAAGTGGTGTGAGATTCGCCAAACTGTCTTTGGATGGACGACGCAGAACTTTCCATTCGGCGTCAAAACTGCGCACACGCTGAAAATTCGCGAGCCGCATGTAATCAGGGTCACGGGTAAGGCGTTCTACGAACATTGGACACGCGCCCGCCGATCATTCAAACCGGAGAAGCACGCCGAAAGGTTACGTGGTGTGGGAGATTCATCAGGTGATGAAAATGGAAGTGATTCAATGAATTACTGGGAAGTTATCGCGGACAATCTGAGCAAAGCCGCGTCAGAAGAGGAAGCCGTCTAAAACTGCGAATTGATCGCCGAATGGCTCACGGAGCAGCCACGGCTTTCATCGGCGATTCTCTTCGCGCCTGCTTAGGTAGATAGCGAACCCGACAAGGTGATTGCGGAACCACCCATTAAAAAGACAGACGTATGCGACTGCGGCTGTATCGACAAGAACCCAAAGCACGCGATGGTCCTTCGCAACATCGACCGAGAGACAGATAGCGGCCACTAAACCACTGATCGCGGCATATGTTGCATAGAAGTATCCCATTGAAGTCTCGCCACGAATAATTTGCCTGGTTGCTTCGCTGTGTCTGGCGTTTCTAACTGCAATCCAGTCTCGGAGCGCAGCAAATAGCGCAAACAGCAAGAGGCTCACTTGCAGCGCCCAAAACAGAACAGCATCAGAAAATAGGTGGCAGGGATTTGCGGTCATGGAAACGTGGATTCTCAGGGGCCGAACGGGACGCACATGCTATTTCAGTGTCCTTGAAGCGCCTTGTCTCTCGCATCGCGAAGTTTCGCCGCAGAGGATGAAAGCGAATCCAAGCCACTGTCCGTATCTCGAAACGTTTCAGCTCCGAAGATAGTCTCTAATGCGCGTCGTTTTTCGGGTGTGGCTGTGCGGTAGCCTCTCTTGATGTTGCCAAGGGCATCCAGAGTTGAACGCAGTCTTTGTGCTTCGTCGGCAGTCAACGGTCCGCTTTGCGTTTGTTGTTTGTCACGAAGAAATGCGCGTAAGTCATAGACGGTCTGAGCCTGACGGCTGGTCGGATATTCGGAAACAATCCGGTTAAGCAATTCCGCGCCTTGCGCAAACTGACCGCTTCGTAACGCTGATTCCGCTTGCGACATCAAAGCCGCTGAGCGTTGGGGGTCTATCGCAGCACTAGAACTTGGATTTGCAGGGGCGGTGTAATGAAAGCGTTCCTGTACATCTTTAGGCAATTCAGTGAAATAAACCTTGGATATTCCAAACTTACTACTTAGCACGATGCCATCAGCTTCGACACGCTTCACTGCGATGTTTTTGTATTCCTTCCCATTAACCGTTTTGAAATCGTCGGCGACGGCGAGCGATCCGAAACAAAAGATTAAAAAGATTGCAAGTATTTTCACTACTTCGACAACGAGTGTATTACCTTAACAGTGTTGAGGCATACACGAATCGACTGTGCTTCAATGCTTCGCGCCCGGCGTTTCTTCCGTCCAGTCAGGGCACATGGTTTCGCTTGGAAAATTACGGGCGAACTTTCCGGCGTTCGCATCTTGGACAATTTCCAATGCTTCATCGAATGAATATCGCCCAGCATCGGCGAGACGATTTGTGTATCCGTGACGGTTTGGCTTCGACCACCCGCCGTAGTCGCTAGACCATATTAGCCAATTCACTGTCCGTGTTTTCAGTTTCAAGCAGTTTAAGAATCTGATTCACTTTGGCCGCAATCACGTCCGGCACTCAAAAACGATTCTAGCGCGCGCTCCCAAGTGAAAAGAGCGAGGCCGCAGTCCGCCAGCATCCAAGGGGAAATGTAAGCAGGCGGAGGGTGGCAAGTGTAATAGTGAGGCCGTAAAAGAAGCGGCGACGACCTTCGCGCTTGTGCAGCATAGCGTTTCCCGCGAAGTAGTCGGCCCCACGAGCGAGCGCATTTGCAAACACGCCAACCGAAAAGTAATAAAGAGGCTCTGTCAGCCCGGTGAATTGACTTCCACTTGAATGGCAGCGCATCGGAGATTAGATCAACGCCGCGATGATCTTTACGTGGTCGGATTTCGTAGACGTGGATAGTAATCACTTTACGATCTTGCGTCCGGGGATGGCGAGGCGCTAACTGGCGGCCTTGTGCAAAATGCTTTATTGGTCACTTGTAAGTAGCTGTTAGGTCCTCGCGAATACTGTCGAGCGTATGCAGAAGTTCGCCGAATGCAGGTTGTCCTTTGAAGTAGTAGGCAGCTTCGGCTTTGTACTGTCGCTCAAGAAGTTCGATCTGCTCGCGTTTTAAATTCAGAGCGGGACTTTTCGAGAGGTTTAAATCCGGATCTGTGTTACTTCCGAAATTCTTGTTCCCAATCTCGATCGCGTTACGAGCGAGCTTCCGGAACTCGGGTCCGCGGATGAACTTCTGCACCCCTGGGAAGCGGGTATACACTGAACAGACATCGTAGTAGTGGCGTGTTCGGACATAGCCAATGCCTTTGGCCAGGCCTGCATCGAGGGCAAGGAGCTTTTCAACGAATGTTCTGCTAGGGTGAAGCACTACAAACTCAAAGGGCCGGTAGTCCTCAGCATAATCACTTAGGCGGTTTGGCTCTCCAGTTTTGCCGACGAGAATCGCTTCTCCAATGAAAGAATTAAGGCTTACGGTTTCGATGGGATCTGGTCCTCCTCGAAAGCCCATTTCCAAAAACACATGGTCAACCGGATCGCTGTCACGGCTTACTTCGCGGCCGGGAAGCGGTAACCGAACGCTGCAGTTGAACTTGCCCTTGAAGTACAAAAAGTCTCGCTCCGCTTGTGGCAAGCCTTCAATGCTTGGCTGCTTGAGCGCGGTTTCACGTTCAACGCATTCGACAATTCGCCGAAATAAGGCGGTTCGCGCACCTTTGCTCGGGCAAGCAGAAAACCCAGGTCCCGTGGTTAATAAATCGACATCTTCGGAAAAGCGATCTATGAGCTTCCAACCTTTCGACAGACTTGTTCCACCTTTGAAGATTATCTGTTTCTCCAAAGAGGAGTCCCCGGCGAGCGCCCGCAGCACGCGAGTTACCCAGTAGTCCTTTTCGACCAGCTCCGGGATCATCCTCATCTCGCTGGAGGTAATGATGATCAGATCCCGAAAGTCCGGATGCTGGTCTAGTGTCATTCCAAGTGCCACGCGGCCGCGGTCGGCAGAACGTCGTGAGGCACATGTACCTTGAACCTCGTTAAAGGGTTGAGGCTGTTGTGCAGCGCTTCCACTGTTTTGTCGCGGTGACCAGCTGTTTCTACTAACGCTCCGACAAGGGCTCGCACACGTGGCGGTTCAGCTGTCGCGAAGCGAGTAAGGCGGTGTGGCTCAAGTGCTCCAGTTTTTATCAGCGATTTAATTCGCCAAAGCGTGTTGTTGACGTTCGTATTAGGTAACCGCCTGATGTTGCGTAATGCATCAAGTGCCGCTCGCTCATCTTCGCGGATGCCCTTTTGGCGCGAAATAGGGCGGGTGACCGTTCGAATTTTTATGCCTGCAATCGGTCTCACACGCGTTGGGCGATCCACGGCCCGTTTCAATTCATTACTCACTTGCGTCGTTAGGCCTAATCGATGATATGCGGGTACTGATACGGATCGCCGATTCTTAAATACTGCTTCAGCGACTGAGGCCGGATCTGGTCGGCTGACTCCGAAGGCTGTAGGGTGCGGGCGATGATAAATTCCCTTTCGGACGCGGCGAAGTTCGCCATGTCTAGAAAGACGTGACAAAACCGCAGCCACAGCTGAGGTATCAAGGTCAGAAAAATCGCTGTACGACCAGAGCGTCTTGCCGGGGCGACGCAATATCCGCGTCTTTACAGCGGTCGCGGTAGAGTCATTACGTGCTCGATTCATGTAAACATCTATAACAAAGTTTGCAATAATGTCAAGTTATTGCATGCATTTACTTGACATTAATCTACGCAATTTCCTTACAATAAAACAATTACGATATACAAGACTATTTCAATCTTTCTCAGTTGTTGTTGGTTGCCGGGCAGGACATGGAGTCCTGATAGACTCGGATACGGATGAAAAATCTTCCGAAGGTGACGTGTCCAGCAACGTCGCGGTTAAGGTCCCCGCGGATTTGCGGGGTTGTCATGCTCTAGTCTCCGCAAACCAAGCGGCACTGGAAAAAGAGAAGGCGTGCAGGATTCGCCCATTCGGTTGGCGCTACCCGTTTGGCGCATTCGGCGATCAATTCGTAATCTAGCGCGATCCTGCGGCAGGGTTTTGTTGCCATTGGCAATAGTCACGAGCAATCGGCTGACCGGCGACCGTTCTACCCGGTAAACGGGCAGCTGATACTAAATCTGATACTCGCGGTGATAAATTGGGTCGAAGGTATTTTGAATTTTACCTATGTAGAGAGCATTTGAGAACATCGTGAGAAATAGCTGAAAAACGCGCTCTACCAACTGAGCTATGCCCCCTGTGAATTTTCGATTTTAGATTGTGAATCGCGGATTGCAAATGCGGGGAGCACATACGCCTCGCATCCGCGGTTTCGGCAAATGCCGAAGCCGGATGCCGATCTTGTCAATCGCCATCCGGCATTCGTGCGCTTCTTCGAACGGGCGAAGCTGCGTTCGTGTGCTCGAGAACCGGTCCTGTTTTCCCTTTGGTTAATGTCCCCCTGCAGGTACCGCCAAATAGACAATTAACGAGCCCGTAGTTGGGTCGATAGCTCTACCCGTAATCTCTCCCTTGTTATTTATGTCTTTCGCAAGTGCGAGAAAGCCAGAATAGCTGCCTTTGAAATCGTTTAGGTCTGTTGGTGTGTTGCCGTGATCCCAAATAACTGCACGACAATCAACCTGGTCCGCGTCGCATGAGACACCGACTACCTGCCGCGCTTCATTAATACCGTAGGCCTCACTGTCTACATGTTTTGGTGTACGGTTTGGCAAAGGTTTTAGCTGTCGGATGCCGTCCTCTCTGGTCCAAATGAAAGCGTGTAAGACGTCGCCTTCAACAAACGCGGGGTCGCCGGCAAACCCGACTAAATCGCCTCGTTGATTGATCGCCGTTGGCGTATTCCACCACGGGGCTGGCGGATTTGGATAAATATCAGTCACAGTGCCGTTTTCCCAAAGCACGGCGTGTTTGGCCGTACGTCTTCCAACAGCCTGGTCGCAGATACCCGAGATGCCCACGATTTGACCATTATCGTTGATCGCCGTGGCGGCTCCTGAGGTGTCGCCGGGGATCAAAGGGAGGTCGTGGATCTGGTCGGGTGGTCCGAGTTGCCACACGGCTGGACGAAACTGGAGTACTTGGTGGCAAGTCGGGCCACTGCTGCAACACGTGGGGTCATGAACGCCATTCTCCGCCCATCCCACCACCTCACCGAGGTTGTTGGCTCCGGTTGCAAAGCCGTTATTTCCACCAGGAAAATTGGGAAGTCCCCTCATCTGGCCCAGGCTCTGTTCCCAAACGAACCCGAGATTGATAAAGCCGATATTGTTAGGCGTACTGTAGAAAGCGAAGCTACTCCACCACTCCCCCAACGGCTCTGGCGTGAGAGTTTGAGAAATACCCACGATGATTCCCGCGGTATTTTTCACGTTCCACGTTACACTGCTGTTTAGTCCCCCGAGTGTGCCGAGGTCGAGTAGCGAGCTGTTTCGCCACAGCGTAGCGTGCCGGTTCCTATCCGGCCGTCTGGAATAGCCTGCCACCCAGCTCTGGTCATTGATGCTGTTTCCCCCGCTACTCGTGCCGCCGAAATCGGGGAGGGTCGACACCTGGTATTGCTGTTTGGCTTTTACGTGCTCTGCTCGCTGTGCGAGCGCGGGCGCCAAGAGCGCTCCGCAACAGACTGCGATCAGAACGAGGAACAGGGTTTGGCTAGCTCTTTTGGTTGTGAATTGTATTGTCATGTTTGTCTCCTTTGTTGAATTTTCATGACAACACCTTAGGGAGTGGCTGCGGGTCACCACCAGAGCCACTTCACACGTTTGGTACGGACCATTTCTAATTTATGGTTCGACTAACGAATCGGCGAAGATATTGAGAGGCTCTTGGCAAGATTCAGCTCAGCGCAACGATGCCCTCCTGCTGGTGAAGACAAGCACCTGCCGAGACCCGGCGGTTCGTAAGAATTACTTAATTCAACTTCGAATTTAGCGCCGCCGCGAACTTGCTGAGACCTTCGCGAATCTGTGCACGTGACCATGCGGCGAAGCCGAAAGTGAGCGCGGGCGCGGGCTCGGCTTTCATAAAGCAGGACGACAATGGCGACGGTCTGAAACCGATCTCACTGCAGACACGAGTGATTAAGGGCAAGTCTGTTTTCCGTCGTAGCCAGACAACGAAATGTAACCCAGCTTCCGGAATCTCGAGGATAAAGTATTTAATCAACAATTTATTGAATTGCTCGATGAAAAATTCTCGTCGATCGGAATATAGTTTTCGCATCCGCTTGATGTGACTCAGGAAAAATCCCTCAGTCAGGAATCGAGCCAGCGTCGCCTGATCAATCGCGGGAGAGTGTTGATCCATCACGGCACGAATCTTGATCATCGGTTCGACCAATTTTTCCGGCGCCAGGATATAACCCAGGCGCAAGGATGGGTAGAGGATCTTACTCATTGTGCCCGCGTAGATGACCCGGCCGGCATTATCAAGCCCCTGTAAGCACGGGAGTGGGGGACCGGTATAACGAAATTCGGAATTATGATCGTCCTCGAAAATGTACGCGTCGCAGGTACGCGCAAAATCGATCAAAGCCGTTCTTCGCGAGAGACTCATCGTCATGCCGAGCGGAAATTGATGAGAAGGAGTAACATAGATGATTTTCGGCGAGTGCTGTTTCGATGACCGCGCGATTGTGATCCCCTCCCTGTCGACGGGTCTTGGAACGACGGTCGCCCCCGCGAATCCGAAAGTTCGACGAGCCTGGTAAAATCCCGGATCCTCAATCCAGGCAACCTCTCCCCGATTTACGAGGGCCATCGCGCTGATCATCATTGCCTGCTGCGTGCCGGCTGTGATGATGATCTGGTCCGGATGACAGCGCGCGCCTCGATGATCGCACAAATAAGTTGCGAGCGCTTTACGCAGGTCGGGCTCGCCACGGCTTGACGCATACTGGAGCAGGTGCGCTCCCTTTTGTGCGAGGACTTCCGCTCTAAGTCGCTCCCATATTGCGATCGGAAATTCGTCAAGCGCTGCGACAGCGGGGACAAATGTGACACCGGGTGGGCCGGCGATTCCGAAATCAAACTGGTGGCCGACCCGCTGATCCGGAATGCCTCTTACTCGATCGGAAAGCCGAGTTGGGCGTTCTATGTGTGCCTCTGCTTTTGCCGTTCGGGCGCTCAAGAAAGTTTCCGGCAACGGCTCGGCGACGAATGTGCCCGATCCGATTTTCGATTGAAGGTAACCTTCCGAATGAAGTCTGGAGAAAGCGACGTTCACCGTGAATCGCGACACTCCCAGGTCGACTGCAAGCTCACGAGAGGAGGGGAGTCGGGAAGAGTTGTTGTTGAAAGTTGCCGCTACCAATTCATCGCGAATCTGCCGGTAAAGTTGCTCATGGAGCGGTTCATGGGAAGCGCGGTCCAGCCGAATCATTTCAAAGGCCATGATCGAATGGCGTCGTCGCTGCTTCTTATCTGGCTTTTTGCCTACAACTTTTTTCACGATTCAGATTGTGCTCATTAAACCAACTGACGGTATAGGCAAGCTCGGGTCGAAGTGGTCTGGCCACTTCGCGTGAAGTGGACCGTTGACACTTGACCACAGGGCTAGGAGGTTTTCTTAGCATGCAAACTCAGACTCCTTGTAGCGATCACATTGAGACCAAAGGCCTGATCTATTTCGCTCGAATGCTGGACAAGATCAGATTAAAAGCGCGAGGCGAATTGCCCCCGGATTATTTTGTCGGCGTGGACGAGGATCCAACGATGTTCGACGCGCGTTGCACGAGATTTCTCGGGGTAAATTACCATGAACTTGTGGAGCGAACGTTGAAGGGCGGATCGGATGAGGAAATTCTCGAATGGTGCTTCGAACGTGGCCGCCGGCCTAACGAAGAGGAAATCGTTATCTGGAATGCGTTTCTAAATAAACGCGGCTGGCGAGATGAAGCGAGCGCAGATCTGCGGGCCGCCAAGGAGCGATCCGGCTTAGGTGATCGCGAAGACATTCAAACATGGATCGACCTGCACGATGCTGAGGAAGGAAGAACGCCAGTAGCGTTCTTCGGGCATTAGGCGTTAAGCCCGATACTTTCACGAACGAAAAATGCCTGTCCTGAAATTATCCGTTCATTCGTTCTGTCATTGAACGAATGTATATCGTCAACCGATACACAATAGCGAGTCCGTACCGACCGGGTTTGATCGTTTGGAGACTGACTCCATTTCGGGCAAACCACCGTCGTCCTTCCTCATTCTCGATCTCATAACGTTTACCTTCTCCGCGGATAAGCCAGCCCCGCTTTTCCAGAGCGCCCGCGATCGCCACTGCCAGTTCTCCGGCCAAATGATCATAACAACTGCAGGCATGACGGAGCGCTTGAGCGGCAACTGAAAGCGGCAGCGTGCGAAAAATCGCCGGTTCTTTAGTAAGCAGCGCCAGATTCCTCCATCACGTGAGCAATGCCGGCATTGGCCAATCGGTAATATCGCTGCCGGGCCTCGACTTCCACCGCCAACAGCCCCCGTCGATGAGTTTTGTTAAATGCGCGCTTGCGGCGGTCGGACTCACGCCGGCCAGATTCGCCAGTTCCCCTGCGGGCAAGGCACGGCCATCCAGCAGCACGGACAAGATCGCGGCGCGGCTTGGCTCGGCAAAAAGCGCGGCGACCGGAGCTGTGTTTGCTTCAATACGCATGGGTTTTAGCCTTACTCGATGCGATAGAAATATGATCGCTCTTCGGTTACAATACATCGCGACTTTTTCGCTGCCGCCAAATTTGCGCGGGAGTCCGGATCATCACCAAGTCTGACACGGTACTGTTCATAATCAGCCAGGCTTTCAAACCCGAGAAGGGCAAGAGCGATGTTATCGGCGCCACCCAAACCTATCTTGGGAAGAAAATAACCGAGCGGCTCGGCGCCGCACCGGCGAAGGATGTCACCCTCCATCCATCTACGAGCGTAGACTTCGAAGTCCGCGAGCTTGTGTCGATCGATCGTATAGCGAATGCAATGATAAATCATCGATCACGCTAGTACTCCCGCTGGCGGTGAACAATTCAACCACGCGTGAAATGTGCGTCGGAAGAAACGAGTCGTTACCGTATTAGTCGGTTGGTGCGGATAGAGGCCGAGCACATTTAACGCCACAAACTTTCCATTTCTCAGTCTTGGAGTCATACCGATTCCTTTCGCTTTATTGCGGCGCTGATTGTCTCGATAGAAAAGAAAATGCCGGATGTCGACCTTGTGAATCGTCATCCGGCATTGCAGTCGATGTGCAGCAAAGACTGAATTGTGCGTTACCCTGATCTCCTTTGAAGCTTTGGTTTCTTTCGATCCCAAAGTCTTCACGGCATGTCCGGGAAGTGATCAATTGATTCACTCCGCGGATTTAGCCGTCGACCTGTGCTGACGCTTCCATTTTTCGCTTCAACGCTTTGACGTTTCAACGAATCACGAGGCGCAGCCTTTCTCCTTAGAAAGGAGGTGATCCAGCCGCAGGTTCCCCTACGGCTACCTTGTTACGACTTCATCCCAGTTACCGCTCATAGCGTAGGCGGCTGCCTCCTTGCGGTTAGCACGCCGACTTCGGCTACAAGCGACTTCCATGATGTGACGGGCGGTGTGTACAAGGCCCGGGAACGTATTCACGGCGCCGTAGCTGATGCGCCATTACTAGCGATTCCGGCTTCATGAAGTCGAGTTGCAGACTTCAATCTGAACTGGGCCCAGTTTTAGTGATTTCCTCCACCTCGCGGTCTTGGATCGTTCTGTACTGGGCATTGTAGTACGTGTGCAGCCCAGGCCGTAAGGGCCATACTGACTTGACGTCGTCCCCACCTTCCTCCCCGTTAGAGCGGGGCAGTCTGAACAGAGTGCTCGAGCCTCACGGCTCGGTGGCAACAGTTCACAGGGGTTGCGCTCGTTGCGGGACTTAACCCAACATCTCACGACACGAGCTGACGACAGCCATGCAGCACCTGTGCAAATTGTCCCTTTCGGGACTCGCTGGCTTTCACCA
>Ga0209376_1000340_pt1 | contig 52313 bp, 39 predicted proteins | sample GraSoiAngelo_134_FD_185891 | JGI IMG/M metagenome (GOLD analysis project Ga0209376, IMG submission 185891) | Grasslands soil microbial communities from the Angelo Coastal Reserve, California, USA - 14_0929_05_30cm (SPAdes) (version 2) | ecosystem: Environmental > Terrestrial > Soil > Grasslands ...
GAGGATGCCGGCCAGCGGGATCACCGACTTGAAGTGGTAGACCGGTGGGCCCTCGGCGGTCACCGTCGAGTGCTCACCGATGCGCCAGGAGAGCGCGGCGTAGTCGTAGCCCGCGTAGATCAGCCCGAGGATGCCGGGGATGAAGAACAGGAAGTAGAGGATGAGGTCCATCGTCGCCTGGCCGCGCGGCCGCAAGTAGATGTAGACGAAGTCGGCGCGCACGTGCCCGCCCAGCGCCAGCGTGTAGGCGCCGCACAACATGAAGAGCGAGCCGTACAACATGTTGTTGAAGTCGAAGATCCAGGCGGTGGGCGCATTCAGGATGTAGCGCTTGAAGACTTCGACCGAGACCACGAACGTCAGGGCCACGATGAGCCAGGCGCCGGCCTTGCCGGACCAGTAGCTGATCAGGTCGACGGCGGCGATCACCCGGCGCGCGGTCATGGGCGGAGGGATGCGGCCAGCCACCCGGTGAGCCCCGGCTGGCTGGCGCGCAGGGAGTCGGGCACGGAGTGGCTAGCTCTTCTTGGGCGTCGGCTTGTTGAAATAGTGGTTGTAGGCCATGCGGCGGTCGACGACGGTGTCGAGCTCCCACTTCACCGCCCGGGCCGCGAACGTCGAGCTGCTTCTGCAGCACCGACGTCGGTGTCTTGTAGAACCGAACCTTGTCCTTCGTCTGCAGCTCGATGTAGTCCTTCGAGTAGCGGTCGATCGCCTTCCACGACATGTCGGCCGAGGCCGCGTCCACCGCGTACTCGATGATGGCCTTCATCTTGTCGGGCAGCGCGTCGTATTTCGTCTTGTTGAACGTGATCTCGAACTGCTCGGCGTTCTGGTGGTAGCTCTGCAGCATGCACACCTTGGACACGTCGGCGAAGCCGAGGATGCGGTCGGACGTCGCGTTGTTGAACTCGGCGGCGTCGAGCAGGCCGCGGTCCATCGCCGGCACGATCTCGGCGCCGGGCAGCGCGTTGACCGCGGCGCCCATGCCCTGGAACAGATCGATCGAGATCCCGACGGTGCGGAACTTGAGCCCCTTGAAGTCGTTGGGCTTGGTGATCGGTTTCTTGTACCAGCCGAGCGGCTGGGTCGGCATCGGGCCGTACGGGAACGACACCACGTTGGCGCCGATGGAGGCGTAGAGCTTGTTGAGGAGCTGCTTGCCGCCGCCGTACTTGTGCCACGAGAGCAGCATGTTGGCGTCCATCCCGTAAGCGGGGCTCGAGCCCCAGAGCGCCAGCGCCGTCTGCTTGCCGTAGTGGTACACGAGCACACCGTGGCCGCCGTCGAGCGTGCCCTTCGACACCGCGTCGAGCAGGCCGAAGGCCGGCACGACCGCGCCGGCCGGCAGCACCTCGATCTTGAGGTCGCCGCCGGTCATGTCGTTGACCTTCTTCGCGAAGTCGAGCGCGTACTCGTGGAAGATGTCTTTCTGCGGCCAGGTCGACTGCCAGCGCATCGCGATGGGCCCTTGCGCCTTGACGACGTTCGGGAAGCCGAGCGTGGCCGCGCCCGTCGCGGCGAGGGCCGCGCCCCTCAGAAACTTCCGGCGCGGGCTCTCGGTGACCGCCTGCGGATCGTTCATGGAGCACCTCCTCCGAATCGATGACTTGAAGTGCACGGCCGTCGCCGATGGATCAACTGTGGAGTGAACGCGAGGTCTGCTACGTGGTCGGACCACCACACCAAGGCTATGCGACCCGTCACAGATTTGTCAACAAACCTATCCGGTTCCCGGCAACTTCAGGACGACGGAGAGCCGGATCCCGCCTCGCCCGATCGTGATCCGCAGCGGCGACTCGAGGCTCGCGTCGGCCAGGGCCTCGCGCACCGCCTCGCGCGTCGTCACCGTCTGATCGTTGATCTGCAAGATCACGTCGCCGGCCTCCAGACCCGCCCGCTCCGCCGGGCTGCGCCGGATGATCGCGGAGATCGCCGGCGTCGTGGGCCCGGCGGGCTCGGGTTCCCGGACGATGAAACCGAACTCGGCGGCGATCCGCTCCCCGACGACCGCGCGAGGCATGGCGGCGAGGCGGACGTCCACCCGCTCGCGTCCGGCGGCGCGCAGCACCGTCAGCTTGGTCTCCCGTCCGGGGCCGGCCGCCGCGATGAGCCGCTGGAGCACGCGGGTCTCGGTCACCGGGCGCTCGTCCAAGGCCACGACGAGATCGCCGTTCTTGAGCCCGGACTTCGCGGCGGGAGAGTCCTCGAGCACCTCGACGATCATGACGCCGAAGCCCTCGCGGATGCCGTGGCGGGCCGTGACGTCGTTCATCTCCTGCTCGGAGAGGTCGCGGATCCGCACGCCGAGCCAGGCCCAGGGCGCGGCATCGGCCGCGGACACCAGCGCGACGACGACCGCGGCGGCCGCGATCACTCGGGCGATCACTCCCGGCCTCCGCGCAGCTCGTTGATCAGCTCGTCGAGCGCCAGGGCCAGGCGGTCGAGACGTCGTCCCACGTCGAGCGTCTCCAGCAGCTCCTGCCGGAGGCGGGGATCGGGCACGACCCGCGCGGCGATCCGGTCGGCGATGGCGCCGGGCGGCTGGCCGGCCGCCAGGGCCGTGTCGAGCAGATCGGGCGGGCGCTCGAGCGCCCGGAGGAGACGACCGCACGCGTCGCGGATGCGCGCGAGCATCGGCTCGGCGTCGGTCGTCGATTCGACGTCGTCGAGCCGCTCGGCGGTGACGATGCGATAGAGCGTGTCGCTCGGGCGCTCGCTCGCGATCCGGACGCGCATCGAGCCCTTGACCAGGATGTTGTAGCGGCCGGTCGCCAGCCGCTCCCAGCTGACGATCTCGCCCGCGCCGGCGACCGGGTGGACGGCCGGCCGGCCCGCGTAGCTCGACTCGTAGCCGGGCTGCAGCTTGACGACCGCGATCTGGCGGTCGCGCGCCAGCGTGTCCACGATCATCGCGCGATAGCGCGCCTCGAAGACGTGGAGCGGCAGCAGCGTGTGCGGAAAGAACGTCACGTCCGGCAGCGGGAAGATCGGCAGGATCACGGAGGCCACGGGCTCGCGCTGCTTCCGGCCGCGGTCACCCGATCGTGGGCAGCGGCCGGAGCGCGGCCAGCTCGCCCAGGCGCCGCTGCACCGCCGCCGCCAGTTCGCGGAAGGTTTGCGCCTGCGGCGAGTCGGGCCGCCGCAGCGTGATCGGCATTCCCTCGTCGCCGGCGACCCGCGTGTCCTGGTCGAGCGGGACCTGAGCCAGCAGTGGCACCCCGTACTCTTCCGCGAGCCGGCGCCCGCCCCCCTCGCCGAAGATCGAGTAGCGCATCCCGGTGTCGGGCGCCACGAAGTAGCTCATGTTCTCGACCACGCCGAGGATCGGCACGTTGAGCTTCTGGAACATGCCGATCGCCTTGCGCACATCGAGGAGCGCGACCTCCTGGGGGGTCGTCACCATCACGACGCCCGAGAGCGGGATGACCTGCGAGAGTGAGAGCTGCGCGTCGCCGGTCCCCGGCGGCATGTCGAAGACGAGGTAGTCCAGCGCGCCCCACATCACGTCCTTCAGCATCTGCTGGATGAAGGAGTGGATCATCGGCCCGCGCCAGACGAGCGGCTCGCGCTCGTTGACGAGGAGCCCGATCGACATCATCTTCAGGCCGTGCGCCTCGACCGGGATGATGCGGTTCTCGAACATCCCGGGGCGCCCGCGCGAGCCCAGCATCAGTGGGATGTCCGGACCGTACACGTCGGAGTCGATGATGCCGACGGCGGCGCCCGATTGGCGGAGCGCCACCGAAAGGTTCACGGTGACCGTGGACTTGCCGACGCCGCCCTTGCCCGAGGACACCGCGATCGTGTGCTTGACCTCGGGGATGAAATCCGCGGACTTCGCGGGGCCGCCGGCGGGCGCCTGGCCGTGCGCGTGGACGTGCGCCGCCGGCGGGCTCGGCCGCGCCTGCGCGCCGCCGCCCATCTTCACCTGCACCTTGGAGACGCCGGGGATCTGGCCCACCGCCCGCGACGCCATGCTGTGCATGGTCGCTTTCGAAGCCGGCGACTGGCTCGTGAAGGCCAGCGTGAACGTCACCTGGGTATCGGCGATGGTCAGGTCACGGATGAGGCCGAGCGCGACGATGTCCTTGTGGTGCTCCGGATCCTTGATCGCCCGCAGCGCGTCGAGCACGGCCTGTTCGGTCACCATACGGGCGACTATACAGGAGCCTTCGACGCTTTCAACGGCCTCGCCTATCTCCGCGCGGAATCTTGCATTCTCACGGCCGACCTGCTACAAAAAGCGGGTGATTTCCCCCGACGATTTCCGCCGTATCCTCGGCCACTTCGCGACCGGCGTCACCGTGATCACGGTCCGCGATCCCGACGGGCGTCCCACCGGGCTCACCGCGAGCGCCTTCACGTCGGTGTCGCTCGATCCGCCGTTGATCCTCGTCTGCGTCGACCACAAGTCGCAGAGCTACCCGTCGATGATCGTGAGCAAGACGTTCGCCGTCAACATCCTGAGCCTCGAACAGGAAGCGATCTCGCGGCGCTTCGCCACCACCAAGATCGAAAACAAGTTCGAGGGCGTCTCGTTCACGCTGAGCCCGCTCGGCCTTCCGCTCATCGACAGCGCCCTGGCCCACCTCGAGTGCGCAACCGTCAACATCCATCCCGAGGGCGATCACTCGATCTTCGTCGGGCGTGTGGAGCAGGTCCAGTCCAGCGCGGGCCTGCCGCTCGTCTACTACCGCGGCCGGTACGACCGCCTCTCGGGCCCGCCGTGAATCCGATCCCGCTGTCCCGCCCGCCGGTCGACGACGAGATCAAGCGGGCGGTGCTGGCGGCGATCGACTCGCGCCAGTACATCCTCGGTCCGCAGTGCCGCCTGCTCGAGGGCGAGCTCGCCCGGGCGACCGGCGTCCCGCACGCGCTGCTGACCAGCTCGGGCACCGCGGCGCTGTGGCTCACGCTGCGCTCGCTCGGGGTGAAGGCCGGCGACGAGGTGCTCGTGCCCTCGCACACCGCGTTCCCCACCGTCGAGGCGATCTGCCTGGCCGACGCCACGCCGGTGTTCGTCGACACCGACGAGTTCTACACGCTCGATCCCGTCGACGCCGAGGCGAAGGCGACACCGCGCACGGTCGGCGTCGTGCCGGTGCATCTCTACGGGCAGCCGGTGGACCTGGCGGCGATCGAGGATCTGGCCTCTCGCCTCGGCCTCTGGGTGCTGGAGGACTGCGCCCAGGCGAACGGCGCCACGTGGAACGGCCGACGCGTCGGGAGCTTCGGTCGCGCGGCGGTGTTCTCGTTCTACCCGTCCAAGAACCTGCCGGCGATGGGCGACGGTGGCGCTATCCTCACCGACGACGACGAGGTCGCGGCCCGGTGTCTTCGGCTGCGCGATCACGGCCGCATCGACAAGAACGTGCACGCCGAGGTCGGCTTCAATTTGAGATACAACGAGCTACAGGCGGCGGCGCTGCGGGTGCTGCTGCCCCGGCTCGACGCGATGAACGACCGCCGGCGTGCCCTCGCCGCGCGCTACGCGGAAGGCCTCGCCGGGCTGCCGCTGGTCTTGCCAGCCGAGCGCGCGAGCGCGCGCCACGTGTACCACCTGTTCGTGGTCCGCACGTCGCGCCGCGATGACCTGGCGGCATTCCTGAAACGGCACGGGATCCAGACCGGCATCCACTATCCGGTCCCGACCCACCGTCAGCCCGCCGTCGAGCGCTTCGCGCCGCCGTCGCTGCCGCGGACGGAGCGCCTGGTCGAGGAGATCCTCACGCTGCCGCTGTCGGCCGGCCACGAGGACGCGGAGATCGACCGGGTCGTGGCCACCGTGCGCGAGTACTTCGGAGATTGATGTGCGAGCCGCCGGACGTCGCGGGGCTGGGGTCCCGCCGTCCGAGGCGAGCGCGTAGATGACGCCTCTTCGGATCCTCCAGCTGTACCCGAAGTCGGATTACTTCACCGGCGCGGCGATCCAGCTGCGCGACCTCGCGATCGGCCTGGCCCGCCGTGGCCACGCCGTCACGGTCGCGACGTCGCCGAACCCGCACTGGGCGGGGCGCTTGCGCGCCGCCGGCATCGGCCACGTGGAGATTCCCATGCGGCGCGCCTGGGACGTGCGGGCGGCGTGGCGGATCGCGCGGCTGATCCGCGCCCGGGACATCCAGGTGGTCCACGCCCACAAGGGCCGCGCCCGCACCTTGACCTTGCTGGCTGGCCTCATGGGCGCGCGCACGCTGCTCGTGCTGAACCGCGGTGTCAGCTTCGGCCTGAGCTGGACGAACCGCCTCGGCTACACGAGCCGGCGTGTGCACGCGATCGTCGCGGTCTGCGAGTCGATCAAGCGCGACCTGGTCGCCGCCGGCGTCCCGGCGGACAAGATCGCGGTGATCTATTCCGGCACCGACGTCGAGCGGTTCCATCCCGGCATCGACGGCGGCGCGATCCGCCGCGAGCTCGGGATCACGGCCCAGCAGTTCGTCGTCACCCAGATCGGCGTGCGCTCGTGGCGCGGCTGGCGCGACGTGCTCGACGCCATGGCCCGGGTCGCGCCCCGCCTGGCCGACGCGCGGCTGCTCTTCGTCGGCGCGCCGCCGCCGCGCATCGCCGAGCTCAGCGACCTCGCCCGCGAGCGCGGGCTCGGCGGGCGCGTGCTCGTCATCGGCCACCGCGAGGACGTCCCACAGATCCTGGCCGCCTCCGACGTCGTGGTCGACGCCTCCTACGCCGGCGCCGGGCTCACCGGCTCGATTCGCGAGGCGCTGGCGTGCGAGCGTCCGGTCGTCGCCACCGACCTGGCGGGCATGCCCGAGCTCGTCGTGGACGGCGAGACCGGCCTGCTGGTGCCGCCGCGCGATCCGGCCGCGCTGGCCGGGGCGATCCTGCGTTTGGCCGGCGACCCGACCCTGGCGCAGGCGATCGCGCGCGCCGGCCGCAAGCGCGTGGACGCGCACTTCTCGCTGGGCGCCAAGCTCGACGCGACCGAGGCGCTCTACCGGCGGCTCGTCGCCGCATGAGCGGCGCGACCGCGCTCTACCGCCGCCTGTTCGTCTATCTGCGTCCGCACGTGGGGGCGCTGTGCCTCGGCACCGCGCTCGCGATCGTGGTCGCCGCGATGGAGGGCGCGATCGCGTGGCTCGTGAAGCCCGCCATGGACGATATCTTCATCCGGCGCGACCTCACGATGCTGAAGGTCATCCCGCTCCTGTTCCTGGGCGCGTACGTGCTCAAGGGCGCCGCGCGCTACGCGCAGTCGTATCTGATGGCCGCGGTCGGCGAGCGCGTGATCGCGAAGCTGCGGCACGACCTCTACGCCCACGTGCAGCGGATGGAGCTGTCCTTCTTCGCCAGTCACCACTCGGCGGAGCTGATGTCGCGCATCGTGACCGACGTGAATCGCCTCGCGCGCCTCTCCTCGACCGTGTTAGTGATGACCATCCGCCAGATCGTGATGATCGTGGCGCTTGCCTCGGTCATGTTCGTCCGCGAGTGGCGCCTGGCCCTGATCGCGCTGGTGATCTTCCCGTTCGTCGGCGTCGCGGTCCGGACGATCGGCCGCCGGCTCTACCGGATCAACCGCCGGTCGCAGCAGACGCTCGCCCAGATGAACGTGCTGCTGCACGAGGTGCTCTCCGGCACCAAGATCGTGAAGGCGTTCGGCCGCGAGCCGTACGAGGTCGGCCGGTTCGAGCGCGTCAACCGCGGCCTGCTCACGCTGGCCCTCAAGGACCACCGCACCGACGAGCTGACCGACCCGCTCATGGAGGTGCTGGCGGCGGTCGGCATCATGGGCGCGCTCTGGTACGGCGGCCACCAGGTCATCTCCGGCGCGATCACGCCCGGCGATTTCTTCTCGTTCACGGCCGCGGTGGCCCTGCTCTACGGGCCGGTGCGGCAGCTCTCCCGGATCGTCAACACCGTCCAGCAATCGACCTCGTCGGTCGAGCGCGTCTTCGAGATCCTCGACCAGTCACCGGCCGTCACCGACCGCCCGCTGGCACCGGCCCTCGACGCGTTCCGCCACGCGCTCGTCTTCGAGAACGTGAGCTTCCGCCACGGCGGCTCCGACGACCTCACGCTGCGCGACGTGTCGCTCTCGATCAAGAAGGGCGAGGTGGTCGCGTTCGTCGGCATGAGCGGCGCCGGCAAATCCACCCTGATGGATCTGCTGCCGCGGTTCCACGACGTGAGCGCCGGGCGCATCACGATCGACGGCCACGATCTGCGCGACGTCACCCAGGCCTCGCTCCGCTCGCTGATCGGGCTCGTCACCCAAGAGACGTTCCTGTTCAGCGACTCGATCCTGTACAACATCGCCTACGGGCGGCTCGAGGCGCCGTTCGACGACGTCGTCCGCGCCGCGCGTCAGGCGCACGCCGAGGAGTTCATCGCCGGCTGTCCCGATGGCTACCAGACGCTGGTCGGCGAGCGGGGCGTGCGGCTGTCGGGCGGCCAGCGCCAGCGGATCGCGATCGCCCGCGCGTTCCTGAGGAACCCGCCGATCCTCATCCTCGACGAGGCCACCTCCGACCTCGACGCCGAGAGCGAGTTCATGATCCAGCAGGCCCTCGCCGAGCTGATGCGCGACCGTACCGTCCTGGTCATCGCGCACCGCCTGGCCACCGTGCGCAACGCCGACCGCATCGTGGTCGTGCACGAGGGCCAGATCGCCGAGATCGGTCGCCACGACGAGCTGCTGGCGCGAGACGGCCTGTACCGCCGCCTGTACGCGCTGCAGATGGAAGGGGTCGCCGGGTAGTGCTAGCCTAGCGCCCGAAGACAAGGAGGGCACCCCATGAGCACGCACCCGATGAGCACGACCGTCGGCAGCGGCCGCTATACCTACGACGTCGACGACGACTGGGCGAAGCTTCCGGCCGGCTGGTCGATGCCGGCGGCGGCGGTCACCGTCGACTCACGCGATCGGGTCTACTGCTTCAACCGCACGCCGGACCATCCGGTGGTCGTCTTCGACCGCGACGGGAACTATCTCTCGTCCTGGGGCGCCGGGCTGTTCGCGTTCCCGCACACGATCCGCGTCGACGCCGACGACAACCTCTGGATCGTCGACCGCGACCACGGACAGATGATGCTCTTCACCACCGACGGCAAGCTCCGGCGAACCATCGGCACGCGAGGGCAGCGCTCCGACACCGGCGTGGACCCCAAGGACTTCAGCTCGGCTGCGTACCGGAACGTCACACACGGCGGCGGCCCGTTCAACCTACCGACGGACATCGCCCTGACGCCCTCGGGCGAGATGTTCGTCACCGACGGCTACGGCAACGCCCGCGTGCACAAGTTCGCCGCCGACGGGAAATACTTGTTCTCGTGGGGGGAGCCGGGCACGGGCCCGAGTCAGTTCAACCTGCCGCACGGCGTGTGGATCGATCGCCACGGTCGCGTGCTCGTATGCGATCGGGAGAACGACCGCGTGCAAGTGTTCGATCAGGAGGGCAAGTATCTCCAGACCTGGTCCACCACGCTGATCGGCCCGGCGGTCTTCTACGTGGACGCCGACGACATCGTCTACATCCCCGAGCACAACGGCGGGCTCGTCAGCGTCCTCACGCTCGAGGGCGAGCGGCTGGCCCAGTGGGGCGACCCGAGCTTCCGCTCCTGCCACAGCATCTGGGGCGACTCGCGGGGGGACCTCTACGTCGTGCGCCCGGGCGCGTGGGGGCGTCCCCGGCGCGTCGTGAAGTACCGCCGTCGCGGATAGCGATGCGCGCCGCAAGCCGTCGCGGGGCTGGGCCGCGCGCCGGCTGAGGCGCGGCGACCAAGAGGAGGCCTCCATGCGCCATCGGTCCGTCGTCGCGCTCGTCGCCGTCGTCGCGCTCGTGCCGAGCCTGAGCCTCGTCCAGTCGCTCGGCGCTCAGTCGACGCCGACCGGCGAGGCGATCATCGCCTGGCATGTCACGATGGCCCCGACCTGGTTCGATCCGTCCACCGCTCCGCCTCAGATCACGCCGTTCGGGCTGCTGTACGCGCTGCACGACGCGCCGGTCCGCTCGCTGCCGGGACAGAAGGCGGGCTCGAGCCTCGCGGAGTCGTGGACGGAGAGCCCGGACGGGCTCGTGTACGAGTTCAAGCTGCGCCGCGGGCTCAAGTTCCACAACGGTGAGCCCGTCACCGCCGAGGACGTGCAGTTCAGCTTCGAGCGCTACAAGGGCACCGGCGCCAAGGACCTGAAGTCGCGCGTGGCGCGCGTGGAGGTCGTCGACGCGCTCACGATCCGCTTCCATCTGAAGGAGCCGTGGCCCGACTTCATGACGTTCTACGGGACCACCGCGACGGCGGCCGGGCTGGTCGTGCCCAAGAAGTACGTGACCCAGGTCGGCGACGAAGGCTTCCGCAAGCACCCGATCGGCGCGGGCCCTTACAAGTTCGTGAGCCACACGCCGGGCATCGAAGTGATCCTGGAGGCCTACACGGGGCACTGGCGCAAGGTGCCCAACGTCAAGCGTCTGGTCATGAAGAGCGTGCCGGACAACTCCACGCGCCTGGCGATGCTGAAGAGCGGCGAGGCCGACATCGTGTTCGCCCTCGACGGCCCCGAGGCCGAGGTCGCGAAGCGCGACTCGCGTTTGCAAGTGGTGGCGACGCGACACGCGTCGATCAACTGGGTGGAGTTCGCCGATCAGTGGGATCCGAAGTCCCCGTGGCACGACCGACGCCTGCGCCTGGCCGTCAACTACGCGCTGGATCGCAAGGCGATCAGCGAGGCGGCGTGCCTCGGCTACTGCCCGCCGGCCGGCGTCGTCATCCCGCGCGTCATGGACTTCGCGCTCCAGGTGCCGCCGGCGCCCCACGATCCGCAAAAGGCCAGGCAGCTCCTCGCCGAGGCCGGCTACCCCGGCGGTATCGACGCCGGCGACCTGGTCCCGATCCCGCCGTTCTTCACCACCGCCGAAGCCGTGGTGAACTACCTGAACGCGGTCGGCATCCGCACCAAAATGAAGATCCTGGAGCGCGCGGCGTTCTACGCCGCATGGCAGGAGAAGAAGCTCCGAGGGCTCTTCATCACCGGAGTCGGCAACGCGGGCAACGCGGCGACACGGGTGGAAGCCGTCATCTATTCGAAGGGCACCAGCGCCTACGGCGGCTATCCCGACCTCGACGACATGTTCCTCCAGCAAGCGCGCGAGCGTGACGTCAAGAAGCGCGAGGCGATCCTGCATCGCATCCAGCAGCTGACGATCGACCGCGCGATGTTCGCCCCGATCATGGACTTCCGCGCGCTGATGGGCGTCGGGCCGCGCGTGACCGAGCACGCGATCAACGTGATCCCGATGGTGTTCTTCCCCTGCTACGAGGACATGAAGTTGAAGTAAGGGCTCGGAGGCCGAACCTCGAGCGTCGCCGGACGGTAAGGTCTAAGGCTCCCGGAAGCGGTTGACGATCGGCGGGCGCCAGTCGCGGCCGAACGCGCGCGGCGTGATCTTGACGCCGGGCGGAGCCTGACGGCGCTTGTACTCGTTGGCGTTCACCATCGAGACGACGCGGCGCACGGTCTCAGGGGGGAACCCGCGTGCGATCAGATCGCTCACGCTGCGATCCTCCTCGACGTAGCCGGCGAGGATCCGGTCGAGGTCGGCGTAGGGCGGCAGTGTGTCCTGGTCGGTCTGGTTCGGACGCAGCTCGGCCGACGGCGCCCGCGTGAACACCGTCTCGGGAATCACCGCGCGTCCGGCCCGCGCGTTCACGTGGCGCGCGACGTCGTAGACCAGCATCTTCGGGACGTCCTTGATCACCGCGAACCCGCCTGCCATGTCGCCGTAGAGCGTGGTGTAGCCGACGCTGTACTCGCTCTTGTTGCCGGTCGTCAGCACGAGCCAGCCGAACTTGTTCGACAGCGCCATCAACAGATTCCCGCGGATCCGCGCCTGGAGGTTCTCCTCGGTGACGTCCTCCTTCATTCCCTTGAACGCCTTCGCCAGCGAGCGCAGGTAGGCCCGGAGGACCGGCGTGATCGGGATCGACAGGAACTCGATGCCGAGGTTCTTGGCCAGACGCTGCGAGTCGCGCCGCGTGCCCGCCGACGAGTACGCCGAGGGCATCGTGACGCCGGCCACGTTCTCCTTGCCGAGCGCCTCGACCGCGATCGCGGCGACCAGCGAGGAGTCGATGCCCCCCGAGAGTCCGACCACGACGCGCTTGAAGCCGTTCTTCCGCACGTAGTCGCGGGTCCCCAGCACCAGGGCGCCGAAGACCTCTTCGACCGGCCCGGGCGAGGCCACGTCACGCGGCGGCAGCGGCGGCAGCGGCTCGGGCGACCGGAGGACCGGCAGCGTGATCCGCGGCGCGGCCTCCGCGGCCCGGAGCTTCTCCTTGCGCCGCCGCGAGTCGTGCAGCCGCGCCCGGAACACCGCCTCGAGGTCCACGTCGGCGACGACCAGGTCCTCCTCGAACATCCGCCCGCGGGCCACGCACTCCCCGTGCTCGTTCACGATCAGGCTCGCGCCGTCGAACACGAGCTCGTCCTGGCCGCCCACCGTGTTGACGTAGGCCACGCACACGAGGTCGTCGACGGCGCGCGTGGCGAGCATCTGCTCGCGGAAGCGCGCCTTGCCGGCGTGGTAGGGCGAGCCGTTGATGTTGACCACTAGCTCGGCGCCGGCGAGCGCCTGCACGGTGGTCGGGCCAGCCGGATACCACATGTCCTCGCAGACGTTCACCGCGAACGTCGTGTCGCCCCGCACGAACACGGGCGCCTCGGTGCCCGCCTGGAAGTAGCGGTTCTCGTCGAAGACACCGTAGTTCGGCAGGTACTGCTTGTGGTAAACGCCGACCCGCGCGCCGTCGTGGAGGATCGCGGCGGCGTTGAAGATGTCGTCACGCTTGTCGACGAAGCCGACGACGACCGACAGCCCTCGCGAGGCGCGCGTGACCTCGTCGAGGGCGCGCAGGTTGGCCTCGATGAACGCCGGCCGGAACAGGAGATCCTCGGGCGGATAGCCGGTGACCGCGAGCTCGGGGAACGCGACGAGGGCGCAGCCGAGCGCGCGCGCGCGCGCGATGCCGTCCACGATCATGCGGACGTTGGCCTCGAAGTCGCCGACCGTGGGGTTGATCTGCGCCAGACCGACGCGGAACAGCCTCATGGCCCCATTGTACTCGGGCGCGCCGAGAGGCCACCTGCTATCATCGGCGGCGATGCCAGCGAAAATCCCGTGGCTGCCCTCGACGCTCCCGCCCGGCGCCCGTCCCGAAACGTGCCCGAAGTGTGGACGGCGCGCCCTGATCCCCTGGACGTTACGCCGCGACGACCGGACGAAGATCGTTATGCGGACCTGGGTCTGCGTCGAGTGCCAGGTCACCGAGGAGCGGCCGGAGCCCGAGTAGGATCTCGTTGTGGTCGAGCGCCACGACGAAGCCGTCCACCTCACCGAAGTACGCGTAGGCGCCCGTGTACGGCTGCATCCCCGTCGCGGCCGGATCGATGCCGATGCGCTGGACCGCGGGCCCCGTGAAGAGCACGTAGGTCGCGGGCTCGACGTCGTTCTTCAGGAGCCGGTGCGCCAGGATGACGTCGGGGCCGGCGACGCGCGAGCGCCCGGCCACGGACTGCCGCACGAAGCTTCCGTGATGGACGATCAGCTTGAGCCGGAGCGCGAGCACGCCCGCGCACGCGCGGCACCGGCAGCTCTCGTCGAGCGAGATCTCCACCTGCCGTCGTCTGAAGGCGACGAGGGCGCGGCCGAACGACTCGATGAGCTCCGCGTCCGAGCGCGCCGCGCGGTCCGGACCCAGCGCGAAGACGGCGTCGCCCTCCAGCTCCTGGATCTCGAGCGGCGGTGCCAGGGCCGCGATGACGTCGGCCAGCAGGACGCCCGTCGCTTCGGCGCCGTGCTCGATCTCGGTGGCGGTCACGAACTTGGTGAACCCAGAGATATCGGCCAGCACGAGGAAGCCGGATTCGGGTCGGGTATCCGGGGGCATTGTCCCTACCTCCTGCCTCTGAGACACCGCAGCCCCCGGGGTGTGAAAGGGCGTTACAGCTGGTTCACGAAGTCGATGAGCTCGCGGAGCCGGCCGTAGGACCGGTGGTCGAAGGGCAGGATCAGCCGTGGGAGACGGGGGAACTCGTTGAACTCCTGCGGGACGGGGCCCGGCTGCTGAGTCGCCGGCCCCTGGAGGATGTCGTCGAATTTCTGCTGGATCTCTCCGAGGTTCGCCGGCTCGAGCGGCCGGGTGAGACGGAAGACCAGGTTCTCGCCGACGATCCGCGACGAGTGGTACACGCGATAGAAGGTCGTGACCTCGCGAACCGCGTCGTCGATGCTGTCGGCGATGTGGAACAAGGACGTGTCCGCGTTGTCGATGAGCCCCCGCTCCACCAGGGTGCCCGCGATCCACCGGTGCCAGATCCGCCAGTAGGGCTTGGGGCCGACCTCGACGAGCACGACCGGAACGATCGCCGACTTCCCGGTCTGCATCAGCGTCAGCAGCTCGAAGGTCTCGTCCATCGTGCCGTAGCCGCCCGGGAACATCGCCACCGCATGCGCCGCCTTGACCAGGAAGAGCTTGCGCGTGAAGAAGTACTTGAAGGTGATGAGCTTGGGATCCGAGGCGATCCACGGGTTGGCTTCCTGCTCGAACGGCAGGCGGATGTTGAGGCCGAAGCTCTTCTCACCGCCCGCCCCTTCCTGCGCCGCGCCCATGATGCCGGCGCCGGCCCCCGTGACGACCATCCAGCCCTCGTCGGTCATCCGCCGGCCGAAGAGGCGCGCGCTCTCGATCGACTCGGGGCTCGACGCCGCGCGCGCCGATCCGAAGACCGTCACCTTGCGGATGTCGCGGTAGGGCGCGAAGACCTTGTAGGCGTAGCGCAGCTCCTTGAGCGCCGCGTTGGTGACCTTGAGGTCCCCGATGTCCGCGCCGTCCTCGTAGAGCTTCAGGACCGTCGTGAGGAGCTGCTGGTAGTAGCCCCGCCGATCGGCGGGGACGCTCGTCACGTCGAGGAGCTCGGCGATCAGGCGGTTGGCGTCGTCGTTCTGGAGCTGGTACTTGCGGGGCTCGGCCACGGTTCCCAGTATACCGTCACCCGGCTCCCCGCCCGAACGCGACGGCCAGGCCGGTGACGATCCCCATGCCGCCGACGATCGTGAAGACCGTCAGCGGCCCGTCGAGCAGGGCGGCGCCCAGCAGCGCTCCGACGATCGGCTGGACGTTGAGAAAGATCGCGGCCTTGGGCGCGGGCACCAGCCGGAGCGCCCAGTTCCACACCAGATAGCCGAGCGCGGTGATGACGACGGAGAGATAGAGGGTCCCGGCGATCGCGGTGGCGGTCCAGACGGGCCGCGCGCCGGTGGCCCACTCGGCCAGGGCCAACGGCAGCAGCGTCGCCGCGCCCCAGAGCAGCGACCGGAGCGTGACACCGGTGGCCGCGTGGCCGGCGAGGACACGGCGCCCGAACATCGAGTACGACGCGTAGGCGACGCCGGCGAGCACGAGGAGCGAGTCGCCCCGCCAGTGCGGCGCCAGCGCGGCGGTCACGCCGGGAATCCCGTTGACCACCACGAGCACCGTGCCGGCGATCGCCAGCGCGGCGCCGACGCCCTCGCGCCTCGTCAGGCGCTCGCCGAGGACCAGCGGGCTCATGAGCATCAGCGAGACGGGCTCGACGACGATCAGGAGCGCCGCGTTCGTGGCGGTCGAGCTCGCGATCCCCCAGTTGGAGAACGCGTAGGCCGCCGCGAACCCGAGGATGCCCATCCACGCGATGGCCCGGCGATCGTCCCGCGAGAGCGCGGGGTCGGACGGGCGAGGTCGCGCGAGGGGCGCCAGAACGAGCGCGCCGATCACGAGCCTCAGGATCGCGAGCGTCGTCGGCGGGACGGCGTCGAGGGTGACACGCGCCACCACGTACGAGGTGGCGTAGACGACGTTCGCCCCGAACAGGGCCAGGTACGCGCGTCTCACCTCGCGCGCACGAACGTCCTCAGCGCAGGGGCTTGCGAGCCCGCACGAACGCGCTGATGAACTTTCCGTCGACCTCGCGGGCGATGGCGGCGGTGTCGAGCCCAGAGCCGGCGAGGAGCCCGGCCGCGTCCTCGGCCCGGTACACGCGCGTCGGCTCGAGGTCGATCGCCTCGAACCCGGCCTGCGCCAGCTTGCCCCGGTACTCTTCGTCCTCCAGGGCGCCGGCCACGCAGCCGATCCACAGCTCGACGTTCCGGCGAATCTCCGCCGGCACCGCGCCGCGCACGACCACGTCGGACACCGCGAATCGCCCGCCCGGCTTCAGGACGCGGAAGGCCTCGGCAAAGACCCGGTCCTTGTCCGCCGAGAGGTTGATGACGCAGTTGGAGATGATCACGTCCACCGAATCGTCGGGCAGCGGGATCGCCTCGATCTCGCCCCGCAAGAACTCGACGTTGTCGACCTCGGCGCGTTTCTGGTTCTCGCGCGCCAGCGCCAGCATCTCGTCGGTCATGTCGAGCCCATAGGCCTTCCCCCTCGGACCCACGCGCCTGGCCGACAGGAGCACGTCGATGCCGCCGCCGGAGCCGAGGTCGAGCACGACTTCGCCCGCGCGCAGCTCGGCCAGCACGGTGGGATTGCCGCAGCCGCGCGAGGCGGCCACCGCCTCCGCCGGCAGCGCGGTGGTCTCGTCGGCCGCGTAGAGATTCGAGGTGACGGGATCGCACTCGCTCGACGTCGAGCTGCCGCAGGCGCCGCCCTCGCTCGTCACGCGCAGCGCGACCAGGCCGTACTTCTGCTTCACGATCTCCTTGATCGAATCGTCCGCCATGATGTCCCCCTTCCGTCCCGGCCAGGCGCGTCCGGCACCCGCCGGGCCGATCGAATCGAACATATTCGATATTTCGATAACTGTCAAATTGATATGCAGGGGCTCAGCGCCCACCCGCAGCCCGCGCCAGAACCGCGACGACACCGCCGCTGGGCGGCCCCTGGTGCTCGGCGCCCGCCGACACGTAGCACATCGTGTCGCCGGTGACCGACGCGACCACGCCGTTCACCACCCCGCGAATGTGGCGGGTGTAGTTGATGTCCGAGTCCTCGAACATCACGTGACGCCGTCCGCGCGTCGCGCCCGACGGGTCGGGCTCGCACTTGACGAACACGTTGATCAGGCGGCCACGATCGGCTTCCGCCAGCTCGCCGTCGACCGCGAGCCCGGCGCGGCGCAGCGCTTCGCGGACGCCGCCGGCGTCGATGGCGTCCTTCATGATGGCGTGCGCCATGACCAGCTCGCTGGTGGACTGGCGCGAGTTGCCGAGCACGATCACCTCGCAGTTCATCAGCTCCACGCCCGACGAGGTCGAGGCGATCTCCGAGAAGATCGAGAACTCCTGACCGATGACGTTGCCGTCGAGCTTGGCCGCATCCACCTCGCCGGAGGCGACGCCGATGCCGAGCGCGGCCGCGGCGCGCCCGTACGCCATCGACTTGTACGTGTCGGACGTGATGACGCCCTTGCCGCGGCGCCGGGCCTCGTTGACGCGCTCGGTGGTCAGGGCGCCCGTCTTGATCTGGACGAAGTGGAGATCGGCCGTGGCGTCGATGCCGGCATCCTTGATCGCCGCGCGCACGCCGTCGGCGGCGACCCGCGCGTGGACGGCGGTCCCGAACTCCTCGGGCAGCAGGTCGCGGGTGTAGGCGGTGCCGATGGCCAGCCGCTTGCCGCCCGCGGGCGAGCCGCGGTCGGGCTCACGCGTGAAGATCGTGGCGTGAGGGCTCATCAATCCCTCGGTGCCGCCGGACCAGATGATGGGCACGCGCTTGGCGATCGCCGCGACCTTCTGGCCGGAGCGCTCGGCCAGCAGCAGCTGGAACGAGAGCGTGGCCAGCGCGCGCGTGTAGTCGTTGACGCCGCCGTTGCCCTCGGTCTTGCCGAGAATGGCCGCGACGTGCTCGGCCTTGAACGCGCCCTGGTCCAGCAACTTCGCCGCCTCCACCACATCATCCGGTGCCCGCATCCCCACCTTGAACGCCTGCGCATGCATGTCTATCTCCTCCTAGGTCCAAGTGCCTCGAGTGATCCGCGCGTCCGAGCAACCGACTTATCCCGGCGACCGACGTGCCTCGAGTCATCGGAGTGCCACGGGCGATCGACTCGCCTCTAACCACCGCCGCTCCGATGGCTGCGACGGGAGCCGCGGGCGTCGGCTCGGGATGACGGGCGGGGTCGACGAGACCCGTTCCCTCCAAGTGGCAACGGGCGCCCGGTGCCCGGATGGAGCCCAGCCGCAACGGGCCAAGCGGACGCGTGCCGCGTGGTCGCGCGACCCCGCCCGTCATCCCGAGCCGGCGCCCGCGCCACCCCGCGCCGCGGCGATCAGCTCACGCAAGCGGCTCGGAGAAAGTGGCATCTCGCGAATGCGAACACCCAGAGGTGCGAGCGCGTCGTCGATCGCCTCGGCGACGAGCGCCGGAACGGGGATGGCGCCGGCTTCGCCGACGCCTTTGATGCCGAGCGCGTTGAGCGGCGAGGGCGTCTCGGTGTGGCCGATCGTGATGTCGGGAATCTCCACCGCGGTCGGGATCAGGAAGTCCATGAACGTCGTGGTGAGCGGCTGCCCGCTCTCGTCGTAGACGATGCGTTCGTAGAACGAGCCGCCGATGCCTTGCGCGACGCCGCCGCGGATCTGGCCCTCGACGATCATCGGGTTCACGAGCGTGCCGCAGTCGTGGTGGACGACGTACCGGAGGAACGCGAGGTTCCCGGTCTCGACGTCGACCTCGACGATCGCCGCGTGGCACCCGCTCGCGAAGGTCGAGTGGGGCGGCGCATAGTACCCGTGCGCCTCGAGCCCCGGCGCCTCGCCCTCCTGGAGCACCGCCCCCTCGCGCGGTTTCACGAGCCGCAGCGCAGCCTCGGCCGCCTCCTTGCCGTACGCGTAGCGGATCGGGTTCGCGACCGTCGCCAGCGCGCCGAGCGTGAGCTCCTTGCCGGGCGCGCCCCTGACCCGCGCGCGGCCGTCGGCCAGCTCGAGGTCATCGGGCGAGACTTCGAGCAGGCTCGCGGCCAGGCGCAGCGCCTTGTCGCGCACCTGCAGCGCGGCGCGATGGATCGCGTTACCGCTCGTGACCAGGCCGCGGCTGGCGTAGGTGCCGGCGCCCCAGTTGAACTTGGTCGTGTCGCCGGTGACCACCGCGACGTCCGTCGGATCGCAGCCGAGCGCGTCGGCGGCGATCTGGGCGAACGTCGTGCCGTGCCCCTGCCCCTGCGTCGTCAGGCCCGTCGCCACCAGCACCTTGCCGCTCGGTTCGATACGGACGTGCGCGCCCTCGTAGGGACCGATGCCGGTGCCCTCGACGTAGCAGCCGAGTCCGAGCCCGAGGTAGCGACCGGCGCGGCGCGCCTCGGCCTGGCGGCGACGGAACTCGCCGGCCCCGACCATCTCGAGCGCCATCGCCAGACCGGCCGGGTAGTCGCCGCTGTCGTAGCGGGTGGGGCCGCCGTCCTGGAACGTGAGCCCCACGTCCCACGGAAACTCGTCGGGCTGGATGAAGTTGCGCCGCCGCACCTCCGAGGGCTCGAGCCCGAGCTCGCGCGCGATCAGCGCGATCATGCGCTCCATAACGAAAACGCCGTGCGGCCGGCCGGCGCCGCGATACGGGGTCACGACGGCTTTGTTCGTGTAGGCGACTTCGAATTCGACTGCGTAATTCTGCAGCCGATATGGCCCCGGTAACTGCGTCGACGTGATGATCGGCACGACGATGCCGTACGGCGTGTAGGCGCCGGCGTCGTGGACGAAGCGGTCGCGAAGCGCCAGGATCTTGCCCATCTCGTCGAAGCCCACTTCGACGTCGTGGATCTGGCCCCGCTCCTGGTTGGCGGCCAGCAGGTGCTCACGCCGGTCCTCCGTCCACTTCACGGGCCGACCGAGCGTGATCGCCGCGTGCGGGACCAGGATCTCCTCCGGATAGAAGAGCATGATCTTCGTGCCGAAGCCGCCGCCCACGTCCGGCGCCACGACTTCGACGCTGAACTCGGGAAGGCCGAAGAGCCGCGCCAGGCCGTTCTTGATGGGCAGCGGCGCCTGCGTCGAGTCCCAGACTCTCAGGACCCGTCGCCGCGCGTCCCACTCGGCCACCACGCCGCGCGTCTCGATGGGGCTGCCGCAGCTGCGCTCGATCGCCAGCCGCTCGCGCCGTACGCGCGGCGCCCGCGCCAGCGCCCCGGCGGCGTCACCGACCGCCTGCCGGAACCGCGCGGCGCGGTTCTCGGGGACGTCGGCGTGCACGCGCGTCGCGCCGGACGCGAGCGCGGTCGCCAGGTCGGTCACGACCGGAAGCGGCTCGTACTCGACCTCGATCAGCGCGGCCGCGTCCTCGGCGAGGTAGCGATCGGTCGCGACGACGAATGCGACGAGCTCGCCCACGTACCGGACCTCGTCGGTCGCGAGTGGCCGCTGCGTGCGCGCGTGAGTCAGCGTGGGATGCGGGATCAGCAGAGGCGACGGCTGGTTCCGCTCACCCAGGTCGGCGGCGGTGAGCACCAGGCGGACGCCGGGCGCGCGGCGAGCGGCCGTCGCGTCGATCCGAACGATCCGCGCGTGGGCGTGGCCGCTCCGCAGCGCCGCCGCGTGGAGCATGCCCGGAGGGTCCACGTCGTCCACGAAGCATCCGAGGCCCTGCAGCAGCCGCGGATCCTCGTTGCGCGGAATGCGCGCGCCGATCGCGCGTGTGCTCATCAGGCGGCGGATCGTCCAATGCCGGCCTGCACCAGCGCCTCGAGCGCGCGCTCGAAGCAGGCGCGCGGCGCGTTGACGATCCCCGCGCCGACCTGGCCGACGCCGGCCTCGCGGTGCGCCATGCCGGTCGTGATCTGAGGCAGGATGCCCGTCTGCACGACCAGGCGCACGTCGATCCCGGTCGGCGTTCCGCGGAAGTCGAGCGTGGGCAGCCGGTAGGCCGCGCTCTCGCCGGCCGTGATCTCGTACATGCGGCGCGTGTACTCGAGCGCCTCGGCCGGCGTGCCGCCGACGAACTGGACGATCGCCGGGGCGCCCCCCATGGCGAAGCCGCCGAGACCGCCGGTCTCGGTGATCGCGCTGTCACCGATGTCCGGGTTCGCGTCGCCGGCCGCGAAGCCGGGGAAATAGAGACCGCGCGGCGTCTCGGCGGGCGCCGTGAACCAGCGGTCGCCGAGCCCGCTGACGCGAATGCCGAAGTCGGTGCCGTTGCGCGCCATCGTCGTGACGAGCGTCGATCCCGCCACACCGTGGGCGGGATCGAGCGCCGCCTTGCACGCGGCCATCGCGACGTTCAGGAACAGGTGCTCGTTGGAGGCGGCGAACGCGAGGATGCGGCGCCGCTCCTTGCCCGGGAGCTCGAGCGCGGCGATCTCGGGGGCCAGCGCCTTGATCAAGAGCGCGGAGGCCGCGCGGTTCCGGTTGTGGCACTCGTCGCCCATCTGGACGGCCTGCCCGATCAGCGCGCGCAGGTCGACGCCGCCCGAGCGGCGAAGCGCCTCACCGAGCGCCGGCCCCACGACGTCCCTGAACCAGCGCAGGCGCTCGATGACGTCAGGAGAGTTGGCGCCGTACCGGAGCACCTTACCCAGCCCTTCGTTCAGCGTCGAGTAGGCCCGGTTGCCGGCGAACCGGTTCTCGACCACGAGCACCGGCATCGACGCGGTCGTGGCGCCGGCCATCGGGCCCACGGCCGCGTGGTGGTGACAGGGGTCGAACCTGACGCCGCCGCTCGCGGCGAGGCGCTCGGCGTCGTCGTTGTCGCGCGCGAGCCCCTCGTACATCAGGGCGCCGACGATCGCGCCGCGCATCGGACCACTCATGCGCTCCCAGGCGATCGGCGGGCCCGCGTGCAGCACGGTGTCGCGCGTCATGCCGGGCACGACCTCCATCGCCGGACGGACGTCGACGAGGATCTGGTGAGCCGCCAGCACCCGATCGAGCGCCACGCGGTTCGCCGCGTCCACGGCCTCGCACCAGAGCGACGCGAGCGCGCCCGCCTGCGCCGCGGGCTGCCAATCCACCCGTCGCGCCGGAACGCCTTGCGCGACGAGCGCCGCCGCGAAGAGCTCGGGGCCGGCGACCACGGCCACGAGCGGATCGCGGAGCAGATCGGGCTCGGGCGCCATCAGGCGCCTCCGGCGATCGCCCGCGCCGTCTCGGCCGCCCGCCGGTTGCTCGCGCACACGAGGGCGCCGAGGTCGCGCAGCGTCTTCTCCTGCCGGCCGAGGCCCTGCGGGTCGTCGTCGGTCCCGACGACGTGCGCGACGACGGTCAGCGTCCGGCCGCCGCGCCGCGCGCGCTCGCGGGCCTCCGCGAGCGCCGGCGTGACCGCGGCGGCTGGATCGGGATGCGCGCAGTCGCCCAGGATCAGGTCGAGCAGCAGCACGGAGACTGTCGGATCATCCCCCGCCTCGACGATCGCGGTGTTGCGGCGACTCGGATCGATGATCGGGTGCGGCCGCCCGCGCGTGAACTCCTCGGCGCCGAAGTCCACGAAGCCGTGCGGGGCCCCGCCCACGATGCGGCGCGCCTCGTCGCAGAGCGTGCCGCCCGCATAAAGTCCGCGCACCGCGCCGCGCGCGCCGCCCCTCGTCACCCCAGCGGGCCGCTCGAGCTCGACGACCGCCCCGCCGGCGAGGCTCACCGCGGTGGCCGCCGCCGCCTCCAGCGTCGTCACCGCGTGCACGCCGCCCGGCACCCGTCCGTCGTAGCCGAGCAGGCAGGCCACCACGGGTTTCTTGGCCTCGACCGCGGCCCTGAGCACGACGTCGGCGACGGCGGGTGACGCGGGCTTGGACACGATCAGCAGCGCGCGGGTGGACTCGTCGGCGGCGAGGCGCGCGAGGGACTGGAGCGTGGTGATGCCGCCGACGGCGGCGTGGAGATCGCGACCTCCGGTGCCGATCGCGTGGGAGACCCCGCCGCCGAGCCGGTGGACGAGGCTCGTCACCTCCTGGATGCCGGTGCCGGAGGCGCCGACGATCCCGATCGGTCCGCGGCGTACGCGGTTCGCGAAGCCCAGGCCCACACCGTTGATGATCGCGGTGCCGCACTCGGGGCCCATGACCAGCAGGCCACGCTCGCGCGCGCGGCGCTTCAGCGCGATCTCGTCGTCGAGCGATACGCCGTCGCTGAAAAGGAACACGTGGAGACCGCTCGACAACGCCTGATGGGCGTCGAGGACCGCGTAGTCGCCCGGCACCGCGACGAGCGCCACGTTCGCCGCGCCGCCGCGGGCGGCGGACGCCGTGGTGCGCGGCGCTGGCGCCGCTCGCGCCGGTCCCGCGTCCCGGCCGGCGCTCAGCAGATCGTCTACGCGAGCGAGAGCGTGGCGGGCCACCACCTCGCCGCTCGCTCTCACCGCGACGAGCAGATCGGAGGGCGTGCCCTCCGGCGCTTCCGCCGGCCACATCGCCGCTTCGGCCAGCATCGCGCGGCCGGTCGGCGTTCCCATCACGACCGCGACCTCGATCACGCCCGCAAGCTGTCGCGTCTGCTCCGCGACGCGCATGAGGTCGATGGAATCGAAGTACGAATTCGGCCTGATCTTCCACGACAGGTGCACGCCAGTCCCCCGCTCGCCGTCGTATCGATCGTCGCATTATAGCGAGTCGGTGTCGGCTGCGACGGGCCGGGCGAAGGAGCGCCCGGAGGCTAGCGGCGGGCGGCCTGCGTGTCGCGCACCTTGAGGTCGCGCCGGGCCAGCCCCCAGAAGAGCTCACGGTCCGCTTCGTGCTTCGACGCGGCGGTCACCACAGGCGGATCATCACGAAGCCGCGCTGCTGGAGCTCGTCGTAGACGTCACGCCGTTCGCGACGTCCCGGCGCGGGCGGCGCGGCCGGATCCGCTCCCGGCGGCGCGAGGCGGCGGTCCAGGAGCACCTTGATGTCGGGCATGCCGGCGAAGACGGTTTCGAAATAGCTGAGCAGCTCGGGACGGTCGCGCGCGACCACGACGATGACCCGCAGCATCAGACTCCCCCGTCGGAAAACTTTCCAATTCGCCCATGGCCCTCGCCGGGCCCTCGAGAAAGCGCACGGGGTTTCAACATGTTCTGGAATGGCACCGCGAATGCTCCCGCTGAGAGTTCAATGCACCACGCAAGCACGGAACCTCACGTCAGGCGTGTGTCCGGGGGATCCATGGCTCGACACTTGTTCCTGGTCTCGCGCCACGATGCGCGACTCTACGAGTATCTGGTCGAACGGTTTCCGGACGATGGAAACGTCGAATTCATCCTCGATCGCCGGCACGGAGAGCGCCGAGGTCGGATGGACGGCTCCGGATACGCGGAGGGCGATCGCCGGCGAGGCGACCGGCGGACGCGGCGCGCGCTCGATCTCGCGCTTCAGATCCGCTCTCACGTGATCCTGACGATTCCCGACGACGATACGCTTCCCCCGGCCTAGGACGCGCCCAGCTGGCGCAGCACGCGGCGCGCCTCGGCGGCGTCGGCCGACGTCTCGTCCAGCTGGAGCGAGCGCTTCAACGACGCGATCGCGTCCTCGTTCTTCCCGAGCTGGTAGTACGTCATCCCCAAGTGATGGTGGACCGGCGCGATTCGCGCGCCGAGCTCGGCGGCCCGCTTGAGAACCGGCTCGGCCTTCGCGTACTCCTTGCGCTGGTAGTAGACGAATCCGACGGTATCGAGGACCGACGGGGAATTGGGCGCGGCTTCCTGAGCGTTGAGCGCCAGCGTCAGCGCCTCCGAGAGGTTCTGCGTCCGCGCCGCGTAGATCCAGGCGAGGTTGTTGAGCACCGCCGGATCTTTGGGATTCAGGCTCTGGGCCTTCCGATACGAGGCGATGGCTCGGTCGACCTCGCCCTTCCGCTCGTACACGTTCCCGAGTAGGAAGTAGGCGGGCGCGTGAGAGGGCTGTAGGCCAATCACGGTGTTCAGGGCGTCGGTCGCCGGCTGGAGGTTGCCGCGCTGGAGGTGGAGCTGGCCGATGAGGTAGTGCGCGGCCGCCAGCTTGGGCTGGCTCGCGGCGACGTCCTTGGCGAGCGACAGCCCCTCGTCGAATCGCCCGGCCTGAGCGTTCAGGCCGGCCAGCCGTAGCTTCAGATCAGCGTTCGGAGGGCTCACCCGGTTGGCCCGATCGAGGTGCTGGATCGCCGCCTCGACGTTGCCCTTGCGCTGGTAGTAGTCGCCGAGCCGCAGGTTCGCCTGGAGGTTCTGAGGCTCCACGCGCACGACCTCCTTGAAGTAGTCGGCCGCCTCCTCGACTTTCTTGTCTTGAAGACGCAACAGGCCCATCGCGAGGTTGGCTGGAACGAACGTCGGCGCGACCTCGAGGATTCGCCGGTACTCCATCTCGGCTTCCGCTCGCTGGTTGCGCGTCACGTACGCGCGCGCCAGCGCGTTGCGGGCGGCGACGTTGCTCGGCTCCTTCTCGAGCGCCGCCTTGAGCTCGCCGATCTGCGCGGCGAGCAGCGCGTCGTCGGGCTTCTGGCCGGAGACCGCCGCCAGCTCGACGCGGATTCCCTTCGAGCCGGGCGCGAGCTCGAGCGCCTGCTGATACGAGCGCCGGGCGCCGTCCAGGTCGCCGCGCGCGAGCAAGGCGCGCGCGCGATAGTAGTGGCCGGCCGCGATCGTCGGATTGATCTGGATCACCTGGTCGAAGTGCTTGATCGCTTCCACCGTGTCGTACTTGCCGAGGTAGGCCAGGCCGAGGAGGAGGCGCGGCTGCAGCGAGCTAGGATCAGCGGACACCACCGGCGAGAGCAACCGGACCGCGTCGTCGGATCGGCCGCGCTGGATGTAGAGGTGCCCCAGCGCCAGGCTCAGCTCGCGCGCGGTCGGGGTCGCCTTGATCGCCGGCTCGAGGACGGCGATCGCCTGGTCGAACCGCACCTGCGCGGCGTGCACGCTCGCCAACGTGAGCGCGGCGGCGACGTCGGTCGGCCGATCGGTCAGGAGGCGCTGGAGCTGGGCGACCGCGTCACCATCGCGTTTGCCGGCCAGCAGCAGTCGGGCCAGCGCGAAGCGCGCCGGCGTGTACTTCTCGTCCACGGCGATCGCGTGCTTCAGCTCCTCCTCGGCCTTCTTCTTGTCGCCCTTCTTGTCATGGAGCGTGGCCAGCATCAGGATCAGCTCCGGGTTCTTCGGATCGCCTTTCAACGTCGCCTGCAGGGCCGCGAGCGCCTCGTCGGTCCGGTTCTCCCGGACGAGCGTGGCGACCTTCGCCCGTAGCGCGGGCACGTACTTGGGGTTCACCTGGAGCGCGCTCTCGTATTCTCCGAGCGCTTCCTCCGGCTTCTTCTCGAAGTTGTACACGTTCCCGAGGGCCACACGTCCGGGCGCGAAGCTCGGATCGACCTCGACCGCCTTCGCGTACGTGTCCTCGGCGCGCTTGAGGTCGCCGCGCGCGAGGTAGATCGCCCCCAGCACTCCGTAGGGCTGGGCACTCTGGGGCATGAGCCCCGTGGCGATCCGGGCCGACTTGACCGCCCGGTCGAAGTCGCCGAGCCGGAGGTGCGCCCGCGATACTTGTAAATGGAATTCACCGACCTTCTCCATCGGTTTGGCGATCGCGGCGAACTCGCGGAGCGCCTCGCGGGCGCGGCCTCCGGCCAGATACGCGCTCCCAAGGCTGTAGCGGAAGAGCGGGTTGTCGGGAGCACGGGTGACGATGGCCTGAAAGTCGGCGACGGCGTCGTCCACGCGGTTGCGCCCGAGGGAGGCGTGCCCGAGGAGGTATCGCACGACCAGCGCGTCCGGCAACGACTGGGTGAGCGGCCGCAGGGTCAGGACCGCCTTCTCGTGCTCCCCAGCGCGGATGTAGTACCCACCAAGGACCACCAGGACACGCGGCGACCACGCCTGACGGGGAAGCGTCTCGAGGTCCTTGATCGCGTCGGCGAGCTTGCCGTCCCGGGCGTGGATCTCGCTGGACGCCATGGCGACCTTGGGGCTCTGCGGCGCCACCGCCTTGGCCTGGGTCACCAGCTCGAGCGCCGCGTCGCGCTGGCCCTGGCGGAGCAGCAGCGCAGAGAGCCCGATGAGCGCGTCCGGATATTTTGGCCTCTGCGCGAGCGCGTCGCGGTAGGCCTTTTCGGCCTCGCTCGGGCGACCGAGGGTCGCGAGCGAGTCGCCGAGAGCCCGCTTGAGCTCAGGCGTGCCGGAGCCGAGGGCCAGCCCCTTGGACAAGAGCGTGACCGCCTGCTGGGCGTCGCCCTTGCCGTTGAGCGCGACCGCTCTCACGTAGAGCTCGGCGGCGGTCTCGGGGACTCTCGCCCCGATCGCGTCGGCCTGCTTGAGGGCGGCGTTCCATCCGTCGAGGTCGAGATAAGCCTGCGCGAGGTCGGCGCGCGCCTCGAGGTTGTCAGGCTCGAGCTCGACTGCGCGCTGGAGCTCTCGCATGGCATCGACGCTCCAGGACTTGGCTCGATACGCCCGGCCGATCGCGTGGAGCGCAGGCGCGAACTTCGGATCGATCTGGAGGGCGTTCTTCAGCTGGAGGATCGCCTCGTTGTACTTGGCCTCTTTCTGGTACGCGAGCCCACGCTCCAGATATTGCTGCTTCTTCACGTTCGGGTCCTGAGCGCAGGCCCCGAGCAGCAGGGCGATCAGCACGCACACCTCGAGGCGGCCGCGCGTCCTCATCAATCGTCCTCTCGCGTCACACGACATACTTCGGCTCCCACGTCTCGGCAATTGGAATGCCAAGCCCCACCCGGTTTCCGGTCGGAAGTCCTCTTCGGGTGTTCAGAATCTGATCGGTGAAGTTGACCCATATCGAATAGCACTCAACTAACCAATTTAGATCGTTTCTCAGACGCCGGACGCGAGCGGTGACCGTCGACGTTGGTAAATCCAGGCCTATCCCGTCCAACCACGCAAATGCTGCCACGCCGCAAAATATGCAAGGGAACCGAGGGCTTGGGAAACGCAGTACCCCTTGGTACTGGCCTTGCTCGATTCAGAGTTCGTGAGCCAGGGCATCCTCTTCTTCTCCCAATACGAGGGACTGTTCCGGCGCAGCGTGCGCATGAAGGCGGTCGAAGCGCTCGTGAAGCGCGTCGCCGACACCGACGGTCCTGTCCTGATCCAGGGCGAGCCGGGCACGGGCAAAGAGCTGGTGGCGCAGGCCATCCACTACCTGTCCGGCCGATCCGGCAAGCCCTGGCAGCGGGTCAACTGCGCCTCCCTGCCGGGCGACCTCCTCGAATCCGAAATCTTCGGCTTCGAGGGTGAAGCACCCGCCGACACGCCGATCCGCCAGTCCGGGAAACTCGACCTCGCCGACGGAGGCACGCTGCTTCTCGACGAGATCGCCGACATCCCCCCGGTTTTGCAGGCCCGCATCGTCCATCTCTTACGGAACGGTCAGTTCTTCCGCGCCGGGGGGCACGAGCTGATCAGCACCGGCGTTCGGCTGCTCGCGACCACGGTCCGGGACCTCAAGGCGATGGCGGTCGCCCACGCGTACGGCGAGGATCTCTCTCGCCTGCTTGGCGTCGTCACCATCGTGGTGCCACCTTTGCGCGAGCGGCGCGAGGAGATCCCGCTCCTCGCCGACCACTTCCGGGTCCGGTTCGCCGGCGAGTTCAACCGACCGCAGCCGAAGCTCTCGAGCGAAATCCTGGAATTGCTCTTCGCCTACGACTGGCCGGGCAACGTCCGCGAGCTGCAAAGCCTCGTGAAGCGCTGGATCGTCCTCGGTGATGACGCGCACGTGAAGGAAGAGCTGCAGTCGCGGCTGCGCGCGCGAGGCGGCGGCAACGGCAAGCAGAAGCCGACGTCGATCGACGAGGTCGGTCTCCGTGAAGTGGGTCGCCGAGCGGCCCGCGCCGCCGAGCAGGCGGCGTTGCGCGACGCGCTCGCGCGCGTGGGCGGCAACCGCGCGGCGGCGGCCCGGCTGCTCAAGATCAGCTACAAGACTCTGCGCCAGAAATTGAACGGGGAGCGCGCGAAACGCCCCCGGGGGGGAGGCTGATGGGTGCCGAGCCGGATCGGGACGACCGGCGGAGAGCCTCTTGATTGGGACGCGGCGCCCTGTCAATATCCGTGAGCTGCGGAGGGCAGCTGTGCACGTCACGATAGTCGACGAGACTATGACCGTGGGTGAGGCCGCACATCGAGTGCTGTTTTCGATGGGCGTGAGGACGACGTTCGCGGGCTCGCTGCACGAGCTGCCGCTCGTGTTCGAGGCGAGCGGCGTGCCGGACCTCGTGATCGTGAACGTGACGCACGACGTGACCGGCTGGGAGGTCGCGACCCGGACGCAGCGCGCCAGCTACCAGGGCCGCCTGCTGGCGATCGTCGACGGGCTGGACGATCCGCGGACGCGGTACCTGACGCGGCTTCCGAACGTCGAGTGCGTGCTGCGGCCGAGCTCGCTCGCGCTGCTCGAGGACATCGTCCGCAAGGCCGTCCCGGAGCCGGCGCCGAGCCCGGCGCGCGCGCTGCCTCCGCTGCCCGCGTCCACCCACCACGGCATCATCGGCGACTCGCCGCAGATGCGCGACATCTTCTCCCGCATCGACAAGGTGGCGTCCGGCGACGTGAACGTCTGCATCCACGGCGAGAGCGGCACCGGCAAGGAGCTGATCGCGCGGGCGATCCACTACGCGAGCCCGCGCCGCGACCGCCCCCTCATCACGCTCGACTGCACCACGATCCCGGACGGCCTGATGGAGAGCCATCTCTTCGGCCACGTCAAGGGCGCCTTCACCGGCGCGACCGAGCATCGCGAGGGCGTCTTCGCGCTGGCCCACACCGGGACGCTGTTCATTGACGAGCTGGGCGAGCTGAGCCCGCGCCTGCAGGCCAAGCTGCTGCGCGTGATCCAGACGCGCGAGTTCTCGAAGGTCGGCGGCTCGAAGCCCCTTCGCACCGACCTTCGGCTCATCACGGCGACGAACAAGGATCTCAAGGCGGCCGTCGCGCAGGGCACGTTCCGCGAGGATCTCTACTACCGCGTGGCGGTCTTCATGATCAAGGTCCCCGCGCTGCGGGAGCGGACCGAAGACATCCCGCCCCTCGTCGAGCATTTCCTCCAGCGGTTCGCCACGCTCTACGGCAAGTCGATCACGAAGGTCGCGTCGTCCACGCTCGACCGCATGACGATGCTGCCGTGGCCGGGCAACGTCCGCCAGCTGGAGAATTTCCTCGAGCAGGCCGTCGTGCTCGCCGAGGGCGCTACGCTCACCGACCGCGATCTCTTCGCCGGCGACTTCTCGAGCACGGTCGGGGCGACGGCCAATCCCGTGCTGTCGGGGCAGTTCGAGCCGGGCCTGCCGCTCAGCGAGGTGGAGCGCCGCCACATTCTTCGCACGCTCCAGAAGGTCCACGGCAACCGCACCGAGGCGGCCCGGCTGCTTCAGATCAGCGTGCGCTGTCTGCAATACAAGCTGAAGGCCTACGGCCGAGATGTCGACGCCGTCGCTGGGTCCAGCCGGGGTCTCGTCCCCAGCAGTTCTTCGTCCCCAGCAGTGCTCAAGTAGCCGCGCCTCGACCGCCGCCGATGCTAAATTAGCCCGCATGGTGGCGGTGTTCGTGCTGCTGCTGTTGGTCGGCGCGGGCCCGGCCGTTGCGGGGGCTCAGACGACCGGCGCCACCACGCCGCCCTCCGCCTCCGATTTCAATCTCCGCACGCCGCCGGCGCCGACGATCCCGTCGGGTCCCGAGATCGTGTTCCCGGTGCGGCCGCCACCCGCGGCGCGTCCGGTCCAGCTCTTCGAGTTCCATCCGCTCGCGGGCGTGTCGGAGGAATACACCGACAACTTCAACCGCACGGTTCGCAATCGCACGGAAAACTTCCGGACGTCGGTAGCGCCCGGGATGAGCGTCCAGATGGACGCGGGGACGCTCACGGGGCTGGCGACCTACACGATCTCCGGATTCCACGACAGCTCGCTCGATGAGCTCGGTTACTTCAACGTCTTCGCCGGCCGCCTGTCCTGGGACGCGACGCCCCGGCTGAAGCTGACGGCGACGGGCGGACTCGACCAGAGCGACGCGCCGGGCCAGGCGGATCGGCTCGGTCTGCGCATCGAACGCCGGAAGTTCACGGGGGCCAACGGATCGCTGGCCGCCGACTGGGCCGTCGACACCGTCACGGTGTCGCCGTACTACCGGCTGAGCCTCTTCTCCGAAGCGGAGGGCGCGGACACGACCTCGCACACCTTCGGGCTGAGCACGTCGGCGACGCTCTTCCGGATCCACACGCTGACGCTCGGCTACGAGCACCTGACGAGCGAGACGTCGGCCAGCCGCGGACCCGGCACCGCGTCGGAGACGAACGGTCATCAGTTCACGGTCGCCTTCTCGCGCGACGTCAGCGAGCGCGCCTCGGTCGGCATCACCGGAAGCTACGCGTTCAGGACGCAGGACGAGGAGCGGCCGGACGCCGAGACCGACTTCAGGCGCTGGGCCGCTGGCGTGTTCGCCAACTACTCGATCCCGGGCACGATCGCGTTGCGGATCAATGTGGGCGCCAGCCAGCTCACGACCGACAGGTCGGACTTCCAGCCGGTGCTCTCGACGTCCAGCAGCTTGTCTTACTGGGTCGGCCCGGCCGTGGTCGGCGTCTCGTTCGAGCGCGGATACTCCGAGACTTTCGCCGAGGGACAGAACCAGGGCGTTGTCCTGACGACCGGGGGAAGCGTCGCCCTGTCCTATCCGTTCACCCCCGCGTTCGGCGGCAGGGTGAATATTGCGTACCGGGAAAACGAGTTCACAGGTATCGGGGGCACCCCGACCGCGATCACCGCCGGCCGCGGCAGCACCCGGACCGACAAGGTCCTCACCGGGACGATCGGCGTATCCTATCAAATACTTCGCTGGCTCGGCACGTCGCTCGACTACTCCTACTCGCTGACCGACTCGTCCGACGTGGACGGCGAGATCAAGGAGAATCGGGTCCGGCTCGCGCTGAACTTCGCCTTCTGACACCGCCTGGCTGAACGCGTCGAGCCGGTTTCCGCCCGGTCCGCAAGGTTTGCGCGGGCCCCCGCGCAAGTTTTGGCGCGCGGCGCTGACCGCACCGACCTCACGCCCTCTAAAGTGCCTGTGGCGTTGGTGGGGCGGCGTTGGCCTCGTTTGTGCTCCTTTCGCACGCCGCATTGAAACCCAGTCCCCCGTCCGGCAAGGCGACGGCGATTCGCGATCTTCTGGCGCGCGATCCCGTGTGCCTCGAGATCGTGCAGTACCTGGTGCGCAACACCGAAGCCGCGGATACCGCCCGGGGCATCGCGGAATGGTGGATCAAGCGGAGCCTCGCATCCACCCACGACGCGCTGCTGAAGCTCGAGGAATTCGGCGTCGTGCAGGCGTTCGCCGTGCAGGACATCACGTTCGTGTACGCCTACACGAAGAACCCCATCCTGAGGCAGTCGATCGCCCGCCATCTGCGCGGGCTCCCGACCCTCCACCGGTCGAGGGAGCGCTAGGCTCGTGCTGCGCGTCTTCGGCCATTACGTGCCCGCGCCCGTCGTCGCGCTCGCCGCGGGCGAAGCCGGGCTCGTCTTCGGCTCCGTCTTCATCGGTCTGGCGCTGCCCCTGGTCGGCTTCCAGGCGATCCGGCCCGCTTCGGGCGATGCGTTCGCCCCCGCGGCCGTGCTCACGACGCTGGTCGTGGTCATGGTCCACATCATCGGGCTCTACGACACACGACAGATCTACGGCCGGTCCGAGCTGCTCCTGCGGCTCTCCATCGCGTTCGTCGTCGCCTACCTGCTCATCGCGGTCCTGGGCTACATGGTCCTTCCGCTGACGCTGGCCCGGAAGGCCTTCCTGCTCTCGCTCGTCACGGTGTTTCCGGCAATCGTCCTGCTGCGTCTCGCGCACGCGCGCCTCACCCGCGGCAGCCGCACGCGGCGCAAGGTCCTGCTGCTCGGCTCGGGCGAGGTCAGCCAGATGATCGCCGACGCGATCCGGGCGTGGCGCCCGCACTACGAGCTGCTGGGCCGGCTCGACGCCGAGGGCGGCGCGGACGACGGCCCCGACGGCGTGTGGACGCTGGGGACGCTGGCTGATCTGGACTGGGTGTCGAAAGTCACACGGCCCGACGTGATCGTTGTCGCGCTCCAGGAACGACGCGGCACGCTTCCGGTCGCCGAGATCGTCGAGTCGAAGCTCAGAGGGACCGAGGTCGAGGACTGGCCCGACTTCTACGAGAAGCTCACCGGCAAGATCCCGGTCGGCAACCTGAGGCCCAGCTGGCTCGTCTTCGCGGACGGGTTCAAGGCGGCGCGCCTGACGATGCTGACCAAGCGGACGATGGATCTCCTCGTCGCGCTCACCGTGGTGGCGCTCAGCGCGCCGCTGATGCTGGCGATCGCCGTGGCGATCCGGCGCGACTCCGCTGGCCCGATCTTCTTCCGTCAGGAGCGTATCGGGCAGTTCGGCCGCGTGTTCCGGATCTTCAAGTTCCGGTCGATGCGCGCCGACGCCCACCCGATGCCGGCGGACGAGCCCGATACGCGCGTCACCCGCGTCGGTCGGTTCCTCCGCCGGACGCGGCTCGACGAGCTGCCGCAGCTGCTCAACGTCATCCGGGGCGACATGAGCCTGGTCGGCCCGCGGCCCGAGTGGGTGGCGCTCGTTCCGGAATTCCGGGACAAGGTGCCGTTCTACCTCCACCGTCACGCCGCCAAGCCCGGCATCACCGGCTGGGCTCAGGTCAAGAATCCCTACGGCGCCACGGTGGAGAACACGTGGGAGAAGCTCCAGTACGACCTGTACTACATCAAGAACATGTCGATCTTCCTCGACATGTTGATCCTGCTCCACACCGTCCAGATCGTGCTGGTCACAAGGGGATCCGGGGAATGGACGCGAAAACAACAGGCTCAATCGACTACCTCCGTCTCGTACGCCGGGTAGTCGTTCACCGCTGGCGCATCATCGTCGCCGGCTTCCTGGTCGTCGTCGTGCCGACGGTCGCCCTGGTGACCCTGTCGACCGAGAACCTCTACGAGGCGTCGGTGACGCTCTTCCTCCTCCCCGAGAAGAACGATCCGCCGTTCCTCCGCGAGTTCACCTCGCCGGAAGCGACCGCGGTCTACATCGTGCTGCTGAAGAGCCGGTCGCTGGCCCAGGCCATCATCGAGGCGCTGCCCAAGGAGAGCCGCGAAGAGCTGACCAAGCGCGTCCTCTTCCGCGACTATCTGTTGACCGCCACCAACAGCCTCCGTCGACTCACCGGCGGTGAGGTCGTCGTCTACAGCCCGAGCGAGCTGGCCATCCGCGAGCTCCAGGAAGCGCGGATGAACTTCAACATCGCGCGGGATGGCACCGTCACGATCACGGCGGTCGCCTTCAGCCCGCGCGTCGCGGTCGACCTGGCCAACACCTACGTCGACGTACTGCTGAGCCGCAGCAGCTCGTTCGCCCGGCAGCAGGCACGGGGCACGCGCGAGCTGCTCGAGAACCTCATGGCCCAGGCGAGGTCGAGCCAGGGCGAGGCCGAAGACGCGATGCGGCGCTTCCAGGCGAAGGCCGGCGGCCGCTTCACGCTGCCCGACGAGTCCAAGGGCGAGCTGACCGCGCTGGCCCAGATCGAGAGTCAGATCGGTGATCTCCAGGTGACGCGCGAGATTGCCGAGAACAAGCTCGGCTACCTCAAGGGCGAGAAGGTCCGGCCGATCAGCGCGCCGGCGTCCTCCGATCCGTCCACCCAGTCGTTGCAGGAGCGCCTCACCCAGCTCGAGGCGAAGCTGGCCGCGCTGTCGGAGAAGTACACCGACCAGCACCCCTCGGTGCAAACGACGCGGGCCGAGATCCAGGAGACGCAGGAGCGTCTGGCCTCGACGCTGCAACCGCGGCAGACGCCGAGGCCGGGCGGCACGGCCACACAGCTCAAGCCGATCGAGGCCGCCCAGCTCTCGAAGCAGATGGCGGCGCTCCAGGTCGAGGTCGTCTCGCTGCAGGCGCGCGAGGAGGTCCTGCAGCAGCGGGCGGCGCGGCTCCGGCGGTCGCTCTCGGCGATGACGGCGCGCGAGCAGGAGTACTCGGGCTTCATGCGCACCGTGCTCACGCAGGCCAAGCTGACCGACCTGATCTCCGACAAGCTCACGGCCGCGCGCATCAGCGAGCAGAGCCCGATCCGGTCCATTCACGTCATCGACCTGGCGAGCCTGCCGCGGCAGCCGAGCCCCAAGCAGCCGCTGACGCTCATGGTGATGGGCCTGCTCGGCGGCCTGGCCCTCGGCGTGAGCGCCGCGACCGTGCGCGAGTACGCGGTGCAGGTCGTCGAGACCGAGCAGGACGTGGCGCACGCGACCGGTCTCCCCGTTCTCGGATCAATTCCCGTCGCCGAGCGATCCGAGTCGGCCTCCGGCCGAGAGGTCGCGCCCGTCGACGATCTGCCGATGCTGTTCGTCGCGGGCAACGATCTGCACTCGCTGCCGGCCGACGCGTGCCGAGCCATCCGCACCGTGCTCGATGGTCCGAGCCTCGACAAGCCGCTCAAGACGCTCCTGGTCACGAGCCCCGGCGCGCACGAGGGCAAGTCCACCGTGCTCCTGAACCTGGGCCGCGCGTTCCTCGAGACCGACCGGCATCTGCTGATGATCGACGCCGATCTCCGACGGCCCTCGCTCCATCGCGCGCTGCGCACGCCGAACGAGGTTGGGCTCGCCGATGTGTTGCGCGACGGCACCGTGTGGCCGGAGGCCTTTCGCGCGCTGGCGCCGGGCATGGACTTCATGCCCTCGGGGATCAGGCCGGCGAACCCGTCGAGCCTGATCGCCTCCAAGCACATGGTGCGGGTGCTGGAGCTCGCGCGCGAGCGCGCCGACGTCGTGCTGATCGACGCGCCGCCGGTGCTGGCGGTGGCCGACTGCCTGCCGCTGTGCCGGTACGTCGATGGGGTCATTCTCGTCGCCCGGTTCGGCATCACCCGTCGGCGCAGCCTGATCAGAGCCAAGGCGCAGCTCGGGAGAGTCGGCGCCCGGGTCGTGGGCGTGGTGATCAACGGCCTCTCGCGGCACGAGACACGCCACTACTACTCCGAATACACGCACTACGTCGGTATCCAGAAGCGCAAGGGGAAGCGACGCCAATGAAGGCTCTCACGCTCCGTCTCTTCAGCGCCTCCGTGGCGATCGCCGGCCTCGTGGCCGCGGGCTCGGCGCAGGCTCAGACGTCCACGCGTCCGGCGGCGGCGCCCCTTCAGACGCCGCGCCCGGCCGCGACCACCGTCGCGATCCCCGTCGCCCCTGCGGCGACGACACCCGCACCGGCCGGCGCCACGGGCGACTACACCATCGGCATCGACGATGTCCTGCATGTGATCGTCTGGGACAACAAGGAGCTGGAGCAGGACGTGATCGTGCGTCCCGACGGCAAGATCTCCTACCCGCTCGCCGGCGAGATCCACGTGCAGGGCCTGACGGTGCCGAAGCTCACCGAGATCTTGAAGGAGCGCCTGGGCGCGTCGGTGAAGAACCCGAACGTGTCGGTGATGGTCAAGGAGATCCGGAGCTTCCGGGTCTACTTCGTCGGCAAGGTGGCGAAGGCCGGCGTCTATCCGATCAAGGCCGGCACGCCGTTGCTCCAGGCCCTCACGCTGGCCGGCGGCACGTCCGATGGCGCCGATCTTCCGTCCGCCTACGTCATCCGCGGCGAGACGAAGATCCCGGTGGATCTCCGACGCCTCATCCAGGACGGCGACCTCAGCCGGAACCTCAAGCTCGAGACCGAGGACACGATCGTCGTCCCGGAGATCGTGATCGGCTCGAACCCGCAAGAGATCCTCGATCGCCGGATCTACCTCCTGGGCAAGGTCGTCAAGCCCGGCGTCTACACCCTCAAGCAGGACACGCCGCTCCTGCACGCGCTGTTCCTGGCCGGTGGCCTCGCCGAGGGCGCGGACATGGCGTCGGCCTTCGTCATGCGCGGCGGCGAGAAGATCCCGGTCGACCTCTGGCGACTCATCCAGAAGGGAGACGTCACCCAAAATCTCACGATCAAGCACGAGGACACGATCGTCGTGCCCTCCGGCGGCGAGCTGCAGAACGCGGTGTACGTGATGGGCGAAGTGCTCAAGCCGGGGGTCTACTCCCAGCCCGAAGCGCTGACGCTCCTGAAGCTCGTCACGCTGGCCGGCGGCTTCACCAAGTACGCCGCGCCGAGCCGCTCGACGCTGATCCGCCGCGACGGCGAGAAGAAGACGCTGCTCAAGATCGACCTGAAGGACATCATGAACGACCCCAAGACGAACGAGGACATCGCGCTGCGCCCCGGCGACGTCCTGATCATCCCCGAACGGATCTTCTGAGATGGCCCATGCGCTCGCGCGGATCGGCACGGTGACGACGATGACCGCTCCGGAGTCCTATCCGCGCCCCGACCTGCGCGTCGTGGCCCTCGGCGGCGGAACCGGCCTGCCGGCCGTGCTCCGCGGCCTCCGCGGACCAATGTTCGGGTCGCGTCCGTGGGATCCGGAGCGCGATCCCTCCCGCCTGACGGCGATCGCGACGGTCGCCGACGACGGCGGCAGCTCAGGCAAGCTCCGGGCGTCGTACCATCTGCCGTCCCCGGGCGACGTCCGGAATTGCCTGTTGGCCCTGGCCGGTGGCGATCCGCTGATGTCGGACGTGTTCGATTTCCGCTTCGATCGCGGCGGCGACATTGGCGGTCACAGCCTCGGCAATTTGATCCTCACCGCGCTCACCGAGCTGGAGCGGGACTTCTCCAAGGCCATCGCGCGAGGTGGCCGCATGCTGGCGACACGGGGCCGTGTCCTGCCGTCGACCGCCGAGAACGTGGTCCTGCACGCCGAGCTCTCCGACGGCACCACGATCGAAGGTGAGTCGCGCATCGCGGAGGCTCGATGCCCGATCCGTCGTATGAGGCTCGAGCCGGCCAACGCCGCGGCGCTGCCCGAGGCCCGCGAGGCCCTCGAGGCCGCCGACCTGATCGTGATCGGTCCCGGCAGCCTCTACTCGAGCCAGGTCGCGGTGCTGCTCGTCGGCGAGCTCCCGGAGGCGATCGCGCGCTCGCGGGCGCGCGTCGTGCTGGTCATGAACCTCATGACCGAGCCCGGCGAGACCGACGGCCACACCGGCGTCGACCATTTGATCGCGCTCCGTCGCCACGCGCCGGCGATCGCGATCCACGACGTCCTGGTCAACACGGCGCCGATCGCGCCGGAGCAGCTCGCGCGGTACGCGGCGCAGGGCGCGGTGCCGGTGCCGCCGGACGCCGAGCTGCTGAAGGCCCTCGGCCACTCGGTCGTCGAGGACGACCTGCTGGCCGCCGGCCCCGAGGTGCGGCACGATCCCGTCAAGCTGGCGCGCGCCATCCTGGCGCGCGTGGCCTGAGCGCCGACGCGTGCTGGCTCACGGGATCTTCTGGGTGGGTCTCGCGCTCGTGAGCTACACGTACATCCTCTATCCGTGCCTGCTCTTCGTCATCTACGCGTTCGCCCAGGCGCGCACCGACCTCCGCTTCCTCACGACCCGGCGCGACCGCCGGCGCCGGGCGCTCGGCGACGCCGAGCTGCCGCCGGTGACGTTGATCGTGCCCGCGTACAACGAGGAGGCGTGTTTGCAAGATAAGGTCGCCAACGTCGCGGACCTCGACTATCCGCGCGACCGGCTCCAGGTGATCTTCGTCTCCGACGGTTCGACCGATCGCACCAACGACATCCTGGCGGCCATCGACGACCCGGCCATCGAGCCCCTCCTGCTCCCGGGGCGCGCCGGCAAGGCCACCGCGCTCAATCGCGCGGTCGAGCGGGCCCGGCACGGGATCCTCGTGTTCTCGGACGCCGCGACCATGTTCCGTCCGGACGCGATCCGGCAGCTCGTCCGGCATTTCGCCGACGGGCGCGTCGGCGTCGTGTGTGGCGCGCTCGGCCTCCGGGGCGGCGACGAGTTCTCACGGACCGAGGGCATCTACTGGCGCTACGAGATGTCGCTGCGCCTCATGGAGGCGCGGCTGGGCGCGACGCTCACCGCCAGCGGCGCGATCTACGCGCTGCGCCGCGCGTGCTACCGGCCCCTCACGCCCGACGACCTCATCGACGACTTCGTCGTGCCCATGCGCGCCCGCACGCTCGGCTTCCAGGTGGTGTTCGATCCGGAGGCGCAGGCGATCGAGTTCGCGGCCGAATCGGTGCGGGACGAGTTCACCCGGCGCGTGCGGATCGCGACCGGCAGCTTCCGCGCGCTGCGCGAGCTGGTGCGGGTGCCGCTGGCGCCGCTCGCATCGCTGGCGTTCTTCTCGCACAAGCTCCTGCGCTGGGTGCTGCCCTTCCTGCTGCTCGGCCTCTTCGCCGCCAACCTCGCCCTGCTCGACGGCGGGCGCTTCTACGTCGCGATGCTGGCCGCGCAGTGCGCCTTCTATCTGTGGGCCGGCGTCGGCTTCCTGTTCCGCGAGCGCGTGCGACGCGTGCCGCTGGCGCTGCTCTGCTATTTCCTCGTCGCGATCAACGTGGCGTTCCTGGTGGGATTTCTGCGGTTCCTCGGCGGTCGCAAGGACACGGCATGGCAGCGCGTGAGCTGACGCTCTCCGGCGCTCCGGTGCTGATGTACCACGGCCTCGGCGCCACGCTCCCCGCCGACGTCGCCGGACGCGACACAAAGTACTGGGTCACGCCTGCCGCGTTCGGGCGCCACCTGGCGCAGATCCGCGAGGCCGGTCAGCGGGTCCGGCGCCTGTACGAGCTCTGGTCCGGCCGGGCGACCGCTCCCGAGAACCAGTCGGCGGTCGTGCTGACCTTCGATGACGGCCGGGCGACCGACTACGAGGTCGTGTTTCCGCTGCTGCTCGCGGCCGGCGTCCGGGCCGAGTTCTTCGTCAACACCGCCACGATCGAGCGCGCCGGCCATCTCACCTGGAGCCAGATCATGGAGATGCATCGCGCGGGGATGTCGTTCCAGTCGCACGCGCACGATCACGTCCTCCTGCCCGGGCTGCCGGAGCGCCTGCTGCGCAACGAGCTGCAGACCAGCAAGCGCCTCATCGAGGACCGGGTCGGCCTCGGCGTGGACTTCCTGGCCACTCCGTACGGCCTGTTCGATCGTCGCGTCATCGACACCGCGCGGGAGGTCGGCTACCAGGCCGTGTGCAACTCGCTGAGCTGGCCGACGCGACCCGGCCGGACCGTCGTGAATCGCGTCACCGTCTATCGCGACACGACGGCCTCGCGCTTCGCGGGGATCCTGGCCCGCCAGCCTTCGGCGTATCTGCCGAGCGTTGCGCGGACCGCGCTGACGTATTGGCCCAAGCGCGTCCTCCTCAAGGTCCGGCCCAGCCAGCTGGGCGCCCTGCTTCACCTGGAGGGCGCGTGAGCCGCGTCGACCGCCTCGACCTCCACGTGTTCGTACTGATCGACGCCTTCGGGTGGGAGATCGCGCAGCGGCTCGGCTTCCTGTCCGACGCGCTGCCGCACCGGGCGCCGCTCAGGACCGTGCTCGGCTACAGCTCGGGCGCGATCCCCACCATGCTCACCGGCAAGTCACCGGCCGAGCATGGACACTGGAACCTCTTCTACTACGATCCGGAGGGTTCGCCGTTCCGCTGGCTGCGGCGGCTTCATTTTCTGCCGGACAGCGTCCTCGGCCACCGTGTCGTGCGCAAGGCGGTCAAGGAAGTGGGCCGGCGGGCGCTCGGGCTCGGGCCGCTGTTCGACTGCGCGGTGAGCCCGCGCGTGCTCCCATGGCTCAACTGGGTCGAGAAGCGCAACATTTATCAGCCGCACGGCATCCGCGGCGTCGCCTCGATCTTCGACCGGCTCGCGGTCGCGGGCGTGCCGCATCGCGCGTACTCGTACCACGACGGGACCGACGCCGAGATCCTGAGCCGCGCCCGTCACGACATCGAGGCCGGACGCGCGACGCTGTTCTTCGTCTATCTGAGCGAGATCGACGCCTTCCTCCACCACCACGTCGAGGACGACGCGCCGCTCAAGGAGAAGTTCTCCATCTACGAGACCGGGCTCCGCGAGCTGCTGGGGACGGCCCTCCGGCGCGATCCGCGGGCCGGCCTCACGCTCTTCTCCGACCACGGGATGACCCCGGTGCGCCGCCACTACGACCTCGCGCGCGACATCGAGACGCTCGGGCTCCGCCTGCCCGACGACTACCTCGCGGTCTACGACTCCACGATGGCCCGCTTCTGGTTCTTCTCCGAGCGTGCCCGCGCGCTGGTGGTCGAGCAGCTCGCGTCGCTCACCTGCGGCCGCGTTCTCACCGACGAGGAGCAGGCCGCGCTCGGCATCCGCTTCGGCGACCGCCGCTACGGCGATCTGGTGTTCCTGCTCGAGCCCGGCTGGCTCGTGTCCAGCAGCAACTTCAACGCGCCGGGATGGCAACCGACCGGGATGCACGGCTACCATCCGGACGACCCGTCGTCCGACGCGATTTTCCTCAGCAACCAGGCGCCGCCGCGGCCGATGCGCACGATCGCCGACGCGTACGCGTGCATGGCGCACGCCGCCGGCCTGCTCCCCGACATCGCCGAGGCGCCCCGCCGATGATCTCCGTCCTCTACTTCTCGAACACGCTGGCCCGCGGCGGGGCGGAAGAGCATCTCCTCACGCTGCTCCGCGGGCTCGACCGGCACCGGTTCCGGCCCGCGCTGGTCTGCGCGCCCGAGGTGGCCGAGAAGATCCGGCGCGACGTGCCGCGCGACGTGCCGCTGACCGCGCTCCGCCTGCGCAAGCCCTACGAGATCGGCGCGGCCAGCGCGCTCCTCTCGATCATGCGCGCGCGGCGCCCGGACATCGTGCACTCGCACCTCTTCCATTCGAGCCTCTTCGCGTCGCCGATCGCCGCGCTGGCCCGCGTCCCGCTGGTCGTCGAGACGCCGCACCTGCGCGAGTCCTGGCGCCGGGGGCTCAAGGCCCGCTACGTCGTCGACCGCATCGCCGGCCGCTTCGTGGACCAGTACATCGCGGTGTCCGACGCCAACCGCCGGTACCTCGTCGAAGAAAAGGGTCTGGCGCGGCACAAGGTCGTCGTGATCCACAACGGCTGCGATCTCCGCCGCTTCAACCCGCACCACCGGGCACCCGCCGGCATGCGGGAGAGCCTCGGCTTCGGCGCGAGCGATCCGGTCCTCGTCGTCGTCGGACGCCTCGAGCCTCAGAAGGGCCATCGCGTGCTGTTCGACGCGCTGCCCGCGGTGCGGGCCCAGTTCCCGCGCGTGCGCCTGGTGTGCGTCGGCGAGGGCGCGCTCCGCCGGGAGCTCGAGCAGCAGGTCGCGGCGTCGGGGCTCGGCGACGCGGTGCGGTTCGTCGGCCAGCAGGCGAACGTCGCCGATTGGCTGGCCCTGGCCGACGTGACGGTGCTCCCCTCGTTCTTCGAAGGTCTGCCGCTCGCGGCGATCGAGTCGCTCGCCGCCGGCCGGCCGATGGTGGCGAGCGCGGTGGACGGCACCCCCGAGGTCGTGATCGACGGCGCCACCGGTCTCACGGTGCCGCCCGGCGACGCCGACGGGCTCGCGCGGGCGCTCGGCCGGCTCCTGGGCGATCGGCGGCTACGCGAGAAGCTGGCGCTCGCCGGGCGCGCCTGGGTCCTCGAGCGATTCAACGAGGACCGCCAGATCCAGCGCACCGAGGCGCTCTACCATCTGGCGCTCTCGCGCCTCGGCCGCCTGCCGCGCCCGGACGGGGTGCCGGCGACGGCGTGGGGGCCGCGATGAAGGCCGTGATCTGCGAGGAGAGTGCGCGCCTCTGCCGGCAGGTGTATCGCGAGCGCCTGCGCGCGGTCGTGCTCGCCGGCAGCCTGGCGCGCGACGAGGGGACGTTCGTCGAAACCGAGCGGGGGCGCCGGCTGCTGGGCGACGCGGAGCTGCTGCTCGTCTTCGACGACGGGACCATACCGCCGCCCGCGGGGGACCTCGCGCTGATCCGCGAGCAGATCGAGGCGCGGCTTCGGCGGCGTGGGCTCCGCGCCGAGATCGCGCTGAGCGCGGTCGGGTGCGCCTACCTGCGCCGCCTGCCGCCCAGCATCTTCGCCTACGAGCTCCGCGCGTCCGGTAAGGCCGTCGACGGGGAAGCGTCGGTGCTCGGGCTCATCCCCAAGTTCGCGGCCGCCGACATCCCCCGCGAAGACGCCTGGCGGATGCTGGCGAATCGTCTCGTCGAGCAGCTCGGCAGCACGGACGAGCTCCTCGAGGACCGGGCGATCCTCTCGCCGGAGGCGCACTACCGGACCGTGAAGCTCTACCTCGACATGACCACGTCGCTGCTCGTCTTCGCCGGCGCCTACGCGCCGACGTACATGGAGCGCGCCGACAACCTCGCGCGTCTGGCGAAGTGGTCGGGGACCACGACGTGGCCGTTTCCGCTGGCGCCGTTCGCCGAGTACGTCGCGGCCGCGACCCGCTGGAAGCTCTCGGGCGGCACGCTCGTCACCGAAGCGCGGCGGCCGTTCTGGGATCGGGCGATCGATTACGCCGAGGCGCTCTGGCACTGGGAACTCGGCCGGTTGACGGGAAGAGATCGCGACGATTCGCCATCGGCGCTGATGTCGCTCTGGATGGGCCGACAGCCGTGGAGCGGCCGCGGCCGCGGCTGGGCCCACGTCGTGCGGGCGCGCGGCTGGCATCGGAGCTGGCCGCTCTGGCCGCGCTGGCTCCGGCAGGCGTCGCTCGGCTCCCCGCGCCATCTGGTCTATCGGGCCGCGAGCACGCTGGTGTTCGAGCTGCGCGCCGCCGCGGGCCAGCGGCGTCAAGTCTCGGATCTCCGTCGCCTCGCGGACGATCTGCCGCTGGCGACGTGGCAAGGCCGGCCCGCGTCCGATTCGATCGCGGGGCACGTGTCCGATTCGATCGGCGCTCTGGCCGGCGCGGTTCTCGCCAACTACAAGAGCTTCGTGATGGAGACCCGCGCATGAGCATCGTGACCGCGCGGGCGCTCGATACGCGGCCGGCGGGGGCGTATCGGCTCGACGCGCTCAGCGGCGCCGAGGTCGTGCGCTGGGACGAGCTGATCGCACCGTACGAGGGCCGCGAGCTCTTCCATCGCAACGTGTGGCTCGACTACCTGGCGTCCAGTCGCCGCGTCGAAGGCGCCCGCTGGGCGATCCGCGCAGACGATCGGACGGTCGGCTACCTCTGCGGCGGCCTGCTGCAAATGGGGCCCTATAGGATCCTGGGCACGCCGTTGCGCAGCTGGGGCACGAACGTGATGGGGCCGCTCCTCGATCACGACGCCGATCAGTCCGCGCTCTTCGTCGCGCTCGATCGCCTCGCCGCCACCGAACGGCTGGCGATGATCGAGCTCGAGCACCCCAGCCTCTCGCCGCGCTTGCTCCAATCGTCTGGATTCGAGCGGGTGCCGGACTGGACATTTCTGGTTTCGCTCTCCGGCGGCGAAGACGCGATGTGGCGCCGCCTCGAGTCCACGTGCCGCAACCGCATCCGCAAGGCGCAGGCGGCCGGCCTCGTGGTCGAGGACACGGACGACCCAGACGTCGCCGACGAGTACTACGCTTTCTATCTGGACCTCATGCGCCGGAAAGGCCGCCGGCCGCCCTTCTCGCGCGATACGCCGCGGCTGCTCTTCTCGCACCTGAAGAAGGCGGACTGCCTGTTCGCGCTGCGGGTGAAGGATGCCGCGGGCCGTCTCCTCGCCGTCGGGCTCTTCCCCCACGACGAACGCGCGATGTATTTCTGGAGCGGCGCCAGCCGGGAAGAGGGGCATCCGCTGTGCCCCAACGACTACGTGCACTGGGTCGCCATGGGGCTCGCCGCCGATCGCGGACTGCGCCTCTACAACATGTCCGGCCACGGACGGTTCAAGCGGAAGTTCGGCGGTGAGCTGACCGCCGTGGCGCGCTGGCACAAGTGCTACTGGCGGACCGCGCGCTGGGCGCGCACGGGCTATCAGCTCTGGGCCGAGAGGTCGGCCGTGCGCACCATCCGGCGACCGGCGGCGCCGAGACCGAGCGAGACGAAGCGCCCCGCGCCGGCGCGGCGGGGCGTCGAGATCGTCACGACGTCGCAGCGTCCGGCGTTCCGGCCCTCGGATTTTTTCAGGGCGCCGCTCCACGACTTCCCGATCCGCGACGAGATCCTCTATCAGTACCTGCCGCTCTCGGCGAACATGGACGTGCTGGAGGTCGGCCCGGGCAGCGGCGTCACGGCGTTCCGCGTCGCCCCTCGCCTCCGCTCGCTGACCCTGCTCGACATCGCCGCGGCGAACGTCGCCCACCTGCGGGATGCGCTCGCCGGCCAGCCGAACCTCCGCTTCGTGTGCGCCGACGTCTGCCAGCCCGGCCTCGGCGCGCAGCTCGGGCGCACCTTCGACGCCGCGTACGCGATCGAGGTGTTCGAGCTCCTGCCGGATCCTGAACAGTGCCTGCGGAACTTCGCCGAGGTGCTCCGGCCCGGCGGGCGGCTCTTGCTCCAGTTCCCGAACTATCCGCCGTCGCTCTCGCCCGGCATGACGCATTTCCGCACCAAGGCCGAGCTCGGGCGGCTCCTGCAGCGCGCCGGCTTCGCGCAGTGGAACGTGTGCTCGCTGAGACTACGGCCGCACGCCTGGTTCCTGTACGAGCACCTGCACGAGCGGCCGATCCGCGCCTACCGGCGCCACCGGAGCCGCAACGGCCACGATCGGCCCCTGATCTACGACGAGTCGTGGGCGTTCCAGCACGGCCGGCGGCTGGAGCCGTTCAAGTACGCACTGCACACGGCGTGGGCAGCCCTGTCGGCGGCGATGCGCGTCGGCGGCCCGGTCTTCGACCACTCGGCCGTCGGCGACGACATCCTCAACCGCAACCTGATCGTGCTCGCGCGTCGCTAGCGAGCCAGAGCGAGGGCCCGTGGGAGTCGTCGAAGGTGGCTAGACCGTTGCGCGTCCTCTTCGCCGGGCTGACGCTGCCCTACCCGCCGACCAACGGCCACCGCCTGCGGACGTGGGCGATGGTGCAGGCGCTCGCGGACGACGGCCATCGCGTCACGCTGGTCGCCTTCGCCGAGCGCGGCGAGGCGCTGGTCGACCTCGGGCCCCTCCGCGCCGCCTGCGCCGAGGTGGAGCTGGTGCCCACGCCGCTGGCGCTCAACGGCGGCGGCCGCGACGCGCTGAAGCGCGTGCGGGCCCTCGCCTCGCCCCTGCCGTTCGGGGCGTGGAAGTTTCGGTCCCCCGAGCTCAGGGGCGCGCTCGAGCGGCAGCTCGCGCGGCACGACTTCGATGTGCTGCTCTGCGACGGCGTCTACAACGTGCAGAACCTGCCGGCTCACCTGGCCATTCCCGTCTTGCTCAACAAGGACGACGTCGCGCACGTGCTGATTCGCCGCTACCTGGCCCTGGAGCCAAGCGCGGCCCGCCGCCTCTACGGCGCGCTCGAGGCCCGCAAGGTGGAGCGCTGGGAACGGGCCGCGCTCCAGAAGGCCAAAGCGGTCCTCGCGTGCTCCGAGCTCGACAAGGCACTCTTACGCGAGCTCGCTCCGACCGCGCAGGTGGTGGCGGTGCCCAACGTGGTCGACACCGACCACTACGCGCCCCGCGACGGCGCCGAGCCGGCCACCGTGCTCTTCCAGGGGGGCATGGACTGGCAGCCGAACCGCGACGCCGTCGAGTTCTTCGCCGCCGAGATCCTGCCGTGGCTGCGGCGCCGGGTGCCGTCGGCCCGCTTCCGGGTGGCCGGACGCAGCCCGGCCGAGTCGTTCCGTCGCCGGTTCGCCGGTATCGACGGCCTCGAGTTCACGGGCACGGTCGCCGACATGCGCGACGAGATCGCGAAGGCCACGGTCTGCGTGGTGCCGCTCCGGATCGGCAGCGGGACTCGGCTCAAGATCCTCGAGGCCGGCGCGATGGCCAAGCCCATGGTCTCCACCGGGCTCGGCGCCGAAGGCCTCGAGCTGGTGGATGGCGAGGAGATCGTCCTCGCGGACGAGCCGCACGCCTTCGCCGACGCGGTGGCGGCGCTGCTCCACGACGCCGCCGGGCGCGACGAGCTGGGCCGGGGGGCCCGGCTGCGGGTCGAGAAGCAGTACAGCCTGTCGGTCTTCAAGACGGCGCTCCGCGACGCGGTGACGGGCAGCCTGCGATGATCCTGTTCTACCTCCTCGTCACGGTCATGCCGATGATCCGCCATCCACTCTGGTCGGACTTCATCGGCGACCTGACGGTGATCAAGTACCTGGGCATCGCGTGCCTGATCTACGCGGGGGTCTACCTGCCGCTCCGCGCGACGGCGCTGCGGCTCTTCGCGACCTGGCAGATCCGCTTCTTCGTGGCCTGGGCACTCCTGGTCATGTTCCTGTTCCTCCGCTACGGCGACGCGCGGCTGCCGCTCGAAGTGAGTCCGCTCATGAGCTTCGCCTCGCTCCTGGCGTTGCTCTTCGTGACGCTGACGGTCGTGGACTCGCTCCAGCGTCTGCGCTGGGTCCTGCTGATGGCCATCGGCTCGGTGGGCTACGCCTCGCTCCACCTGATCCGCGAGTGGCAGAAGTACGGCGGCATGGCGGCCGGCTACCGGCCGGGCTGGGTGGTCGGCGACCCGAACTACTACAGCATCTCGGCGCTGCTCTGCATCCCGATCGCGATCTACCTGCTGCGCACGAAGCAGCCCACGTGGGAGCGCTTCTTCTGCCTGGGCGCCGTGATCGTCACGGTCATCGCGCTCACGCTGGCCGCCTCCCGCGGCGGTCTGGTCGGCATGGCGATCGGGCTCCTGGTGATGGCCCTGCACACGCGGCGTCGGCTCACGATGCTGGTGATCGCGCTCGTCGTGACGCTGCCGCTCATGGCGGTGGCGCCCTCGTCGCCGCTGCCGCGGATCGTGAGCCCGAACCAGCACGACGTCTACGCCGCCCAGCACCGCGCCGACCTGGCGTGGGCCGGCCTGCGGATGTTCCAGTCCCATTTGCTCACCGGCATCGGGCCGGGCAACTTCAAGCCCCTGCTCGGGCGGTTCGCCGACCTCGACGAGCACCACGTCGCCCACAACACGTTCATCGAGGTCATGGCCGAGACCGGCGTGCCCGGAATATTCTTGTTCCTCGCGGCGATCGTCGCGACGTACGCGAGCCTCGAGCGGATCCGTGGCGCGCGCGAGACGAACCCCGAGCTGGTCACGCGAACCGCCGAGGCGCTGGAGGTCGGTCTCACCGCGTTCCTGGCCGCCGGCTTCTTCGTCTCGGCCGAGGCGCACCGGCTCTTCTGGCTCATCGTGTTCCTGTCGGCCGCGCTCGTCCCGCTGGCCGCGGCCGCGACACCGTCGGCGTCGCCGTCGGCACCGCCCGCCCACACGCCGGCAACGCCAACGGCGCCGCGATGAGGACCCTCTTCTTGATCTCCCACGTGCCGCTGCCGTCCAACGTCGGGGGCAACCTGCGTCCCTATCACCTGCTGCGGGCGCTCACCGGGATCAGCGACGTGTCGGTCGTGTGCGCCGTGAAGCCGGACGACGATCCGCGCTACCTCGCCGAGCTGCGCTCGATGTGCCACCACGTGTTCCCGTTCCCGACCGCGTCCTTCCAGTGGCGCGCCGACTCCGGGCGGCGCCTGCCGGCGCTGCGCGCGGCGCTCCAGCACCTCGACCCGTTCGAGCCGGCGCTGCTGAAGTCCTACCACTCGGCGCCCGCCGTCACGCTGCTCAGCAACCTCGCGCAGGTCCCCTTCGATCTGGTCTGGATCGAGCGCCTGCACCTGTTGCCCAACCTGCCGCCCACGCTTCCGGGCCGGGTGATGGTCGATCTGTACGACATCGAGCACCGCAAACTCGCCAGCAAGCTCCGGGCGCGGGGATGGCGGCGAAGCCTGCCGTTCGACCTGGCCGACTACGTGAAGCTGCGCGCACTCGAGCGGTCGCTCTCCACGCGCCAGTGGGACGTGGTCGTGTGCTCGGATGTGGACCGCCGGGCGCTCGGCGCTCATCCGGGCGTATCGGTCGTGCCCAACGGCGTCGAGCTGCCCGCCCCGGGCGATCGGGTCGCCGATCCCGCGGCGCCGACGTTCCTCTTCGTCGGGGCGATGTTCTACGAGCCGAACGTCGACGGCGTGCGCTTCTTCGCGCGCGAGATCCTGCCGCGGATCAGGCAGCGATCGCCGCGGGCGCGGTTCGTGGTCGTCGGACGGGATCCCCAGCCGAACATCGCGGCGCTGCACGACGGCGACACGATCACCGTCACCGGCACCGTCGACGACGTCGCGCCCTATCTGCGCCGGGCCTCGGTCGCCGTCGTCCCGATCCGCTTCGGCAGCGGCACCCGGATCAAGATCCTCGAGGCCTTCGCCCACGGCACGCCCGTCGTCAGCACCACGCTCGGCGCCGAAGGTCTCGAAGTCGCGAACGAGCGTGAGCTCCTCCTGGCCGACGATCCCGACGCGTTCGCGGCCGCGTGCGTGCGCCTGGCCGGCGACGAAGGTCTTCAAGCGTCGCTCGCCGAGCGCGGGCTCGATCTCGTACGGCGCCGCTACCAGTGGCCGGACGTCGAGCGGCAGGTGCAGGCGCTGATCGCGGGTGGCCGCGCCCATGACTCGGCCGCCGACGCGAACGCGCAGCGGGACGCCCAGCTTCGATGAACCTCGATCGTTACGGAGGCTCGAAGGCTCACCCCCTCGTCGGCGGGGGGAACACGTTCCGCGTCGTCAAGCGCGGTCGGCGGTTCCTCCTGGCGACCCCGGACGGCAACGCCTTCTGGCTCAAGGCCTGCTACGGCGTCGACATCACCGACGGCGGCGAAGCGTTCGTGCGCTCGCTGCATGCCAAGTATTCGAGCGATCCCACGTACAAGGCGTGGGGCTACTGGTGGCCGTTCGTGGCCCAGGCCGTGAAGAACCTCCGGCAGTGGGGCTTCAACGCGCTCGGCGAGTACACCTCCAACTACGCGATGCCCGTCGACACCAACAACCGCGGGCGCGGCAACAGCGAGCGCATGCCCTTCATCGCGCTGACCAACGCCGCCAACTACGCGAAGCAGCGCTACGGCGTGAAAGACCTCATGTTCGGCGTCGACGAGGCGGTCACGCCGAACCTGTGGCGCGGCGAGGGCTTCCCGGACGTGTTCGATCCGGCGTTCGCGCGGGCGGTCGACGAGCTGACGTGGGGCGGACCGCTGCCCTGGCTCCTCGGCAGCTCGACCGACGACCGCGACTACATCTTCGGCTTCGGCCCCTCGCGCACGCTCGGCGGCTGGCACAACCACCTCGGCTGGCAAGCCGCCGCGACGCGCCCGACCCAGACGTCCAACCACCGGGTCTGGGTCGGCAACAAGCAGGGCGTCACGTACGCCGACACCACCGTGCACACCAAGCGCGCGCTGCGCGACCACCTGCGCTCGAAGTACCGCGCGCTCGAGGAGCTCAACGGGGCCTGGGAATCGAGCTACACGACCTGGGACAGCGACGGCACGCCCTGGCCGAAGGGACGCGGGCTCCTCGACGAGAGTGGCCGGAGCCCGTGGCTCGGCCGCGACTTCTACTCGATGAAGGACGCCGCGCCCGCCGTGCGCGCCGATCTGGACGAGTTCGTCGGCGCCATCGCCGAGCGCTACTTCTCGGTCACGGCGACGGCGCTGCGCGCGAAGCGTCCCGGCCACCTCGTGTTCGGCCCGGCGACGATCAGCCCCTCCGCGCACCCCGAGATCCTGCGCGCCGCCGGACGCTGGTGCGACGCGCTGCAGTTCGCCAACGAGGGGCCCGCGGCGTTTCGCCGCGGCTTCAGTCTGACGCGCAAGCCGTTCTTCGTCTGGACCACGTTCATGGCGCAGGCAGATTCTCCGCAATCCGCCACCAAGGGCTGGCCGGGCGTCGATCTGCCGACCCAGGAAGAGCGCGGGCGCGCGTACGCGAAGTTCGTGAACGAGCTCGTCGGCTTCCGCGCGGACGACGACACGTTCCCGTGCGTCGGCATCGACTGGTGGGCGTACTGCGACAAGGTCACCGGCGGCGAGGCGCACAACTTCGGCCTCGTCACCAAGCACGACAACCCGTACGACGGCGTCGCCGCGCGCGTTCAGCGGGGCCGGGACGCATCGGGCAATCCGATCGGCGGCGAGGCGCGCGACTACGGCGACTTCCTGAGCCACGTCAAGGCCGCCAACGACGCGATCCTCGACCAGATGCGCGATTTGACGTCGCTCGATCGTCGCGGCCGCCACCGCGGGCCGAGCTTTGGCGCGGTGCTGCCGCTGCTCGCCTGGCTCGCGAGCCCGGCGTATCGTCCGGCGCTGACCCGCCGGCAGATGCTGCGCGGGCCGTTCGCGGCCGGCGGAGAAGCGTCGCGTTGAGCGCCTTCACGCAACGCCTGCGCCCCCTCGCCGCGTGGCTGGTCGGCCCCTCGTCGTCGCGCCGCCAGCAAGTCGCCTGCGGCGTCATGTGGCTGGCCGCCGGCGACGGGCTCGGCGCGATCCTCGGCTTCGTCAAGCTGGCGATCATCGCGCGATTGCTGGCGCCCGCAGACTTCGGCTTGTTTGCGATCGCCCTGCTCACCACCGGCTGGCTCGAGTACCTGACCGATCTCAGCTTCCGCGACGCGCTGATCCGCCACCAGGACGACGTCGCGCCGTACATCGACACCGTGTGGACCGCCCAGATCCTCCGCGGCGCCGTGATCGCGTCGATCATCGCGGGCTCGGCGCCGCTCGTCGCCGGGTACTACGACGTCCCGCTGGCGATGGCGGCTATGCCGCTGCTGGCGATCGAGGTCATGGTGCGCGCGGTCGCGAACCCGGCGACGGTCTATCTGAGGAAGAACCTCGATCTGAGGCGGGACATCCTCTGGCGTCTGGCCGGCCCGATCGCCGGGTTGATCGCGGGCGTCGCGCTGGCCGTCCTGCTCCGAAACGCGCTCGCGCTCATCGTGTCCGTGCTCGTGGCCTCGGTCGCCCAGACGATCGCGTCCTACTGGATCCGTCCCTATCGCCCGCGCCTCTCGTTCGATTCCGGCCACGCCAGGGAGCTCATCGGCTTCGGCCAGCGGTGCTTCTGGCTCCGGCTGATCGGCCTGCTCAACTGGTACGTCGACACGCTCGTGGTCAGCAAAGTATTGGGCCTCACCGTCACCGGCCAGTATCAGATGGCCGGGCGCCTGGCCACCGCGCCGGGCTCCACGATCGGCGGGCCGATTCACGGCGTCATGTTCCCGGCGTTCTCGGGGCTGGCGAGCCTCGAGCATCACCGCGACGCGCTCCGGCGAACCCTGGCGGTCGTCCTGTCGGTGGCGCTGCCGCTGGCCCTCGGCGTCACGATCTTCTCGCCGCTGATCGTCGGCGTGCTGCTCGGTCCCGGATGGGCGGAGGTGCCGGCACTCCTGAGCGTGCTGGCGTGGCTGACCGTGACGCTGCCGGCCAGCCACTTGCTCAACGCGCTGTTCATGGCGCTCGATCGGATCGAGCTCGACATCTGGGCCAACGCGACGCGCGCGGCGATTCTCGTCTCGCTGATGTATCCCGCGGTGACGAGCCAGGGTGCCCTCGGCGCGGCGGCCGTCACCACCGCCTCGGCGGTCGTGGGCCTCCTCTGTCAGGTGGTCCTGGCGGCCCGCCTCGTG
>Ga0209376_1000341_pt1 | contig 52215 bp, 61 predicted proteins | sample GraSoiAngelo_134_FD_185891 | JGI IMG/M metagenome (GOLD analysis project Ga0209376, IMG submission 185891) | Grasslands soil microbial communities from the Angelo Coastal Reserve, California, USA - 14_0929_05_30cm (SPAdes) (version 2) | ecosystem: Environmental > Terrestrial > Soil > Grasslands ...
TCCGAAAATCCGCGAAGGCGAGATTTGCATCACCTGGATCGGGCACGCCTCGTTTCTTGTTCAAACTCACGAAGTCAATGTCTTGATCGACCCCATTTGGTCGAAATGGCTCAAGGTGATCAAGAGACTGAAACAACCAGGCTTCGAAATTCATCATCTGCCGTCGATTGACTTCGTCTTGGTAACCCACGCGCACTTCGATCATCTCGACCGGCGTACCTTGCGACGCATCGCCGCCGATCAACCCATTGTCGTGCCTATGGGCGTAGGAAATCTGGTGCACGATCTCGGTTTCCACATTGTGCACGAGCTTGATTACTGGCAGACGGTGGGACTCGGGCCGCTTAAGATTTCGCTCACGCCATGTCACCACTGGGGCGCGCGGTTTCTCGCAGACTTGCATCGCGACTTCGGCGGATTTGTCATAGCGGTGGACGGCCGCACGATTTTTCACTGCGGCGACAGCGCATACTTTCCGGGATTCAAAGAAATTGGCGACCGCTACAAGATCGATATCGCCTTGCTTCCCATCGGCGCCTACGAAGCGCCCAGCGGTCGCCAAGTTCACATGAACCCGGAAGAAGCAGTGAAGGCCTTTCTCGAACTTCGCGCCAAGACTTTGATTCCGATGCATTACGGGACTTTTCGCCTCGGCTTTGAACCGCTTCATGAGCCTCCACAACGATTGGTCGCAAGCGCGCGCACACACGGCATTGAGGAAAAGGTCCTCGTCATGACGGAGGGCAAGCCGGTGGTGCTGTGAATTCAAAACATTCTTGCCACGGATGAACACGGATGAAACACAGATCAGGAGAAACGATTACTCGTCCCACTCTCTCTCCTTTCCCAGGGGAAGCGGATGAAGGTGAGGGATTTTGTCTCTTTCTCCATCTGTGAAAATCTGTGTTAATCGGTGGCTAAATTTCTTCGGCGCGCTCGGAGCCGGTCTACTAATCGTCGGATTTTGCCTCATTCTGCTTTGGCATGATCCGCTCGTTTTTTGGAACGACGATTATGAAATATCGGTGCTGCCCGTGTTCGCCGATGTGGCGCGCAGTTGGTCCGAAGGCCATTGGCCGCTCCTGAGTCCTTACTCCTGGGTCTGTGGCAATCTCGCCGGGGAATTTCAGTACGGCACGTTCTCCGTCTTTGTGAATGCGGCCGTCATCCTGATTTGGAAGTTTCCGCTGACATTTCCGCAACAGGCAGCCGCTCTTTCCATCACGCATCTTTTTGTTCTGGCAATCGGCGCATTCTTGCTCGCACGCGATCGTCGATTTTCAATTTCACTCTCAATCTTGGTTGCGCTGGTCGCCTCTTTGAACGGCTGGATCATTTGCTGGGGCGCGACTGATTGGTTCGGCGCGCTCGGGGCTTTCGCGTGGCTGCCATGGGCATGGTGGGGAATGGAGCGCGCGTTGGATGTACGAAGAACGAAATGGAGATTTCTCTGGCCGGGGCCCTTTGTCTACCTCGTCATTACTGGCGGCTTTCCTTACGCGGTGGTTATGCTGGCGCTGTTGCTGGTCTGGTTAACGATCAAGTCGTTAGCTCAAACGCGAAACGTCTTGTCAATCTTGCCGTTGGCTTTCGGCACCCTTCTCGGGTTCGGACTTTCTGCGCCGGCATGGTTGGCAATTCTTGATTACGTTCGAGGTTCAGCGCGCGAGCTGCAGCCGGCCTCAGAGCATTGGCAATGGCTCGTTCCGCCTGCGGCGCTGCCAGGATTAATTCTTCCCTGCTGGACTGTGAAATGGACCATGTTCTCCTCACGTCTGATTCCGCATACCGCGACGGAATTGGCGTGCGGCTTGGTTGCTCCCGTTGCGCTCATTGCTGGATTCATCTGGCGCGATCGCACGCTCGTTAGGCGAATCAAATGGGAGCTGACCTCGCTCGTGCTTGTGCTCGTGCTCGCGATGCTACCAGCCGCGGGGCTGTTTCGGTGGAGTTTTCGCTGGCTTCCATTTTTCCATCTCATTCTCGCAGTTTGCGCGGCAGAAGCGCTGCAAACTTGGCGTGGTACGGGGCCGACTCTCCGATGGCCGGGGTCATTGACACCGGCTACAACAGCGCTCGCACTCGTTATCTTGATAGCCCTAACGATGTCCATCTTTCAAACGGGCGGCCCCTACGCTTTTCCGTTGACCTGGATTTTTCTCGGGCTCGCCGTGCTTTGGTATTTTTTGGAGCTTCTTTTACGCAATTCCGAACTTGGCGGATGGGTACCGGTAGCGATCACATTTCTGGCGTTTCTTTCGACATATCTTTGCATCCCGCCGAACTGCGGTGTCCCGAAATACAATCTGTCGCAAGAACTGATTAGGTCGTCACCGCTTGATTCGCGCCGCCTTTATCTCAGTCTCTATCTATGGGCCGAGCAGACATATCGTACGGGAAAAAAACCGGAATCGATCGGACAAATTGTGCGATTGGGGAGCACATCGATGTGGGGACAGCTTCGTTTCATCAACGGTTACAGCCCAATCCGGCCTGCGGGTGTAGCACGTAAATTCGGAACGACGGTTCACGGAGAGATTGATCCCGAAGTGGGAAAGTATCTACTTCATGACCAAGCTGGCGAAGGAGGTGACTTGGCACGACTTGGTGTGGACGGGGTCGTTGTGGCGCGAGAATTGGATATCACGCCCCAGCCGACCTCCGAATGGGAAGCGGTTCTTACAACTGATGAAGGACGAGTCTTTCATCGGCGCGGCGCTCCATTCGCGCGCGTGCGCTCGGTTGCGTCAATTCCTTCACGGTCTAGCGAGCAATTTGCTTCCGCTACGATTTCACGAATCAATGATTTGCGAAATCGCGTCGAAGTAGATGTCGATGTTCCAAAGGCGCATCGGCCGGCTTTGCTCACTTTTTCCAGGCCATACTTTCGCGGATACAAAGCAAAACTGGGCAATCAAAAACTCGCCGTCACGTCTTATCGCGGATTATTTCCTGTTGTCGAAGTCCCAGCCGGCGCGCATGGGCGGGTCATTCTCACCTATCGACCATATTGGCTGATTTGGGGAACCGGAGCAGCCATCGCGTCCGTTCTGGTGGTTGTGTTTAGCTTTTTCGCTGCGATTTCTCAGCGCAGGTTGGAGCGATCAATCATCGGCTTCCGTTCGGCAGGCTCAAGGCAAGCCGAGTCTCGCCCCACCAGGAAATCAATCATAGTTTTTTTGGATCTTGCAGCAGCTCGATTACACGTTTGAGCAAACGACCCGCGCCGCCGCCGTCGATGCTGCGATGATCGAAACTTAACGTGATCTGCGCCTCGGTCTTGGGAACAAACTCTTTTTTATCTTCATCCCACGAAGGAACTTTCTTTCCCACGCCGAGGCCGAGCAACAATGTTTGATCGGGTAATGGAATTGGGGTGCCCCATTCCATTCCGAAGGTGCCGAAGTTTGAAACAGTCGCGATGCCGCCAAATTGCATGTCGGGCGAAATTCGTCGTTGCCGCGCAAGATCGACAAGTTCCTTGTATTTCGCCGTAAGATCGGCAAGAGACGTTTTGTCAGCGGAACGAATGACCGGCACCATAATTCCATCCTCGGCTTCGACGGCGATGCCCACGTCGATGGAGTTCGATTGTACAACGCGGCTGCCGATTAATTTTGCGGCTGCGGTTGGATTTTGGGCAAGGGCGAGAGCAAGCGCGCGCAAAGCGTAAAGCCCGGGGCCGGGCTTTGAATCGCGCGATTGTCGATCCCGTAATACCGGATCGAGATTCACTGACGAACCAATCGTTGAGAGCGGCCGCGTCCAACTCCGCCGCATCGCATCAGCGACGCCTGCCCGAATCGCGGAAGCTTCTTCCGTCTGCTGGTTCTCGATCTTATGCAGAAAATTCTCCAGATCTTTGATCGTGACGCGATTTCCCGCGCCGGTCGGAGGAATTCCGGCAAGATCAGCGTTGGTTAGCTGCAACTCCTCCATGCGCGCACGCACCCGCGGGGACAAAAATCCGGCGCCTTTTGCGACGGCAGGAACGGGCAGCCCGCCAGTGCGTCTTACGCCTTCACCATCCCTCTGGCGTGCTGCGATGGCAGCCTGTTCTTCGCGCCCGGGAATTTCCATTGACACAGTTCCCTTTGGAGGTTCCGGGACCGCTTTCTTGAATCTTGCTGCGTCTGCCTCGCTCGCTTCCACGTAGCCGAGCACCGCGCCGACTGGATACGTTTCCTTCAATTGCACAGTAATTTTGTCGATCTTGCCTTTGCACGGCGTGGTCACGCCCATGACGGCCTTGTTCGTTTCGACATCGAGAATTTCCTGATCGGCCACGACTTCGTCGCCGGCCTTCACTTTGATATCGACGATGGTGGCTTCGGCGATCGATTCGCCTAGCTGCGGCATGATGATCGGAACCTGCGCCATAAATTCCTATTCTCGGAGGAGAGCCCGGGCCTTTCTCGCAATCTCTTTTGTGTTCGGGCGATGCGCTGACCAGAGATTCGGATGATACGGGATGGGTGTATCTTTCGCGTTTAGGCGCTGCGGTGCCGCGTCTAGCAGATGAAAGCCTTCCGCTGTGACACGTGCGATAATCTCAGCCGTTGCGCTGCCCCACGGAAATGATTCTCCGACGCAAAGCAAGCGACCCGTGCGCGCAACTGACGCGAGAACAGTATTGGTATCAAGCGGCTTAACGGAACGAAGATCGACAACTTCAGTTTCAAAACCTTCGCTGGCCAATTGTTCCGCGACCGCGAGTGCTTCGTGCAGCATCGCGCTGTAGGTGGCAACGGTCAGGTCGCGCCCTTCCCGCGCGATGCGCGCTTTGCCTGTGGGCAAGCCTTCGGTCGGCAGTTTCTCTGCCTTAAGGTGATAATAGAGATATTTGTGTTCGCAGTATATGACCGGATCATCGATCGCCACCGCTTCAATGAGCATGGTGTAGGCGTCTTCTACGGTCGCCGGCGTCATTACGATGAGCCCCGGATAATGCGCGTAGATCGATTCCATCGACTGACTGTGAAACGGCCCGCTGCCTTTTGTGCCACCAGAGGGCAAACGTACCGTGATGGGAATTGGAACGTCCGTCCGCCAATAATGCGTCCCGGCGTTGTTTAAGATTTGATTGAGCGCGGTGCTGGAAAAGTCGGCAAATTGCATTTCGACAATCGGCCGCATCCCATGCATCGCGGCCCCGATTGCAGTCCCAACCATCGCGTCTTCGCTGATCGGCGTGTTCAACACGCGCCCGGGAAACTCTTTAGCGAGACCTTTCGTTGCTTTAAAGGCGCCACCAAATGTTCCGCCGACATCCTGCCCGTAGATAAAAACGTCTTCGTTGTCGCGAAGCAATTTCGCCTGCGCCTCGCGGATCGCCTCCAGATACGTGATGCTCATTCCAGAGAATCAACAAGGCTGCGGGTAGAGATTGCGCACCAATCTTCTTTATCGCCTTCCGGTGGGGCCTCTTTCTGCGCTGTAGAAATTGCCTCGTCCACCTGCGCGGCTGCATGTCGACGCCACCCCGCCAGTGTCTCCGAGTCGACCAATTTAAGATCGACAATCGTCTGCTCAGTGACTTTCAAACAATCGCGCGCAAACGGTTCACGTTTAATCTCGTCCGTTACGTAACTTGCATCGTCATGTTCGCCGTGACCGGACAGGCGCAGGACGGAAGCAACGACCAACTGCGGCGGACGTCCTGCGCGCGCGCGTTTCACCGCGCTGCCGATCACATCGAGGCAGGCAGCGAGATCCGTTCCATCGAGACTGTAACCCTCAAATCCATATCCGATCGCGCGATCAACCAAATCATGACAGGCGAATTCGCGCTCGTTCGGTGTTGAGTAAGCGTAATGATTATTGGTCGCGACGACGACCAGCGGCACCTGCTCAACAGCGGCAATGTTCATTCCTTCGTGAAACGAGCCCGTCTGCATTCCGCCTTCGCCGATGCAACTCAGGCCGATGAATCCCTTTTCGCCTCGGAATCGTTTCGCCATCAACGCGCCGACTGTCACGGAAATCATGGCCCCAAGATGACTGATCATTGCCAATTCGTTCTTGCGCGGATGGCCACGATGAATGTTGCCATCACGCCCGCGCATTGGACCCTGGCGCGAACCAAGATAAGTGCGCGTTACGTCGATAAGTGGTTCGCCAAACGCGGCTCGGCCTGCCTGATCGCGAATCAATGGCGCGAAGATGTCGTTTTTTTGCAAAAACAAGCCGCACGCGACGCTGACCGCTTCCTGACCTTTGCCGATATAGACCCCGCCTGTAATCAAGCCGCCTCGGTATAGACTGACGAGCTTTTCTTCGAGCGTGCGTGCGAGCAGCATCCAGCGAAACGCTTCCAGAAACCGCTCATGCGGCAGCGCGGGCTTTTTGGTTTTTGATTTTGCGGTGCGCTGCGCCGTCTGAAGCATCAGCCAATTTTACCCAAGATCGACAAATACGCGCAAAATTTTTTCTGAATCCTGCCAGAAAAGACCGCGCACAGTGCGCGAGCTATCTTACCGCGCGGCGAAGCTCCGCTTTGCCCCTGAGCCTTCGAGCGATAAATGACGCTGACTCGGCGTCTGTTCTTCTCCGTTCGACGCCACCTCGGTTGGGACCTGCCGCGGAGCGGTTAATTTCATTCCAACGAGCTTGCTCACTCCGCGCTCCTCCATTGTCACTCCGTAAAGCACGTCCGCTTTTGCAATCGTGCGTTTGTTGTGGGTCATGATAATGAACTGGCTCTGGTTTACGAATCGCTCCAACACCCGGATGAAGCAGTTGATGTTGCCTTCATCGAGTGGCGCATCCACTTCGTCGAGAATGCAGAACGGACTCGGTCGCACCATGTAAATCGCGAACAGCAACGCGACCGCCGTCATGGCGCGCTCGCCTCCGCTTAGCAACGAGACGCTTTGCAGTTGTTTGCCCGGCGGCTTGGCGCTGATCTCAATCCCGCAGTTAAGCGGATCATTCTCATCGAGCAAAGACAAATCCGCGCGCCCGCCGCCGAAGAGCTCTGCAAACACTTCGCGGAAATTCAGCCGCACCTGCGCGAAGGTCTCCGAGAACAATTTCCTTGTGGTCGAGTTGATTTGCGCAATCACGTCGAGCAACGCGCGCCGGGAGGCCGTTAGGTCGTTGTTTTGGTTTTCGAGAAAACGATAACGCTCTTCAAGCTCGTCGTACTCATGCACCGCATCCAGATTGACTGGGCCCATGTTATCGAGTTGGCGGGTAAGATCGGCAATTAGCTGTTGCACGTCCACCTGGGCAAGATCGACATCTCGGTGTGCCGTGCTCTCCGAGCGCAATGTTCCATTCGACGCGGCTTCGCCGCCATTATCAGCATCGAGCGACCGAGCGCTCGATTCACCTTGACGCCGTTTGAGTTGCACGCGCAAAGTCTTTTCGAACGCTGCTTGGTCCAGATTAAATGCGCCCAGGTCAATTTGATAACGGCGCGAGATATGTTCGGCGAGATTATCGATTTGCAACTGCAACTGTGCCTGACGAACTTGCTGTTTTGAACGCAAATCGTGCAGCTCATTCACGGAGTTTCGGACTACGCGCAGGCTCGACTCCATTTCGTTCATTGCGGATGAGCGTTCCGCCCGCTGATCGGCCAGTGAGGCAACGGCGGCCTCCAGTTCGGCGCGTTGGGCATTCTGTTTCTCGATAGCGGCTTCAGCGTCCTTCGATTCGCCCGCTTGCGCGGCCAATCGCTCTTCGAAATTCACGATCTCCGCCTGCCGAGCCGCGATTGTCTCAACGAGTTCAACTTCCCGTGCGGTCATGGGCTTGCGCTGTGCGATAAGGTTTTCGTAACGCTGTCGCTCCGTAGCGAGCACAAGGCGTAGCCTGTTGACCTGCTCTGTCGCCTCGCCTTCACTCTTTGTTGCTTTCTCGTGCGCAGCCTGGATCTCGAGCTGCTGATTTTGCTGCGCTTCCAGAGCAGTGCGCTCTGAGGTCAATTCTTCTTCTAAGTTTGCGATCCGTTCGTCTGCAGTTTGGATTTGCTGCGCGAGGACTGTCTGCTCCGAGCGAAGTTGGTCAACCTTCTGTTCGCTCGCCTGCAATTCTCGTTCCAGGAAAAGAATCCTATTCTCCGAGCCCGACTGTTCCCGATCAGCAGACTCACATCGGCAGCGGGCTTCTTCAAATTCGCCCCTTGCTTTCTCCAATATTGCATTTGCTTCGTCGCGTTTTTGTAACAGCGCGTCCCGTTGTTTGCGGAGTTCGGAATAATCTGTGTTCAGAGCCGCCATCCGCGCTCTGCGTTCGAGCAACGAATCGGCAGACGCGTCCCGGCTGCCGCCAAAAACAATCCCCTCCGCTGAAATGAATTCCCCGGCGAGCGTCGCGGCGGCACAATCGTTTCCATGTTTCTTGAAAGCCAAGGCTGCTTCGAGATCGCGAAAAATTACGATGTTGTGCAGCAACCGTGCCACCAATAACGCAAGAGAATCTGGCGCTTTCACCTTGTCGATAGCCCAGGCGAGGCCTTTTTTTGGGAGGACCGGTGAGTGCGCTTTCGGCGCGGAGCCACAGAGTTTCGGAAGGACAAGAGCAGCTTGTCCGAGTTTCTTTTCCTTCAATGCCGCAATGATTTCAAGCGCGAGCTGTGCATCTTTCAGAACAATCGCTTGCAGATTTCGACCCAGGGCGCCCTCGATCGCGGCGATATATTCTGAATCAACATCGAGATTTGAAACAAAGGCTCCGGCCAGCGCAGGCTGGATTCGCGACCGGTCATCAAGCCCTTTGAGGACGGCTTGTGAACCTTGTGCGAGTCCTTCGCCTTCTTCGTTAAGCTGACGCAGAATTTCAAGGCGTGATGCTTTTTCCGTCAGTGCACGTTCGACTTCCGCCAGACTCTTTTCAGTGCCGGCCCGAAGTTGTTGATGCTGCCGCAAGGTTGTTTCGCTGGCCTGCGATTTTGTCTTTAGAAGATCGAGATTCTTTCGCGCGGTTTCTGCAGCAGCGTGCGCGGTGCTGATCTCTTTCTGAAGTTTGTCCCGAACTGCCTGTGCGTCCGAAATCGCGATCCCGAGAGTGCGCCGATTTTCCTCCGTGGTTTCGCGGCGAATCGCAAGTCCGGAGATTTCGTCTTCCAGTTCTCCGATTCGCTTCTCGTTTTTCGAGAGCGACAATTGCAGCGCTTCAAGTTTCGAATTGTGCTCGCTCTGCTCGCCGCGAAGGTGCGAAATTAAGTCAGTAACCTTTGCCAGTTCGGCTTCGTTGGTCTGGAGAAATTGGTCCGTTTTTTCAATCAGCGCGTTCGCGTCCTGTATTTCTTTTCCTTGCTGGGTGCGCTTTGCTTCGGCCGCGGCGATCTCTTTTCGGGAGCGCTTGATTAACTCTGCCAATTCTTCGGCGCGTTGCCGATTGAATTGGATTCGATTTTGATTCGTGCTGATTTCGCCTTGCAGACGTTGTAATTCGCTGCGGCCATCGGCAATCTGTGCATCAATGTCGTCCAGCGCGCGACGCTGCTCGGTGAGCTGATTTTCGCTGCTGTTGATCTTAGCGCGGCTCGTCTCTTCCGATTCGCCAAGCTGCTCAATCTCTGCGAGACAATGGGCAAGCTCAGCTTCACGCGAATCGAGCTGTTTGCGCGAATGATGGGTATCGAGTATGCGAAGGTCCGCGTGCAATGCCTGGTAGCGCCGCGCCTTGCCCGCCTGTCGCTGCAACGAGCCGATCTGGCGCTTTACTTCCTTGATAACGTCACCAATACGCAAAAGATTTGCCTCGGTCGCTTCGAGCTTGCGCAGCGCGTCGCGTTTTTGCGTTTTATATTTTGTAATCCCGGCCGCTTCTTCAAAAACCGCGCGGCGATCTTCCGGACGCGAGCTTAAGATCATGTCGATCTTGCCCTGTTCCATCATCGAGTAAGCAGTCCGCGCGATGCCGGTGTCGGCAAAAAGATTTTGAATGTCGCGAAGCCGGCAGGGTGTTTTGTTAAGCAGGTATTCGGAATTGCCGTCGCGATACACGCGGCGGGTTACCCGTACGTCGTGCCAGTCGACTGCCAGCTCCTTTGCGCAATCGGCGAAGGTGACAGAGACCTCCGCAAAGCCCACAGGCTTGCGCGCGTCGGTACCGTTGAAAATAACGTCGGCCATCTCGTCGCCGCGAAGCGATTTGGCGGACTGTTCGCCCAAGACCCAGCGCACGGCGTCAAGCACATTCGATTTCCCGCAGCCGTTCGGCCCGACAATAGCGGTGATGCCTTCGTGAAAATCAAAAATCGTTTTATCGGCGAACGATTTGAAGCCGAGGAGCTCGAGCGATTGTAAGTGCATGTGCAGGCCGAAAGGTTCGACCTTGGCTGTTCAATATAGTGAGCTTTAGAGGCTTACAAGCGCAAAATCACACAATTTGGAGGGTGCGGAGCTGCACCAGCTACAGGATATTGGGCTTTACGCGCCGCCCAACACTTCGGATTCTCTGGTACCGGATCGATTTATCGTGCGAACAAGCTGCCACTGTCCGCGAAGTTCAACCGGCAGTCTTGCCTCGGACAACTGAATCACACAGGATGCGCCAATGGCCAATGAAACGACGATGTCGATCGAACAAGCGGAGCGCGTCGATCATCAGCTGGTCCGCGGCATCGGGATTCCAGCTCTCACCGCGAATATTGTCAGCTCCACAATCGGTGCGGGAATTTTCGTAATTCCAGCGACAGTTGCCAGAGGACTAGGACCCGCCGCGCCACTCGCATTTGTCTGTTGTGCCGTTGCGATGGTGTTGTTCGTCACTTGTTTCGCGATCGCCGGCAGCCGCGTATCGTTGACCGGCGGCCTCTACGCGTATGTGGAAGTCGCGTTCGGTCGTTACGTCGGATTCCTCGCTGGTATGCTTTATTTTCTAACCGCACTCGGCGCGGTTGCTGGCGTCGTGAACGTTCTCGCGAATTCAGTTGCCCTCGTCGTTCCATTCCTCGGCAGTCCCCTGATGCGCATTATCGTCATGCTCGCCGTTTATGGTTCGCTCGTACTAATCAACATCCGCGGCGTGCGCCAAGGCGCGGGTGCGGTGACCGTGATCACCGTGGCAAAGCTTCTGCCTCTGTTGCTGTTCGTTTGCGTAGGAATATTTTTCATTCACGCGCCGAATCTTTCTTGGATCGGTTGGCCCGGCAGCAAGTCGTTAGGTGACGCAGTGATTCTGCTGATTTTCGCCTTCGTAGGAATCGAGGTGGCGTTGATTCCGAGCGGCGAAGTGAAGAATCCGGCGCGCACCGTTCCGCGCTCGGCATATCTGGCGCTCGTCGTCACCACGGTCATTTACATCCTGATCCAACTCGTAGCGCAGGGTACGCTCGGCGCCGATCTTGCGAATCATCCTGACGCACCTCTTGCCGAATCGGCGGCGACATTTCTCGGCAACTTAGGCCGCACGATTCTTCTGGCCGGAGCCACCATCTCCGCATTCGGATTTGTGACGAGCGACATTCTGAGTTCACCGCGAATGATCTTTGCTTTCGGCCGCGATGGCGCGTTGCCGCAGTTTTTCGCGCACGTTCATCCGCGCTATCGATCACCAGACGTCGCGATCATTACTTACGCGGTGTTGGCCTTTATGCTCTCGATCAGCGGCACCTTCGAACGGCTGGCGGTACTTTCGAACGTCGCCGTGTTGTTGATGTATCTGCTTTGCTGCGCCGGCTGCTGGGTCTTGGTGCAACGCGATGTGCGCTCGGATGGTGAGCCCTTCAATTTCCCCGGAATGAAAATTGTGCCCGCGCTGGCGATTCTCGCGATCATCTGGATTCTAGCCCACGCCACAGTTCGCGAATTTGTAGTGACTGGAATCGTGCTCGCGCTTGCTTCGATTGTGTATCTGATCCGCGGCCAACTTAGGCGGAAGTCGTAGGCAAAAATCGAAAAGCCGATTAGCTTGTGGGCATGCGCGACAATTATCTTGAGGAGTATTATTCGTTCTTGCGATTTCCAAGTGTTTCGACCGACGACCAGTACAAGGAAAAGCTGGAGGAATGCGCGGGATGGCTGGTTGAAAAACTCACCAGCATCGGCTTGCAGACGCAGCTTGTTCCCACGCGTGGACATCCAATCGTCTGGGCGCATAATGAACAGCAGTCCGGGCGCCGGACAGTGTTGATCTACGGGCATTACGATGTGCAGCCGCCGGATCCTCTGGAGCTTTGGGACTCGCCCCCGTTCGAGCCTGTTTTGAAGAACGGCTACGTTTTTGCACGCGGCGCTACCGACAACAAAGGCCAAATCCTTTCGCATATTCTCGGGATTCAGGAAACGATCGAGCAACATCACGATTTGCCGGTGAATTTGCATCTGGTGATCGAAGGAGAAGAGGAGATCGGGAGTGCTAACCTCGGCGGTTTTCTAAACGAAAATCGCAACGCGCTGAAGTGCGACGTAGGAGTTGTTTCCGATACCGGGATGATCGCGCGCGGCGTGCCGACGTTGAGTTATGGATTGCGCGGCGTGACCGCTCTCGAGATCAAAGTAACCGGCCCGAAAATGGATTTGCACTCCGGCGTGTTTGGCGGGGCCGTTGGAAATCCGATCACCGCGCTTGCGCAATTATTGGCGACACTTCACGATCGCGACGGTCGTGTGAAGATCGCGGGATTTTATGATCGCGTCAAGCCACTGGAAGATTGGGAGCGCGAAGCGTGGCGGAAACTTCCAGTCGATGGCGACAAACTAATTCGAGAGGAAACGGGCGTGCCCGAACTTTTCGGCGAAGCCGGCTACAATTCAGTGGAACGCATTTGGGCGCGACCAACGGCCGAGATCAACGGAATCGGCGGAGGGTACCAGGGGAAAGGGACAAAGACAGTGATTGCCAGCCATGCGATGGCGAAACTGACGTTCCGTCTCGTTCCGGAACAGCGAGGTGATGAAATTCTCGAATTGGCAGAAGTGCATTTGCAGAAAAATCTGCCGAAAGGCGTCACGATCGAAATCACTACCGGTCACAGCGGCCCATGGTATCTCACAGATCCGCACTCGCCGCTGGGCGAAGCGGCCCAGCACGCCTTACGCAACGCTTTCAACCGCGAGGCCGCGCTCATACGCGAAGGTGGCAGCATCCCGATCGTTTCGCAGTTTCGAGAAATACTCGGTATCGAAACATTGCTGATGGGACTTGCATTGCCCGATTGCCGTGCGCATTCGCCCAACGAAAATTTTCCCCTGGAAAATTTCGAGGGCGGCATTCGTCTCAACAAAGCAATTCTTCAGGAGCTCGCGCGCTGATTTATCTTCTTACTCTTGCTCCTGCTCATGCTCTTGATCACTCGCTGTAGCGGGCGCTGTCCTCAGCGCATCCGATCGAGTGATCGCGCGCGCTGGATTCTCCGCTGAGGACAGCGGACACTACAGCCTCAAGCGCACCGTTCCGATGATAAAATGGCTTCTAATTGTTGCGATGTTATTTGGAGCGATCTGCGCAGCGGATGCAGCTGAAGAATCGTTAGGCACAAAGATTAAGAAGATTTTCGCGACGCCAACACCGAGTCCAGCTCGCAAGCATCGGAAGCGTTCGTCGAACAAAGCAACGCCTAGTCCATCGCCTGTGACTTCGCCAAAAAAAAGGAAAGCTTCACCGACTCCGTCTCCAACGCCGACGCCGAAGAGCAAATCGAAGAGGAAGAAAATATCTCCCACTCCCACACCAAGCAAGTCTCCGGCTGCAACAGAGACTCCATCTCCCAGTCCGGCAGAAACGCCGTCGCCTTCTAATCGTCCCGCTCCAGGAAAAAAAGGTGCGGCCAACGTCAGTCTTTCGCCGGACGAAATAGCGGGCTACGACAGTTACCCGCCGAAAGTACGCCAGATCATCGACGCCGGGCTGGCGCTAACAAAACAAAATCTCGGTTACAGCTACGGCTCTGCCGATCCCAAAAACGGTGGGATGGATTGCTCAGGCTTTGTCTATTACGTCCTTCAGCAAAACGGATTTCCCGACGGGCCGCGTGATTCCAGCCAGCAATATGTCTGGGTCCGAAAGGCGGGAAATTTCAATGCGGTCTTGAGCCGACACGAAGATTCATTCGAATTCGAGGCGCTTAAGCCGGGCGACCTGCTCTTTTGGCGCGGCACCTACAACATCGATCGCGACCCGCCTATCACGCACACGATGATTTATCTGGGTCGCGAAAAGCGAACGAAAAAGCGTGTGATGGTTGGGGCAAGCGACGGTCGCACTTACGATGGGAAGCAACGCTTTGGCGTCAGCGTTTTCGATTTCAAATTGCCACCGCCACCCACCAGTGGCGATGCGAAGATCAGCCCTGTCTTTGTTGGCTACGGCCGAATTCCTGGGCTGAACGGACAATAAGCTCTATTATCCTTCCGACAACGCTTCTCATCATCGGAGGCGAGCTTTGGCATATCCTCGTAGGTTTGGGTGCTACTTTATTTGCGAGCAAATGGAGTCGCATGTCTGGGCGTGTTGCCCGAATGGTCGTCGACCTGGGGCTTATCAGTCGTAGTCCTCTTATGCGGACGAGCGAGCACAATGCTAAGCACAATTCCTAGGCATATCCCAACCAATGAAGCTCCAATTACGACAAGCGAAACATAAACCTCCCGGCTCAAATGGAAACTTTCCGAATTTACTGCGACCCAGTCAAGACAGACCCAGATCACCGTTACCAAACACACGATAACCACTGTAGACTTGGCCCACCCAGGGTATACGCAGCCACGGCCGAAAAAAACGTGAAGTGCCAAAGCGGCCGGTGCTAAAACTCCCGCGACCAGTAGGATGATATCTTCACCAGTCATGGCGACTTAACGAAAGACATTACGAGATCCCAGGTGAAGAGAAAGAGAATGGGAGAGAATGAGAATAGATAAAATGGGGTCAGTCTAGGGTTGCATTGATTTGACGGACAGTGGGCTAAGGGTCAAAACCCGAAAGGAAGCCCACATGAAGACGCAGTTATCGAAGCCGGCTCGCAGCAAGGCGAGATACACCGATCAATATAAACAGGAGGCATTGGAGTTGTGGCGTGCGAGTGGACGCAGTGCAGCCAAGGTAGCGGCCGAGCTGGGGATCCGTCCGCCGCTGCTCTATCGTTGGGCGCACGCGGAACGCGTGCCTGATGCGCCAAAGGCCGGACGCAAGCCGAAGCGCAGCTTGGAAGAACTGGAGGCGGAGAACCGACGGTTGCGTGCAGAGAACGCAAAGCTCTTGGAGCAGCGTGAAGTTTTAAAAAAATCACTGGGCATCCTCTCCGAAGCGCCGCCGAGAGGTATGCCCGAATCGAACAGATGAGCGGCCAATACAAGGTAGCCTGTTTATGCGAGGCTCTTCTGGTCTCGCGCAGCGGTTACTACGACTGGAAAGAGCGGCGCCGCCACCCCGGACCGCGCCAACTGGAAAACATCCGCTTGCGCGAGCGGATCCGAGAGGAATTTGCTCGCAGTCGCCAGACTTACGGCAGCCCACGATTGTCTCATGCGCTGGGTTGTCCGGGACGACGCAATCGCATTGCCCGCCTCATGCGTCTGGAGCGGATCTTCGCCCGGCAGCGCTCCAAATATCGAGTGGCTACCACCGACAGTCGCCGTGCTGGACCCATTGCGCCTAACCGATTGCACAACCTCGCCGTTCGACGCTCCAATCAAGTCTGGGTCAGCGATGCCACCGCAGTCCTCACTGCTCAGGGCTGGTTGTATCTGGTCGCGGTCCTGGATCTCTCTTCACCAGGCGCGTAGTTGGATGGGCTATGAGCCAAATCCTCGACGCCGCACTGGTGATCAGCGCATTGCGCATGGCGCTTGGTCAACGTCCTCCCACGCGAAATCTTATCCTCCACTCCGATCGCGGGGCTCAGTTCGCCAGCGCCGCTTACCGACAAGTCCTGGCCCAACATGGCTTGGTCGCTTCCATGAGTCGCAAAGGCAACTGCTACGATAACGCCTTCATCGAGTCCTTCTTTAGCACTCTCAAATACGAACTGGTCTACCATCATCGCTTCGCTACCCGCGCCCAGGCCCGCACCGCCATCTTCGATTACATCGAAACCTTCTACAACCGCACCAGACTCCACTCCAGTCTTGACTACCAAAGCCCTATCAATTTTGAATCCAAATTGAACTAAAGATTATCCCTTACTTACTGTCCGAGAAATTAGCGCAAGCCCAGTCCTCACTTTTGACATAAACATCACTCGCGAAGATTAGACTCTACTGCTGGTCCTCAGTTTCCACAGGACTAGGAGACGCTTTCGGTTCTCTCGCTGATATTTGCTGAACCGGACGATGATGACCACGTCGCGCATATCCGACAAAGGCAATTGCAACTAGCGCAAGCATTACGATGAGGACGACGCGCTGTTCGTTTTTCGAGACCTCGAAAATCCGGAGTAGGCGCTTCATTTTGTTACGTAAGCAATCGGATCTGTTGTTCCAGCTTCGCGAAAACCTTTGAGCCGCAGGAGACAGGAATCACATTTGCCACAGGCGAGACCTTCTGGCGACGGATCGTAACAGCTGTGGGTTCGTGAGAGATCGACACCGAGTTCGACTGCTTTGCGAATGATTTCAGCTTTCGAGAGGTTGATGAGCGGCGTGTGAATTTGAAAGCGTCTGCCTTCCACACCCGCTTTGGTCCCAACGTTGGCGAGAGTCTCGAACGCCTTGATAAATTCCGGCCGGCAATCTGGGTAACCGCTGTAATCGATTGCGTTTACGCCGAGAAAAATGTCACGGGCGGGAATCACTTCGGCCCAGGCGAGCGCGTACGCGAGGAAAATCGTGTTGCGTGCAGGAACATAGGTGACCGGAATGCCTTTCCCGATTTCTACATCAGAACGCTTCTTTGGCACATCGATATTGTCAGTGAGCGCGGAGCCGCCAAAGATGCGCATGTCGATCTTTGCGATGCGATGTTCTTTTGTGCCTAATAATTTTGCAAGCCGGCTAGCGGCTTCCGTTTCGATCTGGTGACGCTGGCCATAATCGAATGACAGCGCGTACGCCTCATAGCCTTCTGCAATTGCAATTGCCAGCGTCGTTGTCGAATCAATTCCGCCACTCAACAGAACGACTGCACGTTTCATTTTATTCACAACGCAATGTTAAACGACGGCGTAGGGTCATTCGTCGGCGCGCCCGGCGGTCGCGCCCTACCAGTTTTACTGGCTGTCGCGGGCAGCTTTCTTGTCCGGATGCTCCGCACGGATCGTGAGCGCGATTCCGCCGCGCGCGGAGAATTGCGCAGTCACGACTGCTTCGCGCGGCGCGCACGCTTTGACGAAATCGTCTAGAATGCGGTTTGTCACCGCCTCGTTAAAAGCCCGCTCATTGCGATACGAAGCAAGATAGAATTTGAGCGATTTGCTCTCGACGCACTCACGGTCCGGCACGTAATCGATATCGATCCGCGCAAAATCAGCCTGACCTGTGACGGGGCAAACGGAAGTGAAATCGTCGGTTTCGAAATGAATACGGTAGTTGCGGCGGGGCGCTGGATTCGGAAACGTTTCGAGCTGCGCCTCGGCAGGCGAAGCGGGCAGCTTCACTTCGCTCCGTCCCAGCAAGGTCAATCGGCCTGCTCTTTTTGCTTTTGCCACGGCAACTAAAATCTGCCGGAGCCGCTTGAGGTCAACCCGCGAAAGCTTTCAGAGTGGTGTAGAGGCGTTTGTGCCAAACGTCTAACTGGAGCATCGGTGCTCGCCGCGGCGAGCACCGCTACAACGCACCGCGGCGGTTGAGGTCAATCGCCGCTGGTGCGTTGAAATGCTCGCAAATCGTCAGCCACCCTTGGATATTTCGCCGCGAGTGCTTCAACATCGCCGATTTCAATGTCTACCCGTTCGACGCCCGGCCATTCGGTGCTCCCACCGAGGAACCAGCGCCGGCGCTCGATCACGCGCGCGGTGTGAAACGTGTTGCCGGGGATCAATAGCTGCACGTGTTGACCGCCGCGCAAGTCAGGGCCGACCACGACGCGTTCGCTCGTGCCATTTTCCTGTAACATCAGAACGTCGATCGGATCTCCGAGGTAATAGTGATACAGTTGATCGTTGTGGATGCGATGCAGGCGCACGGGTGCATCTGGCGTTACCATAAAATAGAGCGCAGAGCCGGCTGGTCTGCCGTCGACGAATGGCGGCGGCAGTCCGCCCGGCGCAATTCGTCGTTGGCTGACAAAAGTTAGGCGGACAAACCCGCATGTGGCGTGCGGTTGCAATTTCAGGAGCGTACGAATCTCCTCGGCGGTGAGCCCGTCGATCATTTGTTTTCTTGAACATCGAACGCCCAACATCCAACGTCCAACACTGAATCATCTGCATGGAGAGTAAAGATCCGAACGCAAACGCAAAAGGTCCAACAGCTCTGATCGATGTAATCGCACAAGACCCGAAGACGGACGAAGTCGTTCTCGTGATGAATCAGCCTGACGAGTGGAACGGCTCGGACGAACAATTGCTCGCGTTACAGGAGCGGTTCAACGCTTACGTTTCATTTTTGCTCGACGGCGAAATGGCATCCGATCATCCGGGACTTGCTGGCAAACCGGCGCGCATTGAGGTGCGTTGCGCGCACATGCCTGATACTGGCGCGCTAGAGTTGCTCGCTCTCATTCATGATCAGCTGGTGTTCCAGGAGATTAAACTGGAAGTGGTCGTACGAAATGACGAAATCCGAATGCCGAATGACGAAGGAATGACGAAATCCGAATAACGGAGCCGCATCGGTTGTTGTTCGTCATTTCTGCATTCGAGCTTCATTCGTCATTAGTCATTCGTGCTTCGTCATTTTCTGATCTAGCGTGCATAGCCTGCGGTTTTCTGGACAACACGTGGATTCGCCATCAACCGAGCCGCCCGATGTTGCGACCGTAACCTTGCGCAAGATCACGCTGCGGTTAATCCCGTTTCTGTTTGTTCTCTACATCGTAGCGTGGCTCGATCGAGTGAACGTCGGTTTCGCGGCGCTACAAATGAATTCCGATCTCGGGTTTAGTTCGGCTGCGTTTGGGTTCGGTTCCGGCGTCTTCTTCCTCGGCTACTGCTTGTTCGAAGTGCCGAGTAATCTCCTTTTGCATCGCGTGGGAGCGCGTCGTTGGATCGCACGCATCATGGTGAGCTGGGGCGCCATTTCCGTGGCCATGATGTTTGTCCAGACGACGCTGACTTTCTATGTCCTGAGATTCCTGCTGGGAGCTGCTGAGGCAGGTTTTTTCCCAGGTATGATTTATTACCTGAGCCTTTGGTATCCGGAGGCGCAACGCGCTCGCGCGATCGCGGCGTTTATGACAGCAGTGCCTGTGAGCGGCGTGATCGGCGGCCTGCTGTCCGGCGCACTGCTAGAGTTGCATGGGACGTTTGGCCTCGCGGGATGGCAATGGCTTTTTTTAGTTGAAGGAGTTCCCGCAGTGTTGCTCGGCGTCATCGTCTTGGTTTATCTCACCGATCGACCTGAGGCAGCGCACTGGCTGAGTGTGGCAGAGCGGCACTGGCTGGTTAGTAAACTTGCCACCGAGCCAAATGCCTGCGGCCTAGGACAGCCGATTGGCATTTTGACCGCATTGAGCAATCCGACGGTATGGCAGCTTGGGATTATCTTTCTTTTCGCCGCAGTTGGTTTTTACGGGTACTCGTTTTGGGCGCCGCTGATTATCAAATCGCTCACGGGGAGCAGCGATTTGGGCGTAGGGGTAATTCTAGGTGCGATCAGTGCGGTGACGATGGCCTCAATGGCGTTGAACAGTATCCATTCCGATCGCACTGACGAGCGCCCTCTGCATGTGGCTGTTCCGTTGTTGATCGCGTATGCGGGGTTTTTCGGATGTGCTCTCCTTCCCGAGCCCAGACTGGCCGTCTTGTCCCTGGCGCTCGTTCCGGTTGGGCACTGTGCCGCGTATGGTCCGTTTTGGTCGATACCGACACGGTTCCTCACTGGACCGGCGGCGGCCGCTGGGATTGCGTTGGTGGTGACAATCGCCAATATGGGTGCCTTCCTGGGTCCAACCCTCATCGGCGCGCTGAAAGATCGCTTCGGCACACACGGCCCTGCCTTCATGCTTCTCGGCGCGTGTGGAATTGTTGCGGCGCTTCTCTCCCTGCGACTTCGTCATGCCGGGGTCCTGAGCAATACACGCTCTCCCGCGTGCACGACGATGGCCCTCGAATGATGGATAGATTCCAAGAATGTTTCGTGGGCTCTTTTTACCAACTCGCGTTTCAGCAAATTAGATGGAAGACGTGGTGAGGAATGAGGAAGCCCGAATGACGAATGACAAATGAAGCTCGAATTCAAAAATGACGAACACGCAAACCATGTGTTTCGTCCTTCAGCATTTTGTCATTCGTCATTACGCTAGTATTTCAGGAACGAAATTACCGGCGTCGGCTCGATTTGTTTGCGGCCACTAAGGAATTCGAGTTCAATTAGAAACTGCGCTTCGAGAAGTTTTCCGCCGACTTTGCGAATGAGCGCGGCCGCTGCAGCAGAAGTCCCCCCCGTCGCCAGCAAGTCGTCCACCATTACAACTTGGTCACCCGCCATCATGGCATCGACGTGCACCTCCATTTCCGCTGTGCCGTACTCGAGCGAATATTTCGCGATCTCAGTCTTGTAAGGTAATTTCCCGCGCTTCCGGATCGGAACGAAGCCGATCCCAAGTTCATACGCAACGGTTGATCCAAAAAGAAATCCGCGCGCGTCAATGCCGACGATTTTGTCGATCTTTTTCCCGCGACAGCGTTCCAAAAAAAGATCAATCGAGGCGTGAAACAGCGCCGGATCGCTCAAGATCGGAGTGATGTCTTTGAAAACGATTCCCTTTTTCGGAAAATCAGGAACGTCACGCACGCCGGCACGCAATTTCTCAAGAGTAGCTGAGGCCATCGGGGCGATGCTAGCGGCTCGCCTGGGAACGTCAACGATCCAGTCGGTTTCTGGGCGATAAATACCGTTTCACCGCGCTGGCAAGCGCAAAACGCTCGATTTCCTGTTAGCGAATTGCTCCAAAGATTTGGTCGCGGTGGCGCGAGTAACGCGTTGCCAAGCCCGCTCCAATTACTCCAAACTAATCGAATGCGAATCGTTTCTCATTCGTTCTGGCCGGTGCTGGTTTCCCTTTCGTGGGCAACAGTCGCCGTTGGAGCTGATCAGGAGCGACCGGATAACGCCGCCCGTACGATGGTCGAGACTGAAAAAAATTTCTATCAAGCCGGACAGGAGCGCGGAACGCGCGCCGCGTTTCTTGCATTTCTTGCCGATGATGGGGTTGTCTTCCGCCCCGGCCCTGTGAACGGCAAAAAGGTCTGGACAGAACGGCCAGAAACAGGTCTTGACCTCATCTGGGAACCGACATTCGCTTCGATGGCTCGCAGCGCCGATTTCGGATTCACAAGCGGCCCAGCGCAATGGAAGGCGAAGAAAGAAGACGAGAAACCGCTCGGTTACGGACAGTTCGTTTCGGTTTGGAAGAAACAGAAGGATGGCTGGTGGAAGGTAGCGCTCGATGTCGGGACAGAAAATCCTCGCCCGCGTGGTCCGTCTGAGCGGCTTCATGTGATCGTGCCGGACGTTGCACTCAATGTCGATCCTGCCGAGGCGCGCAAGGCATTGCAGCAAGCGCAGCAGAAATTCGCGGCGGCGGCTAAACGTGATTTGGCGGCTGCCTTAGTTTCCGTCGCCAGCGATAACATCCGAGTATATCGCGATGGCATTTTTCCTTCGATTGGAAAAGATGCCATTGCCTCGATTTTAGACGGGCCCGGCAAGATCTGGCTAGAACAAATAGGCGGTGACATGAGTTCCTCACGCGATATCGCTTACAGCTATGGAAAATATTCCATCGCGCGGATGCAAGGCGGTGCGCAGGGTTTTTACGTCCAAATTTGGCAGACTGATGCCAAAGGGGCATGGAACATAATCATCGATCTGCAAAAGGATCTGCCTCCACCGGAAAACAAACCAGCGAGTTGATTTCGGCGATTTGTTTTGGATCAGCCGGACTGAGGGTAAGATAAGGTCGTTCATGGCGCGGGGTTTTGCCTTCTGATCGAGCGAAGCCCAGCATGTATTGCCAAGGTCGAACGCAGCTCTTACTCTGTGCCACGGAATGGATCGAGTAATTCTCATCGTTTCGACAATCTGCTTTCTCGCAGCGGTTGTACACACCGTTATTGAGCTGCGCGGCGGAGTGTTTCGGCCGATGCGATTCAATTTTTTTGCGGTCGGGTTGGGCTTTATTTTTCAGACAGCATTCTTGTCGATTCGCGGTCATGCGCTGGGGCGCTGTCCGCTGACGAACTTATTTGAAGTTTTCATCTTTCTCGCGTGGTCGGTGGCGCTAATCTACATGCTGGTTGGCCCGGCCTATCGCCTCTCGCTCATGGGCGCGTTCACCGCGCCACTGGTCGTTTTGATTCAAGGATTCGCTCTAATTGCGCCAATCGACGTCCGGCATCCGGTGAAGGTGTCGGCAAATCCATGGCTGGAGTTTCACGCTTCCATCTCGATCGTAGCCTACGGTGCGTTCGCGCTCGCCTGCATCGCCGGCGTCATGTATCTCGTGCAGGAGCGCCAGCTCAAGACGCATCAACTGCATTCCATTTTTTATCATCTCCCGCCGCTCACCGATCTTTTTGCGGCTATCACGCGGCTGCTTTGGTTGGGCTTTGCCCTTTACACGCTTGGGATTGTGAGCGGGTTTTTTACCGGGCGACCATTGCCGCACGTGCAAGTGGTGGCCGCTATTGGGGTTTGGCTGCTTTACGCTGCGATTTTGCAAGGCCGCCATCTTCGCCGCCTTGCGCCGAGACGCGTAGCCGCGCTTTGCGTTATTGGATTTAGCGCGGCGTTAACGCTCCTCTGGGGAATTACTTTCTCGGCCCAAACCCATCCGTTGCCATGAATCTTTTCTGTGTCGGCTTGAGCCATCACACCGCAGACGTGGAGGCGCGCGAGCGCTTCGCCGGCCGCGCTGAGACCGATCGCGTTCTGCGGGGAGCTGGTTGCGCGGAAGCGCTCGTGCTCACGACTTGTAATCGGGTCGAAGTTTACGGCGCGTCGGAAAAACGCGTTTCGACAGCCGAGATCGCGCATTGTCTACTGCGCAAGACTGACATGACCGACAATAAACCTCACCAATATGCAGTACCATTTTACCGTTACGAGGACGCCCGGTGCGTACAGCATCTTTTTCGGGTTGCTTCAGGTCTCGATTCGATGGTGGTTGGCGAGACTGAAATTCTCGGCCAGGCGAAAAAGGCGTACGAATCGGCGCGAACTTCAGCTGCGGTCGGGCCGTATCTTCACCGCCTGTTCCAGCGTGCCTTTCGGGTTGCGAAGCAGGTTCGCACGCGCACTGAAATTACGCGCGGCTCGGTATCGGTGGGCTCCGTGGCGGTTGACCTTGCCCAGAAAATTTTTGGCAAGCTCAGCGTTTGCAAAGTCCTTGTGCTTGGTGCTGGTGAAACAAGCGAGCGTACTGCCCGGGCGCTTGTTTCTCGCGGGGCGTGCGACCTTAGGGTGAGCAATCGATCGACCGATCGTGCTCACGAACTGGCACGACTGGTTGGCGGCCGTGCAATTCCGTTCGATGAATGGCCGGAGCAGTGTTGTGAGATTGACATCTTGATTACATCCACATCGTCTGAAGCGCCATTGCTAACGCCCGAGAATCTGGCACCCACGCTCCGGGATCGCATCGACCGCCCGCTTTTTATTATTGATATTGCCGTGCCACGCGATGTCGATCCCAGCGTAAACAAATTGGAAGGCGTTTATCTTTACGACATTGATTCGTTGCAATCGGTCGCCGAACAATCGCTTGCGTTAAGGCGCCAGCAAATCGCCGCTGCCGAGGCAATCATTGCTGAACATGTCGCGGATTTTGTCGATTCGATTTCGCGTGGTTTGAATCGGATCTCCCGAATTACCGAACATCCTTCTGCCTCTGGTAATTCTCTGCGCTCTTCGGAATTGTAGCGGCGGTCTATGACCGCCGAAACTCGAAAGCAGCGCCTGCCTCGCCTCGAGTTCCTGTTCGTGTCGCTAGCCCATCTACTTCGTCACCGCCTGCACAAAAGATCGGCAAAAATTTCTTGCGACGGCGGCCGTCAACAAAACTTTTCTGCGCTTTGGGCAAGAACGTCCTGCGCATGGAGGATGGATCGGCGCGTATGTGACTATGCCTGATCAATTGCACCTATTCGTCACAACTGATGACGAAAAAATCACACTTGCAGCGCGGACGAAATCTTTGAAGAATACGATTTCGAAGGCTCTGCGTTCGACTGGAGTTGCCCGCCATTGGCAGAAGACATTTTTAAACCACTTGCTTTGGAGTGATCGGTCATCGCACAAAAGTGGAGCGACGTTCGTGACAACCCGGTGTGGGCTGGACTCGTAAAAAAAGCTGAGGACTGGCCGTTTATGGGCGAGATCTTTGCGTTGGAATATCGCTTCGGGTAGTAAGGTTCGGCGGTCATAGACCGCCGCTACAGAAAGCTCCAATTGTGAAAACCTCGCAGATTGTGCTTGGGACGCGCGGCAGCGAGCTTGCTCGGGCGCAGGCGCATTTGGTTGAAAAAGCAGTTCAATCAGCCTGGCCGGCACTGAAGATCGACATAAAAATCATCGCGACCAAAGGGGATGAGCCGCGCATGCCGGTTCGAGACTTCCGCCTGGGACGGAAAGGATTATTCACCGCAGAAATTGAGCGGGCGCTCCGCACCGGAGATGTCGATGTTGCGGTACATAGCGCGAAGGATTTGCCAAGCGAAAAGAACCCGGGCGCGGAGATTGCAGTGGTGTTTCCGCGCGCTCGAATAGATGACGTTCTAGTGTCAAAACACTCGGGCGGCCTGGCTGGCCTTCCGGATGGCGCGACGATCGCGACCGGCAGTGTGCGTAGGAAACACCAGCTGCTCTGGAAATGTGCGGATCTCAAGATTATCGCTCTTCGCGGCAACGTGCCGACGCGTTTGCGCAATCTCGCGGAGAACGAGTGGGACGCGATTGTACTTGCGCGTGCAGGGCTCGAGCGGCTCGGCCTGTCGCTAGCCCAGAACGAAATCAACTTTGAAGACTCGCAATTCTTTCTTGAGGTCCTTCCGAGCGAAATATTTTTACCCGCAGGCGGGCAGGGGATCATAGCTCTGCAAATTCGTGTTGGCGACGAAAGGGCAAAGGCGATCATCGATCCCGTGAATGATCGCGAGACGTTGCTTTGTTTGCGCGCGGAGCGAGAATTTCTGCGTTTGTTGCACGGTGATTGCAATTCGCCGGTGGGCGTCTTGGCGAAGATCGACAATGGCAAGATGAAATTGCGTGCGCAAGTTTTCGATCAAGGCTTGGCGGCGCCGCGTGAGAGCAAAGTGGAAGGCGAGTGCGCCGAGGGCGAGCGTCTCGCCGTACAATTACTAAGGCAGATCAATGGAGAGCAGGAGAAAGAGCGAGAGCACTAACGAGAACGGAAAGGTTTATCTCGTTGGAGCAGGGCCGGGAGATCTTGGTCTGGTCACGTTGCGGGCAAAGGAATGCATCGAACGTGCAAATGCGATCGTTTACGATCATCTGACAAATCCGGAGATCCTTAGTTGGGCGCGCGATGATGCGGAGATTATTTACGCCGGCAAAGAGGCGGGCCAACACTCGTTAAGCCAGCAAGAGATTAACGCGCTGCTGATTGAGAAAGCGCGCGCAGGAAAGGATGTCGTCCGGTTGAAGGGCGGGGATCCGTTTGTGTTTGGTCGAGGCGCAGAAGAAGCGCGAGCAATCGTTGATGCGGGAATTGAATTTGAAATTGTGTCAGGAATCACCTCGGCAATCGCCGGCCCGGCCTACGCCGGAATTCCCATGACGCATCGTGCCGAAAATTCGCACATCACATTTTTTACTGGGCACGAAGATCCAGCGAAGACCGAAAGTACGATTGACTACGCTGCGCTGGCAAAACTTGGCGGCACCCAAGTTATGTTGATGGGCATGAAACGTCTCGGTTCGATTGCGCGCGAAATGCTTGAGCAAGGTGTGAGAAATGATTTGCCCGTCGCGCTCGTGCGCTGGGCCACAACCGGGCGGCAGGAAACGCTCACCGGAACCCTTCAGAACATCGCGCAACGAGCTGTCGCGAGCGGCTTTGAAGCACCGGCGGTCGCCGTATTTGGAGAAGTTGTCGCTTTGCGTGAAACCCTGAATTGGTATGAGAACCGGCCGCTCTCGGGGAAGCGGATTGTGGTTACGCGAACACGAAAACAAGCGAGCGCGTTAAGCAACAAGTTACGTACGCTCGGTGCTCACGTGGTCGAATTGCCGACGATCCGAATCGAGCCGCCCGGCGATTTACGCGGCTTCGCCCAGCTAGTGCAGGATGCGCATGTTTACGATTGGATCGTTTTCACGAGCGCAAATGGCGTCGAAGCATTTTTCGACGTCTTCTTCAAACTGTACGACGACGCTCGTGAGATCGGCGGCGCGCGGATCGCAGCCATCGGCCCGGCTACAGCGCAACGGGTGAAAGACTTTCATCTGCACGTCGATCTTCAGCCGGAGGAGTTCGTAGCGGAAGCGGTTGTAAAGGAGTTTCAGAAACAGGGTGGCATTGAGAATTTGCGGATTCTACTGGTGCGCGGGGAAAACGCGCGGGACGTGCTTCCAAAAGAGCTCTCGGGTTTGGGAGCAATTGTGGACAAAGCTTTCGCTTATCGCACGGTGCCGGAAACGCGCGATCCCACCGGTGCGGGCCGGCAGCTGACGAAGGAAGGGGCCGATCTGATCACATTTACCAGCTCTTCGACGGTGGAAAATTTTCTCGCGCTTGGATTGCCGTGGCCGAAGGGAATGCAAGTCGCGAGCATCGGGCCGATCACGTCAAAAACTGCGCGGGATCACGGTTTGAACATCGACATCGAAGCGCGCCGGCACGACATCGACGGTTTGGTGGAGGCAATCGGCGACTTTTTCGCAGCAGGAAACGCCAGGAAACAGAGTTAGGACTGGCCAATTCCGCAATCGGCAATCCGAAATCGAAAATTGTCAGGACGGATTGAAGCGGAATCTAGTGCGGACGCGCTTGGCGTTGGCTTTTGCTTTGCGGCGGTGCTTTTGCGAAGGCGTCTCGAAGGCGCGCAAACGGCGGACCTCCTCGAGAATGCCTTCGGCATCAAGCTTGTTTTTCAGCCGCTTTAGCGCGCGATCGACGGGTTCACCTTTGCGAACGATCACTTCTGGCATCGATAATCACTCCTAGGTTTAAAAAATAGACTTAACCGGCGAGTCTGAGCCTACTCGGGCGAGGCGACCTCGTCAAATCTCACCAGAAAACGCCGCCGCGGCCGTTTAATTTGTAGCCACGGCTCTGTGAGCCGCTAATTGGTGAGCTGTTACCTGTGATCGTTCTTTCGACCTAGCGCAGGAAAGAAGGACGGCTTTGCAATCCGTCTCTACCGTTGGGCGAGCGGGTTAGCCGTGGCCGCTTTTTCAGTGATTTCGCGTCGAAGAGCGGTGGCACTGCCGCCACGCGCGCGTGTCCACCAGAGAACAATAGGCGAAGCGATAAAGATCGAGGAGTAGGTGCCCACGACCACACCAACGATGATGGCGAGAGAAAAGTCGCGCAGCACGGCGCCGCCAAAGAAGAACAGGCAAAGAATCGGGATAAGCGTCACTGTGCTTGTAAGAATGGTGCGGCTGAGCGTCTGGTTGATGCTCGAGTTCATAATTTCCTCGATCGTGCCGCGGCGCCCGCTGGCCAGGCCTTCCCGAATCCGGTCGTAAACGACAATGGTGTCGTTAATGGAATAACCGGCGATGGTTAGGACAGCGCCGACCATCGTTAGAGTCAGCTCGCGGCCGAGGAGCGAGAACATGCCAACCGTCATGAGCACGTCGTGCAGGAGCGCGACAATCGCTCCCACCGCAAAGGAAAGTTCGAAGCGGAAGGTTACGAAAATTAAGATGCCGAGAATGCCGAGGCCGAGCGCGATGAGCGAGCTTTTCGCCAGTTCACCGCCCACGAGCGCGCCCACGCGTTCCGAGCCTTCCACTTTAAATCCGGTGCCTGGAATTGTCTGCATGATTTGCTTTTCCACTTTATCGCTCGTGTTCAGTGGAGTACGGACGGTGATGTAGCTCTTGCCCCCCTGGGTGGATTCCTGAATTGACGCGTCGGCAAATCCGATCGGCTTGAGCGCATCGCGCACCTGTCCGATGTCGATCTTGCCCGGTGCGCTCAATGTGATCAGGTCGCCGCCGCGAAAATCGACGCCAAAGTTACGGTCCCCACGCGTGTAAAATGCCAACGCGCCGGCCAGAAGCAGAGCGAGCGAGCACATGCAGGCAAGAAAGCCTTTGCCGAGGAAGTTGATGTTTTGCGCCGAAATCAAATGCAACATCGAGATGCGCTTCAACCGTCCTGTATCGACAAACCAGCCGAGGCAGTTCCGCCCCACGATGAGGGCCGTGAACAACGAGGCCAAAATGCCGAGCGTAAGTGAGATGGCGAATCCTTTCACCGGGCCGCTGGCCTTCCAAAACAGGATCGCCGCCGTTATCAAAGTCGTCACGTTGGCGTCGAAGATGGAGCTAAAAGCTTTCTCGTAGGCCGTCTTTACCGCGACCTTGAGCGATTTTCCGAGAGCCATTTCTTCACGTAATCGTTCGTAAATGAGCACATTCGCGTCCACCGAAAGGCCAATCGTCAAAATGATGCCGGCAATGCCCGGTAATGTGAGGACAAAGTGAAACATCGTCAGCGCGCCGATGAGCAGGACGAGATTTATGATCAGCGCGAGATTTGCGACGAGACCGGGAATTTTGTAGTAGACAGCCACACAGACGAGCGTGATGGCGAGTCCAACCAAGCCGGCGAGAATGCTCGCGCGAATGGAATCCAGCCCGAGAGTGGGCGAGACGCTGCGCTCTTCCTCGATGCTCACGGGTGTTTGCAGCGGGTTCTCAAGCACGCTGGCGAGCCCGCGAGCCTCGTGTTCCGAGAATTTGCCGGTGATGATGGCGTCACCGCCATAGATGGCATCGCGGATAACTGGCGCAGATTGAATTAGCCCATCCAGGACAATTGCGAAGCGGTGGCCTTTGTATTGCTCGGTGATCTGGCCGAACTTCTTGGCTCCCTCGCTGTCAAACTTTAATTGCACGGTCCACCCCTCGTTGCCGTAGTAAGCGTTTGAGGCTGAAACTCGGTCGCCGCCGAGGTCGGCTTTCTTTTTTACCAGCAACCGCTCTTCGACCGGTTTTTCATTTCCTTCTGCGGTGTGCTTGTAAGATTCGATGCGATATTCCGGCGGAATAACTTCCTTGCCGGCATCAATGGCGCGCAAGCGTTCGCCGTTGTCTGGATAAACCAAGCGAAACTCCAACTTCGCGACGCGCGAGAGCTGATCTCGCGCTTCCTGAATCTTAGCGGTGTCCAGTCCTGGAATTTGGACAAGAATCCGATCGCTGCCGACCGGACTGATGATTGGTTCGCCACCGCCAAAATAATCGACGCGCTTGCGAATGACCTCGACCGCCTGGTCGAGCATGCCCTTGTTCACTTCTTTGTCGCCGCCCTTCAACCGGATGAGGAAGGACGTGCCGCCTTGAATGTCGAGGCCGAGCGCGATTTTTTTCTGTGGCGGCCAGATCGTGATGATGCTGAAAGTGACGAGAAGCAGCATCAGCGTGGCTGCGAGCAGGTGTTTCCTGAGGCCTTGATCGGTCGCAAAGTACCACCCGAAGAGAATGAGCATGACGAGCCCGATAAAAAATGTCAGCCCAGCGGTCATTTCTTTGTCATTCCGAGCGGAGTCGAGGAATCTCTCACTGTTTAAGACTCAACCGATTTCAGCACCGTTGCGATGGCCGATTTTTCCATCTCGACCTTTACGTTGTCAGCTACTTTTACGATCACCGTGGTCTCTTTCACGTTGGAGATAAGGCCGTGAATGCCGCCGTTCGTTACTACGCGATCGCCCGTCTTTATACTCGCAATCAATTTCTGCTGCTGCTGCTGCCGTTTTTTCTGCGGCCGGATCATCACGAAATACATGATGATAAAAATGAAAATGAACGGCACAAAGAAGCCGATGCCGCTGGCCGGACTGGCTGTAGGAGCGGCGCTTTGTGCCTGAGCTAGAAACATGTGGAGCATATCAAGAATTGGAGATCGCACCTTAAGCGCGAACGCCTCCGCTGCAATCGCTGTTTGTCATGTCGAGCGAACATGCCAGTCCGGTCCGCCAATCCTTGGACTCGTTCTGTGGCGAGCTCAGACCGAGACATATCTAACTGCTTTTACGTGAGAGGAGTCGACCACGGATCGACACGGATTTTCACAGATTCAGAACAGGGACTGAGCTAAGAAGGGGAAATGGGTGTTTCATCTGTGTGAATCTGTGGCTAAGTTCTTCCCGCAAGATCGATCGACATCGCGCGTTCTGTATCCTGATACGAACGCTTTTCTGAATTCGTGGAAGTTTCCATTCTCAATCGCAGCCTGCGCTCGCCTCATTAGATCGAGATAAAAATGCAAATTGTGGAGCGTGATCAGGCGGAGTCCGAGGATTTCTTCGGCCTTGATGAGATGCCGAATGTAGCCGCGTGAGAACTCGGAGCACGCATAGCACGCGCAATTTTCTTCTATCGGACTCTTGTCCAGTGTGAACTCTGCATTTTTCAAATTGACCGTGCCCGTGGATGTAAAGGCCGTACCATTGCGCGCAAGCCGGGTAGGTAGCACGCAATCGAACATGTCCATTCCGCGCGCGATCATCTCGAGCAACTGCGGCGGCGTGCCAAGTCCCATCGCATAGCGAGGTTTTTCTTTGGCCAAAAAGGGCTCGGTCGATTCGACGGCTCGCATCATTTCCTCCTCCGGCTCGCCCACGCTCACGCCACCAATGGCATGGCCATCAAAATCAAGATCGACAATCGCCTGCGCGCTTTCTTTGCGCAGGTCATCAAAGGTCGCGCCTTGAATGATACCGAAGAGAAGTTGATTGGCTGTAGTGGCGGCTGTGTCAGCCGCAGTTCGCCAACCTGCGCGTGAGACACACACCTCTACAGCTTTTTTGCATCGCTTGGCCCACCGCGTTGTCATCTCGGCGCTGCGCGCTGCATAATCGCGCTCGCACGGCCACGGCGGGCATTCATCGAGCACCATTGCGATGTCGCTGCCAAGCTTCGCCTGAATTTCCATCGCAATCTCCGGCGAAATAAACGCCGGTGTCCCATCGACATGATTCTGAAAATGGACGCCCTCATCCGTGATCTTGCGCAGCTTCGCCAGCGAAAAAATCTGATAACCGCCACTATCGGTCAGAATCGCTCCATCCCAATTCATGAACCTGTGCAGCCCGCCGAAATGCTGCATAACATCGATGCCCGGCCTAACAAACAGATGATACGTATTCCCGAGAATGATCTGCGCCTTGAGCTCGCGCAGTTCCCGCGGAGTGACCGCCTTCACGGTGCCTTGCGTCCCAATCGGCATAAACGCCGGCGTGTGAATCACGCCATGCGCGGTCGTCAATCGTCCGTGCCGCGCTTTCGTATGCCGATCTTGTACGATAAGCTCAAACATCGCGGGTCATCTGCACGTCGCATTCATTCACGAAAAGAAACGAATGAACACGAACTGATAAACAAGTCTTCCACATTAGCTGGCGTGTTTCCGGATTTTCGTCTTACTTCTGATTAGCGGTTAATCCTTGGCTTAGTGTGCATCGCTACCCCAACTCATCGCGCAAAATAGTCTTTGCCGCTGATTATTTTCACTCTATATTCGCGGCTCACCGCACAGACGCGTGAAAGGACGTTACGCGGCCTGAGCGGGTTTTTTGTCGCCCCGAGTACGACTTTGGGCGGCGCTTTGTTTAGAGAAAATGCCTACCATTAACCAGCTTATTCGAAAAGGGCGGCGGAAGGTGTCGGTGAAATCGAAGTCACCGGCGCTGACTGATTGTCCACAACGGCGCGGTGTGTGCGTGCAGGTGATGACACGCACGCCAAAGAAGCCGAATTCTGCCTTGCGCAAAGTGGCGAAGGTCCGCTTGACGAATGGCCAGGAAGTGATTGCCTACATTCCAGGGGAAGGCCACAATTTGCAGGAGCACTCCATCGTGCTCGTGCGCGGCGGACGCGTGAAGGATTTACCAGGCGTACGTTATCACATTGTGCGCGGAACGCTCGACAGCCTTGGCGTCGATGGACGTCGCCGTAGCCGCTCCAAATATGGGGCGAAGCGCCCGAAAGGTGGCGGGGGCGGTGCGGGTGCATCTAAAGCGGCCGCAAAGGAAACGCCCGCAGCGAGAGAAGGCGCTGCGGAAAAGAAATAATTTTGGATAGAAAGATCGACAATGTCGCGACGGAGGAAGGTTTACAAAAAGGAGGAGCGAGTCGATTCCCGCTACGGGAGTCCGGCGGTTGCACGCCTCATTACCACGGTCATGAAGCGTGGCAAGAAATCTCTCGCGGAGCGAATCGTTTACACGGCGATCGAGAAATCGCGCGAAGGATCTGATTCAGTCGATCCGCTGGAAGTTGTAAACAAGGCGATCGAGAATGTTCGCCCGCGGCTGGAAGTAAAATCGCGCCGCGTCGGTGGCGCGACTTATCAAGTGCCCATGGAAGTGGCTCCCGCGCGCCAAATTTCACTCGCTACCCGTTGGATCGTCCAATACGCGGATAATCGCAAAGGAATGCGAATGGCAGACGCTCTCGCGCGGGAAATCAAAGACGCCGCCACCGGCCAGGGCAACGCGATCAAGAAACGCGAAGACACACACAAGATGGCGCAAGCGAATCGCGCGTTTGCGCATTTCCGTTGGTGACGATTATGCCCGCGACGCTCGAACAAAAACCTGCCGCGAAGAATCCGAATTCGCCTAATCGCAAGTTCCCGCTCGAGCGGACGCGGAACATTGGAATCGCCGCGCACATTGATGCCGGCAAAACGACACTGACGGAGCGCGTTCTGTTTTACACCGGTATGATCCACAAGATCGGCGAAGTGCACGAAGGCACCACCGTGACCGATTGGATGGAACAGGAGCGCGAGCGTGGGATTACGATTACTTCGGCGGCGACGACCTGTGCGTGGACGCAGCGTCAAGAGCCAGGCGTTTACAAGATTTTCGAGGGTATCAAGCAGCGCATTAATATCATTGACACGCCCGGCCACGTGGATTTCACCGCGGAAGTTGAGCGTTCGCTTCGAGTGCTCGATGGAGCGATTGCGGTGTTCGATGCCGTTGCCGGCGTGCAGCCACAATCTGAGACCGTTTGGAGGCAGGCGACTAAATACAATGTCCCGTGCATCGCGTTCATCAACAAAATGGACCGTGTCGGTGCTGACTTTAAGATGTCGATCGACAGCATGCGCCAAAAACTCGGCGCAAACGCCTGGCCGGTTTTGCTTCCACTCGGCAAAGAGGATCAGTTCAAAGGCCAGATCGACATCATTAATAAGAAGGCGGTCATTTATTCGGACAGCGATCAGCTAGGGTCGACGTATGAACTTGCAGATGTTCCAAAAGAGTATGTCGATCTTGTCGATAAAGCTTATGCCGACCTCGTCGAACAAATTTCAAATCTCGACGACGAAGTCGCGGAGGCTGTTCTCGAAGAAAAGCCGGTCCCACCCGAGTTGCTGAAAGCGGGTATTCGGCGCCAAACCATCGCGAACAAGTTTGTGCCGGTCGTTGCCGGTTCTGCACTCAAGAATAAAGGCGTGCAGTACCTGGTCGATGCGGTAGTCGATTATCTGCCGAGCCCGCTCGATATTCCGCCAGCGAAAGGTCAGGACCCGGACACGGGCGAAAAGATCGAAGCGCCGACCGATGACAACGGCAATTTTTGTTCGCTCGCCTTCAAGCTTTGGAGCGATCCGTTTGTCGGCAAGCTTGTCTTCTTTCGTGTTTATTCCGGCACACTTTCGAAAGGCGACACGGTTTACAATCCGCGCACGAACAAGCGCGAACGCATTTCGCGTTTGATCCAAATCCAGGCCGACAAACGCGAGGATATCGAAACCTGTTACTCAGGCGATATCGCGGCCATCGTCGGCATTAAGAATATCACCACGGGCGACACTCTGTGCGACGAAGACTATCCGATCCTGCTCGAGCCGCCGACGTTTCCTGATCCCGTCATATCAATGGCCATCGAGCCAAAGACAAAATTGGATCAGGAAAAGATGGGTGTCGCGCTGCAACGTCTTGCCGAAGAAGATCCAACGTTCCGCGTTTACACGCACGAAGACACCGGCCAAACGATCATCGCCGGCATGGGCGAATTGCATCTGGAGATCATTCGCGATCGTATGTTCCGCGAGTTCAAAGTCGACGCGAACGCGGGCAAACCGCAGATCGCGTATCGCGAAACGATTACCAGCTACGCGCACGGCGTCGGTAAGTTGATCAAACAATCCGGTGGTCGCGGTCAATACGGCCACGTCGAAGTAGATGTGCGTCCCGGCTCTCGAAGCAGCGGCTTGGTCGTCGAAAATAAAATCGTCGGCGGCATTATTCCGCGGGAGTACATTCCCGCAGTCAAGAAAGGCATCGAAGAAGCGGTGCTCAACGGCGTGCTGGGCGGTTACCCCGTTGTCGATGTTGAGGTCGACATTGTTTATGGAAGTTTTCACGAAGTCGATTCCAGCGAACTGGCGTTTAAGCTGGCAGCGATTTTCGCGATGAAAGACGGCTTCAAACAGGGTAAGCCGATCCTGCTCGAGCCGATCATGAAGGTGGAAAACATCACACCAGAGGAATTTCAAGGCGACATTTGCGGAGATCTGAGCCGACGGCGCGGCAGCATCAATAGCATAGAAACCAGAGGCCATCTGGCGATTATTCACGCCGAAGTTCCGCTTGCTGAACTCTTCGGCTACGCAACCGCGATTCGTTCGCTCTCCAAAGGCCGCTCGAGTTATTCGATGGAACCGTCGCATTTTCAGCAAGTGCCGCAGAATCTGGTGGCGGCGATTCTTGATCAAAAGGAGACGAAATGAGCAACGGCCAGCGCATTCGTATTCGCTTGAAGGCATTCGATCATCGAATGCTCGATCAATCTGCAGTCGAGATCGTCGAAACCGCCAAGCGCACTGGCGCACGAGTGGCCGGACCGATTCCGCTGCCGACATTGATCGAGAAATTCACGGTGAATCGCTCGCCGCATGTCGATAAAAAGTCGATGGAGCAATTTGAAATTCGCACTCACAAGCGGTTGCTCGACATCATTGAACCGACGGCGAAAACGGTGGATGAACTAAAGAAATTAAATTTGCCTGCGGGCGTTGATATTACGATTAAGATTTAAGCGGAGGGGCTTCTGAAAGATTTGCAAACCCACGATCATGAGCATCGGGCTTCTCGGACAAAAAATCGGCATGACCAGCGTTTACGACGCCAGAGGTCGATTGTGTCCCGTGACCGTGATCGCGGCGGGCGATAATGTTTTACTGCGTCGCTTGACCGAGAAAAACGAGGGCTATTCGGCCGTGCAGGTTGGGTTCTACTCGCAAAAGGAATCGCGTGTCACCAAACCATTGCTTGGCGAATTCAAGAAGACCGGCGTCGGGCCGCAAAGATTTGTGCGGGAGTTTCGCCTGACAAACGATCTTCCCGAAGGCGAGATCAATTTAAGCGTCACGCAATTTCAGGCAGGCGACTATGTCGATGTGATTGGCCGCTCGAAAGGCAAAGGGTTTCAAGGCGTGATGAAGAGACACAACTTTCACGGACAAGGCGCGGCGCACGGGTCGAAGACACACCGGCGCATCGGCGCTGTGGGCAATCGATCTACGCCGGGACGCATTTGGAAAAATATGGGGATGCCGGGGCATCTGGGGGACGAGCGTGTGACCGTGCAGAATCTTCAGGTCATGCAAGTGCGTGAGACTGAAAAAGTGATTTTGATTAGCGGTGCGGTGCCCGGAGCAAACGGTAGTTTTGTTGTCGTCCGTCCGGCCATCAAGAAACCGACAGCAGCAAAGCCAGAAGCGGCTAAGAAACCAGAAGCCGTAAAGACATCAGAGGCAACGAAGGAGATGGAGGCAGCCAGGAAATGAGCGCGAACGTTTTGACCAAAGCTGCTGCGCAAGAGGCAAAGATCGAGATCATCGAAAACGGACGCGGCACGCAAGTCGTCCATGACGCGGTCGTCGCCATGCGCGCGGCACGCCGTTCCGGTTCGGCCAATACGAAAACAAAAGCCGAAGTGAATCTGTCCGGTGCAAAACCCTGGCGACAAAAAGGAACCGGCCGCGCCCGGGCCGGTTACAAATCGTCGCCGATTTGGCGGGGTGGTGGCGTCGTTTTCGGGCCAAAGCCGCGTGATTATTCCAAAAAGATCTCAAAATCCGTGCGACGTCTCGCTTTTCGAAAGGCACTGAGCGAGCGGATCAACGCCGGGGATGTTTTGACAATCGACAAATTCGTCGTGCCAGAACTGAAGACGAAGTCGTTTCTGGCGTTGCTGAAAAAACAAACGGACGCACGGAAGGTCTTGCTGATCTCTGATGCGTTCGATCAAACGACATTTAAGTCGGCGCGCAACGTCAAACTTGTGAAGCTCGCGAGCGCTTCCGATGTAAACACAGAGCAATTGCTTGCGTTCGAGAAAATTCTCGTTACGCACAAGGCGCTCGAACGCCTCGCGGAAAGGGCCAAGTGAACGAGCCGCACGAGATTATTCAAACTGCTTCGTTAACGGAAAAGTCGACGTTGATGGGCGAAAAGCAGAATAAGTACGTCTTTCGCGTCAGCCCGCGCGCGAACAAAATTCAGATCAAGAACGCAATTGAACGGTTGTTTCAAAAGAAAGTGGTTGATGTGAACACGTGCAATTACACCGGCAAAGAGAAACGCGTGCGCGGGCCGTTGGGACGACGCCCGCACTGGAAGAAGGCCATCGTGACGCTCGCGGAAGGGGAAAAGATCGACCTAGTATGAGCAAGCGCTCCATCACTCCATTCTTATCATGGCACTAAAAAATTATCGCCCGCTTACGCCGACGCTGCGCTTTAAGTCGCTGCCGGGCTTCGATGAAATCACCAAGTGGCGGCCGGCCAAAAGCCTCGTTGAGCCGAAGAAAAAAACCGGCGGCCGTAATAATTACGGACGGCTGACATCGCGGCACATTGGCGGTGGTCACAAACAGAAATATCGCAAGGTCGATTTCAAGCGGCGCAAACGCGGTGTTGCCGCCGAAGTGATCGCGATCGAGTACGATCCGAACCGTTCCGCGCGCATTGCTCTCATTAAATATGCGGATGGCGAGCTGAATTACATTCTTGCGCCGAGTGGACTTCGAGTCGGATCGACGGTCGCCGCCGGGAACGATGTCGCGCCGGATTTGGGAAACGCGCTGCCGCTTTGCGCGATTCCGCTCGGCACCAACATTCACAATATTGAACTGAGTCCGGGCCGCGGCGGTCAGGTTGCGCGGAGTGCCGGGCAGCAGGCAACGTTAAATAACCTCGAAGGCGGTTACGCGCTGGTGAAAATGCCCTCCGGCGAGATCCGACGGATTCACGAAAATTGTTTCGCGACGATCGGCCAGGTGGGAAACGTCGATCACATAAATGTGTCGAGTGGCAAAGCGGGGCGGACGCGCTGGCAGGGACGGCGCCCGCATGTGCGCGGGATGGCGATGAACCCGATCGATCATCCGATGGGCGGCGGTCAGGGGAAATCAAAAGGCGGCGGCGGCCGGCATCATCCAGTCAGCCCATGGGGGCAATTGGCAAAAGGATTTAAAACGCGGAGCAAACACAAACCGAGCGATCGTTTCATTTTAGAAAGGAGAAGGTCGAAGAAGAAAGCGTGATGTTCTGTAGTTGCGGCCCTGTTTGGCACGGAGAATCCGTCCTGTAGGGATGCATCGCGCACGCGCCGCACAGAGGCGCGCTACAAGTTGTCATTTGCAATTTATGGCTAGATCGTTGAAGAAAGGACCCTTCGTCGAATCGCATCTTTTGGAGAAGATCGACAAGATGAATAGTGCGGGCGCAAAGAAACCGATCAAAACCTGGTCGCGGCGTTCGATGGTGACACCGGATTTTGTCGGCCACACGTTTTTGGTGCACAACGGAAAGACCTTTAACTCCGTTTTCATCACTGAGAACATGGTCGGTCATAAGCTCGGTGAATTTTCACCGACGCGCGTGTTCAAGAAACATGGTTCGCACACGGCGAAGGTGGCGAAGTAATGTGAATTTTCGATTTTCGACTTTCGATTTTCGATTGCCCAAATGGGCAATGAGTCGGGGATCGATGATCATGTTTGTTGGCCTGTTGCCGGTCGGAAGGCTGGCGGCAGAGGGAGATAGTTCTTTGTCAGAATCCAAAGTTGAAAACGCGGAACACGCAGTGACGGCGGGGGCGTTGCTCGTACAAAACGAAGAGCTGCGCAGGCAGTTGTCCGTTGAGCAGGAATCGCTCAAGGCCTTGACGAGCAGCTTGGCGGAATCCAACGCGGAAGCGGAATTGTTTCGCCGCAAGTATTCCGATTTGGAATTGCGGATGGAAGCGCTGGGTCTGGCTTCAGCGAGTAAAGATCGCGCGAAGCTGGAGCAACGCTTGCTGGCGGCTGTGAGCGATCTTCAACTCGCACAGAAGGAACGCGATGAGTATCGCGATCAGATGTTGCGGCTGAACGAGGCGATGTTGCGTTATCTGAAAACGTCGCAGGGTGGTGACGCGCAAGCGCGCATGGAGGTAGAAACGCAATTGCGCAGCATGAATAATCTCGTGACAAGATCGGCCAGCGCGCCGGATTCGGCGGAACCGAGTTTGCTGGATGGGAGCGTCATTAGTGTGAAGGACGAGTGGTCGTTCGTGGTCGGCAACCTTGGCGAAAAACAGGGTGTAAAAATCGGCATGCCGATGCGCGTAATGCGCAACGATCGGAAGATCGCGACGCTGCGAGTGGTCGACGTGCGGCAGAAAATTTGCGGCGCCGTGATTCAAGAAATGGATTCGGAGAAGGAAAAGATAAGAATAGGGGATCGCCTCCAGGTGGATGCGCAGTCGAATGTGAGCTTGAAATAATAGAAGTTAAGAAGGTTAAAAGAGTAATAAGGGTTGCATCGCTAAGACGGGAGGACGTTGCCGTTGTAACGTTGTAACCTTTTGACCCTTTTGACGTCATGACGAAGTAACATGGAAGTGAGATCAATATATAAATATGCGCGGATTTCGCCGTTCAAGGTGCGCGAAGTCACGCGTGAGATCCAGGGTCTGCCGGTTTCGGCCGCACTCGATCTTCTCGCGTTCACTCCAAAAAAAGCCGCATTTCTGATCGGCAAAACGCTCAAGAGCGCAATCGCCAATGCGGAGAACAACGCGAACTTGAAACCGGATGGATTGGTCGTGAAGGAGGCGATTGTCGGCGAAGGCCCGACGCTCAAGCGGATCATGGCGCGCGCGCGGGGAAGCACCAGCCGAATTTTGAAGCGCACGAGCCACATCCGCATTGTGCTATCGGACGAAATTCCAATTGAGACGCGCGAGACGCAAAAAGCGAAACGAGAACAGGGAAAGAAAGAATTAAAGAAGCAAGCAACAGCCGGTGAGACGGCCGAAGCACCGACAACCTCAGCGGCGGAAAAGAGGCGCAAGGTAAAGAAGGCCGGAAAGAAAGCGAAAAGGTAATTTATGGGACAAAAAGTTAATCCAATTGGGTTTCGCCTCGGCGTCAATCGCGACTGGCGTTCGCGTTGGTACGCCTCGCCGCAGGAACTTCCGGCATTCTTGCACAGCGATCTGGCGATTCGCAAGTATGTGAAGAAAAAACTGCAGTTCGCTGCCGTCTCGAAAATTGTGATTGAGCGGGCGTGGAACAGTATTCGAGTGACAATTTTCACCGCGCGTCCCGGGATTGTGATTGGGCGCAAAGGCGCTGAGATCGAAAAGATGACGGAGGAGATCTCGAAAATGGCGCAAGGCAAGCAAGTCAAGATCGACATCCAGGAGATCAAGACTCCGGAGCTGGATGCGCAACTGGTCGCAGAGAACGTCGCGCTGCAAATTGAGCGGCGCATCGCTTATCGTCGCGCGATGAAGAAAGCGGTGCAGACTGCAATGGATTTTGATGCGGATGGTATTCGTCTGCGTTGTTCGGGGCGTCTCAACGGCGCGGAGATCTCGCGGTCGGAATGGTACCGGGAAGGCAAAGTTCCTCTGCACACGCTGCGAACGGCAGTCGATTATGGATTTGCCGAAGCCAACACAGTTTACGGCAAGATTGGCGTGAAATGTTGGATTTGTAAGAAGGAAGAACCGGCAGCTCAGCCCGCTACGCCACCACCACCACCGCTGCCAGTTCCTGAGGAAGTTTAAGGAGGAGTCGTTATGCCATTGATGCCAAAACGCGTGAAGTATCGAAAGTCCCAGCGAGGAAGTCGCAAGGGAACGGCTTCGCGCAACCTAAGAATTGACTTTGGCGAGTTTGGTTTGCAGACGCTAGAGCGGGCCTGGATCACCAACACGCAGCTGGAAGCGGCACGTGTGGCCCTGACGCGGAATATGAAGCGCAAAGGCAAATTGTGGATCCGCATTTTCCCCGATAAATCAGTCACGGCACGCCCGCCGGAAACGCGCATGGGCAAAGGCAAAGGCCAGCCCGAGTTCTGGGTCGCCACCGTGCGACCGGGCAACATTTTGTTTGAGCTAGACGGAGTGCCTGAATCGGTCGCGCGCGAATCTCTGCGACTGGCTGCGGATAAATTGCCCGTGCGCACGAAGTTCCTGAGCCGGCACCATGTGGCCGCCGCCTAACGAGCCATGAAAATGAAAGAAATTGTTGAAATGAGTACGGACGAGTTGCTAACGAAGAGACGCGACTTGCGCCAAGAGAGCCTGCATCTGCGTTTGCAACAGCAGAGTGGCCAGCTCGAGCAGCCAAGCAGGTTGCGTTTGCTGCGGCGCGACGTTGCTCGGATTGAGACAGTGCTCTCGCAGCGCGCGAGACAGACCGAAAAACAGTAAATTTATGACCGAGCAACAACAATCGCCTCCTCAAGTGCCGCCGCAGCCTGTGCCCGTCGCCCGCGGTGCGCGCAAGACGCGGACTGGCGAGGTGACTTCTAGCAGCATGAACAAAACGATTGTCGTGCGGACCGTCACGCGGGTGCCGCATCCCAAGTTCGGCAAGATTGTCAAACAGATGCAAAAATTTTATGCGCACGACGAGCAGAACGCAGCAAAAACCGGCGATACGGTTCGGATCATGGAGACGCGGCCGCTGAGTAAGCTGAAGCGCTGGCGCTTGGTAAAGGTTATCCAAAAATAACTTCGAAATGACTTGCGAGTAAATTGTCGATCTTATGGTGCAACTTCGATCCAGACTTGATGTGGCAGACAACAGTGGTGCGCGCATGGCGACCATGATCGGCGTGATCGGCAAGTCCACGCGTTACGCCGGAATCGGCGATGTGATCACAGCGAATGTGAAGGAAGCAAGTGCGACTGGGACAGTAAAGAAGGGCGAAGTCGTGCGTGCGGTTCTCGTTCGCACGAAACAACCGATTCGGCGCGATGATGGTTCTCTGCTGCGCTTCGACAACAATGCGATTGTGATTATCGACAAAGATTTGAATCCGCGCGGCACGCGCATTTTTGGGCCGGTGGCCCGCGAATTGCGCGAGCGCAATTTCATGAAAATTGTCTCGCTGGCTCCGGAGGTTTTATGAACCGGCTTAAGTGTCACGTGAGAAAAGGGGACCATGTCGAGGTCATCTCGGGGAATTTCCGGGGCTCTTCAGGAAAAATTCTGGCGGTATTTCCACAAAAGCAGCGTGTTTTGGTCGAAGGCGTACGCATTATCAAGAAGCACCTCCGGAAATCGCAGGACAATCCGAGTGGCAAAATCGCGGAGCGGGAGGGCCCGATTCATATTTCTAATGTGAAATTAATCGAGCGCGACGGAAAGCCTGTGAAAGCCGCGGAATCGAAGGCGAAAAAAGACAAAAGGAAAAGTTAGATGACAGCCTGTTGAAAAATGGAAAACGAATTTTATCGACATTACAAAGAACGCGTGATGCCGGCGCTGAAAGAGCTCCATGGCTACAAAAACGTCCACCAGATTCCGAAGGTCGACAAAGTCGTGATTAACACTTCAGTTGGCTCGCAATCGGACGTGAAGCAGGCGCTGGAGGAGGCAAAGGCGGAACTTGCCTTGATCACGGGACAGCGCCCGGTGGAAACTTTGGCGAAGAGAAGCATTTCCAACTTCAAGTTGCGAAAGTCGCAGGCAATTGGCGCGAAGGTGACCTTGCGTGGCGAACGCATGTACGAGTTTCTCGAGCGCTTCATCAAAGCAGCGCTCCCCCGCATTCGTGATTTTCGCGGCGTGTCGCCGCGCTGTTTTGATAAGCATGGCAACTACACGCTGGGAATTTCGGATCAGTCGATCTTTCCCGAAGTCGAGCTCGATAAAATCAAGCGCAACATTGGATTTGATGTTACAATTGTCACCACGGCACGGACGGACGAGGAAGCCAAGTCGCTCTTAAGCGAAATGGGAATGCCGTTCAGCGACCGGGCGAGGAAGCCCGCCGCGCAACCCGCCTGATTTTCATGAGTACTGTTACTGATCCTATTGCTGATTTTCTGGCGCGCGTCCGCAACGGCACGCGTGCGCAAAAGCCGGAGGTTTTCGTTCCGTACTCGAAGATCAAGGCGGAGATTTCCCGCATCTTAAAGGACGAAGGCTACATCTCCGATTATTCGATCGACACGAGCGCTGCGCATCCGCGCATTAAGATCATAAACAAAATAGTGAGCCGCTCGAGCGCGATTGCAGGGCTGCGACGCGTGAGCCGGCCGGGATTGCGCCGGTACGTCGGTGCGCACGAAATCCCTCGAGTGCTCGGTGGAATGGGTTTGGCGATTCTTTCCACCTCGCGCGGCATTTTATCGGGGCGCGAAGCAAGGAAGCACAAGGTCGGCGGCGAACTACTTGCCTACGTTTGGTAAATTTTATGTCACGAATCGGAAATAAAGCGGTTGAGATTCCCGACAAAGTCAGAGTCAGCATCGACAATAACGGGGAGGTTTCAGTGGAAGGCCCTAAGGGAAAGTTGAGCTGGAAGCTGCCGTGCGACATCAAGGCAAGCGTCAAGGACAATCGCGTTTCGCTCGTGCGCGAGGCGGAGACGCGCAGCGTGAAAGCGTTGCACGGACTTTCACGGAGCCTCGTTCACAACATGGTGCAAGGCGTGAGCGAGGGTTTCAGCAAGGAACTCGAGATCGAAGGAGTCGGTTTCAAGGCTGCAGTGCAGGGATCGACGCTTAATTTGAGTCTCGGTTTCTCACATCCGATTCCATTTTCGATTCCGAAAGACATTAAAATTACAGTCGCGGATAACACAAAGATTGCGATCCAGGGCGTCGACAAAAAATTAGTTGGCCAAGTGGCGGCGGACATCCGCCGTTTTTACCGGCCGGAACCGTACAAGGGCAAAGGCGTCCGGTACGCAGGCGAGCAAATTCGTCGCAAGGTGGGCAAAACCGTTCAGTAAATATGGCGACGACTCGTAAAGCGGCCCGGCAGCGCGTTCACCGACGGATCCGGAAGAAAGTTGCTGGCACGGCGGAACGGCCGCGGCTAGCGGTTCATTTCTCCGGGAAACACATTTACGCGCAAGTTATCGACGATGGTGCTGGTCGCACGCTGATCGCTGCATCGACGGCTGAGCGTTCGCTGGTGGGGACTAATAAATCCGCCGCCAACCGCGCCGCAGCGGAACAGATCGGCAAAACGATTGCGGAACGTCTGCTCGAAAAGGAACTCGATCGAGTGGTTTTTGATCGCGGCGGGTTTCTTTATCACGGAAAGGTTAAAGCTTTGGCGGATGCAGCGCGCGCAAGCGGCTTAAAATTTTAATTCATGGCACAAACGACTTCAGGCAGGCGACCGGATCGCACCGCAGACAGGAGTCCCGCGGCAAGGGGGGATACGACCGAGAAAGTCGTTTTCATCAATCGCTGCGCGAAGGTGGTCAAGGGCGGCCGGCGCTTTAGCTTCAGCGCATTGATCGTGGCCGGAGATCACGATGGAAAAGTCGGCTGCGGATTTGGCAAGGCGAACGAAGTCTCGGAAGCGATTCGAAAGGCCTCTGAGGCGGCGCGCAAGTCGATGGAAAAAGTCTCATTACGCGAAAATACAATCCCGCATGAGACAATCGGCGAGTACGGAGGTGGGCGCGTTTTGTTACGGCCCGCTTCGCCCGGCACTGGCGTGATTGCCGGTGGGGGAGTCCGCGCGGTGGTTGAAGCAGCTGGTATTCGCGATGTGCTTGCGAAGTCGCTTGGCTCAAGCAATCACGCAAACGTTGTGAAAGCGACGATAGCCGCGTTGCGATCGCTTCGCCGGCGCGACGAAATTTTCAAAGTGCGTGGCATTCGGTCCAGCGACGGAAAGGGCGAACAGCATGATGCGTCTTCATAATTTACGGCCGCGTCCAGGGTCACGGCATCGGGTCAAGCGGCTCGGCTGTGGTGAAAGCTCAGGGCACGGAAAGACCAGCGGGAAAGGCCATAAAGGACAAAAAGCGCGATCCGGCGGCAGCATTCGGCTTGGGTTCGAGGGCGGGCAAATGCCGCTGATTCGACGATTGCCGAAGCGTGGATTTAACAATGCCGCTTTTCACAAGCACTATGCGATTGTGAATCTTGGTGACCTCCGTGCATTCAAGGCCGGAACAGTCGTGAACGAGCAATTGCTGCGGCGAGCGAACCTAGTGCGTGGTCATTTCGTTGGAATCAAAATCCTTGGCGATGGTGAATTGAAGCACGGTCTGACGGTTGAAGCCGATAAGGTTAGCGCGGCAGCCCAGGAAAAAATCGAGAAGGCCGGCGGAACCATCACCTTACGCGATGGGCGAGCGGCAAAGCCAACCGCCTCGCATGAAATCGTCGATCTTACGTCGCAGGAAGCTCCGGCGGCGGAAGCAGCGCCCGCGGCGGCCATGAAGAAAAGATCGACGAGCAAACCGAAAACAAGGGCGCGAGCACCAATAAAGAAAACGTCGCGGGAGAGGTAGCTTCCCGGCGCGCGATGTTCCAAATTTAGCGGATGGTCTCGGCGTTTCTAAACACGGTTAAGATACCGGAATTGCGCCGGCGGATTTTGTTTACGCTGGCAGTGATTGTGATTGTGCGTTTAGGGGCAGCGATCACGACTCCCGGAGTCAACCAGGCGGTATTACAGGAATGGTTCCGCACTGCATCTGATAAAACTGGAGGCGGTCTCGCGGCGCTCTTCAATCTGTTCAGCGGGGGGGCGCTGGAAAACTGCGCAGTTTTTTCCCTGGGCATTATGCCTTACATCAGCGCATCGATCATGATGCAGTTGCTTACGGCGGTAATTCCGCGGCTTGGCCGGATGGCGCGTGAAGATGGTGGGCGGCAAAAGATCATGCAGTTGACGCGTTACGCGACGGTCGTGCTGTGCATTTTCCAAGGTTATTTGCTGGCAGTGTCATTTCAGCACCCCGAATCGTATCATACGATGCTGCCGGGAATCACTGACACGATCAGGAACCTCGGAATTCCGCTGGTGGAAGACCTTGGCTGGACGTTTCGCATCGTAACGGTGATTTCCCTGACGACCGGCACACTTTTATTGATGTGGCTGGGCGATCAAATCACCGAGCGCGGCATTGGCAACGGAATCTCGCTTATCATCACCATTGGCATTGTCGCGCGTCTGCCCGCTGCATTGGCACAAGCGTGGAAGACCTTTGTGCCCTCGGCGCAGACCGGGTCGAGCCAGGTGAATCCAATGGTCCTGGTATTGCTGGTGTTGCTCCTGATCATAGTTATCGCGGCGGTGATCGCGATCACACAAGGCGTGCGGAAGATCACCGTGCAGTATGCCAAGCGCGTGGTCGGTCGCAAAATGTACGGTGGACAAACGCAGTACATGCCTTTGAAAGTAAATTACGCCGGCGTGATGCCAATCATCTTTGCCTGGGCGCTGCTTCTCTTCCCGGCGACGATTGTCCAGTACGGATTTAGAAACAGCCCCACAGCCGCGAAGATCGCAAGCGCGCTCTCCACCGGTTGGCCCCATTATGTCGCTCTCGGGGCAATGATTTTCTTCTTCAGTTATTTTTGGGTTGCCACGCAGTTTCAACCGTCGCAAATCGCGGACGACCTGAAGAAATACGGTGGTTACATTCCCGGCGTAAGGCCCGGGAAACCGACTGCGGATTTTCTCGATTTCACCATGACGCGACTCACGTTTTCCGGCGCGATCTTTCTGACGCTGATAGCGGTGCTGCCAAGTCTTCTCAGCCAGGGACTGAACGTACCAATGATCACAGCGCAATTTTTCGGCGGCACGAGCCTGTTGATCATTGTCGGGGTCATGCTCGATACCATGCGCCAGGTGGAGACACATCTAATTCAACGGCATTACGACGGCTTTTTGCGTAAGGGCCGCATTCGCGGTCGATCATTTGATCGCGCGTCCTACAGCCGCGGGGAAGCGGCGGCGGGCGGCACGCTTATGTGGCTTTATGTCGGCATCGCCGTGCTCGCTATTGCCGGGGTTGCCATTTTCCTTTACGGCCGATAGGTGAAAAGACGACTCGTTCTTCTCGGCGCGCCCGGTTCCGGCAAAGGAACCCAAGCGGAAATGATTACGCGCCAATTCGGTATTCCCGTCACTTCACCGGGCGCGATTTTGCGCCGCGAAAAAGATCTCGGCACACCTCTGGGGCAAGAGACGGCGGAAGTGTTGCAGCGCGGCGACCTCGTTTCCGATAAAATCATTATTGAACTGATCGAAGACTGGCTGCGCTTGCACGGCGGCCATGGATTCGTCTTTGACGGTTTTCCCCGAACCCTCCCACAGGCAGAAAGTTTGATGTCGATCTTGGCGCGGCTGCGCACAGCTCTCGACCTGGCGATTTGGCTCGAAGTGTCGGAACAGACTGTGCGCGACCGTATCGCGGGCCGTCTGCAATGCGGCGCCTGCGGGTTTACCACCAGCGTTAAAAGCGCGAAATTCGCGGAGCGACCAGTTTGTCCTTATTGCGATGGACCGCTTGTGCGACGGAATGATGATGACATGGCCGTGTTGCAAAAGCGACTTTCTGAATTCGAAACGAAGACCCAGCCGCTGGCTTCCTTTTACGGCAAGATGTCGATCTTGCATCGAATTGACGGCAACCGCGATCGCGAGACGGTCTTCAGCGATATCTCGCGCCTAATCGAAGGCAAAGCCTCGGCATGATCCCGATCAAGAGCCCGAAAGAAATTGAGAAAATGCGGCAATCATGCCGGTCCGCCAGCGATATTCTCGACCGGATCAGGGAGCTGGTTCGCCCCGGAATTACGACCAAGGAAGTCGATGAAGCGGCTGCGGACTTCATGAGCGAAGCGCACGTCAAAAGCGCGTTTCTCGGTTATCGGCTCGGGCACCGTGTTTTTCCCGGCAACATTTGTATCTCGCTTAACGATGAAGTGGTGCACGGCATCGGCAGCCAGCGGCGGATCCAATATGGCGATATCGTAAAGCTCGATATCGGCGTGATTCGGGATGGTTGGGTAGGCGATAACGCGACGACTGTGCCGGTTGGAATCGTTGATGAACGGACGGACCAGTTGCTGCGGGTGACGGAAAATGCGCTCGCCCGCGCAATCGGTGTTGCTTATGAAGGCCGGCGTGTCGGCGACATCTGCGCAGAAATTGAAGACGAAGCACGGCGCTTTGGCTTTTCAGTCGTACGCGAATTTGTTGGCCACGGGGTGGGGCGAAAAATGCACGAAGAGCCACAGATTCCCAATTACGGCAAACGCGGCAGCGGCCCAAAGTTGAAAGCTGGGATGACGCTGGCAATTGAACCGATGATTAATATCGGAGTATCCGATGTGAGATTGCTCGAGGACGGGTGGACTGTGCGCACAGCGGATGGACTGCCATCGGCCCATTTCGAGCACACTGTCCTGGTCACAAAGGGTGAGCCGGAAATCCTGACATGGCGCGCAAAGACGCAATTGAAGTAGAAGGCACGGTCGTCGAGTTGCTGCCCAATACAATGTTTCGCGTTGAGCTGGCCAATGGCCATCGTGTTCTCGCGCATATTTCCGGGAAAATGCGGTTGCATTTCATTCGGATCTTGCCAGGCGACAAAGTTATGCTAGAGATTTCACCCTACGATTTGTCGAAAGGGCGAATTACGTATCGCCATAAGTGACAACGCGGAGGCCTCTCCGCGTTTCCCATTTCGCGGATTATGAAAGTACGACCATCAGTAAAAAGACTTTGTGCGAGTTGCAAGATCGTGAAGCGCAAGAACGTGCTGCGCGTGATCTGCAAAAACCCGCGCCATAAACAGCGCCAGGGATGAAATCCATTTAACGGGTTAACATTTAACTTTGTAACCTTGTAACTTTTTAACGAATATCATGCCAAGACTACTCGGAGTTGAAATTCCAGCGGATAAACGTATTGAGGCGTCCCTAACCTATATCTACGGGATCGGCTTGAGTACGGCCAAGCGCATTCTCGAGCAAACGAACATCGACCCTAATTTGCGCGCGAAGAATCTTAGCCCGCAACAGCTGAACGAAATCATTCACGCAATCACAAACAATAAGATCAAGATTGAAGGCGATTTGCGCCGCGACGTGCAAACCAATTTGAAACGCTTGCAGGCGATCAATTGTTATCGCGGCATCCGCCACCGAAAAGGCTTGCCCGTGCGGGGGCAGCGTACATCGACAAATGCCCGGACACGCAAAGGCCCGCGCAAAACTGTCGGCGTGATCCGAAACCCGGAAGCCAAAGCGGGCAAAGTTTAATGACTACCTAAAATGGCTGAATCAAAGGACCCGACCAACGCAAATCCGGAAGAATCGGAAACGAAGAAGCCGAAATCGATGGCAGCTCGGACCGATTCGCCGGAACGCGAGACTGTGGGAACAACCGGTGAAGAGGGCGCACATGGCGACGTTTCGACAAGCGCAGGTTCTAAATTGGCAGCTCCAGAGACGGAGCCGGTAGTTAAGCCAGCCACGAAGCTTGCCAAGAGAAAAAAAGAAGAGCCAGCGCCGGTTCAAGCGGCACGGGAAAGCCTTTCACTGTCGTCGGACGAGATTGACAAGCCAAAGGTCGTCAAGGCTAAAGGCAGCAAGAATATTCATTCGGGCATTGCCCACGTTCTTTCGACGTTTAACAACACAATCGTGACGATCACCGACATGAAAGGCAGCGTGATTGGTTGGTCGAGCGCCGGCAAAGTCGGCTTTAAAGGCTCGCGCAAAAGCACCGCCTACGCAGCGCAGATGGTCGCGCAAGATGCTTCGCGACAAGCGATGGGCCACGGGCTGAAAGAAGTGGAAGTTTTGGTAAAAGGGCCCGGGGCAGGACGCGAATCGGCGGTACGAGCTTTGCAGGCAATCGGGCTCGATCTCACGGTTATTCGCGATGTTACTCCCATGCCACATAACGGCTGTCGCCCGCCAAAACAACGCCGCGTCTGATGCTCTCAACTCTCAACTAACAACTTTCAACTTCTGAAATGGGGAGATACACAGGACCAAAAACGAAAGTGAGCCGGCGCTATGGCGTGCCAATTTTCGGCTCCTCCAAGTCGTTAGAGCGAAAAAATTATCCGCCCGGCATGCATGGCCCGAGAGGTTCCCGGCGCAAACAATCGGAGTACGCGATTGCGCTCGGAGAAAAACAGAAGCTGCGTTATCAATATGGACTTCTCGAGCGACAATTCCGGCGCATTTTCCAGAACGCGCTGCGCAAACGCGGCGTGACCGGCGAAACGCTTCTCCAGCTTCTCGAAACGCGACTGGATAACGTCGTCTATCGCCTCGGCTTGGCGAATACCCGCAACGCCGCCCGGCAACTGGTGTCGCACGGCCATGTGCTGGTGAACGGCCGCTCGGTGAACATCGCTTCCTACAATGTGAAGGCAGGCGACGAAATTACGATCAAAGATAAGCCGAAATCACGTCAGCTGGTCCTCCGTAATCTTGATCTGACCCAGATCGCTCCGGTGCCGGACTGGCTCACAGCCGATCGCGACGCGCTCAGCGGCAAGGTCGCCCACATCCCGTCTCGCGAAGAGATGCAGCCGATCGTAAACGAACAGCTCATCGTCGAATTGTATTCCAGATAAGACACCGAGTCGCGCGAGCGACTCGGATGCTCGCGAGTGCGCTACCCCGGCTGCGCGACCTTTTCCTCTTTTCCCGACGCCTCAGTCCAGCGGACTCTTCACGCCGATGCCCGGTTTGTTCAGGACATGCGTGTAAATCATTGTCGTGCTCACATCTTTGTGTCCTGACAGCTCCTGGACAGTGCGAATGTCGTAACCCCGTTGCAGCAAGTGAGTAGCAAAGGAGTGACGCAGACTGTGACAGTTGGCCCGTTTTACGATCCCAGACGCGTGGACCGCTTTCTTGAGAGCGCTCTGCAATATTCCCTCGGCGATGTGATGTCGCTGTCTATTGCCGCTGCGCGGATCGAACGAGATCCGTGAAGAGGGAAAGACGTATTGCCAGGCCCACTCGCGAGCCGCGTTTGGAAACTTTCGATTCAGAGCAAAGGGAAGATGCACGCTGCCAAATCCATCTTCGAGATCTTGCTCGTGCTGCGCTTTCACCCGAAACAAATGCCGGCGCAGCGGTTCGGCCAGGTTCAGCGGAAGCATCGTGATGCGATCTTTGCCGCCTTTGGCGTCGCGCACCGTGATCTGGCCGAGAGCAAAATCAATATCTTTTACCCGCAGTCGGACGCATTCCATCAAACGCAGGCCACTCCCATAAAGAAGTCCAGCCATTAGCTGCGGCCCGCCTTTGAGGTGAGCAAAGATTTGTTTCACCTCGGAGCGGGACAAAACCACAGGGAGCTTGGGCGGTTTTTTGGCCCGCTCGACCTTCTCGAGCCAACCGATCTCGTGCTTGAGCACTTCCTTGTAGAGGAAAAGCAATGCGCTGAGCGCCTGGTTTTGAGTCGAAGCCGCAACGTTCATATCTCGCGCGAGGTGCGTGAGGAACTGCGCTACTTCCTCTTCCGCCATTTCTCCGGGATGACGTTTGCCATGGAAAAGTATAAAGCGCTTAATCCAATCAACGTAAGCCTGCTCGGTGCGACTGCTGTAATGTTTGATGCGAATGACATTGCGCACTTGGTCGAGTAATTTGGGTTTGTTTTCCGCCGGCATGCCGGCTAGCGTCCCCTGCATGACGCCGATTCTGCCGTCTTCAACCCCGAACTCAAGTCGGATTAGGCCCAAAAATCGGGCATTTGTCTTGAAAGACCCATTTTTTGGGCCGAATTCTCGTTAGGTCTGATCAGATGACTGTTACACTCCGCGAAGTGACCCAGGAAGATCTTCCGATTTTTTTTGAACATCAGCTGGATGCCGAAGCGACGCGTATGGCGGCGTTTCCCAGCCGCGACCGCGACGCCTTTATGGCGCACTGGGCCAGAATCATGAGTAACGAGACCGGAATCCTAAACACCATCCTCGCGGACGACACCGTGGCTGGCAACGTCGTCTATTGGGAAGCGGCGGGGGAGCCGAACATCGGCTACTGGCTCGGCAAGACACATTGGGGGAAGGGGATTGCTAGTGCGGCCCTGGCCCAATTCTTGACCAAGATAGAGGCGCGACCAGTTTACGCGCATGTGGCAAAGCACAATTTCGCTTCGATACGTGTCTTACAAAAATGCGGATTCCAACTTGCACGAGAGGATATGTGCGATGGCGATGGCGAAGAACTTGTTATGGAGCTGCGCTCAGATCGTTGCGCCACGGCCGCCAATAAACCCACAAAGACCTAACCATGCGATGGAGCGAACGGCGGACCGTTGTACCCTGCACTTTTTGAGATGACTTCCACACTTTCAGTCCGAGCGACGCGCGCCCTCGTCCGCCGTCGCTCATCTTATTCTCGTTAGACCTAGAGGAGAAATAAATGCCAGGTAGACTGCGGACCAGTTTTCGCTCGGGGAATCTTGCTGAACACCTTGGACTGCTATTGCTGAAGGGTATCGCCGCTGTCGCGGATGTGCCAAGAACCGAAGATGTTGGCCTTGATGCCGTCGCTACTCTTCTTCGTCGCGCCTCGGACGGAAACTGCTACGCCGAAGACGGGTTCGTTGTACAACTCAAGTCGTATTCGGAGTTTGTAAGATGACCGCACGTGTGCTGCCGCGTCCTCATTCCGATTGGCTGTCTCTTCGGCCTATTCGGGCCGTGCTGGCGAATGGCCGCAAAGTCCGAGCGAAGAGCGGACTTCTGAATCGGCTG
>Ga0209376_1000349_pt1 | contig 51777 bp, 46 predicted proteins | sample GraSoiAngelo_134_FD_185891 | JGI IMG/M metagenome (GOLD analysis project Ga0209376, IMG submission 185891) | Grasslands soil microbial communities from the Angelo Coastal Reserve, California, USA - 14_0929_05_30cm (SPAdes) (version 2) | ecosystem: Environmental > Terrestrial > Soil > Grasslands ...
AGATGTCGGTGCCGGGCGGCGGTGTAAATTCAAACGTTGATCGAGGAAGCGGCGCGCGCGTCTGGTTTGAATACGTCGTCACAATCCGATCGCCGTTCGGCTGTAACATGTCCGTGTGTTCAGCCTGCAAGTTGTCGTTGATGCCCATGGTAAGTTTTTGAAACACCCGTTTCATCGAAGGCGTTCGCGACGTCAACTCCAGCTCCCAGCCATTGTCCACTCTCGTCGCGATGATGTGGAAAGTGCTCTCAACATTTTCCAGATTCAACGCGGAATTGATCGCTGCAACTGTCGCATCGAGCGGCGAACGCTTGCCCAAGGGATAACGTTCGGCCGACTTAAAGTTCGGATAATAAATCCAGAGTTGCTGACCGTTGCTCACGGTCAGGCTGGGCGAGTTGCCTTTCACTTCGCGCCGGAATTTGTTCGGTGGCTGGAACCAAACCTTCCCTGAATTCACGATCGGTTTCTTCATCAGACGAATAACCCTTTGTTCCTGAAAATCAGCCTGCGTAATCGGGTTCTCGCGAATTCGGGCGAGGAGGTTTTTGAGCTCAGCCCCGGAAAGCGCCTCCGCGTTAGCAAAACTGGTCAGCGAAATCAACCCAACTACGATCGACAAAATCCTGCGCATAAGACTACGAGACTGTTAGATGTCGATCTTAGTTTCCCGCCACGCCTTGGGCTCAGCCGCCGCCATTGCTGGCAATGTAAAGAAAATCGTCGCGACCAAGCTCCAAAAAATGCCGATGGCACACGCGATTCCGAGGCTACTAAGAGAAGGATTGCGCGCCAAACCAAGCGAACCGAAACCGGCAACCGCCGTTAATCCTGCGAGCAGAACCGGCTTCACCACGCCCGCGACATCGTGCTCGATCTCGCGCGTTTTCTGCCAGACGAGCACCACATAAATTCCGTAGTCCACGCCGATTGCGAGCACCAGACGGAACGACAGCACATTGAGCATGTTCAAATCGATGTGCAGCAGCTTCATCGAAGCGATCATCGCCCCGATCCCGAACGCGAGTGTGATGATCTGAATGACCCAGAGACGCACGTTACGGTACAGCATCGCCAGCAGCGATACGTCGAAAAATGCCATTAATGCACTGATGATCAGAAGTTGCCGATGCGACCACGGTAACAGATCAGCGAGAGCATAGCTCCAGCCTGTGAGGATCATCGGGGTGCCGGCCACTGGCAGATTACGCCCCAGATCTTCGCGCTGCGCATGCGTCGAGATTGGTTCGTTGGTCGTGACGAAGCCCATGGTGAGCAACGGATCGTGCGCAAAGTAGCGGTCCACTAAAAACCACCAGCTCGATGATTTCGGCAATTGATTGCGCCAACTTGGCAGCGGTGCAGTTGGATCGAGAAGACGTTGTAAATTGTCGAGTAACGTGAAAGCCGGCGCGAATGAATCGCGGCTGAATCCTTCGGCGTCGAGCGTTTGTTCAAATATCTCGCGCGCGGCCGGAAAATTGATCGTGCTCAACTGCTCCCGGTTTTTTTGCATGGAGTTCGGCGAAAGACAAAGCGCCGCAGGTGTGGAGAAGCTTTTGATTTTGCCCGCCACCTGGAGATCGCGCCAATGCGCGGCAATTTTCTGCCAGTCGTCATGCAGTCGTTGTTGATCGCTCGCGCGCACGATTGCGACCACTGGTTCCCAGCGCATCGGCGTTTTTTGCATGATCTTCTGAAGGGCAAGACTCGCGCGACTGTTTTTCGGTTCGAGTGAACGTGCGCTTGCCTCAAAGTGAAGCGGCGGAACTGGCGAAAAGCCAATTGCAGTCAGCAACAACAGAAACGCGCTTGAAAAAATCAACATGGGCGCGGGCCGCTGCACACTCCATTGCACATATTTTCTGACGACCTCGAAAATCCAATCGCGGCGAACCGGCGGCTGCCGTTCGCGAATGAACAGAAATAAAATCGAGCACATAAAAAGACCGGCAACGAAAATGCCAATTGCGATCAGCACGCCGAGTTGGGAAAAGCCCATCGATCCGCTCAGTACGAGCGCGAGGAAACCAACCGCTGTAGTGAGCGCGCCAAAAAATATGGCCCGGCCAAGTTTTGCAACCGACGTGGCGATAGCTTGACCATGGGACTCTCCGTCGGTGCGCGCCTGCTGATAGCGTCCAAAAGTGAGAATCGCAAAATCCACCCCCAAGCCAACGAGAATGGCGCAAAATCCGACGCTGACCATGCTGAGCCGTCCAAAAATGAGCAGGCCAAGCGTGAGCGCTACCAAACAGGAGAGGAGAAGCGAAAAGCCCATGCCTAATAACGGCAGCCATCGGTGAAATCCGACGAAGAAGATGCTGCCCACCAGCAGGACTGAGCCCGCCAACGTCGCCACGATGTCGTAGCGCATGCTGAGAGAAATTTCCGCCACATACGCGGAACGCCCTGTGATGAGGATTTCCAACGGGCCTCCGCCCCATCCCTCACGCGCGGTTATACGAAACGCATTTACCCGGCGCATCAAACGCTGGCAGTCGAACGCGCTGATCGATGGCTGGTTCGTCACCGCGAGGAAAACTCGCATCGTGCGGTCAGGTGAGGTGAGCGGCTGCTCTTGTTCGATTGCGGTGCTTTCTGCAAAAGGCTTGAGCGCCGGTGAAATCACACCAAGTGGATCAAAGGAGAGTTCGAATTCCGGCCGCGGCGAACCCGCTTCAATCTGCTGACGCAATCGGTGGAGACGATCGCGAATGTTCTGTGGTTGTAAGATCGACATCGTCTGATTGAAAACGTTTGGTTCCAAGCTCAGAAGCAGCGGCACTGCAATCGATTGCAGATCGCGAATTCCATCCGGGGTCTCCATCGGCGAACCCGCCAAAACGCGCGTGCACCACGGTTGCTGCCGCAATCTTTCTGCAAAAGCGGGGGCGAAGTCCTCCAGTTTATCAACGTCATCTGGTTCGCAGAGAAGCGCGAAGGTGAGCTCCCGGGTCTGTGCAAAATCGCGATCGTAAATCTTCAGTCCCTGCACGGAGCGGAAACTGCCGGGCAAAATATTGAGCACATCAGAATCAAGCCGCAGCGACGTAATGAAAATCGTGATGCAGGTGGCAGCGAGCGCAGCCACGCAGCACCAAACGAGCGCGCACCGTTGCGTTATGGCTCGCGCGATGAAATCACTGATGCGCATGCATTGAGCCGATAAGATGGTGCGCCCTGCGTTTCAACTCCGAAAGCTTTCGGACTCAGCCGCGAATGCTTTCAGGGCTGAAGCGGAACAGAAAAGTTTCGTTGCCAGCGATGCATCGCACCGTCTGTCGATCTTGCGAGTGAATGAGTTTGTCTCGCACGCCGAGCCAGCCGCGCAGTTGTTGCGGCGCTTGTGCGACAGGGCCGGACCAACCGCTGCTCTGGAATGTCCCTTTGACTTCGGCAGAGCTGGCATCCTGGCGCAGAGACAACAGCGTCACGCCCGGACCTTTCGAAAACATCAGCTCGAAATCACCCGCCTTTGAAAATCGAACGAGCACGTCGCCGACTAGTGTCATCTTCGGTGTGCGATACAAAAGCTGCCCGCTGCGCACCTGCCAATCAGGCGTCGGCTCGGCAAACTGATGCCGCGAAGTTGTAGCACAGCTCGTCATATCGACAATCGCCAGCGCAACGACGATGGCGCGCAAGATCGACATTGAGCTTACAGAATCGCACCGACCGGTTCGGCCGGACGCGGCGACGTTTCCTTTTTCGGGACGAGCGAGAGCCGCGGCGAAAGCGGAAGAAAGCGTTGCACAGTGACGAAAAAGTAAAACAGCCACATTCGCCATTTGATCTGGAAGCTTTTGCCTTCGTTGCCGGCGAGCACGGCGTTAACCGCGGCGGCGATCTGCATCGTTTCGGTTGGATTAAGAAACACTTCGATGAATTCTTTGCCGCGTCGATACCACGAGTTCACGATCGTAAGATAAATGTCCATGATGCGATTGACACAAGTGGAATAATTTTTGAACAGGCGGCGCCTGCGCGATTCGCTCCGCAGAACTTCGTCGAGCGTGTCGGCGGCCTTTTCCGCGGACGTAATGGCCAGGAAAACGCCGCTGCTGAAAACCGGATCGATGAATGCGGCGGCGTCGCCGGCGAGCAGCCAGCGGTCGCCACAAAATTTTGTGTTGCGATAGGAAAAATCGCCTGCGGAATAAACGGGTGAGACGCGCTCAGCGCGCGTCATTCGCTCGAGCACCATCGGTTGCTCGCCGATGCATCTTTCCAGCGCGGCTTCCGGCGAGAGTTTCATCGCGCGAAAAGTCGCCGTGTCCATGACAACGCCGACGCTCATGCGCGTTTGCGTGAGCGGGATCATCCAGAACCAGCGGTCGAGTCCGCGCACCATGCGGATGAGGGTGCCGTCTATTCCTTCTGGGCGATCGACATTTTCGTAATGCGCGAAGACCGAAAATTTCTGGAGATGATCGTAGGTCTTTTTGAGATTGTAAAAATTGCCAAGCACGGTTTGGCGCCCGCTGCAATCCAACAAGTACCTGGCTTCGATCGTTTCGTTCGCACCGGCCGAAGTTTCGATGTCGATCTTCACGCGGTCGGCCGTGACCGCGATTCTTTTTACTTCGGTTTCCTCACGAACTTCAGCGCCGTTCTCGCGCGAGTGATCAAGGAGGAGTTTGTCGAAATCGGAGCGAGTCACTTGATAGGCGCGGTCGCGGCGAGACTGGAAACCGTCCTTAAAATAGAATTTCACGCCTCTCGTTCCACACGCCGCCACAATCTCGCCGCCGTATTTCGGCAAAAAGGTGCGGTCAAGTTTTTCGCGCACGCCAAGGCGGTCGAACGTTTGCATGCTGAATGGCAACAGCGATTCGCCGATATGAAAGCGCGGAAATTTCTCGCGCTCGAGAACGATCACGCGCCGGCCCGCGCGCCCGAGCAGGGTCGCGGCGGTGCTCCCGGCCGGTCCGCCGCCGATGATGCCGACGTCGTACATGTTCCTCTTAGTCCTCGAAACTAACCTTATCGGGAAATCACGTCATTTGCCAGCTACAGATTGACAGATGAAACACGGATAAAATATGACAAGGTGCCTGGCGGACGAGAAGTCCGTTTCAGCGAAGGCCGCCGAAAGTCCGAGCCGGACTGGCATTAGCACGAGAGCGCTCGCGGGATCAATATGTGCTAATCTTGGCGGTGAGAAATGAAACTGATCGATCGGTTTATTAGCCGCGAATTGCTGGTCAACGTTGCGTTTGCCATCGCGGTGCTCAGTCTGGTTCTCGTCGTGGGAAACATATTCCGCAAACTTCTTCCTTTGCTGGTGAATCACGACGTCCCGATGGAATACCTCATCACCTTCATCGCCTACGTGCTGCCGTTCTCACTCATTTTCACCATTCCCTGGGGATTGTTGACCGCGATCCTGCTCGTATACGGGCGGGTCTCCGCCGACAACGAATTGATCGCGTTGCGTGCAAATGGCGTGAGCATTACGCGCATTTCCATGCCGCTAGCCGGGATCGCGCTTCTCTGCACGATGATCTGTCTCTGGCTCAACGTGCAGGCTGCACCGGCTGCCCAGGAAAAACTGCGCAGCACCATTTTCGATCTCGCTACGCGCAACCCGATGGCGCTTTTTGGGAGTGATCAGGTGATCGATCAATTCCCCGGCCGCAAGATTTATGTGGGAAAAAAAGAAGGCAACAAACTCGAGAACATCACCGTCTTCGAATTGGATCAAAATTCGCTCCCGGTAAAAGTCACTTACGCGCGCACCGGCATGCTCGAGGCCGATTTAGCGAACAAGCAGATTCTGATGCACCTCTACCAGGCCCGTTATCAGGAACGCGACTCAAAGGATCCGCTCAACCTGCGAAAGATTCGCGACGGAATCAATATGGTGGAAGGCACGTTGCCCATTAGCCTCGAAGAGCTGTATGAAAAGGAAAAAAAACGGCCGAGCCGTTCTGCATTGTCCATCGAGCAACTGCTCGAACAGCTCAAGAGCGAGAACCAACGCGAGCGCAGCGCCAGCCGCACGGAAATAAATAAACGCTTTTCATTTCCATTCGCATGTATCGCGTTCGCGATTATCGGGGTGCCGCTTGGGGTCACAGCGCATCGACGCGAAACGTCAATTGGTTTCGCCATGGGTTTGATCGTCGCCATCACCTATTTTCTCTTTGTCATCATCGGCGATACGTTGCGCGGAAACCCCAGGGTGCACCCGGAATTGCTCGTCTGGTTTCCAAATATTCTTTTTATCGTCCTAGGCGCGTTTTTGTTCCGGCGACTGGCTCGCCAATAGAAAGGGTTAAGGATCGCAAAAAAGATTCGCGTGGTGAAATAACTAGGCAGTTAAGACGGCAGCGGTGTAATGCTGGGAGTAGGCGTGGGTGACTCGATCGGCAGCGCTGGGTTTGGAACAATTGGTGGCGCTGGGTTTGGAGTAATCGGCGGCGCGGGATTGGGTGTAATCGGCGGCGCAGGATTTGGCCTGATTGGCGGAGCAGGATTTGGAGTGATTGGTGGCGCGGGCACTTGGGCGAAAGCCGCTGCCTGGAGGTGCATCCCCAGCCATCCTGCTGCGCAACTACCGAGAAGCCGTCGCCAGAGAAGTTTGCTTTTCACGATCATCTCCTTGTTAACGTTCGCGTGACAGACTTTGTTCGGCCTTCTGGCATCGAAGTTCCAAAAGAATTTCCACGAGATAAATTCGCAGTCTGCGCTGCGCCGATCACGACGCGCTTCTCTCACGAGTCTTTCAACAGTCCCAGAATTGGAATCGACTCGCCCGGGCAGGTTGATGCGATGGACCTCAAGCTCACGTTGATGCGAACTTTTTAGAATCTCAACCGGTAACCCGACTCGCACACAATTAAAGACAGTTTTGGTGGGACGCCAAAACCAACACGCGAGACGCGTGCACTACCAATCGAGAAATTAGTGCGACGCTCGGAGAGCGCCGCTACTATTGGCGATTGAAATCCTGTCCATGATCGAGCGCTTGTTGCGGAGGCGAATGGGTTAGCGCAACTAAGCGTTTATTCGCAACCTGAAGTGCGTGCAGCTCAGGCTTCCTCCGGCGCCGGCCCCAGCGAGAGGGAAGGCACCGCGCTTGAATCGGCCTGTCGACGTTGGAAAACCCGAGTGCGCGTTGAAAGCATATTCCACAGACAAACCGCTACGCAGGCCAGCACCACGACCGAGGCGTAAGGTCGAACGCCATTAAGCACATCAATCGCGCGGAGCGTCGCTTCGAGCTTTTTGTCGATCAGCATTACGTGAACGATCATCGCCGTGCTTGCGGCCGAGATGATGAAATGAATTACGCTCAGCCTCAGGCTGACCCCCAGCGCGACGGCGCTCACGACCGCACCCCACATCAAGTAACGTTCTTGCATTTGACCCAACAGCGCGAACATCAGGAGCCATGGCGCGGCGATTGCAATCAGGGCGCGAGGATCGCGGTTGCGCGTGTGTCGTGCGGCGCCGTAAGCGCAGAGGGCCAATGCGCCCAGGTAAAGCAGTCGCAGCGTCCATTGCAGGGTGAGGTCGAAATGCAGAGATCCAAGATTAAGCGACCAGAAATGATCCTTCAGCGACCAGCCAACATTGGAGAGAAGCCAGGGGAGATTGTAGCAAGAACTTATGAAAAGGTAGGGATAATGCTCGCTGCCGTAGAGGAAACCAACTCGTAGCCAGGCGAAGCTGCCGCCATCCCAAGCACCAATGAGAAAGACTGCGCACGCGACGATACCGGCGACCCAGGACGCTGCGTAGCGCGCCCCGCTTCGCAGAAGAAATAGCGAGCTGAGGCCGGCCACAAGCGCAACGACAATCCACGCTCCTAGATTGCACAGCAGCCACGGCGCAACTATCAACGCCACCGTCACCGCGAAACCAGCTAGCATGCGCAACGCGCGAGTCCATCTTTTCTGCCACAATGGCCAAAAAACAAAAAACGGCGCCACGAATAACAGTTGCCCTTTAAGCATTGCGCCTGCGGCCAGCAGACAGCCACAGGAGAACCAGCGATTTTTCAGGGCTGCGAGCGCAGCGAACAGATAAAACGGCAGGATCCATACGTCCCATTGCGGCCAGCCGTGCGCGTCGAGAATCAGCGACGGTTCAAGCCAGGCAACGCTCGCCGCTGCCAAACCGCAAATCGAAGCGCGCTGCTGCAGTGACAAAGCGCGCAGGAAGGGTGACTGCGTCGCACTGGACGACCGGCGCACCCACAACCGGACTAGGAGGAAAATAGCCGCTGCGGAAATCAGTTCGCACAATAGATTCATCTTCAACAGCGGGTTGACGAGCTTTGGGTGTCCGTCATCGACTCCGGGGAATTCACTGCGCACCTGCTTCGCCCAGATCGACATGGCCAGAAGTCGCAGCGGTGGATAATCGAGGCCGTAATCATTCTCGTACGCCTCACGCTTTACCCGGTCATAGAGCGCGAAATAACCGCGGCAGAATGCCGTCCACGAATTAGCAGAGGCTTCGTCGGATGATAATCGACGGGCTTCTGCTAACGTCTCGCTGCCCCAATAAAAGCCGTTGACGATGTCATGCTGAAAACGCACGTGCCTCGTCTTCTCGCCGGTCCAGCGGCGTAGTTGAACCCCGCTCAGGAGAAGCACAACGATGAAAGACGCAAGCAAAGCGCGCCCGGCAAATTTGCCAGCGAACAGTCGTCTGAAAAGCGCGCGAATGGCCATCGCTCAAAGGAAAAGACAGTGATTCGATTCGAGAGGTTACAGTTTGTTTGGGAACGCCCCCTTATCCCACTGAGTCATCGCTCCCGCCTGAGGCGAGTGGGATTCGAACCTACGATCCGCCTGCATTGTGATGCTCCGATCTCCGCTCACGATTCTCGGTTTGGCAATGTAAAGTTTACCGTCCGAATTTTGAAGGACATAGATCCAGTGATTCATCATAGCAATTTTGGCTCCAGCGGTAGGATTCGAACCTACGACCAATCGGTTAACAGCCGACCGCTCTACCACTGAGCTACGCTGGATTATTTCGTCTCGCGTCTGCGGGAGCGTATATCTTGCCTGCGCGATCTATTGCGGCAAGTGCTTCTTTGTGTGCGGGGTCAATCGTCGCCCGGCACTGCGTTTAAACGACGGCGATGAAATCTCAGCAAGACCGGTTGGAGTTGGGGCGGTGTCTCAGCCGTGGATTCTCGCGGACGAACGCGCGATCTAGTCGATTTCGCTGTCACGGCCCTCTGTTACTACCGCCATGATAACCAGGAAAACTTGCTGGCTGGAGAGGACCAAAAGAATCGAGCTCGTATTGCGACGACGGAGGGGCTGACTGCCCGATTAGAGCGGCGGGCTGGTTGGACGGGGTTCCGTGATTTGACGCTGAGGGCGCCTGACACGCAGCTAAAACAGCGACCGTCGCATATACGAAATGGCTTTTGAGGCGACTCTCCATCGGCGTAACGATAAAGCTCACTAGGGCTCCGCCGGGAGCAGGCGAAGCTCCTGCACACTAGCGAAGACCGACATCGAACGCATGGCGCGGTGGAGTGAGATTTGGTTGCGGGGGCGGGATTTGAACCCGCGGCCTTCAGGTTATGAGCCTGACGAGCTACCAGGCTGCTCCACCCCGCATTTTCAGAATAGTTTCGATGTTGATCCTGCGCAAATCGAAAAACGTGTGTTCATCCGAAAGCCGAGTCGAGAAAGACAATCTTGTTTGCGTTCGCCGTCGCTGTGACTTCGTTAATGGGTGGCGAAAGGATCCTTCGGGAAGAAAGAAAGCGGCAAAATTCTCGTCGGAACGGCCAGCTGGTCTGATCCGGGTTTTGTTCAGCATTGGTATCCCAAAGGAATGCGCGCGAATGAGCGGCTTGGTTGGTACGCGCAACAGTTTGAGATGGTCGAGGTGAACTCGACGTTTTATTCCGTGCCTGATTTGCGAATGGTTGAGCGCTGGTGCGCCGCCACGCCGGATCGGTTCACGTTCGACGTGAAACTGCATCAGCTCTTTTCGTTTCACTCGACAGTCGCGAAATTGTTGCCGCCAGATTTGCAACAGCGCGCAGAGACCGATGGAACAGGCAAAGTTAAGCGTACGCCCGCTCTGGAAGAAGCCATGCTCAATGCTTTTTTGGGTTCCATGTCGATCTTGCGCTCGGCTGGAAAACTCGGCGTGCTTCTCTTGCAACTCTCGCCTGCATTTTCGCCGCGAATACACAAACTGGAAGAGCTCGAGCATTTAATAGACGTGCTTCGCGATTATCCGCTGGCGATTGAATTTCGAAATCGCAACTGGGTGATCGGCGACCAGTTAAGATCAACGATCCGTTTTCTGCGAGCGCGCAGAGTGGCTTTTGTGAATGTCGATACGCCAGCGGCTGATCATTTCACAATCATGCCGTCGGACCTGAATGAAATCACGAGCCCGGGCTTCTCCTACCTGCGGTTGCATGGACGAAATGCGCGTGGATATCTCTCCGGGAAAACTGTAGCCGCCCGTTTTGATTACGATTACAGCGATCAGGAGATTGTAGAAGTTGCGGAGCGAAGCAAAAAGCTGGCCCGGAAGACCCGTGAATTGCATGTGATTTTCAATAACAACAATCTCGATTACGCGCCGCGAGCGGCCGCTCGTTTGCGCGTAGCACTTCGCCAATTGTTCTCAGCTCCTCCCCAGACACCCGCGTTGTTTTAGTTTACGCTTTGGCCGTGCAGGAATCAGACTCACCGGCAACGCGAGTTTACGAGTCACGATTGCCACAGCCGCTGGCGCGGCTCAAGCGCTGGTTGGTCGCTCACCACATGACGCTGATAACAATTGCCGACACACCGCACTCAATCGCACTCGGCTCCGCTATTGGAATCTTTTTCGGTTTCACGCCGCTCTGGAGCCTGAAAACGCTGCTTTCCATTGTAATCGCATGGATATGTCGATGTAATAAGATCGCGGCGGCAATCGCCGTGACGTTGCATGACGTACTAATCTTCGCCATGCCGGCGGTCTATCTGGCAGAGTACAAACTTGGTTGGTGGACGTTGTATCATCACGCGCCGGACCGCGTGCGCTTTGGGCATTTCGGATTGCACGATTATCTGAGCTGGCACCTCTTTTCGCGAATCGTCTGGCCCGCGTTGGTCGGTTCGCTTTTCCTGGCAGTGCCGTCCGCTTTGATTGTCTATTTTTTGATGCGCTTGCTGCTGAGCCGCTCGCGGGCGCCTCAAAAAATGGTGTGAGCGACGACGTTTGTCGCGCCAACAGCGTTTTTCTGCCTCAGCGTGTTGCCAATCAGAATGTGTCGATTAAGGTGCTGCGGTTCAACGGGTCCTTATGCACTTTTCACGCCGATTTCTCATCGTCATTTTTGCCTTTATTGCGAGCGCAGCCATTCTCCGTTCAGCCGTCGCCGCGCAAGCGTTCGTTATTATCGATGCGCAGACCGGCTACATTTTGGAAGAGCAGGAGCCCCGAAGAAAACTGCAGGTCGGCAGTCTAACTAAAATTGCGACGGCGAGTGTGGTGCTCGATTGGGCGGAACGGAAATCCAGCAATCTCAACGAGACAGTTATGATCCCGCAGGAGGCGTTTGCCGGGACCCAGGAAAACAACATCGGCTTTCAGCCCGGAGACAGCATCACGCTGCGTGATCTGTTGTATGCCGCGCTCGTCCAATCCGACAACATTGCGGCGTACACGTTGGCGCACCATGTTGGCGGGCAGTTGGGATCGCTTTTGTCCGGTGAGGTCACCTCAAAAATGACGCCAGTTGACGCGTTCGTTACCCAGATGAATGCGTTGGCCAAGCAGCTAAAGATGGAGCGCACACGCTTTGTCAACCCGCATGGCATCGACTACCAGGTGCGACCGATGCCGTTTTCAACAGCAGAGGACATGGCGCGACTGACCCGATACGCCATGAACAAAGCAAGTTTCCGTTTTTATGTGTCCCAAAAACAGCGTCAGATTTCATTCGATCGAGGCGGGCATAGACTCAATTATGTTCTTCGTAACACGAACGAACTGTTGGGAACGAACGGCATCGACGGAGTCAAAACCGGCCGCACGACGCGTGCGGGTGACTGCTTGATTCTCTCTGCCAACCGTCAGCCGGAAGTGGTGACACAGGGGAAGATGATAACTGTGTATCAGCGTCGTTTAATCGTGGTGCTGCTCGGCAGCACGAATCGATTTGGTGAAGGTTGGGGCCTTGTGCAACGCGGGTGGCAGCTCTACGACCAATGGGCTGCCGGCGGTCGCGTTGCCGACTCAAAAAAAATGCTCTGATCCCGCTGTTACGAAAATGAAGCCGCGGATTGGTGTTCTAACCAGTGGTGGTGATTGCCCGGGACTGAACGCGGTTTTGCGTGGAGTCGTGCTCGCAGCAGAAAAACTCGGTTGGGAAGTGGTCGGGTTTCGCGATGGATTCGAAGGACTTCTCCCACCGGGCGATCATGTCATTCTCGATCGGCAGAGCATCAACGGAATCATGGCGTTGGGAGGCACGATGATCGGCACAACCAATCGCGGTCATTTCGTCGCTAAAGTGGGCGCCGGGGACCGCACCATTGTCCCTGCGGAAGTCATTGAGCATGCCCGGCAAGTTTTAAATGAGCTCAGTGTTAAGACGTTAATCATCATCGGCGGAGACGGTTCGATGGTAACCGCGCAGCAACTGCAAGAAGTGGGCATCAATTGCATCGGCGTCCCAAAGACCATCGACAATGATCTTGAAGCCACGGCCATGACGTTCGGATTTGATTCTGCGGTCGCGACTGTCATGGATGCGCTCGACCGCTTGCACACCAGTGCCATGAGTCACAAACGCGTCATGGTAGTGGAGGTGATGGGACGCCATGCCGGCTGGATCGCATTGCACGGTGGAATCGCCGGCGGCGCTGATGTTATTTTGATTCCGGAGATCTCGTTTGATTACGACAGAATTGCAGCTGCGATCAAAGCGCGCGACGCTGCCGGTTATCTCGGCTCTCTCGTCGTCGTTGCAGAAGGCGCTAAGCCGAAAGATGGTCAGCAAGTAAAGCGCGAGACGAAGGATGGCGAATTCCGACTGGGAGGAATCGGCGAAATCGTTGCGCGTGAGATCGCCCAGCGCACTGGTAAGGAGACGCGCTGTTGCGTGCTTGGACATCTGCAGCGCGGTGGTGCGCCGACCACCCTCGATCGAATTCTGGGCACGCGCTTCGGCGTGAAAGCCGTTCAACTGGCAAACGAGGGACACTTCGGATCGATGGTCAGCTATCAGAATTATCAAGTGCGGCACGTGCCAATCGCCGAGGCGGTAAACCGGCTGCGCCTCGTTCCGCCCAATGGTGAGATGGTGCAAACCGCGCGCGACGTTGAAATCTCTTTCGGCGACTGATTGTCGATGTTCTGTAGCGGCGGTCTATGACCGCCGATTTCTGTTATGAAAATCGTCTTGGCGTATTCTGGCGGCCTCGACACGTCGATAATTCTTCGCTGGCTCAAAGATAATTTTCAGGCGGAGATTATCGCTTTTTGCGCCGATATCGGCCAGCAAGAAGAACTCGACGGCCTGGAAGAAAAGGCGATGCACACCGGCGCGGCCAAATGTTACATCGATAATCTCCAAGAAGAATTCGCGCGGGATTTCATCTTCCCGATGTTCCAGGCCGGCGCGATTTACGAGGGCCAATATTTGCTCGGGACAAGCATCGCGCGTCCGCTCATCACCAAACGAATGGTCGAGATTGCGCTCGCCGAAAACGCTGATGCCATCGCGCACGGGGCGACCGGGAAGGGGAATGACCAAGTTCGCTTTGAACTCGCCGCGGCAGCGCTTGCGCCTGATCTGCGCGTAATTGCGCCCTGGCGCGAGGAACGTTTTCGCAAACAATTTCCCGGTCGCGCCGAGATGATCGCATTCGCGAAAGCGAATGGAATCCCGGTAGAAGCGAGCGCACAAAAGCCGTACTCGATAGATCGCAATCTTCTCCACATCAGCTACGAGAGCGGCGTGCTCGAAGATCCATGGTTTGACGCAACTTCCAGGGAGATGCGCGATATGTATAAATTAAGCGTCGCGCCGGAAGATGCGCCTAACGAACCGGAATATATCGAACTTGTCTTCGAGAACGGCAATTGCGTCGGCGTGAATGAAAAAAAACTCTCGCCGCTCGGCGTGGTAAAAACCCTGAACAAGCTCGGCGGAAAACACGGAATCGGCCGCGTGGACATTGTGGAAAATCGCTTCGTCGGAATGAAAAGCCGCGGCGTTTACGAGACGCCCGGAGGCGCCATTTTGCATTTCGCGCATCGCCAAATGGAAACACTCACGATGGACCGCGAAGTGATGCATCTGCGCGACAGCCTTATTCCGAAATACAGCGCGCTGGTTTACAACGGTTTCTGGTTCTCGCGTGAACGCGAGGTGCTGCAAGCTCTGGTCACACAAACACAACGCGACGTCACAGGCGTCGCACGACTGAAACTTTACAAAGGCAACATCATCGTCGCCGGCCGCAAAAGCCCGAAAAGTCTTTACGATGCGCAGCTCGCCACGATGGAGGCGGGTGCATCAACATACGATCAAAGCGACGCCACCGGATTCATCCGACTTAATGCGCTGCGACTGAAATTACGGGCCGCAGTCAAATCATCGCCAACGGGTACCAAGGATTGGGGAGAGTCAGTGGCCTAGAATCTGGGGCCGCGCTCTATGCGCGAGTTTTTTTGCTGGAACAGCTTTTATCCCGATTTTTCGGACGCTAAACGATGAAGAAGGCGCGTTTACGTACGAAGCCTTTCAATTCGTAATCGCCCAACCGCCGCGACGAAATAAAGCCTTCGAGCTTGCTGCTCGCAGCATCGCTGAGTCCACACGCCTCGCCGAGTGAGGCGGCCAGCTTTTCGAGACGGAACGCGACGTTAACTTCGACGCCCATTAAACTTTCTTCGCCCAGCGAGGTCACGCCGCCAATCGCGGCCAAACCAAAATGGACAACGAATCGGAAACGGGGTTCGGCGAGCGCTTGAGCTTTCTTGAGCGCTGTGATTGTGGCAGTAATCCCTTCCGGGGTCGCATCGCTCTCGTGCCAATAAGCCAGTATCCCGTCGCCAAGGTACTTATTTATCGTGCCGTCATGCTCTTCGATAATCTTCTTGCAAGCAGCGAACCAGCCGCCAATCAATGCCGCCAATCGTTCACTCACCAGGCTGCGGCTGAGCGCCGTGAAACCTACGATGTCCGCGACCAGCAACCAGCAAGGCGCGTTCTCGATCTCCTGGATGGTTCGTTCTGCAATCGTGGTCTGGTAATCGGGCGAAATCTCCTCCGGTTGTCGAAAAATAAACTGTCTGCCGCCGATCAAGATTTTGTCCTGATCATGAAGTCGAACAGGCTGATGAACACGCCGCTTGTTCAGAAAGGTTCCGTTGCTACTGCCCAAGTCGACCAGCCAGAACTCGCCGATATTTTGCAGCTGGATAAGCGCATGCATTCTGGATACTTTCGGCGAGTCTAGAACGAGAGTATTAGCGGCAGCTCGCCCCACCGAACAATTCCCGTGAAGGGCGTGGTGCTCACCGTTCGCCTCCAGCCAGGCGCCCTCCTCTTCCGGCGGATTCATCAAACAGTTTCTATCAAAAAAATTTGCCAGCAAAGCAAAAGCAGTGGCGATTTGCTCGGAAAACCGGGTCTTTCGTAAGTCCGCCAGCAGTTGAGGTCAGCTGTTTTTGGCTTTATCGCTGGTTCTTCGAGGATTATCCTAGTAACATGAGGGGCGAGCGAACCGGCAGCGCGTCGGACGTGACGCAGGGTGAGTTCGTCGGCGGACAAAGACTCTTCAGCCGCTACACACTCATTAAGATTCTGGGCAAAGGAGGAATGGGAATTGTGTGGCTGGCGCACGACGAAGAATTAGAGCGCCAGGTCGCGCTCAAATTTCTACCCGACTTGATCATGCACGATGCCGCCGTTCTAAGCGATCTCAAGCGCGAGACGAGACGTTGCCTGGAACTCACGCACAAGAACATCGTCCGCATTTACGACTTCGTGCACGACGAGCGCTCGGGCTGCATTTCGATGGAATATGTCGATGGCGATACCCTTTCGAATTTGCGCTGTGACAAGGAGCGAAAAGTCTTTGAGCCGGCCGAATTGACCGATTGGATGAGCCAGCTCTGCGATGCGCTCGACTATGCGCACAACTACGCGCACATCATCCATCGCGATCTCAAGCCGGCTAATCTGATGGTGAATCAGCGTGGCGAGCTCAAAGTGTCCGACTTTGGGATTGCCCGCAGCCTGGGCGATTCGATGAGCGTGATAACGATGGCGGGCGGCAGAAGCGGCACACTCTCTTACATGAGTCCGCAACAGCTCGAGGGCGAGCGGGGCACTCATCTCGACGATATCTATTCGCTTGGCGCGAGCGTTTACGAGCTGCTCACCAGCAAGCCTCCGTTTTATGTCGGTAATATCGATCACCAGATTCGGGAGAAAATTCCACCATCGCTGACAGAGCGAAGAAAAGAATTTGAGATTGAAGCGGAGCCGATTCCAGCGGCGTGGGAAGAATGGGTGGCAGCTTGTCTGGCAAAGGATCCCGGGCGGCGGCCGCAGGCGGTCACGGAGATTGCCCACCGATTGCAGATGCCTTCACGGGAAGCGCGCTTGCAGTCAGTGAGGCCGTCCTTTCAGCAATCGAAAAAGAGAGTTCTCGCCCTCGCCCTTGCATCGCTCTGCTTGCTGGCTCTCGGCGGATGGTATTTCGGAATTTTTAAATCAGCCCACGCTAAAGTCGCGGCATTTACCGGCGTTTCGACGGCTATCCCGCAGAAAAGCATTGCGGTTCTTCCATTCGAAAACCTCAGTGCGAATCAGGAGAACGCATTCTTCGCCGATGGCGTGCAGGACGAAATCCTTACTGACCTGGCCAAGATCGCCGATCTAAGAGTAATCAGTCGGACGAGTGTGATACAATACAGGAGCAACGCCGCGCGAAATCTGCGCGAGATCGGCAAAGCGCTCGGCGTGGCGTATCTGCTGGAAGGCAGCGTACAGCGCGCCGACAATCGCGTGCGCGTCAACGCGCAGTTGGTTGACGCCCGAACTGACGCGCATCTTTGGGCGCAGACCTATGATCGCGATCTCGCGGACGTGTTCGCCATTCAAACCGAGATCGCTAAATCCATTGCAGGCCAGCTTCAGGCAAAGCTTTCTCCTAGAGAGGAAGGTGCTTTGGATAAGAAACCAACAAATGACTTGGCCGCTTACGATCTTTACCTAAAGGCGTTGGAGATCGAACGAAATCGCGCGAGTACTATCGGTAGCGGTGGCGTCGAAGGAGCTAAGCGGGAAGTAGACCTCCTTAATCAAGCCGTCGCCCGCGATCCAGCTTTCGTACCCGCGCTCTGTAAGTTGGCGCAGACGCATCTCTACTTATATTGGGTGAACGCAGATCATACGCCGGCGCGTCTTGATTTGGCCAAGAAGTCGCTCGATGCGGCGACGCGGTTGCAGCCCGACGCAGGCGAAGTGCATCTCGCTCGAGCGATCCTATATTATTGGGGCGCGCGCGATTACGCGCCCGCGCTGGCAGAACTAGCTGTGGCCAGACCCAGCCTGCCCAACGACGCAGGCGTCTTGTTTTTTACAGGAATGATTGAGCGGCGGCAGGGCAAATGGGACGACTCAACCCGTGACCTGGAACAGCTATTGGCGTTGGACCCGCGTAACATCGTCCTCGTCTCGGAATTGGCCGCTTCATATATCATGTTGCGCCAATACGACGCTGCCGCGAGAACAGTGGATAGCGCTCTTGCCTGGAAACCTCTCGACTTTAGCCTGTGGCTCATTCGCGCCTCTATAGATATGGCTTGGAAAGCCGATCTCAGCCGTTGGAAGGATGTCGTAGCTGGTGAAGCCGCCAAGACCGCTGACCCGAATGATCTCATCAATGCCCGCTTGGATCTAGCACTCAAGGAGCGCGATTATCACGCGGCCGAAGAAGCGTTGAGTGCTCACGGGGGGGCAGAGTTCGACGATAACGGTTTCTTCACTCCGCTGGAATGGAATCGGGGTATCGTTGCTCGGGGACTTGGTGGTGAGTCGAGAGCGAAGGCGGCATTCTTGGCGGCTCGTGAACGAGCGGCGGCGGCAGTGCGTGGGCGATCGGAGGACGGAAAAGCGCTGATGGTCGTGGCTCAAATTGACGCCGCCCTCGGGCGTAAGGAGGACGCAATACGAGAGGGTGAGCGCGCGGTTGAACTTCTACCGATTGCAAAAGACGCCGTTATTGGCGACGCATTGCTCAGCAGGCTCGCCGGCATCTACACGCAAACGGGCGAGGCCGATCGCGCCTTCAACTTACTTGAACAGGTGACTAAGATTCCTTTCGGGGTCACTTACGGATCGCTTAAGCTTGACGAAGTCTGGGATCCGTTGCGCAGCGATGCGCGCTTCGAGAAAATCGTCGCTTCGCTCGCGCCGAAAATGTAGCGGCAGCCGTGTTGGCTACACTTTTGGGTCTCGCGGGCGGCACGCCTGCCACCACCGCGATACCTCCCCGACCTTGCAGGGCTTGATTGTCGATCGTATATTTAGAAGGCGCGCTCAGCGCGAGAGAGTTAGGAGGTCATTATGCCAACGACAATTGCTGCTCCAAAAACCAAAACGGCTCCGGCAGCGGAAAAGGATTTTCTGCCGCTTCACGGTACAGATTACATCGAATTTTATGTCGGTAACGCCAAACAGGCGGCACATTTCTATAAGACGGCGTTTGGTTTTCAAAGCCTCGCCTATTCCGGGCCGGAAACGGGAACCAAGGATCGAGTCAGCTACGCGATTCGTCAGAATAGATTGACGTTCGTCCTGACCACGCCGCTGCGACCGAATCATTCGGTCGCTGATCATATCCATAAACATGGCGATGGTGTGAAGGCGCTCGCTTTGATGGTGGAGGACGCGACTTCAGCGTGGGAAGAAACGACGAAGCGCGGCGGCAAGAGCTACATGGAGCCGAAGAAACTCTCAGATAAACATGGCGAGCTGGTGATGAGCGGAATCCATACCTACGGTGAGGTCGTTCATCTGTTCATCGAAAGACAGAATTATCGTGGTCCGTTTATGCCGGGTTTTCGCAAATGGGAGTCGGTGTATCGCCCGGCGGACACGGGACTTCAGTATGTCGATCATTCCGTCGGAAACGTCGGTTGGAACCAGATGAATCCGTGGGTGAAATTTTACGAGGAGGTGATGGGCTTCCGAAACATTCTGAGCTTCGACGACAAGGACATCTCCACTGAATACTCGGCGCTCATGAGTAAAGTGATGAGCAACGGAAACGGGTTCGTGAAGTTTCCCATCAACGAGCCTGCCGAGGGTAAGAAGAAATCGCAGGTGGAAGAGTACCTCGAGTTTTACAATGGCGAAGGCGTGCAGCACATCGCCATGGCCACGAAGAATATCGTTGCCACGGTGACCGAGCTGCAAAAGCGCGGCGTTGAGTTTCTGCACATCCCTTCGAATTACTATGAGACACTGCTCGATCGCGTCGGTAAGATCGACGAAGACCTCGAACCGTTAAAGCGGCTAGGCATTCTCGTGGATCGGGATGACGAAGGTTATTTGCTGCAAATATTCACTAAACCGGTGGAAGACCGGCCTACGCTCTTTTACGAGATCATCCAGCGGAAGGGCGCGAAGAGTTTCGGCAAAGGCAACTTTAAGGCACTATTTGAAGCAATCGAACGAGAACAAGAAGCGCGAGGTAATTTATAAGGAGGGATCATATGCCGTATTATCAAAAACTTGGTGAGGTTCCGAGAAAACATCACATCTGGTTTCATCGCAACGGCGCGACGCCAACTTACAAGAACGAAGGCATCGCCTACGAGCATGTCTTTACCACGCAAGGATTCGACGAAGCCTACTCGATCATGTACCACCTGCGCCCACCCACGCGGGTGCGCAAAGTTGAGCTGATCAAACAGTGGGAGCCGAAAAAAGTGACGGACAGTCCGTTGCGCCATCATCATCTGAAAACGGCGAACATCCCGCGTCGCGGCGACCTCTACACCAGCCGCATTCCGATGCTGTTCAATCAGGACATGACCGCGTACCGGGCGAGACCCGCGAAGGCCTGTGACAAATTCGAATATTACAAGAACGGTGGCGCGGATGAGATCATTTTCGTTTTTCACGGTGGTGGCGTGCTGGAATCTGTCTTCGGCAAATTGCCTTATCGGGCCGAAGATTACATCGTCATTCCGCGCGGCATCACGTACCGGCTCGTTCCCGACAAAGTTGAAGAGGAGGATTATCTCATTCTCGAATCGGTCGGCCCGGTTCGGATTCCGCAGCGCTATTTGAATCATGAGGGGCAAATAAAAATGGGCGCGCCCTATTCGGAGCGCGATCTGCATGCACCGACCGAGTTGATTACGATCGATAAGGAGGAGGACGTCGATGTTCTGGTGAAGGACGGTCCGCGTTTCACGCGCGTCACGCTCGCGCATCATCCATTCGATGCCGTCGGCTGGGATGGTTATCTTTATCCGTTTACGTTTAACGCGCAGGATTTCGAGCCGATCACCGGCACGGTGCATCAACCGCCGCCGATCCATCAGACGTTTGAGATTCGCGGTTACGTTGTGTGCACATTTGCGCCGCGCCTGCTCGATACGCACCCTGAGGCGGTAAAAATTCCGTGGGTGCACGACAACGTCGAAGCGGACGAAGTTTTATTTTACGTGCGTGGCAATTTCGGATCGCGCCGCGGAATCGAGAGCGGGTCTATCACCTTGCACCCGCGTGGCATTCCGCACGGTCCCCATCCGGGCACGATCATGGCGAGCAAGAATGCAGCGCGCACCGAGGAACTCGCCGTGATGTTCGACACCCAACACACGCTCGAGTTGACGGAGGAATCGCTCGCGCTCGACGATCCGAAGTATCCGCAGAGCTGGCTCGATTAACACCGCCGAGTGACGTGCGCCTGCACGGTTTATGATTCAACGCCGCAATTCAGATCTCGATATCGAAGAGCGATTTACGCGCGATATCACTCGATTGCCGGAAAACGATCTCGATCGGATCGCGAGCGCCTATCGCCAACTGCTTGAAAGTGTCGGCGAGGATTCGGATCGAGAAGGTCTGCGACGCACTCCGGATCGGGCGGCGCGTGCCTTCGAATTTCTCACCCAAGGCTATCGGCAGGACCTTGAGGAAATCATCAACGACGCTGTCTTCGCTTCGGACGCGAGTGAAATCATTTTGGTTAAAGACATTGAGCTGTATTCACTGTGCGAGCATCACTTGCTGCCGTTTATCGGACGGGCACACGTGGCTTACATTCCAAACGGGAAAGTGATCGGGCTTTCCAAAGTGGCGCGGATTGTCGACGTTTTCGCGCGCCGTTTGCAAATCCAGGAAAACCTCACGACTCAGATCGCCGAATCGCTCATGGGATGTCTCGAACCGTCTGGCGTAGCAGTCGTCGTAGAAGCAAAACATCTTTGCATGATGATGCGCGGAGTTGAAAAGCAAAATTCCGTGATGAAGACTTCCTGCCTGCTTGGCTCTTTCAAGGACGACGCGCGAACTCGCTCGGAATTTCTCTCACTTCTCAAGGATTAGCTGACGTCATGCTATTGACGGTCAGCAAACGTATCGAGTTCTCGGCATCGCGGCGTTTGCACGTTGACAGTTGGAGCGACGCCGAAAATCTGGCGGTTTTCGGTCCTGAAACCAATGCTCGTCATGGCACGGGTCGCAATTACGTTGCGTATTTTGTTTTTACCGGGCCCGTTGATCCAAGCAACGGAATGCTGATCAATATCGGCGAAATCAAAGAGCGTGCCGGCAAAATTGTACGTGAGCGTTTCGATCACAAATTCCTCAATAAGGACAACCCTTCGTTCTGTGATGTTCCACCCACTGCTGAAAATATTGCTCGACAGCTTCATCTCGATGTTGCGCCGCTGTTCTCCGATGTTGATGCAACACTCGCAGCTTGCCATGTGAGCGAGTCGCCCGAACGGAGCGCGACTTTCTATTTCGACGGCGGCGGCGAAGCAAATTATTGGTTCGAGTTTTCGGCTGCGCGCAAAACGGTGTCGCCGCACGTGAACAAAGAGGAAAATGCCCGCTTGTTTGGCAGGGCAACTTCAATCCACGGGCACAATTACCGGGCTCGTCTCACTTTTCGAACGGAGAGACTTGATGCAAAAGCGCTGTTGGTTCGCCACGATGCCATCGACGCTTGTCTCCACGCGTTGCGTGACGAACTCAATCATCGTTATCTCAATCAGGAGGTCGTTGGATTAAGGGATCGTCCTGTTACGACTGAAAGTTTAGCGGGATATATTTATGAACGCGTAAAAGCCGCGGTGTCGCTGCACCGCATCCGTTTGCACGAGCGCGAAGATTTTTTTGCGGAAGCGTGGGGCGATAAGATTATTTTTCTCGGAACGTGGATGCCGTTCAATGCTGCGCATCGTCTGCATGCCACTGCTCTTTCTGACGCCGAGAACGCGAAGCTCTATGGCAAGTGCAATAATCCGCTCGGTCATGGTCATCGTTATCTGACGGAGACAACGGTTGGCGGCGAGTACGACAAACGGAGTGGAACGCTTTATGATTTTGTTGCGTTTAGAAAAGCCATCGAAGAGTCGCTTAAGCCGTGGCAAAATCGACATCTCGATTTGGAGACAAACGATTTTCGAGATGTCCCTTCGACCGGCGAAAATATTGTCCGGGCGCTTTGGCCGAAGATCGACAATCGCGTCAATCAGCAGCTCGTGCGATTGCGTTTGTGGGAAACCGCGAATAATCGATTTACGTTGCGAAGAACCTAGTCGCAATTTCTTCTGTAGCGGCAGCCGTGCCGGCTGCAACCCATGACTTCGCAGGCGACACGCCTGCCACCACAGGTTTCTGCAAATTGGACGTTGTACGTTAAGCTTCGGATCTTAAACGTCTGCGAACCTGAAAGATGAGACGCTATCTGATCACTGGAGCGAGTCGCGGAATTGGTCGCGCGATCGCCGAAAAACTGGCGGCACCCGACGTGGTGCTGCTTCTTCATGGACGCGATACTGTCGCTTTGGCGGACGTTTGTAAATGCGTGGAGCCTCGCTGCGCACGCGTGGTTCGCCTGATCCACGATCTTGCTGTCGCGTCCGGTATTTCCGATCTAATCGCCGCGGTTGGCAACCACCCGTTGGATTTACTGGTGAACAACGCTGGCATTGCAATCGTGAAGCCGTTTGGAGAAATCACGCCTACCGAATGGGAGCAAACACTGGGCGTGAATGTCACCGCGCCATTTACATTAACGCAGCATTTTGCTCCAAACATGCCGCCGGGATCGAGCATCGTGAACATTCTTTCGATCGCCGCCAAAACCGCCTTCGCCAATTGGAGCGCATACTGCATGAGCAAGTTTGCGCTCGAGGGATTTTCCCAGTCCGTCCGCGAAGAATTACGCGACCGTAAAATTCGCGTCATTAACGTTTATCCGGCCGCCACTAATACCAATATATGGAACAGCATCGAAGGCGAGTGGCCGCGCGAAAGGATGATCTCGCCCGAAGAGGTTGCCGGCGCCGTAGCCTACGCGCTCTCGCGACCAAACAACGTCGCGCTGGAGAATATTACCCTGTCAAGCCTGACTGGAAATCTATGATGGGTGGGGCAACTTTCAAAGTTGCCATCACAGAATTAGGGCCAAGCGTATGATCAAAGCTCTGCAAAGCGAGCTCAGTATCAATGTCGTCGCATCGATCATTGTATCGCTGCTCTTTCTTACGGCAGGCTTTCTGTGGGGAAAATACAAGGAACGGCGTCGGGAGTTTGGCAGAAACCTCGAAGAGTACGACTTTTATCCGTTCACCGTTTCTCGCGAGAACTTCGGCGAGTTCAGCCTGAAAGATTTCCGGCTCGGGATGCATTATTTTCTCAAAAACAACGACCACACTGCGGCGCGGCAACTGCTTTTTATCGGCGAACAAAATAACGTGCGCGGCCAGCTCGAACCAGCGGAGCAAAAAGTCTACGCGCAACTTTTTGATAGATACGACGGAAAGAAAATTGCCGATGACACCAACGAATTCCTGGAGAATTACGTGCGGATCGTGCGGCTGATTGGAAAATCATTCCCGAACACAGGTATTGAGATTTTGCTGCACAATCTGGCTGATCCGGCGCATTCGCTGATTGTGCTGGAAAATAATGTTACGGGCCGTCATCTGCGCGACGGCACGACTAACCTCCTGATCGATCTCAAAAAGCGCCAGCTTCTTAATGAGGAAAAGCTGAACTACGAACTGAACATTGGCGCGCGGAAATTCAAATGCACGACGATTCCGATTACGCGCAAGGAATTCGGGATCGTGGGCGCAATCTGTATCAATGTCGATGTTAATTATCTGACCGACGAAGTAATGAGTAGCAAGGAACGCATCGAGACATTTTTCAAAAATCTTTGTCGAACGGAGATGCAGCTCGACGAAAATATTCTAAGCAAGGATGAGTATGCGAAGGCGTTAAAAGGTAAACGCCATTTCAAAGACGAAACGGTTTGACTGCTATATTGTCATGTCGAGCGAAGTCGAGACATCTCTCACTGTTTTGAGAGGTTCCTCGACTGCGCTTCGCTCCGCTCGGAATGACAAACCCGGTTACTTCGGCGACGCGTGCAATGTCGCCTGATATTCCGGTTTCTTGTGATACTCGACCAAGCGGAACCCCCAACTAATTAGCGTCGACAGATCTTTCGTCGTCCCCTTCTTCTTGTTCAGAAACTTCTCGATCCTAGCTTTCAACTCTGCCTGCTGACCGGTCGTGTCGAGGATCTCAAAGATTTCCATGGACAGTAACCAATCGCCGGGATGTTCGGCCTGCTGTGTCTCCCAGATTTCGCCGAGCCGTTCCTGGCCGGTTTTGCTCTCGCGGATCTTGCGCACCTGCGCGTAAAGATTCTCAAGCCGCTTGCGCTTGGCGTCCGATGGAACTTTGATGGTCCGTTCTTTCGGAACAAGGGCCACCTGATTGTAAGCATCCTTGTCTGCCGCGCCGTTAAAGACAGAACTGATTCGCTCGCCGACCGCCATGTCGTAAGTTCCCCAGTCAGGATCGAACAGGACGCGGTCGCCATATTTCGCACTGCAATTTGAGAATGTGATAAGCAACAACTTTCCGTCGCGGCGCAACACTTTCTCGACCTTCCCAGAAACAGCGATGCCGCTGACAAAATCGAGCTTCGCTTTCTTCCCTTCAACAATGCCTAGCGCGTGCAGCTGATCGTTGGTAAGCAACTCGGGAGATGTCGATGTGTGTTTCCACTTGCCGACGGGCGAACCGAAGCCTTCTTTGTGATAATCGATGCCGTGGCCCTCGAGTTCTTTGTCGCGAAACCCGAGCGCGCTGTTACCGGTCGTCCGCAGATAAATCGGGGAATTCTTTTTATCAGTAATGACCTCGTTGAATACACCGCTCACTTGGAAGCCCGATGAATATTCACAGGTCGCGACGTTTTTGCATTCGATGGCCTTGTTGATGCCTTGGAGTCCACCAACCATGAACGCCATCTTGTTCGCAAATTCTTCAAGCACATCCGCGAGATGCTTGAAATCGCGGCAAACGAACAACTGCGGCTGCCTCGTCGTGATGTCGAATGCGCAATTTTGTGCGTCGATGGAGTAGGGGAGTTTTTTAACTGCAGGTTCGAGGCACGAAACCGATTCCCCGATGGATGAAAGCAAACCCGCCCCGTAAATTTTCGGGTTCTCCAGTGTGCCGATCAATCCATATTCGACCGTCCACCAATGCAAGCGCGAGAGCAGCGCCATCTCGGATGGTTCGCCTAAAGTTTTTTGCCGATGTTCGACCAGCCTAGTTGCTCCCTCGACTTCTTTTGGATCGCTGTTTGGCTGCTCTTTCAGGATCGACAAGTGACGGATCGCTTGGTAGAGCTCGAAATCTTTTTTTGAAGACATCGCCTTTGCGCCGACTTCGCCGAAGCGCTGCAAGTAATTCGAGTACTCGCGATCGACAATGATCGGTGCGTGACCCGCCGCCTCGTGGACGATGTCAGGCGCGGGCGTGTATTCGATATGATGGATTTGCCGCATATCGCACGCGATCACCAGTACCTTGTAAGCCTGAAATTCCATGAACGCCGCCGGCGGAATAAATCCGTCCACCGCCACTGCGCCCCAATCGATTTTCGCAAGAATATCATTCATTTCTTGAATGCGCGGGATGCGGTCAAACGAAATGCCAGTGTTGAGAAGACCCTTGAAGTAAACCTTGTGCGCGTATTCCTTCAGGAAGAAAACGTTCTGGCGCATGATGAATCGCCAGACCGCGTGATCGACTGACGTGTAATCGTCGTAACGCTGATCAACTGCGAATTGCAAAAGATGTTTAGGGGTCGCGGCGACCGCCGCGTTGCTATAGCTGATACCGCCTTCAGACTTCATCGGTAACCTCCTTGGCGAATAAGTTATGACTGCGATTGGAGGGGCGCAAGCCTCCTGGCTTGCGAATTAAGTGAACGCAAGCGAGACGCATGTACTACTTTTATTGTCGCGCACGAGCGATCCGTTTGGCGATCCAAACAACGAAAATGACCGCGATCGCCCAGGGTGCGAGAAACGCCACTGCGACGCCAATCATGCGCAAGCTCCACATGATCGCGGCTGCGCTTTGCGCCAATGTTCGGCGCAGCGTGGCGACGAGGCCAGTATCGGACGAAACGATGTTGCCCTGGCTGTAAACCTGGATCGAGATGTCCGCCGGCGCGCTCGCTTCATCGATTTGGCCGCCGATGCGGTCCTGTCGCTGTACGCTCACGTCCTCGACTCTGCCAAGAGCGTTGAGCGATTGCATGAGCGCCGAATAATTTTTCATCGGAACGCGCAGTGAGACATTCGCCACTTCGTGCCCGTCTGGATCGCGACTAAACGTAGAACTTCTGACGCGCCCGTTTTGTTTCTCGGTCAGACTGCGAAGCTCCTTGGCTTTTTCGTCAACCGCTGACGTGCGAATGCGCAGACTGGTCTGCTGAAATGCTTGTTCCTGTTCCTCGCGCGAGATCGTGACGTTTAACTCTACTTTGTCCCGCTTGGTTTTTGCATTCTGCGACATGCCGCTGCCGCCCTGCGCGATGCGTTCGGTCTGCGATTGAAAATTTTCGACGCGCCCAAATCCCTTAACTCGACTGATCAGGGTCTCGCTCTCTTCGGGCGCAATTAACATGCTCACCCGCGCCGAGACGCGTCCCGAATAATCGCGATCAAGCTGCGCATTTGTAATTTGCACTTTCGGCGAAGCCAGCACTTTCGCCTCGTTGTAAATTTTCTCCACATCGGACGCGTAGAGCGCGAGTTGCGCGTGTTCCTTAAGCAGAAAGGACGCCGGTTCTTCCATGTCTTTTTCTGCAAGCGAAATCGTCACCCTGGCGAATTGCACTTGCGAATCCCAATATTTCAATTCGCCCTGCATCTTCTCGATCTCTTCGCGCACGCGCCCAAGTTCCTTCTCGACCTGAAGCAAATCGGAGACCTTGCCGGTCTTCGTTTTCAACATGTCGATCAAACGCTGCTCCATCACGCGTGCGTTCTTGAGCCTTGCATCAGTGTCGAAATACGCCTTAGTCACATCTTCGGTGCCGAGTGTTTGGTTTTTCAATTGGCCAATCCCGCGAAGCTTTTGCAGGAAATGATCAAGATTTTCCGGCAGAACCTTGACGACAATTTCGCCTTTTAGTTTCCCGTTCGCCTGTTTTTCAGAACTTGTCGTTGCCACATAACCGCGTTCTTCGTTCGCAAACGCCGTGATCTTCTGCACTGCATCATCAAAGCTGACGATCTCCAGTTCCACAGTCGCGTTTCGAATCAGTTTGCGGTTGGCCAGTGCGGCAGCGGGCGATTCAACTGGACTTTGTGTAGCCTCCTCTCCCATCGCAGCATTCTCTGGGACTACGAGCGTTTCTACGTCACGAGCTTCTGGCTGCGCAGCTTTGGCCGGCGCAACCGTTGTGCCAGCTGCTTTGCCCTCTTCGTGGAATTTTGATCTAGTTGCAGGTGCTGCCGGCGGTGCCTCGAGCGCCAAGTCCTGTGGTCGTCCAGCGGCGACTCCGCCTGATCTAGCCAGAGCGCCCGCTTGACCTGGGCGTGATTCCGGCGGCTGCGGTGCGGCCACTTCTACCTGTGCGTAGCGTTCGCGATCGCGCAGCGGAGTCGCATTTTCGCCCGTGATCATGCGGCCCATTTGCACTAATCCCACAAGGATCGCAGTTACTGCGGTAATTTGCACGGCGCGCAAACGCATCAGATCGACAAGCAGCTTTACAAGTCCGCTCCTTTCGGGAATGCGGTTGCGAAAACCGGAAAGCATGCGCTGTTCGAAAGCAGGATCTGGTTTTTCCTGGGCGAGGGTTTCTTCCAACATTTTGTTCATGACTTTGTTCTCCTGATGAGCCTTTCGGCACGCGGCGCAATCGACGATATGTGCGTGAAGCGCGCTGCGTTCATCCTCGGAAAGCTCGCCGTGAATATCGGCGGCGAGCCAGCTGTCAATTTCGTCGTGGATGGTTGCCATGGGTTAATCCAGTGAAGCAAGGGCAGGCCGCAGTTGTTTGCGCATCGAGGCCAATGCGCGGCCGAGAATTCCGCGCAGCGCCCCGTTGCTTAGGCCCAGGATGTTTTCGATGCTGCGATAATCCATCTCTTCGAAGTAACGCAACGTCAGCGCGGCGCGATGAAGCTCCGGCAGCGCTGCGAGCGCGGAATGCAATTGTTGATCCAACTCTGGAGCGTCGGTCCCGGCGGCCGAGTTCGGTTCAATTGCTTCGTCAATTGTTGCAGACAGCGGGACGGTGCGACGCTTTCGAAAAATGTCGTGAGCCCGATGACGGGCAATAGTCGCCAGCCAGACGGGAAATTTTTCCGGATCGTGCACGCGCCAGCGTGTTTTCCATGCTTTAACCAGCGCATCCTGCACGGCGTCCTCGGCTTCCTCGCGGTTTTGCAGAATGCCGTAAGCGATGGCGAAAAGTGCCCGGCTATGCGTGCGAATGATCATCTCAAATGCGTCCCGCTCGCCGTGAATGGCCGCCCGATACTGTTCGCGTTCATTGGGATCCATTGGGTCGATCTAAAGCCTAGACGTTTGAGATCACGATTCGGCGTGAAAAATTTTGAAAGTTTCAAGTAGGGCGGTTGACCTTAATCGCGTGTCCCCGGCGGTGATCACGCGCGTGGCGGGCGGTTCGGGTGAACCGCCCCTACCTAAAAAATGATGACCGTGTTGCCTACGCTCACGAGGTCTTTGACGCGTGCAGCGTCCCAGTTCGCGAGCCGAATGCAGCCGTGACTTGCCGCGCGACCGATCGTCTCGGGATTGTTCGTTCCGTGAATGCCGATACCCGGTTTGCTCAAGCCCATCCACAGGACACCGACGAGGTTGTTCGGGCCGGGAGGAAGATTGTAGTAATTTTCCGTTCGCACACCGTAGTTGAGCATGCCTTCGTCGTACCGGAACCATGGCCAAACGGTGGCGCCCAGAATTTTCCATGTGCCAACTGGTGCGGGTAACATTTTCGATCCCGGCGTGATCGGAAAGACGCAGACGAGCTGATTGTTGTCGAAGACTTCGAGCAAATGTTCATACGTGTCGACAAAAACCTTCCGGGAGGCGAAGGCCGGATTTTCAGGAACTTTACCTTCTGTGAATTTTTCCACCTCAAATGGCAGGACATTCGGCACTTTGAGCGTTTCGCCTGGCTGAAGGTGCTCCCAATTTTTTTCGGGATTGAGCTTCTGGATGAACGCCTCGGCGGAATGATAGCGCTCGGCGACGAATTCCAGCAGTGACGTGTAAGGCAGCCAATTCAATCTGGCCTGCTCGGCATGACTGCTTGGGACATCGCCCACGAATTTCAGGTCTTCTTCCCTGATTGTGTAGGTCGTGTAAGTAACAGGCACTTGATCGAGCAGCCAGGAATCGACCGCACCGGTCTTTGGCATGGCGTGGGCGTGCTTGTATGAGATGAGCGACTTGCGAAAAAATTCACCCATTTTCCCATCGATCTTACCGGGCCCGAAATCACTGTTATCCAAGAAAATTTGCAATCGGGTCGCAGTTTCCTCGTCGTAGTTCGGCAAGGCTACGGGATAGACTCTAGGCGGCCGGGTTGTGCTCTCCTGTGCCAACGCGAAGATCGACATCGAGCCAAGTGCGATGATGAGAAAAACGAATTTCATCGGCGGAAGTTATCCGCTGTTAATTCGGACCGCGCAAATCGGTGTCAGCTGTTAAGCGCTCGACCCGTCTTGATGAGTCAGCGTCCGCACCGTGGCAGCGCTCGGACGGTTTCTCTGAAACTTCCTTCGCAGCCTTACGCATCAATTATTGAATCGCAACGGGTGAAAGAAACGAGCCCCATCGCTGATGAGTGACCAAGCGTCAGTTCGCGTTTTCGTGCACCGGGCGCAGCACCACAGCAGATTCGGCTGGTACAACCCATTGCTCCTGAGTGGCGACCGGAGAGGAACCTGCTCCGCCATAGCGGGGGGACTCGCTCGTCCAGAGCGTTTCCCACCTGCCGCCCAATGGCGGTGCGAGCAGAGGTTCTGGAGCAGGCTTCAGGACCTGATTCTTTCCAAAATTCACCATCAGCAGGCGATCGTCGTTTTCCTCCGCGAAATATCGGAGAACGAAACTTGCCGGCCCTAGTACCGCTCCGTCAACTACACCGGAAATTTGCTGGCGAAAACGCGAATCCTCTCGTCGCAATTTCAGAAGATCGACATGCAGATCATAGATAGCGCGATTCTTTTCGCGTTCGGAAAAATTGAGTTTACAGCGGGCGAAGACCTGCGGATCATCCGGGGCCGGCAAACTTGTCCATGCCTCGTCATTGGTAAGCGATAAAAATGGCGCCAGCCATTCAGCGCGACCTTTCCGCATCGCATCGCGTACGGAAGCATCGCCTACGTCCGCAAAAAACATGAACGGGCTGGACGCGCCGAACTCTTCTCCTTGAAACAGCAACGGCGTCCACGGTCCGAGCAAGAGAAGGGCGGTCATAGCGCGATAGCGTCCGGGTGACGTTTGAAATCGCAACCGCTCGCCTAGTCCGGTATTCGCGATTTGATCGTGGTTTTCGATGAAACAAGTGAAAACCTCCGGAGCAATGCCGAAAGTCGCAGATCCACGCAACGCTTTTCGCCACGAGAGCGCCTGGCCTTGATAAAGAAAACCGTATTTCGCCGCAGAAATAAACTCCTGCGGCACGCCGAGGTAATCGGCATAATAGGCTTCCCTGCGACCGGTCAAGGCGACAACAGCACTGTGATGAAAGTCGTCATTCCACATTCCGTCCAAATCGTCACCACCTTCGCTGCGCGGCCGCACCATCTTCGGCTCTTGCAGGTCGTTCTCGGCGATGAGAATAATTGAGCGCGAGCCAGCTGCCTTGCGTGCCGCCCGCCCCACAGCGCCAACGATGTATTCGTCGGACTGATCACGGATAGCGTGTAACGCGTCGAAGCGGAACCCGTCGAAATGGAACTCCTCGATCCAGTAACGGCCATTGGTGATGAAAAATTCGCGGACCGGTCCTGAGTTTGGTCCATCGAAATTAATCGACTCCCCCCAGTCGTTTTCCTTTTCGCGAATCAAATAATCGTTGGAATAAACGCCGAGATAATTTCCGTCGGGGCCGAAATGGTTGTAAACGACGTCGAGAATCACGCCCAGCCCCAGAGAGTGCGCGCGATTTACAAAGGCGCGTAAGTCGTCCGGCGTGCCGTACAAATGAGTGGGCGCAAAAAGGTCCACGCCGTCGTAACCCCAGCCGAACTTTCCCGGAAAATCCGCAATCGGCATCATTTCAATCAAGGTGATTCCGATTCGCGCCAGCTCTGCCAACTTCCCGGCTGCGGCGCGCCACGTTCCTTCCCTCGTGAACGTGCCAACGTGCATTTCGTAGATGATTTGGCCTTTCAACTTGACACCCGGCCAGTGTGAATCGGTCCACTGAAATGTCGTTGGATCCTCCACGCAGGACGGACCGTGCGGCCCGTCCGGCTGAAAGCGTGATGCCGGATCGGGATGAAAATGTTCGGCCCTGTTTACCCGGAACCAATAGCAAGCGCCCGCGCCGACGTTGGCGGCACCGGAGAAATACCCCCCTTTCTCAGGGTCCAAGGGATGAAATGTCCGCTTCGCGTTTTTCGTCGCGCTTTCTTCCAGAACCAGTTCAACATGTTGCGCTTTCGGCGCCCAAATACGAAAATGTGTCTCGTTAGGCCCGATCAATTCCGCTCCGATCGGGTAGCGCCGTTTTGCCAGCGCCATTATGTCTCGATTAGGCTCAGCAACCTCTTCGGTAATCCCTCGTTTCGTGTTCAGCATCGCTAATTAAGAACATGCGGGGGCTGGTCAAGGAAGCAACCGCAGATAGCAAATGGACACAACGGGATCTGGCAAATAGCGACGTGTTCGACTACGATCTCAGCGATCAGTGATCGCGGTAAAGCTCAACGTCCCAAATCCCGAGAGCACGCCGGCGGGCAACCCGACAATCATTTACGATTGGAATGGCAACCGCGGCTGGTTTACCCCTTACGGCAGCAGCGACTCGAACGTCATAAACAATTTAAACCAGTACAGCAGCCGCAACGGGAACTCGACTGTTTACAATTTCAATGAACACCGGAAGAATTCGTGATTACGATCAAAACGTTCTCAATTCATTAAGAAAGCAAAGCCTTCCAGTTTGAGGTTTGGATTGTGACCGCGGGCGGTTTGCATCTGGGCGACAAGAGCAGCTTGAGACAAGTTGCATCGCTTGTTGGCCTCGTCGCGCAGAGAGTTGAAAATGGGGTCAGAGAATGGGAAATGATATCAAATCTAAAAACGTTTGAACATTGCTGCCAACGACGAAAAAGAGCATCAACCGCTTGTCAGCTCATCAGCTGCTAGGAGAAATGTTAAATGTTTAGGCTTGACCCCATCTCTCCCGTCCTAAACCGCGCCTCTTCGAATTTCGGTGAAAGCTCCTGACTTATCGCGTTACCGCCGATAACGGCAATGTCACGCGCCGCTGCTGAACCTTCAATAGCTGAACGACTGAATGGCAGTCGTTAGGTCGGGACCGTTCACGAAACCGATCCTGCGATTCGGATTCAAAGTGATGTGGACGGGGAAGACATTATCGCCGCCTTGGAAATTGAGCCCGTCGATCGACTCTACCAGATTTCCCATGAGGTCGTAAACGTGGATACTGCTGCCATGGTCGAGCTGTCCGTTCGAAAAGGCCTGCGCGACGAGGAATAGCTTGTTGATCGGATCAAACTCGATGTCTCCACCGCTCGCGGTCGAATTTTGCGGATCGTGTCCGGGCAGAAACACGCTAATACTGGTAAAATCGCTCAGGGTATAGAACTGCACGGCGGAATCGAACGAAGTATCCGTGCAAAGAACTCCATCTTCCGAATCGACCGCGATGCCGTTGATGACTCCGAGACCCAGGCCGGTTCGTTTCACAAAGGAGCCGGTAGCTAAATCGACAAAACCGATAACCGGCGGAAGGATAAAGGGCGACGGCTTGTCATGCCCCAGGATGGCCTGATTTCCTATGGGATCGAAGGCAATGACAGGTGGCGCTTCCTGAGTGAAATCCGGATCGGTAATGTCGATGAGCGGTCCGAAAGTGTTATCAGCGAGATTGGAGCTGAAGACGACTGGGCTCACGTTCGTGCTGACACTGAGGGCATAGACCGCGACATTCGGAGTACCGTCCAGGGCTGGTTTCACTTGATTGACGATTTGTTTGCGGTCGAGGGGTGGCGTCCAGCGGCCATTAATCATATTATCCGGGAGCGGATTGATGGTGGAAAAGGTTCGCTTGATATTGAATAGGCCTCTGACGTGTTCATGCTCGATCAAGCCGACCGATCCCGCTACGGCCCAGGCGATGAAGTCATCCTGCGATTCCGACCTGTCCAGGACTCTTATGATTCTACCCGTAGCCTGGCTGAAAGTCTCAACTCTGGCCGACACGGTGCCGTCGGAGTTTGAGACCGCCTCGCAGAGCAGACCTTCCGTGCCATCGGGATCGACCTCGAAACCAAAGATCAAGCCACCGAGCTTGCCGCGAACGATGACGTCACCCGCCTCGGCGTTTGGATTGACTTGAAATCCGGACTGGTCGGAGGCGCGGGTGGGCGATGCCAGACAAACAAACAGCCCGACCAGCGCGGTCGAAATAAATCGTTTCGTTAGGATATTGCCGGAGTGAAAGAGCGATTTCATCCGCGATACTTTGCTTAGAACGCTCGGGCCTCAAGCATCGAATTGTAACAGAACCGTTACCTCTGCCCGCCCTCATCCCCGTTGCGCGAAGAGGAAGCTATAGATATCGGCTGAGTGCTTGATGCGCTCGCTGACCGTCGTGCCGATGCCGTGCGCGGCACTGGGGCCCAATAACGCGCTTGACCCCGAACTCCGAAGCCTTTCGCTCGCTACGGCGGGCAGGCTGAGCAGGCACTTTCGGGGTTGATCGCTTTGGTCGAACCGATTCAAGATCGCACTCATGAATGGAACGGAGCCGAAAATCGAAATATTTAAACCGTTTGGTGAAGCGTTCGAGTTGACGAAGAAGATTCTCTTTCAGCCGTTCGATTTGACGAAATGGCTCGTGATTGGCTTTGCGGCGTTTCTATCTGGGCACTTTGGAGGCTTCGGCATCAACTTCCCGTCGCCATTCGGAAATTTTCAACCGCATCGAGCCGATCAGATAATTCCGCCTCATCTAGAACAGTTGAAGCCATGGCTGCAAATAGCGATCGCCTTCGTTGCGTTGCTTATTTTCGTTTTGATCATCGTACTCATGTGGTTGAAGGCGCGCGGGAATTTTATTTTTACGGATTGCATCGTCCGTAACCGGGCAGCAATCGTCGAGCCCTGGCGTGAGTATCGTAAGGAAGGAAACAGTTACTTTTTGTTTTTTCTGACGATTATGCTCGGGGTGCTAGTGCTCGTGGCAATAATGCTTGCGACTTTCATTGCATTAGGCTGGCTGGGGCATCATGCGCGCGAAACGAGCTCGACCGCTTTTATTGGGTCACTTCTATTCCTTTTTATCTTTTGGTTTTCAGTCGGCATTTTTATCGCTGTTGTTTCTTATTTTATGGTGCCAGTGATGTACCGGCGATGTTGCCGCGCGCTGGAGGCATTTCGCGATGTAACACTGCTGATAGTACACAATCCTGGCTCTTTCGTTTTGTTTTGCTTGTTTGGGATCGTGTTGGTTCTGGCTGTGCTGATGATCAGCACAATTGTGAGTTGTGCGACCTGTTGCCTGGCCGCGCTTCCATACGTTGGAACAGTGATTTTGCTGCCATTATTTGTCTGTCTGCGCGCGTTTGTGCTTTTATTTGTTGGCCAGTTCGGTCCGAATTACGATGTGTGGGCGAATTTCGCGCCGCCGGAATTTTTGCCGATCTTGTCATCAGCGCCGCCTGGACCGCCAACATCTTCGTTTGATTTGCCGCCGAGCCCACCAGCGTCTACTTGATGAAAAGGATAGACCCAATGCATTCGTATTGTATGAAACTGCTGCATTTTTTTTTCGTGACCATCATCTGTTTATGTTCGGTTGTTGGTCGTGCACAATCACCAGGTCCGACGATGAAGGCGATTGTGGTGCATAAGTACGGCGGACCGGAGGTGTTGAAGTATGAAGATACCCAGCGGCCGGAGCCGAAAGACGATCAGATTCTTGTTCGCGTGATCGCGGCCGGCGTGAATCCGGTGGATGGGATGATCCGATCGGGAATGTTTGCGAAGTATGAAAAGGCGGCGTTCCCGATGATTCCAGGCGCCGACGTTGCCGGAATTGTTGAGAAAGTCGGAGGCAAAATCACGAAGTTCAAGGTGGGCGATCCTGTGTACGCGTACGTTAGCTTGAAGAATGGTGGCGGTTACGCCGAGTACGCGGTGGCAACGGAAGGTGAAGCATCGCCCAAGCCGAAGTCGCTCACTCACGTGGAGGCTGCGGCGGTTCCGGTCGTGGCGTTGACCGCCTGGCAGGCATTGGTTGATACCGCAAATCTAAGCGCGGGTCAGACCGTTCTGATCCACGGCGGATCGGGTGGAGTGGGGACTTTTGCCATTCAGATTGCGAAGGCACGCGGTGCGAAGGTGATCGCGACAGCATCGACCGCAAACCAGGATCTGCTCAAGCAATTGGGTGCAGATGTCGCGATCGATTACACGAAACAGAAATTCGAGGACGTAGCGAAGGACGTCGATGTTGTGCTCGATTCGGTCGGGAAAGACACACTCGCGCGTTCCTATGGCGTAGTGAAGAAAGGCGGCTTTATCGTTACGCTCGTGTCACGAATCGACCAGGCGGAACTAGATAAACATGGGATTCGGGGCGCGTCGTTAAGCGTGAATCCGGATTCGAGTGAGCTCGCGGAGATCGGCAAATTGATCGACGCAAACAAAATCAAGGTAGTGGTCTCGCAAACGTTCCCGCTTGCCGAGGCCGCGAAAGCGCAGGAACAAGTGGCGACTGGTCACACGCGCGGCAAAATCGTTCTTAAAGTCGCGGACGAACCAAAGTAGCAACCAGCCGCTCGCCTGTGGTATAACACAGGGATGAACTGGGAAGCGATCAATGCGATCTCGCAATTGGTCAGCTCGATCGCTGTTGTTTTCTCCGTGTTGTATCTCGGCCTACAAGTACATCGGAGCACGCGCGTGGCCAGGCTAGCCACCCAAGACGCCGCGGCCACTGCCTTGCGCGATGTGACCAAACCTTTAATGGAGAACGCAGAACTGGAACGGATCTGGCGCGTCGGCCTGGAAGATCTAGGCACACTTTCCACCGAAGATCGAGCGCGTTTTTTCCATGCCACTTATCAGTTCTTGAAAGCCTTCGAGACAATTCATTTTCATTATGTTTATGGACTAATGGACAGGCAGCTATGGGAAGGTTGGCACGGGCTTCTTCGACATTACGTCGCTGCGCCCGGGATCGCTGAATATTGGAAACTTCGCCCAGAGGTTTTCTCCGAGCGATTTCGAAAATTCGTTAACGCGCTCGAACCTCCGACAGAGCAGCGCACCGTTGGAACTCTTTTCGGACAGGAACGAAAATGAATGGCAACCTTTAAGCTGCTTGGAGGGGTCCTACTTACACGGCCCTGGGACGGGAATAACGAATTTGGCGTCCTTCTCGGCGATGAAGTTTTCGCTGGTGCTGGTTGAGCTGCCGTTGGCGTCTTTTTTCTCGATCTTAATGACGAGCTTTTTGATTGGCTTAACTGTGAGGCAAACCTTGCCGCCGGTCGGTGAATCCTGCGGGGCAGCAGCCTTCTTCGCATCCTCAGGTGTAAGATCGACAAGGTCTATCTTGGTAATCTTTTCCCCCGCTTCGCTTGACTGCATCATTTTGTAAAAACCGAGGATCGCCGGGTCGGCGCCCTGCGTGTAGAGGAAAGATTCCAGCGTGACCGTGTCCTTGGTCTCGAATGCGGCTTTGTATTTGTCGATGAACGCTTTTTCCTGGGCGGATGTGCCGGCGCGGAGCGAAAGAGAAATTGTGGTAATAAGTGCGCAAACCAAGATGCGGATTTTCATACGGTTTGGTGATGAACTCAGCATAGGCGGCTCGGTTCGAAAAGGACAAGCTAATTCGTCAAAGAAAAACCGTTGCTGACGTGGGTTCCTCAGGCTAATTCCACCTCTGCCCGCGCATTCTGCGAATGAACATTCACGAGTATCAAGCCAAGGAATTGCTGCAAAAGTTTGATGTTGCGACGACGCGCGGCAGAGTTGCATCCACACTCAATGAGGCGGAACAGATCGCGCGTGGGCTTGGAGATGTCGAACTGGTCGTCAAGGCGCAGATTCACGCTGGCGGACGTGGGAAGGGAACTTTCAAAAACGGATTCAAAGGCGGAGTCCAAGTCCGGAAAACACCAGCAGAGGTCCGTAACGCTGCGGCAGAGATGCTCGGGCAAATTCTCGTGACGCATCAGACCGGGCCGGCTGGTCGCGTCGTGAACAAGGTACTCATCGCCGAGTCCGCCGAGATCGCCCGTGAAATTTATTTTGCAATCCTTGTCGATCGAGCCACAGCCGCGCCCCTGATTATTGCGAGCACGGAAGGCGGGGTCGAAATCGAAACGGTTGCGGGAAAATCGCCTGAGAAGATCATTCGGGAAGCAATTGACCCGCTGGCAGGTCTGCACCCATTTCAGACTCGGAAACTGGCGAACCAACTCGGCTTAGAGTCGTCGCAATTGAAAAGTGCTTCGAAATTATTCGAAGGACTCTATCGCACATTCATCGCGTTCGATTGCTCGATGGTCGAGGTCAATCCGCTCGTCGTAACAACAAAAGGAGAAGTGCTCGCGCTCGACGCGAAATTTAATTTCGATGATAACGCGCTTTACCGTCATCCAGACATCGCGGCGATGCGCGACATTGCGGAAGAAGACCCGCGCGAAGTCGAGGCATCGAAGCACGGCCTTAGTTATATCGGACTCGATGGTAACATCGCCTGCCTCGTGAACGGCGCCGGTCTGGCAATGGCCACCATGGACATCATAAAGTTCTATGGCGGCGAGCCGGCGAACTTCCTTGATGTGGGCGGTGGCGCCACGGAAGAGCAGGTGACCGAAGCCTTCAAGATTCTGATCGCCGACAAGAAAGTAAAAGCGATCCTGGTGAATATTTTTGGCGGTATCATGAAATGCGACATCATTGCGCAGGGAATCATCAACGCCGCGAAAACGGTGAAGCTGTCAGTGCCGCTGGTCGTTAGGTTGGAAGGAACGAATGTGGAAAAAGGGAAGCAGTTGTTGAAAGGGAGCGGTCTTGCGTTGATCGCTGCTGATGATCTCGCGGATGCGGCAAAGAAAGCACTCAAAGCAGCAGGCTCCAAATTCCAAAACTCAAATCCCAAGTAAAAAAATCAAATCCCAACTCCCAAATGGAAGGGGGCGCTAAACCACGTGATCTCAAAGATCGAACGTTTCGATTCGCAGAGTCCGTACGCTCGTTTGTGAAGCAGCTGCCCAGGACAATCAGTAATACGGAGGATGTTCGGCAGCTGGTGCGTGCATCTGGTTCGGTTGCCGCCAACTGGATCGAAGCGGACGAAGCTCTCAGCAAGAAGGATTTTCTAATGCGAGTGAAAATTTGCCGGAAAGAAGCCAAAGAGAGCCGCTTGTTTCTGCGGTTGATCGATGCCGGTCTGACAAAAGCTAATTTGGCTGCTCGTGAAGGACTAGCAGCCGAAGCGCGTGAGCTGACGCTGATATTTTCGTCGATTATTTCGAAGAGTGGATGATTGTTTTCCGCTTTTGACGATTGGGATTTGCTTGGGATTTGGAAATTGGAACTTCTCGATAGCGTGAAATGAAAATCAAGGAAATCGGATTCGTAGCTATTCCGGTAACGGATATTCCACGAGCACGAAAATTTTACGAAGACGTGCTTGGCTTAAGAGTGTCCGATGAAATGATGGGTGGAAAATGGATCGAATACGCTGCCGGGGACGATACACTGGCAATCGCAAATGTGAGCGAAACGTGGAGACCATCTGATCAGGGCACAGGAGCGGCGCTCGAAGTGGAAGATTTCGATTCGGCGATTCGTGAGTTGCAAGATCAACAGGTACCATTCGCGGCGGAGCCATTCGAGACGCCGTGCTGCCACATGGCAGTCATCCAAGATCGAGACGGAAACTCATTATTCACAAGTTGAAATCCGAAAACGAGAAAGGGGTATGCAAATGATCACAAATGAAGTGGCCTTCATTGCTATTGCTGTAAGCGATGCCGAACGCGCGCGGAAATTTTATCAGGAAACACTCGAGCTAAAGCCGAGCCACACGGCGATGGAAGGTGCATGGGTCGAGTACGATCTGGGCCCAACGACCATCGGCGTTGGTTGTCATCCCGCCTGGAAACCATCACGCGATGGAACAACGGTAGCTTTCGAAGTGGAGGACATTGACGCGACGATCACCAAACTTAAAGAGCGCGGTGTCGCCTTTGACATTGAGAAAACCGAGACCCCGGTTTGTTGGATGGCGCAATTTCGCGATCCAGACGGGAACAAACTCGTCGTGCATAAACGAAAGAAATGACGAAGCACGAATGACGAATGTCGAAGGAATGACGAAATCCGGAAATCGGCACCCGCAAGAACATTCTTTGGAGCTTTGAATTTGTTTCGTCATTAGTCGTTCGACATTTTCCTCATGTCCGTCCTCGTCGATAAGAACACGCGGCTTGTTGTGCAGGGGATCACCGGTACGGCAGGAGCGTTTCACACACGTCAATGCATGGATTACGGCACGAATGTCGTTGCCGGGGTAACGCCGGGGAAAGGCGGACAAATGTTCGATGACAAAGTGCCAGTGTTCGACACAGTCTGGGAAGCGCGACAGAAGACAAGATGCAACGCTTCAATGGTTTTTGTGCCGGCACCCGCGGCGGCGGATTCAATCCTTGAAGCAGTCGATGCAGGAGTAGAGCTGGTGGTGTGCATTACGGAGGGCATCCCCGTGATGGACATGATGCGAGTGAAGGCACAAATGCACGGAAAGAAATCGCGTCTGATCGGACCTAATTGCCCCGGCATCATCACTCCGGATGCTTGCAAAATCGGTATCATGCCAGGGTATATTCACAAGGCCGGCAACATTGGCGTGATCTCGCGCTCCGGAACACTCACTTATGAGGCAGTCTGGCAATTGACTTCACGCGGCTATGGCCAATCAACCTGCATCGGGATTGGCGGGGATCCCATCCACGGCATGTCACATCTGGATGCGGTTAAACTTTTCAGCGAAGATCGCCACACGGATGCAATGATTTTAATTGGAGAAATCGGTGGCTCAGCAGAAGAAGAAGCGGCCGAATGGATCAAGACCAATTGCAAAAAGCCGGTCGCAGCATTTATCGCCGGTTTGACTGCCCCGCCGGGACGCCGGATGGGACATGCCGGTGCGATCGTTTCAGGAGGGAAAGGGACGGCAGCGGGGAAAATCGCGGCCCTCAAAGCTGCCGGGGTGACGATCGCCGACACGCCCGCCACGATGGCGGATACTTTGATCGCGCAAATGAAAGCGCGATCCTAAGTGCATTCTAGGTGGCCATTTCCTTGTTCGGAAATCGCGTGCGATTTGTTATGGGATCGCCGAATCGATTACGCTAAACAACTACATTGCCTATGAACATGCTCGCACTTATCGCTATCACCTGGATCGGCAAAGAATACCGATTCCTCGGTCTGGATTGGAGTTATCTCATGGTCCTTGGCTTCATTGGGAACGCTCTTTTCTCGATGCGTTTCCTAGTCCAATGGCTTGCTTCCGAGCGACAGGGCGAAAGCATAATTCCAGTATCATTCTGGTACTGGAGCATTGCCGGAAGCATCCTCATGTGCGTTTACTTCGTTTTCCGACGCGATCCGATTGGGATTCTCGCTTATCTTCCAAACTCACTTATTTACATTCGTAATTTGATGCTGATCCGTAAACGCAGGTTTGCATTCACCGCAGCCGCGCCTTCGCAAAAGCCGCGCGAAACTGGATAGCAAAAGATCGTCAAACGCTTTTCAAGGGTAGGTCCGCCAGCGAGTTCGTGTAATTCCACAACGGTCGAGGCATTATCCATCAGCTCAATCAAGGGTCGGCAACAGCGTGAATAGTGAGCTCTTCCCCCCTTTTTCCCTTTCGCGAAAGGCGCTCGCTCCGGCATTTTGGCTAGTCGCGCATTGAGGCACCTGTTAGAGTCCCGCAACGGGAGCACCTAGTGAACATCTCCGCAGAATCGCCAACCCATTTGGAGCTTGAGATTGGACACGTCTTGTTCATGGACGTGGTGGGGTTATTCGAAACTGCTCATTAACAAGCAGCGGGAGATTCAGCGGCAACTCACCCAAATCGTACGAAGCACGCAACACTTCTGCACCGCGGAAGCGGCTGGCAAACTCATTCGCCTTCCGGTTGGCGATGGAATGGCGCTGGTCTTCTTCAACAGTCCTGAAGAGCCGGTCCGATGTGCGTTAGAAATCACTGAAGCGCTCAAAGCCTACCCGCAATTGCAACTGCGCATGGGAATTCACAGCGGCCCGGTCAGTGGTGTGACCGATGTGAACGATCGATCGAACGTCGCTGGCGCCGGCATCAACATGGCACAGCGCGTCATGGACTGTGGTGATGCTGGGCACATTCTGTTGTCCAAGCGGGTCGCAGACGATCTGGCCCAGCATGAATGGTGGCATCCTTACTTGCATGATCTTGGGGAGTACCCCGTGAAGCATGGCGTGAACGTCTTTTTAGTAAATCTCTACACAGATCAGGCCGGAAACCCGCAACTGCCCAAGAAAATCAAGGTGGCCGAGCAACGGGTAGCAGCTACTCTTCGACGCAGGAGCATAATTGTTGCCGCAGCGGTTCTGTTAGCTGCGTTAGTCGCGCTGTTCATCTATAAGAGGCAGCCCTTCCGCTCTTACGGGGGAGAACTGATTCCACAAAAAAGCGTCGCAGTGTTGCCGCTGGAAAACCTGACTGAGGAGAAAGAGAACGCTTACTTTGCCGACGGCGTCCAGGATGAGTTGCTATCGAACCTTTCCAAGATCAAAGACCTGAAAGTGATCAGCCGCACTTCGGTGATGCAGTACAAGGCTGGGATCACACGCAATCTCAAAGAAATCGCGCAGCAATTGGGAGTCACCAATGTCGTAGAAGGCAGTGTGCGCCGGTTCGGAAACCATATTCGCGTCTCGGTGCAACTGATCGATGCGCTAACGGATCGCCACATCTGGGTGCAGAACTACGATCGGACGCTGGCCGATTCCCTTGCCTTGCAGGGCGAACTGGCGACGGAGATTGCGGCGGGTGTGGGCTCGACGCTGAGTCCACAGGAAAGGGCGAGGGTGGAGGCCACGCCCACCAAGAATACCGCGGCTTACGATGCTTACCTGCGCGGGCGCGCGTTCAGCGCTAGCTCCCAGTGGGATCGCTCCAATGTGGAAGGCGCGATTCGATCATTCCAAGAAGCAGTGAACTTGGATCCCAATTTTGTTCTGGCTTGGGTGCGTCTCTCCTGTGCGCAGAGTTGGAGTTACTTCACATACGATCCAAGCCCGGCGCGGTTGGCGGCAGCCAAGGATGCTCTCAATCATGCTCTCACACTCAACCCAAACCTGCCGGAGACGCATCTGGCTCTTGGTTATTACCGCTATCATGGGCAGCGAGACTATGCCGGGGCGCTGGCGGAATTTGAACGAGCTGAGCAAGGTCTTCCAAATGACGTTGATGTCATCACTGCGATCGCCCTGATCCAGCGCCGGCTTGGGCATTGGGACGAAGCGATCGCCGAGATGCGCCGCGCCGTCGAGCTCGACCCTCGCAACATCAACGCCTCCCTCATCCTCGCAACCACGTATGGCGCCGTGCGCCGTTTCCCGGAAGCTCTTGCCGCCTTTGACCGCGTCCTTGCGTTCGAACCAACAAACCGTGTTGCCCTAGGGGAAAAAGTGAGTGCGTTCTGGGCGACGGGAGATCTTAAGGCGGTGGAGCCGCTGGTCGCCGAACCCCGTGTCGATCCGCTCCTACGCGGCCTGCAGGCTTTATTCCAGCGGCGTTATGCCACTGCCATCGAGATCCTCTCAAAAGCGCTGCCCAACACGCCGGAAGAGGAAAAGCATTTTGCTCTTTTCAGGCTTGGCTTAAGTCAGCAACTCGCCGGCGATGTCGCCGCGGCGCACGCAACTTACCAACAAGCGGCACAGGATCTTCAGCGCGCGCTCGAGAAGGTAGCGCCAGGTACTTTTCAAGAAGCGGAGCTGCGCGCCAGTTTAGGTGTAACTTACGCCGTTTTAGGCGAAGCGGCCTCTGCCGTGTCCGAAGGACAAAAGGCCATGGCTTTGGACCCTACTTCCAAATATCTACGCTCTGCTGGGCGATGCCGATCACGCAATTCCCATTCTCAAGCGGCTATTGCAGATACCTTATCCCGGCGCGATTACTCCGGCGCTGTTGCGACTCGATCCCGTGTGGGATCAAATCCGGAACGATCCTCGCTTCCAAAAACTCGCGGGATCGATTGCGCCAAAGGACGCAAAATAGTCACAAGTTCGTGGCTCACGGAGATGCCGAGACGCTTTCCGCTGCCGCGGATTCGCCAGCGGGCAGATGCGCTGCTTTCCAATCCATTGCCATGCGGATCCGGGCGCGACCACTCGGATGATCGAAAAAGATGAATTCCTCGAGCGGTGTCGGAGCGAGCTTGCGATAGGCGCCAAGTTTTAGCGCTACTTTCGCCATGCCATTCGGTTCACGGGAAGTGTTGATTCCGAAAGCGTCGGCTTCGCGCTCGGTTATCCGCGTCGCGGTATTGAGAAGCGGCGTGGCGACGAAAAACAACGTGCTGAAAATCAATGCGAGCAACGGAAGTCCGGCCTGATCGGCAATTCCGCGGACGCCCCATTTGTCTCCCCAGCGCCGCACGGCAGCGTCGAAGAGAACACGAGCAACCGCAAATCCGATAAGAATAAAAATCCCAAAGTCGGTCAGCAATTTTGCGCCGTGATTCAGCACGTAATGACCCATCTCATGCGCCATTACCATGCGAATTTCCGGGAGCGTGCATTGCTTGAGTAGATTGTCATTGAGCGCAATACGCGTCGTGCCGAGAAATCCTGAGACATTCGCGCTTACTCGCGTGGTCTGACGCGAGGCGTCCACTTCAAAAACCTGGCGGACTGGAATTTCATTTGCCCGCGCCATCGCAAGAATTGGGTCTCGGACTTCCGGATTGGATAGTGGCTTATACGTGTTGAAGAACGGCTCGATGTATAACGGCGTAATAAAGACGAGCGCGAACAAGAAAATTACTGCGACCACGGTTCCCCAGACCCACCATGTGCGCGGTGCACGCCGGAAAACAGCGTAGAGGACAATCAACAGTAACGTCCCGGCAATTAGTGTGACGCCGAGGCCGATCAACTGTTCGAGGAACCACGACAGAAAACTCTGGGTCGCAAGACCGTATTGATGTTCGCGGTAAAATTGCTGATAGACGATTAATGGAAAACTCAACACCGCTACCAGGAGAAAGTAGACGACGGCATAGATTACTACCTGCAGAGACTTGAACCGAGTTCTGCGCTCGGCGAAATCGCGCATTCGCGCCGAGATTCGCGATGCGAGGAGAAAGATCGAAATCCCGGCGGCGAGAAGAAAATTCCAGAGAATCAGCCAGTAACCGCCCTCAAAATATGCGTCGGACTTCTCGCGTTTCTCCCGTGGAACAGTTGCTAACCAGGCCTGCGTCGCCGTGGCTGCATCGAATGACTTCGCAGTTTCCGTCACTCCGGCTGCGGCCGTCGGCGTCGAAGTTTGGGCATGCGCTGCGATCGAAAGCCCAAAGAGGAGAGACACGGCCAGCGGCCAGAAAATCACTCGGTTCATCATGCACATATCAATAAAGAGATCATCCCGAAAAAAAAGCATCACTTGCAGTTAGGCTTGTTCGAGGCACGGAACGCATTACGCTGGACTATCAAATTCAGCCGATGGAAGATTGATGTATGAAAACGCTTGGGTTGTTGGTTTGCGCATTTCTTATGGGGATGAGCGCCATCCGCGATCTAAACGCGGAAACTCAGCCGGCGGACGTAGACCGTTATGGACCATATCCGAGCAACTACAAAGAGATCGTGATAAAATGGCTCGACACACAACTGATCGACGCGGCAAGCGCACGCATTGAATGGAATGGCGACCCGAAACCGGCCGATTTGGGGACGAAAGCGGAACATCTCTACGGATATCTCGTGAATTTCAAAGTAAATGCTCGAAATCGCTTCGGCGCTTACACGGGGATGCAGAGCCATGGGGCATTGATTCGTAATGGCGAAGTGATTAAAGGTCTCGGTTTCGGCTATTGATATGAAGGAATTGAAAATGAACACTCGATCCAAATCATCGGGGCAGATCCTGGCCATCGTGATCATCCTCCTCGCATTGATCGGTGGAGGTTTTTGGTGGCTCTTCTCGAACAAGCAGGAAATGGCAAAGGAAGGACGAGCCTTTGGCAAAGAAGCGATCCAGCGGATCGCCGTTCAGCATGACCTCGCTTTTTTCTCATCGCGGTTGGGTCCTCAGGCTCGCCTGCAATTTCCGCCGTCAGCGCAACAAGATTTTGTTTCCAGAATGGAGAAGTTGGGAGCACCGGTTGGTCCTGTCGACGTGCAGGGAGACATTCAATTCCAGTCACAATTTTTTGAGCCGACAGGCAACTTCCACGCACGGATCAATTACCCAGCGAGGGGGGCCGACATCAACATTGCGATTTCCCATCCAGTCGGCCGATGGCAAATTGACGACGTATCATTTGCGCCCGACCCCGAGCGATAGCTGTAGAACGTTGCTCTCTGAAGTAGCGTGCCGCGTCGCTCGCTGTAGCGGCAGGCGTGTCGCCTGCGGGTTTCCGAATGTCGCAGCCGACACGGCTGCTCCACAGTGGCCCTGATATGTGCGCTCCAATCCAGTATCTCAGTAGTCTCTCCTGGCTACGCCAATAAACGGTCGAGCGAATCCACGCAAATCTGTGACCAGCTTTCCAGCGATTCGCGGCGCGTCATCAACTCTTCCCTTGTGAGAAACGTTAGGCCCCTGATCATGGCTTCACGTTTCTCCACCTTCGGTTCGGCCAATTTGAAAACGTGCACGATGCCAAGATGAACGCGGCCAACATCGGTCGTGTCGTCATTCAGAAGGGCAACAATCCGATCCTCGAATTGGGTGTCGATCTTGATTTCCTCGTTTACTTCGCGCTCGACACCGGCGCGATAAGCCTGCTCGTCCAAGGCGAAGAGTGATTCGTCCCCTTCGTTCATGTGACCGCCAATTCCGATTGAGCCTTTCGCGACGAGCCGCTGCTCGCCCGCTTTTTTGCCGCGCACGTAATATGCCACACGGTTTTCAAACGCCATGAGCGCGTAGGGAATGATTTGTTTGTAGGCGAGATTGTTTTCCGCCTCCGGGCGCGGGAAAAAGAAATTGTTTCCGCGCGAAAGGAATGCGTTGAGGTATTTCCCAGGCTCAAAGTTGAGTCCTTGAAAACTGCCAAGCTGGTCAAACAAACTGCGCCTGACGACCAAAACATTTTCTCCGGGATAGCTCACGATTTGTGGCGCAGGTTTTTTAACCTGTGAAATCCGGGAACTGGCAAGCTTGAAACTTGCGCCGCATCAGAATGAATAGTTCAGACCGACTTGCGGCCCGAGAAGATTCAAACTCGGATTTGGGTCAGTTTGCCCTGCGTTGGAAAGATGCTGGTAAAGGATCCCCGCATTCAATTTCCAATGTTTCGACATTTGGTAGGAAATCCCCGCTGCCGTTAAGATGTTGAAAGTGAAGTCTTGGCCTTGAGCGCCCGGGATATTCGGATGGCTGTCGATCCAACCTAAACCCAACCCGCCAGAGAAGTAGGGAATCAACCGGCTGCCTGGCCGAGCGAAGTTGTAACGCATGCCGAAATTGAGTCCAAAATAATGATTCTCCGGTCCGCGAAAGATCGGTTCCGCGACGGCGCTGATGTAAAATTGATTATAACCGCGCAGCCAACTGTCGCTGTGCACTACCCCCCAACGGACACGCGCCGTCAAAAATTCCGCGCCGATTTCGTAGCTGTTCGGATTCCCGAAAACTCCAAGCAGATACGCGGATTCGAGGGCAACCTCGAACCGCGGCGCCTCAAGCACTCCGGCATTTTCATTTGTGATTTGCGTCCCGGCGAAGGCTCTCGACGCCATGAAGAAAAACACAAGAGCGATGGCAACGCGGTCAATTTTCATCAGCCCGCGCTACCATAGGGGGAGTTGATTCCATTGCAATTGGCGCCTGTCGCTTCCTTGGCACTGTAGCGGCGCTCTACCTGGCGCGCCTAAGCCGTGCGAAGGCGCCGGAGCCGGTGCGAAGGCGGGTGGACGCCGAATGCGTAAATGCGACGGTCATGGACCGCCGCTACAATATTTGTGATTTACTTCACGAACTTCGCAAGATCGACAGGCAACGGACTCTCCCATTCAATCTTGCCGACAATCGCCAGCTTCGTTGAATGAAGCGCATGCCGGGGCAAGAGTAATCGTTGTTCGAGTCCAGGCGTCCATCCCGTGTCAATAAATCGCAGATAAAGCCGTTCGTCAGGTCCGTAAATTTTGTCGCCCACAACCGGGTGGCCAATCGCCGCGAGATGCACGCGAATTTGATGCGTGCGACCAGTAATTGGCACTGCGCGAATCAAACTGAATTTGTTGATTGCTGGGGCGCGACTCCGAAATTTTTCGCGAGTAACGCCGCTGGGGGATCTCTTCGGGCGGCCCGGCGGTTCGTCCCTACCATGAATCTTTTCGAAACATCGCTCGATGCGAAATTCGGTCTGCGCAGGCGCACCCGCCGGGTGAATCATCTGTTTCAACCAGATCTCGGATTTTTGATGTTTGCCTTGTCGATCTAAAGGAGCGTCGACGACTTTCGTTTGCCATTCGGGCCAGCCCCAAACAACCGCCAGATATTCTTTCCTGAGCCGCCGCTCTTGCATGAGCATTCCGAATTTTCGGGCGGCCGCCGATGTTTTCGCGACGAAAACGAGACCGCTCGTTTCGCGGTCGAGCCGGTTCACGATCGAAACCTGGCCGCCGCCGGCGATTTCAAATGCGAGCAGCTGATGTAATTGTTTCCAAAGTGTCGGTGCCCCGTTCGGCTTCGTCGGATGCGTCAAAAGAAAGGCCGGTTTATCCACCACGATGTAGTCATCGGTTTCGTCAATTATTCTGAAATCGAGTAATGTGGCGTAACTCACGGGTTTTTGGAGCAGTTGGAATAATGAAGTAGCGGGTTCGCGGAAAATCAAAGCTCCATCACTCCGTTCCTCGGCGCTTGGGAAGGCGGTGTTCCCTGCTTGACCTTGCTCTCAAAACTGCTTTACCTAGACGCTCAGCCTCGAACTACAGGAGCGCACCTTGGAACTCAAAGACATCAAAGAAATCAAGGCCATCATCGATTTGATGAAGAAGAACGATCTCTCGGTCTTCGAGATCGAAAAGGACGGGTTCCGTCTCAAGCTTCAAAAAGGCCCCACCGCTCAGACGACCGTGGTTGCACCGCCAGCAGTTGCTCCCCCGCCCAAACCGGCAACAACTACCGGAGCCAAATCGATCGAAAGCGCGCTACTGCAAGAGATCGTTTCGCCCATGGTGGGCACATTCTACCGCTCGGGATCGCCGGACGGCCCTCCCTTTGTCGATGTCGGGAAAACCGTCACTGAAGACACAGTTGTCTGTATTATCGAGGCGATGAAAGTGATGAACGAAATCAAAGCAGAAACAAGCGGGGTCATCGCCGAAGTAGTGGCCGAAAACGGAAAGCCGGTGCAGTTCGGACAGGTGCTTTTTAGAGTTCGTTAGCTGAGAGTTGATTGTTGAGAGATTTTTAACGTTCAGCGCTCTCCTCACCAATCTCTTAATTCTCAACTAAAACTCTGAAGTCATGTTCGAAAAAGTTCTGATTGCCAATCGCGGTGAGATTGCGCTGCGTGTCATTCGCGCCTGCAAAGAGCTCGGCATCCGAACGTTGGCGGTCTATTCAGAAGCGGACATCGATTCGCTGCACGTTCAACTTGCGGATGAATCGATCTGTATTGGGGCGGCGCCAAGCTCGGAAAGTTATTTAAAAATCGATCGCATCATGAGCGCAGCCGAGATTGGCGACGTCGACGCGATTCATCCCGGTTATGGATTTCTTGCGGAGAACCCGCACTTCGCGGAAGTCTGTGAAAGCTGCAACATCAAGTTTATCGGGCCTTCTTCGCGCGCGATGCAGGCCATGGGCGACAAAAACGCTGCTCGCGTGTTCGCGCGCAAAGCCGGTGTGCCAGTGACGCCGGGAAGTGAGGGAATCGTCGAGACCGAGAGCGACGCGATCAAAATCGCAAAGAAAATCGGCTACCCGGTGATGATCAAAGCGGCTGCCGGCGGCGGCGGCCGCGGGCTGCGCACGGCGCATAATGAGCCCAGCCTTAAATCGGCCTTTCACAGCGCGCGTCACGAGGCCGAGAAAGCTTTCGGGAATGAACAGGTCTACATCGAGAAGCTCATCGTCAATCCACACCATGTTGAATTTCAGATTGTCGCCGATGGTCAAGGTCACATCGTTCACCTCGGCGAGCGCGATTGTTCCATTCAACGGCGCAACCAGAAGGTGATCGAAGAATGTCCATCGCCGCTTATGACGCCGGGGCTTCGCAAGAAAATGGGAAACGCCGCCGTGAAACTGGCGAAATCTGTCGGGTATGAGAATGCGGGCACAATCGAGTTCCTCGTCAATCAAGAGCGGCATTTTTATTTCATTGAGATGAACACCCGTATTCAGGTGGAACACACGATCACGGAAGAGGTTTACGGATGCGATCTTGTGAAGGAACAAATCCGTATCGCTGCCGGGCAGCCGCTTTCGCCGCACATCGCGCATGCGACACCGCGATTGCATGCCATCCAATGTCGGATCAACGCCGAAGATCCGGAGAAAGATTTTCAACCGTCGCCGGGACGAATAGCTTTTTATTATGCACCCGGCGGCCACGGAGTTCGAATCGACTCGCACGTTTATACCGGCTACACCGTGCCGCCACACTACGATTCGCTGATCGCGAAAATAATCGCCGTCGGTGCGACACGGATCAATGCAATCGATCGCATGCGTCGGGCGCTCGCCGAGTACTACATCACCGGCATCAAAACCACAGTGCCATTTCACGCTGCGATCATGCGGAATGGTGAGTTCCGCGATGGAAACTACGACACCAGCTTTATCGAGCGTGTGATGTCCTCAGGCAAGCTCGATCTAACGTCGCCACCAATTCGTTTCCATGAGTAAAACTTTTTGCTGTAGCCACGGCGCTCTGTCGCCGCGTCCACTGGAAAAATTCGTCCCGGCAGAGCGGGGCGGCTACAACTGTCTGCAATCTCTACGAAAGCCTTAAATGCCTGCCAGCTCTACGGCATCATTGATCTCAGTTACATCGATTCCGCCGATATTTCTCGCGTCGCTGAAGCAATGATCAAAGGCAGTGTTGATTTGATCCAGCTTCGCGGAAAGAGACAGTCCGTCGATGAGCTTGTCGACCTTGCCGCCGAGCTGCACGAATTGACAGCGCGGTCCTGCACGCCGCTGATTGTGAATGATCACGCCGAAGTTGCGAGCAAAGTGCCGGTTGAAGGTGTGCACGTGGGGCAGGATGATGACTCGATCGAAGTCGTGCGCCGCAAAGCAGGTCGCGACGTGGTGGTCGGAAAATCAACGCACAGCCTTGACCAAGCCCGTGCGGCGCAGCGTGAAGGCGCCGATTACATCGGCTTCGGTCCGATTTTTGCGACGCCGACCAAGCCGGATTACGAACCAATCGGACTCAAAGATATCAAACAGGCGCATCTCGACGTAAATCTCCCGATCTTCTGCATTGGTGGAATCAAGGTCGATAATCTCGAGCAAGTGATCACCGCAGGCGCGCGTCGTGTTGCGATTGTATCCGGCTTGCTAAAAGCGCCGGATATCGCTGAATATGCGCGCGTCGCCAAACGGTTGCTTACTTCGTCATTCGACGTTCGACATTCGAAATTCTAGTCATGTCTGTCCTCGTCGTTGGTTCCATCGCACTCGACACGGTCAAGACGCCGGTAGAGCAACATTCCGATTTGTTAGGTGGCTCGGCTTGCTACGCGGCGGTCGG